>Ga0315298_1007807_pt1 | contig 13907 bp, 12 predicted proteins | sample WHS_1_MG_FD_203077 | JGI IMG/M metagenome (GOLD analysis project Ga0315298, IMG submission 203077) | Extremophilic microbial mat communities from Washburn Hot Springs, YNP, Wyoming, USA - WHS_1_MG | ecosystem: Environmental > Aquatic > Thermal springs > Hot (42-90C) | place: USA: Wyoming...
TGTTAGAGTATCAGGCAGGAGGAAATGTTCGGGCAGCTGTTTTTTCTCCGAAAGGAGACAAGGTAGTGATTGGAAGTAATGATAAAATGATGCGTGTTATCTCTTTAACAGAAAAAGATGAGCGAGGGGAACCAAAGGTTTTGCTAGAGTATCAGGCAGGAGGATGGGTTTGGGCAGCCGATTTTTCTCCCGAAGGAGACAAGGTAGTGATTGGGAGTAATGATAAAATGCAAGTTATCTCTTTAACAGAAAAAGATGAGCGAGGGGAACCAAAGGTTTTAGCAGAGTATCGGGCAGGAGGATATGTTCAAGCAGCTGTTTTTTCTCCGAAAGGAGACAAGGTAGTGATTGGAAGTGATGATGATAAAATGGTGAGAGTTATCTCTCTAACAGAAAAAGATAAAAAAGGAAATATCATACCTCGGGTTTTAGCAGAGTATCAGGCAGGAAGAGCTGTTTTTGCAGCTAATTTTTCTTCCGAAGGAGACAAGGTAGTGATTGGGACTGGTGATAAAATGCAAGTTATCTCTTTGGCGAAAAAAGATGAAAAAGGAAATATCATACCTCGGGTTTTAGCAGAGTATCAAGCAGGAGGATGGATTCAAGCAGCTAATTTTTCTCCGGAAGGAGACAAGGTAGTGATTGGAAGTGAGGATGGAAAGATGAAGGTTCTTGGTACCCCTTAGATTTTAAAGCTATTGAGACAAAGGGAAAGTTTTGTGTATAAGCTTATATGAAGAGTAAAATTTTTAAGGATGAATTTTAGAAGCAGGCGGGGCAAGGCCATGCCTGCTGGTTTTCATCTCTTTCAGATTTTTTTCTTTGGTTTGTGAATTAAATTTGGTGAGAGGAGAGTGAAGGTATGCCGCATAGGGTCGCTGAGCGACTCCTTTAGGTTTGTGAGTGGTTTTTATCCGCGGAGCGTTATCTTCCTAACACCCCAAAGAGAGACAACAAAAAAGGTAGGGGGTCTCCCTGCCGTGATTGGTTAGCGTTTACGAATGGTGTTCTCTTCTGGGGAAAAGGCAATCGAGACAAAGTTTTGTTAAAGAAAGACCAATCGCCTCAACGAGGTCGGTAATTTGGTTGTACCTTAAGCTATTGATTTGCAAAAATCTCACCCTTTTTTCGATAGACATTTGGTCAGCGATAACCTCTCCTTTTTTGGTTGTTTTGCCCCAGGGACAATGAGAAACAATTTCGGGATAGGACATTCGAAAATGGATTTCTTTAAAGCCGATTGCCTTTAGTTTAGGGACGATTTCAGAACGAATTTGGACGCCGCGGACCAACGAATCGTCACAAACCACCACCTTGAAACCAGCATAACTTTCACTGCTTTTGAGAATTTTGATTTGGGCTTTTTTCGCGCGCTCTTCTTGATTTAAAGGAGTAAAACTGCGACCAGCAAAAGGGTATTTTAAAAGCAATTCATCATAAATCGGAAGAGGTTTGTCTTTGTTATGGGTATTACAGAGCCATTGATGATAGCCAATGGCATGGTAACGGCCAGATTCAGGAATGGGCGTCACCACATCAGCCCAAAAACCGCTTTTGCAGTCAGCTTGAGCTAAAGCCGCGCCCAATCGCTTTCTGACAATAGAAGCAGGGATGCCTTCAAAAACAGCATTGGGGAAGGCAGTGTAGACCCAGAGGAAGCTACAGATTTGTTCTCTTTTTTTGGGAAGAAATTTTCCAATTCGGACTTCCCCGTTTTTTAATAAGGCAATCTCGCCTGGTTTTAAATCAAAGAAGTAATTCATTTTCAGGTTGTCGAAACCGTTGGATTCAGAAGCAACAGCGACCATCCCGTCTCTTTCCCCAAAAACCAAGGGCCAATGACCATCGGGTGAACGGATAGCGTAAATCTCACCCTTATCGGTCAAGATTAACAAGACAAAGGCACCCTTGACTCTTTGGTTCATCTTTTCGATGCCATTAACCAGATTTTCGCCCTGGCAGACAAGATGAGCGATGGCCTCGACATCGTCTTCTCGTTCCAAAAAGTGTCCTTGTCTCTTGAGTTTCCCGACCAATTCGCCCAAATTTTGGATGTTGCCAGAAAAACAGAAAGCCAACCGACCCAGTCGAGAGTTAATTAAAAGAGGTTCCCGCGCATGACCACAATAACCAATTCCGGCAATTCCTTCTAAACCATCTATGTCTTGGGAAAAACTCGGCCAAAACAGACCACGATGGGTGCGAATTCTGATTTGAACCTCGTCAGAAGTAGCCAAACCGCAATACTCTTCACCGAGATGTTGCAAGTAGAAGGTACCCAAAAAAAGAGTCTCTAAAAAGTCTTTCTGGCGGTTTTGGTTAACACTCAGTCCAAACAGACCAGCCATTTCCTTTTCCTCCTTGTTAATGAGCCTTCTTTCTTGATTATCTCTTGGATTATTTTGCTGTCAATAAGGTTCGAGGGAAGTGGGGAAGGCAGATTTTTGAAAGAGTGTGTGCTATCTTTAAAAACAAGCACTTTAACAGGAGGTGAACAATGAAAAGAGAAGACTTGCTTTATGGAAGAACGGTTGCTCTTTTGGTTCTCTTTTCCTTTTTGTTTTTGCCACAATTGGGTTATGAAAGCATCGTTTTTGATCAGCCGGTCTCGATTTTAGGTTTCCGGTTTCTTGTTAGTAGTGATTTTCTGGTTACGATTTTGGGTTGGTTGACTATTGTTTGCCTGCTGACGCTTTTGGCAGCAAACCAGATTGAGCAATGGTTTTCCCGAACCTTGGGAACTGGTTTTTGTTGGGGGCTGACCCTGCTTCGTGCTTCTGTGGTGGTGGAACCTGACGTCCGAGAGATGTTGAAATTTGGTCCTCGGTTTGGATTTTGGGTGACCGCTGGTTTTTTGGTCCTTCTTTTGTTGCTGAGCAAGAGCTATTTTGCCCCAGAACAACCCAAAGCCGAGGAGACCCCTCAAGATGAATCCGAAACCGATGCTGTTTTAATTTCTCTTGGTCCTGCCTTCCAAGAATGGCGAAGCGCAGGGGAGACGATTGTCCAGTGGCTGCAGACAAGGTCTGGCGATCGGGTGATGGTCGCGGTAGGTATTTCCATTGCTTGTGCGATTATGGGAATTAAATGGCTAATTACCATTGGTCAACTCGACCAACTTTCGGGTCGCGATGGTTTCTGGCTTGGTCTTCAATTCCCGATTTGGCTCTACGGCATTTATTGGTTAATTCGTCAGCATCACAAAAAAGAATATCCCTTTGATTCGCCTTCTTGACAAGGAATTCTCTCTGTGGTAACCCAAAGATGGAGGTTGTCCTATCCCCACTCCCCACAGGGGGCTTCGGCCCCCCCGGCCGGGAAGCCCGTTCCCCCCTAGCTTCCCGGCCACTTTTTATTTTGTTATTCACGCAAAATGGGTTTCTCTGCTGCCTTTCAGACCTCCCCAAGCCAATAATATTTGTCCGACACTGAAAATCGGGCGGACTGACCGCCCGACCCATTTATTTGTGTGATTTATCGCAGAATCAAAACCATATCCGCAAACTCGCAATCATCAAAGCTTTCATGCAAGCTCGGAATTAGGGTTTCGATGTCGAAGAGGTTTTTGCCCACGCGTAACAGCGATGGGTTGAATTTAAACTCAAACCATTCCCATTGGTCGCCTTTGGTTACGGCACGACCAATCTCTTTGCGATTAGCCGAAATAATCGGGTCCTTCTTGGGCACGCCCTTAACCCTCAACTGAACCGCTGCCTCTGAACGGTTCTTTAAATCCTCTTCGCTGAGTGTAATCTCTTTGGTTTCAATGACCTTGGCATTCGGTGCATCGTCACCCAAATGCTTCGGTCCTTTTTCAATTTCAATTTGGTCTCGGCGAGGAGAAGAGGGTTGGGGAGAGGGTGGGGGAGAGGGGTTTGGGGTCTGCGGGGGGTGTTTGACCGGGTCGCCAATAAACAAAACCTAGAAAGTTAGAGCAAAGTTTCTTAATGTCTGCGAGGATATGTCTTCTAATCCGTTGGTCCTTTCCCCAATTACTATCCCAGACTTCAATACGATCAGGTTCGACCTTGGTGACAAAGGCGACATGACCGTAACGATTTTTGGAGGTTTTATCAAAGCAAGCAATCGCACCCTCTTTTGGTTCTTCTCCTGTTTCGTATCCCGCCTCTTTGAGCACCTGAAACCACTGTCGGGCGTCTCCTTTGACGGGGAGTTTGTCGCTTCGGACAGCGTAGACAAACCAAGTGCATTGCCCTTTATTGCTCGGCTCAAATGGATTGTCTTTGCCTACATGATAGACCTCTCGACCGGTCATTTCTTTAAATTTAGCCAGACCATCATCAGGCAGATATCCTTCTGTTCTTTCTGCTGCCTGAGCCCGGTAATCACTGCCTAAGGTAAATCTTAAAAACGCATCCTTTAACGCCTCTGCCCGCTCGTGGGTTGGCGGGTGGGTCATAAAGAGACGTTCGAAGGGACTCGGGTTTCGCTCACTTAGGGTTTCCAGCCGGCGCATAAAAGCCAGTCCGGCGGAAGGCTCAAAACCTGCTTGAGTCATTAGCTCAAATCCTTTGAGGTCGGCTTCTTTTTCATCTGTTCGACTCCGACCGGCGGTATAAAGATTGAAGACAACCTGAGCAATGTTTTGAGCATCCTCTGATTTAATCTCTCCAGCTAAGACAGAAAGAGGGAGAGCGCTTTTCATCTGTTTCAGGCCGTGGCGCCGATCAACATGAGTAATTTCATGGCTTAACACAAAAGCCAATTCGGCATCACTTAAACCCGGGCAGTTTAATAGCCCCTGATTGACATAAATATAACCACCCGGAATGGCACAGGCATTCACTTCGGAGTTATTTGTCACTCGAAACTGATAATTAACCTTTTTGCGAGAGACGTATTGGGTTAATCTATTGCCGATGTTGGCGATACGGGCATTGATTTGAGGGTCATTGATTACTCCAAAGCGATTCTCGAAAGCGGTGCTACCTATTTGACCCAAAACCCTTTCAGCCAAATCGTCATCAAGTAGCAAGATGCCCAAACTGATAAGGTCCTCGCTTTTAATTTTGGCTGTCGCCCCTTGGGGCAAAAGACCAAAAATCAAGAAGAATACAACCAGCCAGATTTTCAGTTTCATTCATGCCACCTCCTTTGTTAAGATGCGGTTTCTGATTTGATTATATCTTTTTAAAAAACAGCTGCAAAGGTTTCTAAGATGGGAGACTTGACATTCTTGAAATTTTGAGGTAAACCAAAGTTCCGCATAAAAAAAGGAGGTGGAGAAGATGCGGATAGTTGTCGCTATAACAGGAATCCTGTTAGCGATCTTCGCGGCTCTGCCGGCTTTTGCCGGCGGCGTCGAAGAGACACCGAGAGTCGGGCCAGAGGCGCCGATGCTCGGCAAGGGCGCCCTTGGCCTCAACGGCTTGGCCATCTTGGAGGTGGCCTTGCCCGCCGAGTACTCCTACAACCCTGCGGTGCTACCGTGGGCGTTGCGGGAGTTTCAGGAGGAAGACTACGCCGAAATCGATCGCGGCGTAGTCAACTTCCGATGGGGCCCCCGGGTCCAAAACTGGTGGCAGGTTTATTGCCACCAGTTGAAACCCGGCTCGGCCATCCGGTTAGCCCGGTACGCGATCTCCTCTGAGGTTGAGGAGATTGCCTACTGGGAAAAGGGACCAAGGGTTTCGTTTTCCGGGGAGACCTACGAGGTCTCCTACGGAAAGATGGGCCGGCGGTCCGGTTGGGGGATTGCCCTCGTCCCCTTTGAGAAGGTTAATACCTTCATTTGCAACGAAGAAGGTATTAATCTGGGTCGGGGAGAGGCAAGGTCCCAAACCCAGTTTCGGCTGGGGGGAATTTTTCTCCCCAGCTCGAAGGTGAGTCTTGGACTGGTCTACACTCAGGACCGGACCAAGGCTAAGACCATCCTTCTGCCACCCCTGGTAGAAGGATGGGCCGAGGAGTCCGACGGTTACACCGAAAGGTTGTGGACCGTCGGCGCTGGTTTGCAGCCCAGAAAGGGGACCGCTGCCTTTGCGGCGTGGCAGCAAGGGCGGATTAAGGGGGTTAATCTCTCTGAAAGGATTAACCTCCTCGCCTTCGGGGTCAACCAGTTTCTGACCTCCCACCTGGCAATCAGGGTGGGGGTCTATGACCGTACGCCCGGCTATGCCCTGATTTATTATCATCAGGGCTGGAATGCCGGCATCTCCTACTCCAGAGGGACTTATCGCCGGACCGAGAAATATCTCGGCCGGGCCGATACCGCCTACCTCTGGGTAGGTAAGAGTTTCTAACACTCAGAGGGGGAGCCTTGGCTCCCCCTTTTTTCTTTGCTATTTTAAAATCGACCCTTAACAATCAGGAGGTGGATGATGAGCAAGCAGAGTAGGACCAAGAGGGTGTATCTTTTGTTAGGGATTGGGTTGTTGGTTTTTTGGGGGATTGCTTGCAAGACTTTTTTCCAACAGGGCGGTTTCGGTTTTTCTCTTTCCAAGATTGGTTTTGAGAAAGCTTCTTCAAAAATTACCCCGGTGCCAAAAGCTGCCTCTCTACCAGCCGAAAGTACTCTGGTCAATAAAAAACAGCCGATTATTGAAAGCCTCCTCGATGAAAAAACCGCTCCTCCCCCTGTTTCCACTCCTCCTTCTGTTTCTGTTCCTTCTCCGAGCGGAAGCCCTACTCTTTCTGAGACGATTAGCCAAGGCGAGGTGGAGGCGTTGATTGAGCGGTGGCGCTCTGCTTGGTCGCGCCGCGACCTAAAAGGGTATCTTGCCTGTTATGCTCCTGATTTTGTCGGCACCACTGTTTCAAGAAAAACCGGAGCAAAGCGTTTTGATTATCAAGGCTGGAAAAATTATAAAAGTCGTCTTTTCCGGCAAAACCAATGGATTAGGGTTGGGGTTGAAAATCTGAAGATAGAGCTTTATGGCGACACTGCCACGGCTACCTTCACCCAGTACTATGATTCTTCTGCTTACCGCGATGTCGGAATAAAGACTCTTTATTTGGTCAAGAGAAAGGGCGTGGTTCGAATTGTCCGCGAAGAGTCAGAGTAGTTGGTTTTGGCTTATCTTTTCCGGGTTGATTTTGCTTGTTGCGCCTGCCTTTTCTTCTTTAAAGAAATTGGTTCCGATGAGCCAAATGGTCATTGGTTATTCTGTCCAGAAGCGACCGATTGAGGCGTTTGTTTTGGGAAGGGGAGCGGTGACGGTTTTGTTTTTGGGTGTTTTTCATGGCGATGAGCCGCAAGGCAAGGAGATGATTTTGAAATTGGCTCACTATCTCCAAAATCGGACCGACCTCCTTGAGCAAAAGAGAATCATTTTGGTTCCGGTGGTCAATCCGGATGGTTTGGTTCAAAACAAAAGGACCAATGCTCATGGAGTAGATCTCAACCGCAATTTTCCGACCAAGGATTGGCAAAAAAGAGCGTTGCGACCGCGCTACCACCCCGGACCCCATCCCCTTTCTGAACCAGAGACCAAAGTGGTGGTTAATTTGCTCAAAAAATGGTCCCCTCAAAGAATCGTTTCTCTTCATGCGCCGCTTCATTGCGTAAATTACGATGGTCCAGCCAAAGAGTTGGCTTTTAAAATGGCTCGTTTAAATCATTATCCTGTGCGTTCTGAGATTGGCTATCCCACACCAGGTTCTTTTGGTCGATTCTGTGCTGAAAGAGGGATTCCTTTGATTACCTTGGAATTGGCGAAGACGACCACCCCAAAGGCTTGGCAACAAAACCAAAAGGCTTTGATTTTAGCCATTAGAGAGTAAAATTGCCTGCGTTATGCAGGCAATTTTGATTGTCGCAACCCTTGTCATCCCGGGAAGGTTCGGCTTTACAAAGCAATCTTTTGAGGCTATGTTCAAAATAGCGAGGTACCTTAACAGGAGGTGGAAAGATGAAGCGAAAATGGCTTTGGGTGTTAGGCGGTGCGGTTGTTTTGGTTTTGGTCGGGTTTTTGGTGTATTTGGCTTTGAGGCCCAATCCTCATTATCTGACCGGATTAAAATACCTGAAAATTAAAGAGTTTGATAATGCGGAAAGTGAATTTCGGCTCTGTCTGGAAGAAGAGGAAAATAATCTTGATGCCCAGGCTCTGCTTGTTTATGCCCATCTTCGCAAAGAGTTAAATAATCTTTCTGAAGAGCCTGAAAGTACCCGGACAAGGATTGTCACCACTTTGCAGGAAACGGTGCCTTTATTGTTTTTGAGTCAACAGTATCGATTTAGTTTTGATTCTGAAGAAGACCGCAAAAACTGGGTCAAGCAGATTGAGGAAGGAAGAAGGATTTTGCGAGAGCGCCTGCGGGAATTAAAGATTTATACACGAGGTTGGGAAGATGTGGAAGAGTTGGCCTATCACGGTCTTCGCTTACTGAGCAATCTCAAGGTGGATCCAGATGATCCCTATGATTGGTTTTTCCAAGCAGTCGCCTTGGCTTTGTTGGCTCGTTCTGGGAATGAGGAGGCGGCCTCAAGATTGGTCAAACAAGGTATCGCCAAACCAGAAACGGTTGCGCTGTTTTATTTGGCCGGGAGCGAGATGATTCCTCCTCTCCGTGCGGAATTGCAAAACAAGGAATCGCTCTTGCGCCAGGGCGGGCTTTTGGTTTTAAGAACAGCTCTTCTTCCAGAGCAAGCGATCAAGCCATTTGCCCTTGCCCATCCAGAGGCCCGGAAGATGCGCAAAGAGGATTTCCGAGGTAAAGACAAGCTTTATTGGGAGATAAATGTTCCTCAAGGTGAGGAGTGGCGTAAAAGGTTTTTAAAGATGTATTGGGCCAGTGAGGTTTTTGAAAAAGAAAAGTTGCCTTTGGAGGTTTTTTCCAGTGAGGTGACGAGTTGGCAAGATGGTGAAGAGGCAATTGCTTTAATTTCTGCCTATGACCCGGCAGTGAAGAGTTTCTGTGGTCGGTTCTTCCTTTGGGACAACGAGACATTATCTTGGGAGCCGCTGAAACTTTCCATTCGGGAGACATTGATGGAGGAATTCCGCAGCCCTCACATTTTTGGCTCGCTTGTTTACGATGAGAAGGAAGGGTGTTTGAGGTTTAGTCTCTACCGAGGAATTACTCAAAGAGTCAAGGAAACAAAGCAGTATAGCCGATCAGTGATAAGATACAGGGAGGAAACAGATTTTTGGGGCAACCGACGATTGATTCCTTATTCCACCGTCGAGTCGGTTCCTTATACTGAGAGTCGATTGGAGGATCGATTAATTACCGAAGAATACTCTTTCACCCCTAATCCCAAGAAAAAAGAGTTGCGATTTTTGAAAGGGAAGAGGGCGTTAGAAGAGGTGTCAAGTTCTGACGAGGAAGATCTATCAGAGAATAAGACAGTATCGAATTCTTCGGTTGGTCAGGGAAGTGGACTTTGCCCTGATTCTCAGATAAGATACCTGACCGAACAAGACCTTGCTGGTCATTCGGCCTGGGAACTGGACATTATGCGAAATGAAATTTATGCTCGTCATGGTCGCCCTTTTGCGGAAAAGAAGTATCAAGATTATTTTATGAGCCAACCCTGGTATCAGGTTAATCCTAATTATTCTGATTCTCTTCTGTCTCTTATCGAGAAACGAAATGCCCGATTTATTCTGGAATATCAACGCCGCATGGGCTTAACAGATTAAATGAAAAACCCCACCTGCTGAGGCGCGGTGGGGTTTAATGTTGAGAATAAAGATAGTCGCAGATGCCTTGGGTAATTTTCTGAGCCAGCAACCTTTGGTTTTTCTTTTGAAAAATCCAATCTCGTCCTATCTTGCTCATAGGAACCAGCTCAATGGTCACCACAGGCACCCGGGAGTATTTTGAGCCGACCAAAAGATCACCGTTTTGGGCACCAATTTTTGTCCTTGACTCTGGAAGAACGCCCCCTTGAGGAAGTGTTTTGGGTAAGACGGTTTTAATTTGACGCCAGATCAGGCAGGCGGCTTTCTGGCTCTCCTGAGCCAGTGGCCGGTTGGGATGGGTTTGGGGGTAGTAGATGGCGGAAACACCTGAAGGGCTGTCGGTATGAATGCGGAGAAAGAGAAAGGCTTTGGCGCGATTGGCAATTTGGGCCCTTTTTTGATTATCCTGATCAGGATTTTTTGCTTTTAGATCTTGGCCGAGTCGGTTATGAGTGAGGACAACCTCAAAACCATTTTGTTTGAGTTGCTCTTTTAGCTCGAGAGCAACCACCAAAACCACTTTTGCTTCATCAACACAACCATGGCGCGCGTTTTTTGTGCCATGGCCTGGGTCAAGACAGACGATTGGTTTTGGGAAGAGGGTGGAAAAACTGAGACAAAAAGTCAGGACAATCTTCAGTCCCAAAGCCATCTTTAGACCTCCTTTTTAAAGGGCTGGTTTTATCTTGGTTGCATTAGTCTTGCGACCAATGGCTCTCCCCAACCAAAACAGGTTTTTTGGCAAGGGGTCCGTTAGTGATTGGAGGAGGGGAGTCTAGCAGCTCTCTTGATTAGATTTTAACATCTTTTTTGCTGTTTGATTAATTTTAAGAGACAGTTTTTCGTTAAATGCTCCGGAATTGGTGCAGAAAGGTTCATCTCGGGTAAGGTTTCGGGCAGAAAATCTCCACTTTCCCACCTGATCTTCAAAATCTCGCAACCGATTCTTTGACCGGATGGGGTTTTGAAGAAGATTTTTGCTTTCTCGCTTTGTCCCAAAACCGCCCGGCCAAACGTGAATTAATGGAAACCTTACGTTTTAAGATGTCTGCTTCTTGCGGAGGAACAATCTCATAGCTACCGGTCATGCCGTCTTCAAATCTCACAAAAACTTCGGCTCCGAGTTGGACCTGTTTCATTTTAAACTCTCTTTCGAGAGTATTATACTTTTTGGAACCGTTTTTATCCAGACTCAAGGGGTGCTTAAAGGGTTCTTGATTGGAAATTTCAGAAGCTATTTCTAATTCTTTTCAACCCATTTGATGCGCAAAAAGAGAATTTTTTAATAAGAGTTGATGATTTCTTTATAGAGTTCGTAGGCGGTTTTTCCCTGCCAATCTTTGGGCAGAAGTTCGGAAGGAAGATGAGGGTCTTTTTGGTAAATCTTTTTAAACTCTTCTTCCAACTCTTTGGCTAAAAGGGGCCAAAAAGGTTGGTTTTTTTGGCTATTTATTTTGTCCGACGTCACCTTTTTGACGAAGTTTTTGTAGGCCTCGTCGATTTTATTTAGTTTCCAGATCTTTTGAATTTCCCATTTTTCTCGATCAATTCGCTCAGTCTCTAATAAAGTGAGATATTGTCTAATCCCAAGGTCAGTGGCAATCCGACCAATCGTGTATAAGAGGGGGTGGGGGGAGATACAGACGCCTGGTTGCATTGTTTGGAAGCCGAGCTCACTCAGTTTTTTTTGGAGGAACAAACGATATTTTCGTTCTTTTTGGGGAATGTGAAAGAGAACCAGCCGCCACCGCCCATCCCAATGGCCAAATTTTTTGTAGGGAAGGCGGGGGATAATTTCCAACTTGCCTTTGCGCGTGAGAAGGGGAAATTTTTTTCTATACCGCCTACCTAAGGTGATGAAACCTTCCCGTTTTAAATTGGACAGTTCTTTTCTTAAGGTGGCTAAAGAGTATCGCTTTTTATCAACCTTTTCAAAGGCCTCAGCCATCTTCTTATAGGAAAACTTAAAACCCATTTCCTTCTGGCAGTAGCCAATGAAAGTGAGAACTTTATCCGCGAGATTCACGGTTTTATTTTACCAATTTTTGCATCTTTTATCAAAGAAAAGGGTATTGTTTTGTAGCGGAGGGGCTATAGGAGATGGACAAAGCATAGAACACTCTTTTGGCCACAACAGGTTACTGCTCAACCTCTGCTTGGTCTCGAATAGGTATTACTTAATCATTGAGTTGATTTTTTAGGGTATTTTTGAGAAAGTAACAGTGGATAAACCCATAGGAAGGAGGTGAGTGGGTTGTCCAAAGGCAAGAGCGGCGCTCCTCCGCCCAAGCGGGTAGGCAGTAACCCTGCTTTCAAAGTACCTGGTCAGTTCCGATCGCCGAAGTTCGGCAGCGGCCAAAGAGGCCACCGAGGTGGTCGACCAGGCTCCGGCTGGGGCGGTAAGCGCTGGTAAATGCACATGGCAGTCCTGAGTAAAGGGGCTGCCAAAACGAAAAAAGATGATAAAACCAAATAAACTGGAAAAGGGTGATACCATTGGGATCGTTTCTATTTCTGATCCCATTCCGACTCCCCAATCCCTTTCTCAAGACTTAAAAGTATTACATGATTTGGGTTTTCGGGTGGTTTTAGGTGATTTTGTATATGGATTTAGCCGCAATCCTGTTGAGGCGATTAACGAGAAGATGGCTGATTTTCATAAAATGCTTACTGCTCCGCAGGTGAAAGCGATTATCTTTGCATCTGGTGGGGCCCATGCGATTAACACTTTAGATCAGGTAGATTATTCATCGGTTAGAAGAAATCCCAAAATTATCGTCGGATTTAGCGATAACACCTTCTTGTTGCTCGCCATTTATGTTAAAACCGGTCTTGTCACATTTTATGGTCCTACCGCTTGGTACTGTTTAAGTCATTTGTCCGACTTTACTTTTCGCTACTTTAAAAAAATTTTAAGCCTCCCAAAACCTCTTGGACCGTTGAAAACAAGACGAAAATTGAAGATTATCCGAGAAGGTCGGGCAAGGGGAAGGTTGGTGGGTGGCAATTTGCGGGCAATTCAATCGTTAATCGGCACTGATTTTGAACCCGATTGGAAAGGTAAGATTTTATTTTGGGAAGAGTTTAATACCCCTACGATTTTATTGTCCGAAGCCTTAAACCAGATGAGACTGGCGGGTATTTTTGATCAAATCGCCGGGATGATTGTTGGGGTGTTGTCCGGCTGTAAAGAGGCGGATCAAAGAGAGCATTTCAAGCTCAGAGAGCATTTCAGTTTGGAAGAGATAATTAAATTTCAAACACGAGGGTATTCCTTCCCGATCGTTTCTAATCTTGATTTTGGTCACGGGTTAAACCATTATTTGACAATACCCAACGGCGTAGAGGCAACTATTGACACCTTTTGCAAAAGCATCACCCTCGATGAATCAGCCGTAAAATAACGAATTGAAAGGTAAGGGGACTGAAAGGTAAGGGGACGGTTCTCTTTTGAGCACGATTTTTGCTATTTTGCGCCATTCCTATTGCCAAAAGGCAGAATTAAACGAATTTCTCAAAAAATTTGCGTTTTTTCTTACCCCTTCTTTCCCTCGTTAACTAAAGGTATAAGCTTGTGCTGGAAGTTTGGGGGATTTGGGAAAAACATATTGTTTTTTATTTTGCTTCAACTTTCTCAATTTCTGCACCGAGGGATTTAATTTTTTCTGTCAATTTTTCTACTGTAAAGTAGTTGGGGTGGTAAGCAACTGTGAAAGTTTTTTTGATAAGATGGGTTCCTGGGGCCGTAATTCCCTTCTCTTTAGATAATTCTGTTTCTAATTTTTCCCATACCTCATCTAAGTTACTAATTCTATAAGTAACCACCTTAAGTGGATCTCTCAAAAAATCTTCCTTTAAAAATTTCCAAAATTTCCCAACCATTAAAAACTCCTTTAAAACTACTTTCAAAACACAAGTAATACCGGTAAGAGCACTGTCGCTAATACACCAGCTGCATACCAGATAAGTGCTCCCGAAGCAGTAACGCCTACAGATATCATCGCATAATACAAATAATTTCTCAATGAAGTCCAACTTGGACCACAAAGTCCCCAACAAATCCAAGGGTGCTGGCTGTCGTAGAAAACAAAACATTTTCGACCAGAGGAGTAGTATGTACCAATGTGGAGATTAGCCCAGGCATATCGATCAGGCGTCCATGAGTACCGTTTAATTATAACATTGTAATGCCAAACATTACTCCGAATGCAATTACCAAGGGAATGATAATCAGGTCCGTGAATGTAAACATTAAAG
>Ga0315298_1007812_pt1 | contig 13905 bp, 13 predicted proteins | sample WHS_1_MG_FD_203077 | JGI IMG/M metagenome (GOLD analysis project Ga0315298, IMG submission 203077) | Extremophilic microbial mat communities from Washburn Hot Springs, YNP, Wyoming, USA - WHS_1_MG | ecosystem: Environmental > Aquatic > Thermal springs > Hot (42-90C) | place: USA: Wyoming...
CTCCGTGAGCCCATAGAGGCAATTAAACGGGCCCAGATTATTTTTTTCCCCTCCGGCCATGAGGAGAATTTATCTCTTTTCCCCTTTGACCCGTGCAAGCAGTTTTTCTTTCCCGTTCGGTTGAAGCCATTAGAGGTGAAAAGCGGTACGGGAGGAAGTCAACCTCTTCATGAGCTTTCGGGGAAAAAAATATGTGCCTTTGCCGGTATTGCCTTTCCGGAAAGATTTATCTCCACTATAGAAGAATTGGGGGGTGAAGTGGTGACGTTTCTGTCCTTTCCCGATCATCATCCTTACAGAAAAGTCGATATAGAAATGATTAGGAAGAGATACGCCGAAAAGTCACACGATATGCTTCTTACCACGGAGAAGGACGAAATGCGCCTCCTTGCTTTTCCCGAATTTCATAAGGATTTGTATATCCTTAAGGTAGATATGGTTCCGGATGGGTGTGTTCATGAGCTAATGAAAGTAATCAGGGAATTTTTAGTAAATGGATAAATACCGCGTGATCGCTATTCTTTTTTATCATCTCTTTTCCCTCCTTCCCCTGAAGATGAGGAAGATTTTTTTTAAAGGGCTGGCAAAGATTTATTACCTCCTCTTTCCACGTCATCGCTTAATTGCCCTTTATAATGTAAGGCAATCCTTTCCCGGGATGGAACTTAAAGAGGTCATTGGGATAGCAAAAGGTGCCTTTGAGAATGTGGCCCTGGTTGCGGCCGAATTCTTTAGTTTGAAGAAACTTTCGGAGAAAGAGGCATCCCGCTGGTTCACTTTAAAAGGAATCGAACATTTGGAAAAGGCTCTCGCAAAAGGGCGGGGTGTTATTATTTTTACCGCCCACTTCGGCAATTGGGAACTTGCGGCCTTGTCCCTCCCCCTCTTGTATCGTCCTTTTGTTATCCTTTACCGACCCTTGGACAACCGCATACTGGACGAACTTGTCTATATGGTGAGAACATCAAGGGGAAACATCCTCCTCCCCAAAGAGAAGTCCATGTTTAAAATTTACAATTACTTAAGGAAAAACGCTATAGTGGGTATCCTTATTGACCAGAATGTGGCCAAAAAGGAAGGGGTCTTCGTGGATTTTTTCGGTCGACCGGCCTGCACAACAACGGGACTTGCCGAACTTGCCTTAAGGAGCGGGGCAGAGGTTCTCCCCTCCTTTGCAGTTCGTCTGCCTGAGGGAAAATATGGGATATATATCGGTGAGAGTATTCCTGTAGTACGTACGGGTAATTGGGAAGAGGATATTAGAAGGAATACAGAAAATTTTACGAAGGTCGTGGAAGACATGGTAAAAAAACATCCGGAACAATGGTTCTGGATGCATCATCGCTGGAAAACAAAGCCTTATCAAGAAAATTAGCGAAAAATGATAAAGACCCTGCCTAAGGAAGATTTGACGAACATCCTCATAAGAGGGGTAAATTGGATTGGCGATGCCGTTCTGACCTTACCGGTAATTTCGGCCATCAGGAATACCTATGCCAATGCCCATCTCTGCCTCTTGGCGAAGCCGTGGGTGGCCGATCTTTATCGACTGTGCCCTTACATAGATGAGGTGTTGCTCTATGAAAGTCCAGGTCGTCATGAAGGAATTATGGGTAAGTTTCGATTGGTGCAGGAAATAAAAAAGAGGAATTTTGATGCGGCCATTCTTTTACAGAACGCCATTGAGGCAGCACTATTGACTTTTCTTGCCCGAATTCCATTACGGGCAGGTTACCGCAGTGATGGACGCGGGTTTTTGCTTACAAATCCCGTACCCCGTACTAAAGGGGTAAGGCAAATTCATCAATCCCAATATTATATAGAAATGTTTAGGGCCCTCGGTGGAAAAGAACCAACCCTCGGTCCCTACCTGAAATTAACGGAGGAAGACAAAAGGAGGGCAGAGGAGTACTTAGAAAATTACGGCGTAAAAAAGGACTCTTCCTTCCTTATTCTCGTTGCTCCGGGAGCCACTTATGGTCCCGCAAAGAGATGGCCCGAAGAGCGATTTGCTGCCTTGATTGATAAAATCTGTTTTAATTTTCCGGCCCGGGTAGTTCTTTTAGGTAGCAAGGCCGATCGAGTTATAGCCGAAACTATAGTAAATAAAAACAAATTACCCATTATTAATCTGGTAGGCGAAACAAATCTTAGACTGGCTGTGTCAATAATCAGTATTGGCCACTTGCTTATTACAAATGACTCCGGTTTAATGCATATTGGTGGTGTACTCGATGTTCCGACGGTAGCAATCTTCGGATCAACTGACCCGAAAAAAACGGCCCCCCTGGGAAATAAGAAAAAAATCCTTTATAAAGAGGTTTCCTGTAGTCCCTGCTTGAAAGAGGTATGTCCGGGGGATTTTGCCTGTATGAACCTCATTTCCGTCGAAGAGGTCTATGAAGCGATAAGGAGTTTTCTTCATGAGGGTAGATAAAAAACCAGCCATTTTTCTTGATAGGGATGGTACCATAAACGAAGAGGTAGGATACCTCGATTCTCTCAATAAGCTCAAAATCTATCCTTTTTCTGCTACGGCCATAAAAATCCTCAAGGAAAACGGTTTTTTTGTCATTGTTATCACGAACCAATCGGGGGTTGCCCGCGGCTTCTTCGATGAGGAGTTGGTAATTAAGGTCCATAGCATCATAGACGATTATCTTAAGAGAAGGGGAGCCTTAATTGATGCCTTTTATTACTGCCCCCATCACCCCACGGAAGGTAGGGAACCTTACCGAAGGGCATGTTCCTGTCGCAAGCCGGATATAGGAATGATTCTCCAGGCAGCGGAAGACTTTCCCATAGATTTGGCTCGTTCCTATCTGGTGGGTGACACGTTGAGGGATATTGAAACGGGGAAAAGGGCGGGATTAAAAACCATCCTTTTGCGGACCGGATTTGGTAAAGATGACGAAGCCAGCCTTGATAATAGGTCCTTGCTGTATCCCCATTTTATCTGTGATGATCTTCTCGCAGCGGTAAAGATAATAATTGACACCAGGGCAAAATGAACATTCTTATCGTAAAGTTAAGCGCCATCGGCGATGTCGTTCATACCCTTCCTTCCCTTTCCGCTCTCCGGCGACTCTACCCTTCTGCCAAAATTACCTGGGTGATAGAAGAGACTGCTGCCGATTTGATTGTCGGTAATCCTTATTTGCATCGGGTTATCATTTCCCGGCGGAAAAAATGGTTCCATGAATTAAAAAAAGGAAACTTCTCCGTAGTTAATTCTATTAAGCAATTTATCGGAGAATTGAGGAGAGAACATTTTGATTTGGTAATTGATTTTCATGGACTGTTTAAAAGTGCCGTGCTTGTTTTCTTAAGTCGAGCAACGATCAAATTAGGATACGATAGTATGCAGGAACTGAGTGGCCTTTTTTTAACCCATAAGGTCTATGAAGATAAAGGTAAACACGCCGTATGTCGCTATTTAGACCTGGTCAGGTATCTCGTTGATATGAACATAGGCAAACCAAGAAGGGATGTCCTCCTTGAGGATGAAAAGGCAGAATTTCCTATCCCCGTAGGTAAAGAAGAAGAGGAAAAAATAAAGGCCCTCATGGCTGAGCAGGGTCTAAGAGAAGGACAATTCATTGCCATAAGCCCCCATGCCCTTTGGGCAACAAAACTATGGGAAGCAGAAAAGTTTGCTCGACTGGCGGGAATGATTTACAGGGAAATAGGTTTGGATGTGGTGTTTACCGGTGCTCATACTTACGAAACAAAAGATATAATAGAAAGGCTAACTATCCCCTTTGTTGATCTTACGGGTAAAACATCGCTTAAAGAATTGGCTTTACTCTTTAGAAAGGCCAGGGCCGTAATCAGCACTGATTCTGGCCCCATGCATATAGCCGCAGCGATGAAGACACCGGTCGTTGCCCTTTTCGGTCCTACGGACCCGAAAAGAACAGGACCCTACGGGAATAATAACGCCGTTGTTACCGCTGATATTTCCTGCCGTCCCTGTTTTTTAAAACGTTGTGAGAAAAAAACCTGTATGCACCTCCTAACGGAGAGGGACGTCGTAGATGCCCTAAAGAGGGTCCTCTAAGGGGACGGAGGAAGCAGATTTTTCAGTTGAACTTCAAAAATGTCGAAGGTTTTTCTGTCGAAAAGGACAAAGCGCACAAGTTTAAGGGACTGCTCTCCCTCGAGGAAGGAAATCGTTGTCTTTAGGGCGATGTGGGCCGCTTCCTCCAGAGGATAACCGTAGGCGCCCGTACTTATGGCAGGGAAAGAGATACTCTTAAGACCTTTTTCCTGGGCAATTCTGAGGCTTTCTCGATAGGCACTGGCTAAAATTTCCGCCTCGTTACTTTTCCCGCCCCGATAAATAGGGCCTACGGTATGAATTACATATTTCGCTTTCAGATTGCCCCCAGAGGTAATTACGGCTTTTCCAGGGGCACAACCACCTATCTTGCGACATTCCTCGTAAATTGTAGGACCGCCTGCACGATGAATGGCACCGTCTACGCCACCGCCGGGTATCAATTTTGCGTTGGCTGCATTTACAATAGCATCGGTCGCTTCCTGGGTGATGTCACCTTGGACTAAAGTAAGGATGGTATCTTTTATTTTAACTTCCATGTAAAAATTTCCGAGTAAATAATTTTGCTGATATTGTAAGTCTTCGATAAATAATTGTAAAGTTATAATTTTAATGATAGAAGAACATTATGGTTACAAAAGTAGAGGAAGAATTGGCAAAGGAAAAAGCCGAGACCCTTGGGCGCGCGGCGAAAAAAGTGGAGAATGTTTTAGAGGAAATGGAAAAAATTTTTCAGGAAATAGAGGCATTAAAAATATCCGATTCGCTGCTCCATGGGGAGAAAATTATTGCAAGGATTAATGAAAAAGTGGAGAAGTATAATGCCCTGCGGGAGGAAGCTAAGATTTACTATTTCTATCTCCTGGTTACCCGAGAGGCCTTAGGGTTGTACAATCATAACTGGGTGGAAGTCATTTATTCCCTGCCGAAGAGACTTAATCCCTTTAATTATTATGGATAGGTATCAAACCCTCCGAAAACGCATGGTGGATAGCCAAATCCGCTCCCGGGGTATTAGGGATAGGCGTGTTATCGAGGCCATGGAAAAGGTTCCTCGCCATTTATTCGTTGATAAGCCTTTGCAAGACCAGGCCTATGATGACAACCCTCTCCCTATCGGTGAGGGACAAACCATATCACAACCCTATATGGTTGCCTTGATGACGGAAGCCCTTGCTGTAAAACCAGAAGATAAAATCCTCGAAATCGGAACAGGTTCTGGATATCAGGCCGCCATTCTCGCAGAACTTAATTGTCGCGTCTATACGGCGGAACGTATCCCTCAACTGGCCTTTAGAGCACAGGAAATCTTAAGGCAGCTCAATTATCATTCCGTAGCCGTAAAGGTAGGTGATGGAACAATCTGCTGGCAAGAGGAAGCACCTTTTGACGGCATTATCGTTACTGCCGGAGCGCCTTCGGTTCCCCAGGTTCTCGTTGAGCAGTTGAAAATAGGAGGAAGACTCATCATACCCGTGGGAGACCGTTTTTATCAGAATCTTCTAAGGATAACCCGTCTCTCAGAAGATTTGAACGACGTAATTCGGGAAGATTTAGGAGGATGCCGTTTTGTAAGCCTCATAGGCGATTATGGTTGGAAAAAATAGGAAGAGAGAAAGGGCTGTAGTCCTTTTTCTGGCAATGTATTTTTCCATTTTCATAAGTTGTACAGGAAAGACCGCATTCGATAAGGATATAAGGGGAGGTATCTACCATACGGTGAAGAAAGGTGAAACCTTAAGTGCCATTGCCCAGGCCTACAGTCTTGATATCAATTTTTTAGCAGAGGTTAACCATCTTAGGGATATAGACAAAATAGAAGCGGGACAAATTCTTTTCATCCCCGGTGCTGAAGAAATCAAAGAAGTAAAAATTCAAACGCCCAAGGCGAAGACAAAAGGAGAAATTCCCCTTACGGAGCGACAAAAAGAAGAAAATGAGAGAAGGCCGGTTGCTTCAACCAAGGGGGAGGAGAAAAAAGAGGAAAGAACCGTTGTCACGAGCCGAAAGAAGGATGACAAAGAAGAAAAAGAAGAGCTAAAGAAAGCAATGCCGCCCACAAAAGTAGAAAAAGAGGAAAAAAAAGAGGCGACAATTCGCTTCCTCTGGCCTATTAAGGGTAAGGTACTGGTACGTTTCGGGCCTCAACCAGGTGGCATGTTTGCCAAGGGAATAACTATAGCTGCAACAAATGGTATGCCGATTATTGCTTCTTTAGATGGTTTGGTTATTTTTTCCGGTTATATAAAGAACTATGGGGAAACAATTATCTTAAAACATGAAGCCGATTATGCTACAGTATATAGCTACGAAGGTGTTCGTTTTGTAAAGGTTGACGAAAAGGTGAAAAGGGGAATGAAAATTGGAGTGGTGAAGAAGAAGTCATCGGCAGATCCTACCGTGCATTTTGAGATACGCTATAAAAACAAAGCCTTTGATCCCTTAAAGTTTCTACCGTCTCAGGAAAATTACTGATTTTCGAGGCTATAATGGAAGTCCGATTCTTTGAACAAGGTCCCATTCGCCCACCGAGTGAAGCTCAGAGTCTCCTCGTCCGGGTAAACAGAAACTGTCCCTGGAATAAGTGTGCCTTCTGTCGTACCTATAAGGGAACCAAGTTTGAGTTGAGAGACGTAAAGGAGGTAAAGAGAGACATAGATGCTATTGCCGATATTGTTACGGACTTAAAGGAACTTTCCTTTCGCGAGGGTGAAGGGGGGCAAATGACCAGGAGGCTCCTTTCCCTCGTCTATAACCGCTACCATGAAGAGGGTTATCGCCGTGTTGCCTTCTGGCTTTATTTTGGTGGCAAAAACGTTTTTCTTCAAGATGCCGACCCCTTAATCATGAAGACGGAGGCTATGGTTGAGATTCTCTCCTACCTGAGAGAGAAATTAAAGAGTGTGGAGCGGATTACCACCTACTTACGTGCTAAAACGGCCTGTATCAAGTCGGAAGAAGATTTTAAAAAATTGAAAGAAGCGGGCCTTTCCCGAATCCACATGGGTTTGGAAAGCGGCTCTGATGTTGTTTTGCAATTGGTAAAAAAGGGCGTCACAAAGGAGGAGCATATTAAGGCGGGCAGAAAGATAAGAGAGGCTAACCTCTCCCTCTGTACATACGTGATGCCCGGTCTGGGCGGGAAGATGTATACCCATGAACATGCCCGCGAGACGGCATCAGTAATCAGTGCTATAAATCCTGATTTTGTTCGACTCCGCTCCTTACATGTCGTAAAGGGTACCCCCTTGCGGGAAATGATGGAAAAAAACGAATTTTTCCCCCTCACGGAGGATGAGACGGTTGGTGAGATTAGGGAATTTATTGAACAGTTGCAGGTAGTTGAAACGACACTTGTAAGCGATCACATTCTCAACCTTTTGGAGGAAGTGGAGGGAAAGATTCCTCAAGAGAAGGGGAAAATCCTTGAAGTGATAGATAAATACTTCTCCTTGCCTGAAGAAGAGCGGATGGTGTTCCAGTTAGGAAGAAGGATGGGTATCTATCGTGGCTTAGGTGATTTGCAGGATTTAGAGACTTACCTGCGATTAAAAACAATTGTAGAGGAATACCGAGGAGCTGACCATGGAGCCTTCGAGAGGTATTTGAATTCGGTAAAAGACCAGTTTGTATAGGGTGTGAAAATTTCACTAAGTTTAAACTTTATAAAACTACCTTTTTGGGAACTTTCCCTTTTTTAAAACTTGACAGGTTTTTATTATTCCCATACACTTTGAAAAGTTTTTGGCCTCGTATTTTTCTTACCCTCCGAGGAGGCAAAGAAATGAAAAAAATTATTTTGATTACTGTCGCAATCCTCATGGCCATTCCTGCCTTAGCGGTCGATGAGAGACAAAGGGTAAGGTCCATCGGTATGGCCACCATACACAACAATTTGGTCGATATTGCTCGGGAGAAGGCAATTGACAATGCCTTAAGGCAAGCGGTAGAAAAGGTAGTGGGTGTCATGATTACGGCGACCACGGAGGTAGAAAATTATCAGGTTAAACTGGACCGTATCCTTTCAGAGGCCCGGGGTTTTGTGGAAAATTATAAAATCCTCGGCGAAAAACGGGAAGGGGATAATTATGAAGTAATAATCGATGCCGATATTGTAAAGGGTAAACTGGAAGATCGCATGAAAGCACTGGCACTGATCATGGAAAGAAAGGCGAAACCGCGTCTGATGATAATTTTTTCCGAACAGACACCAAAAGAGGCCGTCGCCGAAGCAGCCATGAGCAGGTTGTTAATCGAAAAGGGTTTCAAGCTTGTCGACGCGCAAACCCTTAAGAGAAAGAAGGAAGCTTCTTCCGAAAAAGCTTTGTCTCGCTTGGCTTCCCAGGAGGGTGCTGAGATTTTAATTACGGGAATTGTAGAGGCCTCTACCCAGTCCTTTGTTTTGAGCGGCATCGAGATGTTTACCAATAAGGTAAACATCTCCCTTAAGGTAATCAATGCCGATACCGGTGACGTGATTACCACGGATAGTGAAACCCTCACGGCACCAGGTCCAAAGGGGGATTTCAAAAAAATAACGGAACAGGTAGCGGAAAAACTCACACGCAAACTCATTGCAGAAACCTTAGATACTTGGTCGGTAGAGCTTGCCAATACGGTAAGTATCAAACTTATCATTACGGGGCTCTCGGATTATCAGGAATTGCTCAAATTGAAAGACCAATTACCACTGGTTGTGAAGGGATTTAAGAATATCTACCAGCGGGCCTATCAACAGGGCGAGGTGGATCTCGACATAGTGATTAAAGGAACGTCCCAGGGATTGGCCGATGACCTGAGTAACTTTGTCATGGAGGGAAAGAGGTTAAAAATTATTGAAATGACGCCAAACAAAATAACGGCGGCACTAACACCTTAAGTTAATTGTTAAGCGGAGGGAATATAGATGAGAAGGATTTATATAATTTTATTTGCCCTTTTTATTTTTGGCTGCGCCGTAAGTGAAAGTTACCGTTTAGGCCAGGAATTGATGGGTCAGCGCCGATGGGAAGAGGCACTGGTTTATTTGGAAAAAGCGGTAAGCGAGGAACCTGCCAATCAGGAATACCGTGAGGCCTTGAAATTAGCCCGGACCGAAGCGGCAAAGGTGGTTTATGAAAGGGCAAGGCAATCTCTGGTAGGAAGGGAAGAGAATCTGCTTAATCTCGAACAGGCCGTAAGAGAGGCTGAGAAAGCCCAGAAGATTGACCCCGATAGCAGAACGATTGCGGCCTTTACGGCGCAACTAAGAGAAAAGGTGAATACTTTACGGGGGAAGCTGAAGGCACTTTATATAGCCGCCGATCAGGACATCCAAAAGGAAGACTGGGTTGGTGCGGCAGATAAATTGAGACAGATTAATAAAATTTTGCCTAATTACGAAGATACGGCCACAAAGTTGGCCAGGGTGGAGCAGGAGGGTGCCAAACAACTGTACCAGCAGGGAATTGAACTAATGAAACAGGAAGACTGGCATCTGGCAGCCCAGGCCTTTAAGACTGTCATGGACATTAATCCTAATTACTACGATGTGGCGAAATTATATGAATTGGCCAAAACCAGAGATAGTTTCGATTATTACTATACCGAAGGGGAAAAGGCTGGTCAAAATCAAAACTGGGATAGGGCCATTACGATGCTGACTAAAGCCTCGGAGTATCAGCCGGATAACGTTGATTTACAAAACAAAATAGAAGTATTGAAAAGCAAGGTAGGTCAGATTTACTTCACCGAAGCCTTGAAGTTAACTAATCAAAACCTGCTCAATAAGGCACTGGCCAAGTTAAATACGGCAAAAAACTATTATCCCACCATGGTAAGCGATGCAGCCTATAAGGATCTCTTAAACAAAATTTGCGTAAAATTAATTGAACGGGCGGATAAGTATGCAGAAAAGGAATATTGGGGAAATGCCGTGGTCTGGTTACAGAAGGCAGAGGCCATAAATCCAGACTATCCCAACCTTTTTCAGAAGTTATTGGAGGCGAGAGACAATATCAACAAAAGGATAAAAAAATCCATTGCTGTTTTCGATTTCGGTTCGCCGGCAAATAACAAGGATGCTGGGAAAATTGCGGCCAATAAACTCATCGCCTATCTCCATAAGAATGCCAGTGGCGACCTACGTCTTATCGAGCGAGAAAATTTGCAGTCGATTTTGCGGGAGATGCAGTTAGGACAGACAGGACTTATCGATATCAAAACGGCCCAAAATGTGGGTAAAATGCGGGGAATAGATACCTTTGTCATGGGCGACGTGCTTCAGTATGCGGCCATAACAACGGATAACCACAATATAAGTCAGGCAAAGGTTTTGGTAAAAGAGATAGAGAAGAAAAACCCGGCGTATGAATTGTGGTTACAATTGAACCCTAAACCGACACCGGAAGAATTGCGCAAGGCACCTCCAATGATAATAAAGGAACCGGAATACCAGTCTATTCCCTACAAGCGTGGTGTGGCGAGAATAACGGCTATGCTCGAAATTTCTTATAAATTGGTAGATACAACCACGGGAGAAAACATTCTTACCAATACCATTGCAGGAAAACTAATTAAAGAAGATAGCTACCAGGATAGTGTACCAGAGGCAGGTATCCAGCATGACCCTCTAATTTTACCGACGGAAATGGAAGTACTCGATGAGTTAACGAACCAAAAGATTTCGGAAGTAGGACAGAGTGTTTTGAAACAGTACCAGAGTTTGGAGAAGGAATACTTCGACCAGGGCCAACTTCAGGAAAAGAGGCGTAATTACGAGTTGGCCATAGAGCGATACATCGATGCCATTTACGATGAGAAGCTGAAAGGGGTGGTAACCCCTATAACCAAAAAGGCCCTGGAGAATATAGAGAAACTCATCCAGGAAAAATAAGAAACAGGTTTTTAAAATGCTCACAAAAAATCGTTACTTTTATTTTATAGCCCTTGTGGTCATCATGCTTTTTTACTCCTTAGCCCACGGGGAAACAAAGATAAAAGTATCGGTGTTCAATTTTCAACCGGCAAATCTCGATGCGGCATCCTTCGGTGCTACGGTTACCAATCAGATCATGAATTACCTCATGGCGGATCCTGCTTTGTCCGTTTTGGAAAGGAAGGAATTAGAAGCCTTTTTAGCCCTGAATGACCTCCAGCAAAACGACAATCCCGAAAATATCATAGCCATCGGGGACCGCCTAGGCCTGAATGCCATTATAGTAGGGAATGTGGAAAAAAAGGGTACTGTCATTCAGATTAATTGCCGGATCTTTAGTATCGAACAGAGGAGACCGATATTTACTAAACAGATTCGTGCCTTAGGTGAGGCCCGATTGCAAAGCGAAGTTGAAGGTTTGTCCGAGGCAATTAAAAAAGCCCTTTTGGGTATGTCCTCTTTTAAGGATGAAAAGAGCACCTTTAAAGGACCGATAAATATCCAGAAGAGGGCAGGAAATAGACGGGTTTACTTAAGCTGGGAAAACGCACCCCAGACGGCTCCCACTGCCTACGAGATATTTCGGGCCCAGGCGAAGGAGGGTCCCTTTGTCAAGGTAGGGCAGGTAACCCGTCCCGAATTTCTCGATCAGAACCTCGAAAATAACGTTACCTACTACTATCGGATTCGTGCCTTGAACGAAAAAGGAATGGCCAGCGAGTATTCCGATGTTTTCGCGGCGGAAACGGCTTTAACCCCAAATCCCCCTGTCATTTTGAGGGCTGATGGCCACATCAAAAGTATCGTCCTTGTTTGGACGCCAAATCCCATAAGCAGTGGTGACCCTTATCGGTTACGGGGATATAAATTATATCGGGCTAACACGGAGAAGGGTCCCTATAAAGAAGTGGCCAACATTCTGGGGATGGATTTGGGTATCGGTATTGATACGGCTTCCACCCTCGACAAGCTCTTTAAAGTCACCTATACAGACAAAGGTCTCGCAGACGGTGAAACCTATTATTATAAACTCACTGCCTACAATGAGAAGAATATGGAAAGTGATTTTTCCCAAGTAGTTAAGGGAACAACATTACCTGTAGTTACCGGTTTGGAAGCCCAGGGAAACATGATAAGGGAGATCAGACTTTCGTGGAGACCCCTTGCTTCTCCCGAGGTGAAGGGATACTTCGTTTATCGCAGCACAAAGGAAGATGTGGGTTTTACGAAAATTAAGCGGATAGATATCACCGAAAGTGCTTCCGACAAGAGAATTACCTTCCGGGATACGGAAGGACTGGCGGATAATATGGTGTATTATTACCGCGTTACTGCCTTCGAAACTCCTGAAGTAGAAACATCCTTTTCAAAAACCGTTTCGGCCAGAACAAAAGGTAAACCGCCTACGCCTGAAGGATTTACGGCCGTAAGCGGCCTCGTAAAGGCAGTAGAGCTAAGGTGGTTACCCAGTAGTGATCCTGATGTAGAAGGTTACAATATCTATGCTTCATCACGCAGTGATGGGGAGTTTGTTTTGATAAAGAGATTAGAGGGGAAAAATACTACCCGTTATCTCGATGATAGTAGAGATGGAGTGAAATTGGAGGACAACAAAACTTACTACTATCGCATAACGGCCTTCAACAGGGTAAATGTGGAAAGTCTTTCGGCAGCTACGGTAGGAACTACAAAGGCAAGACCTTCTCGACCAAAGGGTCTTGTAGCGGAAACGGGGAAAGTGAAAATGGCGCCCCTTTTATGGCAGGCAAACCCTGAAAGTGACATTGTCTATTATCATATCTTCCGAAACGATAGTTTAGAGAACAGAGAATTTATCCATATCGGTAAAGTAGAACGAAGAACGAGTTTCGTCGATCAGGGTTTAAAAGACGGTAAAACTTATCGTTATGCCGTGCAGGCAGAGGATAAAGACGGTCTTTTGAGTGAGTTTTCCGAAATTGTCACCATTACGACAAAACCACTCCCATCTTCACCCCGGGAAATAGATGCGCAAATTCGCGGTTCTATAGTATATCTTAGGTGGTCACCTAACCCCGAAGGGGATATTGCCTACTATACCGTTTATGAAAAACGGTTTTTAGGAAACGAAAAGATTGCCACCGTTACGAATCCCGAATTTACAGAAGTGGCACCACCAAAAGGGAAAACTAAAACATACATCATTACGGCGACTGACCGGGATGGCTTGGAAAGCGAACCGTCCAAAGAAGTTACCATCGCGGGGAGATAAAAAATTATGAGAAAAAAAATCTTTTTTTTCTTTTTTGTTGTAATTTTGTCCCTTTCTTCAGCTTTTGGAGCGGAAATAGGTCGGTTCGAGGTAGTTTCCGGTAACGGCGAAAATGCCTATCTCGTTGATACGGCTACGGGTTTTGTGTGGATTCTTACCTACCGCACCCTTCCCACCGGGAGGGAACCGATAGCCATACCTTATAAATTCATCGTGATAACTCCCCAAAATGAAGGGACTTTTTTGGTGGAAACAATTCCAATGATGGAGGAACCGAAGAAAGAAGAAAAATGAGAGAGAAAAGTGGGAAGGACCTTGCTTTTCGTTCATCCCGTACCTAACAGCGGTTTGTCTCGGACGTATATTGTAGAGGGAGAAGATAGTGTGATGGTGGTCGATGTGGGATCCATAGGGGCAGCAAAGGATGTGGAGAGCTATCTCAAAGAAATCCCTCAACTGAGGGGGAAGAAGGTTGCCATAATTACGGCAACCCACTTCCACATTGACCATATAGGTGGGATCGGTCATCTATTAAAGAACTTAGATGGTCGGGCTGATGTGCTCTTTTCACCCTTGGTTCAGAAGTATCTTTCTCGGGAAAGAAAACTTTCCCTCATTCACGACTGGCAGATGGGACTTTTACCTGCTACCTTGGTGAGTTTTCGTTATGTGAGAAGA
>Ga0315298_1007813_pt1 | contig 13904 bp, 14 predicted proteins | sample WHS_1_MG_FD_203077 | JGI IMG/M metagenome (GOLD analysis project Ga0315298, IMG submission 203077) | Extremophilic microbial mat communities from Washburn Hot Springs, YNP, Wyoming, USA - WHS_1_MG | ecosystem: Environmental > Aquatic > Thermal springs > Hot (42-90C) | place: USA: Wyoming...
GGATCGTAGTCCGAAGTAGTATTTCCCTCATCAACTCTACCCATCCTGTTAATTGCTTTCGCGTTAAACAGAATGGCTTCAGACAACGAGGTTTTGCCAGCTCCTGAGTGTGATAACAGGGTCACATTACGGATGTTTTCCATTGTAACTTGTTCCATTTATCAAATCCCCTACTTCTCAAAAATAATCTAATCGTATTATAAACATAGTTGACATATCCAGCAAGTTTGCAGGACTTATTGAGCAAAATTACCTGTTATGATAATATTAAGTGGGAACTCGATACCCACCGGTTTTCGGAGGGATCGCATAGTGGTCTAGTGCGGGCGCCTGCTAAGCGCTTGCCCCGCGAAAGCGGGGTCGTGGGTTCGAATCCCACTCCCTCCGCCAGTAATCCCCGGAAAATCACAGCCTGTAAATATCTGGTTGATTTTTAACTGCCTTTGATAATCGTTGTAAGTGATCCCGAAATCAGATAATATTGTTACGATGTCTAAATACCATATCTGGACCATCGGCTGTCAGATGAATAAGGCTGAATCCGAAAGGCTTGCAAGCTTACTGGAAAAGCGTGGTTATGAATTTACGCCGGAAATCAGGGAAGCCGATTTAATTCTTGTCAATAGCTGTGTTGTCCGCCAGAGTGCCGAGACAAAAGTTCTTAATAAATTGCAGGCACTAAAAGCCCTCAAAATTCATAAACCAGAGATTCGGATTGCTCTGACAGGTTGTCTGGCAGGACAGGAAACGGACCCTCTGAGACAAAAGTATCCTTTTATAGATTATTTTTTTTCACCCGGTGAAGTACCGGAATGGTTGAAGGATGGTGATTCAGATGGATATCTTCCACTCAGATCAAAGGTATCAACATTCGTACCGATCATGCAGGGATGCAATAACTTTTGTTCCTATTGCATAGTACCTTATCGCAGGGGTAGAGAGAAGAGTCGTCCTCTAGAAGAGATTGTCTGCGAAGTGAGGGAACTTATCCGCCGGGGAACAAAAGAGGTAGTTTTACTAGGGCAGAATGTGGATTCTTATGGGCATGACCTACCGGAGAAGCCTGATCTGGCAAAATTACTCCATCATCTGAATTCTCTGGAAGGATTACTGCGCATCCGTTTTTTAACCAATCATCCCAAGGATATGAAACCGGATTTAATAGAAGCAATAGCCAGCCTGGATAAAGTCTGTAAACAAATCAATTTACCTGTGCAGTCGGGCGATGATGAAATATTAAGATTGATGAATCGGGGTTATAAGGCGGATCAATATCGTGAATTAATTAACCGGATTAGAAGCAGAGTCCCCGGCATTGCGTTAAGTACAGATGTAATAGTTGGTTTTTGTGGTGAAACAGAAGATCAATTCAGGAATACGATAAATTTACTATCTGAGATTAAATTTGATGTCGTCCATGTAGCTGCTTATTCTCCCCGTCCGGGGACAAAGGCTGCGCGTGAAATGCAGGATAGCATTCCGTGGGAGATCAAAAAGCAACGTCTAGATATGGTAGAAAAATTGCAGACAGAGATAGCAGATCAGATCAACCGTAAATTGATCGGGGAAATCGTGGAAATTCTGGTGGAAGGAAAAGAGAAAGGCAAATGGATGGGTAGAACCACCACAGATAAGCCGGTATTTTTTGAGGAATCAGAAAACGATTATTACGGTAAACTGGTTGAAGTAAAAATTACTCGTGCGAGTGCATGGTCTTTGCAGGGGGAATTAACTGCAATAAAGTGAACCTGTATGAAGGTATCACAACAATTGGTAGAAAGAGGTTCAGGTGAGAGAGATTAATGCCAGGGAGATAACCCGGACTGTTGCCAGTCTCTTTTACAGAGCAAATTATCATCTGGCGGATGATGTGCTGGAAGCAATCAAAAAGTCCCTTTTGAAAGAAGAGTCGCCAGTTGCCAGAAGAGTACTTGAACAGATCATTTGCAATGCTGAGATTGCTGCTGAAGAAAAAGTTCCCCTGTGTCAGGATTGCGGTATCGCAGTAGTATTTGTTGAACTGGGACAGGATATTCACATTACCGGAGGCGATTTGATTCATGCAGTAAACGAAGGAGTCATCCAGGCCTATCGGGATGGATATTTGCGCAAATCAATGGTTAAAAATCCGTTTTCTAAGCGGCAGAATACCGGGGATAATACTCCAGCTGTGGTTCATGTTGAGATTGTACCAGGAGAGCAAATGCGAATTATCGCTCTTCCTAAGGGCGGCGGTGCAGAAAATATGAGCAGGCTTATCATGCTTACCCCGGCAGATGGCAGAAATGGAATTATCAAATCTGTGGTGAAAACGGTAGATGAAGCGGGGCCAAATCCCTGTGGACCGGTAATTGTAGGAGTGGGCATCGGCGGGACTGCTGAGAAAACTATGCTGATGGCAAAAAAAGCCCTCATCAGGAAAGTTGGTGAACACCATTCCGACCCGGAGGTTGCCTCACTCGAAGAGGAAATTCTGGCAAGGATAAATGCGCTCGGAATCGGCCCCATGGGATATGGCGGCAGGACGACGGCTCTGGCAGTTCACATTGAGGTATTCCCTGCCCATATTGCCTCTCTGCCGGTAGCGGTGAATTTGAATTGCCATAGTGCTCGCCATGTTGAAGCTATCCTGTAAACTCTAAATTTTACGTATACATCTGTAAAGAATTAAAATCAAGTCTGGAGATGACAGGAATGGATAGAGTTATCAAATTACCTCTCACCAACAGAACTATCGAGGAATTACGCACCGGAGATGATGCGCTGTTAAACGGCGTTCTTTATGTGGCACGTGATGCTGCCCATAAGCGAATGATAGAAGCACTGGATAAAGGTGAAAACCTGCCCTTTGATATCCGGGGGCAGGTGATTTATTATATGGGCCCCTCTCCAGCCCGCCCGGGAACAGTGATCGGTGCGGCAGGACCGACTACGAGCGGTAGAATGGATTGTTATACAATCCGCCTGCTGGAGATGGGTTTAAAGGGGATGATTGGCAAGGGAAACCGTTCAATAGAAGTAAAACAGGCTATGATGAAATACAGAGCGGTGTATTTTGGTGCCATCGGAGGGGCAGGAGCGTTGATCTCAAAGAGTATTAAAAGGAGTGAAGTAATTGCTTACGCGGACCTGGGTGCCGAAGCAATTCTGAGATTGGAGGTGGAGAATTTTCCAGTCACTGTCATCAACGATATCTACGGAGGCGATTTGTATATAGAAGGCAAAGCCAGGTATGCGCTTCGTTTGAATTCGAATTGACCGGTTTAAGTAAAATTATCCTTGTGCGGATAGTTCATTATTAACAGGTCAGTCAGAAGACCGGGGGAAATATGAACGAATATGATTATATTATTATCGGCAGCGGGATTGCGGGACTATACACTGCGCTTCTGGCAAACGAACATGGGAGTGTGCTGGTTATCACCAAGGGCAGCATAGATGACTGTAATACCAAGCATGCCCAGGGGGGAATCGCCGCGCCAATCGGGAGTAATGATTCTCCAGAGTTGCATTTCAAAGATACACTCAAAGCTGGCGATGGCTTATGTGATGAGGAAGCTGTTCATATTCTGGTAAACGAAGCTCCCGATCGTATTTCTGATCTGGTACGTCTGGGCGTACCCTTCGATACCATGAATGGTGCTATTGCTTTGACCATGGAAGCTGCACATAGTGTCCCGAGGATTTTGCATGCCGGAGGCGACGCAACAGGCTCTTATATAGAGGCAACTTTAAGCAGACGTGTTCGGGACTCGAAAATCAAGGTACTTGAATATTGTCTGGTGACTGAAATCAAGGTTACAGACGGAAAGGTAACGGGAATTCAGGCACTTGATTTAAGATCAGGTTTTGTCCTGGAGTTTTTCTGCAAGTTTCTGGTTCTAGCATCTGGTGGTGCGGGGCATCTTTATAAATACACTACCAATCCTGATGTGGCAACCGGGGATGGTGTGGCGCTCGCATTTAAAGCAGGCGCAGAGATCACCGATATGGAATTTTTCCAGTTCCATCCGACTGCTTTACGGTTGCCCGGTGTTCCTCCTTTCTTAATCTCGGAAGCGGTCAGAGGAGAAGGTGGTATTCTGCGTAACGTAGACGGCTATCGTTTTATGCAGGATTATACACCTGAAGGGGAACTTGCCCCACGTGATGTTGTTGCTCGCAGCATCATATTTGAAATGCGCAAAACGGGTTCGGATCGTGTTTTTCTGGATGTAACACATCTTCCATCTAAACTGGTTACCACACGTTTCCCAAATATCTATAAGTTTTGCCTTGATCATGGACTGGATATAACGCGTGGTTTAATCCCTGTCGCACCGGCTGCCCATTATATGATTGGAGGGGTAAAAACCAATACCTGGGGTGAAACCAGCATTTCCGGATTATTCGCTGCTGGCGAAGTTGCCTGTACAGGAGTGCATGGGGCTAACAGGTTGGCATCGAACTCAATGCTGGAAGTACTGGTTTTCAGTAAGAGGATCGTTGAAAGGGCTTCTGGAGGCACGGCACATTATCTCCCTGTAAAAAGAAAAGAAGTACAGGTTGTTTTGCCGGAAAGGCAGGTGGAGCGGGTGAATTCGCCAGTAAACCGCCGGGCGTTACAGGAATTGATGTGGAACCAGGTAGGTATTATCCGGGATGAAAAAGGACTTACTGCTGCAGTTGAGACTCTGGCAGCCTGGCAAAAAAGCCTGCCAGAGCCGGCTGATCGCCCCGGGTATGAATTAAGTAACCTGGTTCTGACCGGAAGGTTGGTCGCGGAGGCGGCTTTAATGCGGCAGGAAAGCAGAGGCGCCCATTTCCGTTCCGACTTTCCGGTTCATTCACCTAAGTGGGAAAAGCATATAACTTTTATCGCTGTTTAAATTAAATGATAAGTAAGTAATTGAAGGCGAGGATATGGCGAAAAAATTACTTCCAGTTGAAGTTGTTGACAGGATAGTCGAAGTCGCACTGGAGGAAGATATTGGACGAGGCGACATTACCAGCGAAATCCTGATACCCTGCAATCTCAAGGGATCAGCTTACATAATGGTAAAAGAGGATGGTGTAATTGCTGGATTGGAAGTGATAGTCAGGGTTTTTCAAAAGATTGATCCGAGCTTGCAGATAGAGACTATTAGTGAAGATGGTGCGCGCGTAAAGGCTGGAGATATTGTTATGAGGATAACAGGGAGTATCAGAAGCCTGTTGAAAGCCGAACGGGTGGCTCTGAATTTTCTGCAGAGACTAAGCGGTATTGCAACTACAACAGCCCGTTATGTAGAAAAGGTAAGTGATCTGGGCGTTGAGATTGCTGATACGAGAAAAACTACGCCCGGGTTGAGAATACTTGAAAAATATGCCGTAAAGCTGGGTGGCGGCAGAAATCACAGGATGGATTTGGGGGACGCTGTCCTCATTAAAGATAATCATTTCGCTGCATTGAGAGCACTTGGTATGAGTTACCAGGAAATCGTGGCTAAAGCCAGAGAGTCTGCTCCACCGGATATGAAAGTAGAAGCCGAGGCAACCAGTATTGAAGAAGCGCTGGCAGCAGTTGAAGCCGGAGCTGATATTGTCATGCTGGATAACATGGAAATTGGCGAAATGAAAAAAGCTGTGCGTTTGATCGGTGGCAGGGTGGAAATCGAAGCTTCAGGCAATTTCAGGCTCGAAAACATCAGGGCTGCCGCAGAGACTGGAGTGGATATTATTTCGGTCGGTGCTCTCACACACTCTTACAAATCAATGGATATCAGCATGGAAATTGATGTGCAATCTTTCAGGTCAACTTAAACGTTGCTTTTCCCGGCTATCCAGCATTATGGTTACTGGTCCATCGTTGATAATTTCAACCAGCATATGCTGTTGGAATTGTCCTGTTTCAACCTTTAAGCCAGTATTACGCATCAAGTATACATAATAATTATAAAGACGTTCTGCCTCATCTGGAGGGGCTGCGTCAGTGAAGGCAGGACGACGACCTTTCCGCGTATCAGCAAGAAGGGTAAACTGACTGATTATCAGTAACTCCCCCTGAATGTCCTGAACGGAAAGATTAAATTTTCCTTCCTGATCGGGGAAAATACGCAATCCCGCAGTTTTTTGCGCCAGATATTCAGCGTCTTTCTCTGTATCTCCGGTTGCAACACCTAATAATATGACCAGGCCTCTGCTGATATTGCCCACAGCCTGACCGGAGACCAAAACTGAACCTCTGGTAACACTCTGAATTAGAGCTTTCACGAATTTTTATTTATCCAGTCCGGAAAATTGGGGGAATTTTTCAGCGGTTTCCTTATCTGGTTTACCGATGTTTTCTATTTCCTTTTCCTTACGGGTATCTGTAATATAAAAACCAGTGCCCTTATAGATAACTGCTCCAACGCTAATTACTCTGTGCATTTTACCCTGGCAATGGGGGCACTCAGTTATGGGTTCATCAAAAAATTTCTGAAACTTTTCAAGGCGTTTGCAACAACTATCACACTCGTATTCATAGATAGGCATAAAAAGCTCACCTCCCGGAATTCACCTGAATATTGTATAATAAGCCATAATTCTGAGGCAAATTAAAGTAAAATATAGTTGACAGGTATAGCGGGATAGAGTAGAATTCAGCATGGCGGTTGGTAAACAGAGGAGGAATGGCTATGATTGAGATGACGGTTGATAGCATTCGTGTTAGCCTGATGAATTACCAGCGCGTGGTAATTTTAAAGGAGAAAACCGCAGAAAGATACCTTCCAATCTGGATCGGTCCTTCAGAAGCAGACGCAATAGCTGTCAAACTTCAGGGTGTAAGCGTACCCAGACCTTTGACCCATGATTTGATGTGCTCTATTATTGATGCGCTGGGTGCTACTATCAATTCTATTGTTGTTAGTGATCTTAAAAACGATACTTTTTATGCCAAGATTCTTTTAAGCATTGACGGGGAACAAATGGAGATCGATTCCAGACCAAGCGATGCGCTGGCACTAGCGGTCAGGGCAGAAGTTCCTATCTATGCTGAAGAATCGGTGCTGGATAAAGCTGGAATTTTGCTGGATCGAGAAACTGGTAAACCGGTAGCTTCACCTGACGGGACGGGCAGCACGGATGCCGAATCTAAGGTCAGTGAAGACGAAATGAAAAAGATGTCTGCTTTTTATGACTTTATCAATACGCTCGATCTGGAAGACTTTGATAAAAGAAAATCTTGATATCAGTATTTAAGCGGACGTACGATTTCTAGAAAGACGTCTTATTAAGTCAATTAAGATTCGCGGACATAACCGGGTACAACCGTAAAGCAGATGGAGAAGTGGGGACATGCCCTCCAGTTGATTGGGGTTGGTTTTTACGTTGTCATCTGCCTGATTGGCGGGGTAGTTGGGGGAAACTGGCTGGATAGCAAATTCAATACCCGGCCAATTTTTCTATTAGCAGGTATCATCCTTAGCCTGGTACTGGTTTTCTGGGGAATATATCAGATACTGCTACCAATAATTTCTGACAAGAAGGAAAGGAGATAACAGGTGAGAAAGAGGGGATGTCTGGGCTGTTCTTTCCCTCTTATTATTGGTATCAGCATTATTCTGGTTGTATTGACCATCCTTGGTTTTATCAGCGGCTCAATTGGAAGAAGTATTTTCGGCGATGTCGGACCCTCCTGGCTGCGTGTGCCGAATCCTGAACCTCAATTACCACCAGGGGTAATTTTTCATATCGGTAGCTTCGGAGTAACCAATACCATGCTGACTGCATGGATATCCATTCTCCTGATTATCGGGCTTTCTTATTTTGCGTTCAGAAGACCCAAGCTGGTACCCACTGGTTTACAGGCAGTAATGGAATATGTATTTGGATCACTGCTAGATTTTTGCCAGAGCGTTGCGGGTGAAAAAAACGGCAGGCGGTTTTTCCCAGTGGTTTCAACTATTTTTATTTTTGTTCTGGTGAATGCCTGGATTAGCCTGTTGCCTTTTTATGGAGATGCAATCCTTAGGCATATTCATGGGAGTGAAGTGCCGGTTTTCAGAGGCGCTAATACTGATTTGAATCTCACTCTGGCCCTGGCTCTTTTTTCTTTCATCTGTATTGAATTTTATGGAATCAAAGACCTCGGGTTAGCAGGTTATTTATCAAAGTTTATCCGGGTTAGACAGATCAAAGAGGGTATCATTCAATTATTCAAGGGGAAAGTGAAGTCTGCTCTTGGCACATTGTTTTTCGGTGCAATTGATTTCATTGTGGGTTTGCTGGAAACTTTGAGTGAATTTATCAGGATTGTTAGTTTCAGTTTTCGTCTTTTTGGAAACATGCTTGCTGGTGAAATCCTTTTACTGGTGACTGCTTTCCTGATTCCGATGGTTTTTGCCATTCCTTTTTACGGACTGGAGTTTCTTTTCAGTTTTGTGCAGGCGTTGATCTTTGGTGGCTTAACTCTGGTATTCATGACCGTTGCGGTCAGTGGTCACGAAGAAGAACATTAATAAGAGTTTTCCCTTAAATATAATAAGCGAAAATATTGACAGGAGGTTAAATTAAGTCATGACTCCAGAAGCGATGAGATTACTGGCTGCCGGTTTGGCAATTGGCCTGGGAGCTTTGGGACCTGGTATTGGTATCGGTATTCTCGGATATGGAGCAATGCAAGCACTCGGACGTAATCCAGAAGCCAGGGGCGCGATTCAGACAAACATGATTTTGGGCATCGCTTTCGCTGAGGCAGTAGCAATTTACGCACTGATTATCGCTATTATTCTGGCATTGCTCGGCTAGGCTTCTTTACAACGGATTGCTTTTCAGGTTATGATTGCAATTTGTCAGGGGGGAGGATTAATGAGCCTGTTAGAGGCTTAAACCAGGAGGGAAATGTGGCTGGATTAGGCATTAATTTACCGGTACTGATCTCACAGTTTGTCAGCTTCCTGATATTATTTGTGGTCCTGTACTTTATTGCCTACAAACGAATTTTGAGCATCCTTGACGAACGCTCAAGGAGAGTCAAAGAAAGCCTTGAACAAGCAGAAGCGATTAAAGAACAATCAGCCAGAACCGAAGAGCAGATTAAGAAACAATTGCAGGCAGCCAGCCAGCAAAGTCAGGAGATAATTGAAAGAGCCAATAAAGCCGGAGAAGAAATCCGCCAGAAGGCCCAAGAACAGGCTAAGCAGGAAGCTGAAGCCCTGCTTTTTAGAGCGCGTAACGAAATAAAACAGGAAAGAGATGAGGCTATAGATGCTTTAAGGGCTGAATTCGCGGATCTCACTATCAGAGCAGCTGGCAAAGTGATTGGCAAAACTCTGGATAAAGAAGCGCATCGCGAATTAATTGAAAGAGTGTTGCAACAAAGTGAATTGTTGAAAAAGGGGCGTTAACCGGATAATCAGGATCGGGAGAAATAGCCTTGCAGGCAAAGAGGTTCGCTAGAGCTATTTTTGAAATCGCCAGGGAACATGACGATTTTGAGAGCTGGCTAAACTATTTACAGAAGTTTAATGAGTTAGCCAGGCAGGAAGAGGTGATTTCCTTCCTGGAGAATCCGCGTTTCTCTGTGGATACCAGGATTTATTTCATATCAGGATTGATGTCAGGTTTGAGCCAGCAAGCTCTTAACTTCTTAAGACTACTGATAGGAAAAGCCAAATTCAGCATAGTTGGGGATGTGCTCGCAGAATATCAGAGGCTTATGGATGAGTACAATGGAATAGAGCAGGCAGAAATTACTACCGCTGTTGAATTAAGTAATTCAGAAATAGAATTGATAAAAAATAATCTTGAAAGTCTTACAGGAAAGAAAATAAAACTTATCCACAAGACCGATCCCGCATTGATTGGGGGGATATTAATCAGGGTTGAGGGTAAATTGATTGATGGCAGCACCGCAACACAACTGGCTGCTTTAAAGAAAGAGTTAGCCGGAATGAAAGGCTAATATTCAATGAAAGAGGTGATGAAATAAAGGAGAAATAACGCTTGAGATCACATTAATACACCTGAGAAACAAAATAAAATTTGGATACTGGAAGACTTAAGGAGGTCATTAATGCCAGAAAACACAATTACTTCAATGATGGAGGAAAAGAGAATATTTTATCCTCCCAAGGATTTTGCCAAAAAAGCCTATATTAAAAGCTTCGAAGAGTACAAGAAAATTTACAAGCGCTCCATTGATGATCCTGAAGGGTTCTGGGGCGAGATGGCTGAACAACTCGACTGGTATAAAAAGTGGAATAAAGTACTGGTAGAGGATTTTGCCAACGCCAAGCATTCCTGGTTTGTTGGTGGCAAAATTAATGTAAGCTACAACTGCGTTGATAGACATTGTAAGACCTGGAGAAGGAACAAAGCTGCTATTATCTGGCAGGGCGAGCCTTTGAATGAAAGCCGAACACTGACTTACCAGCAACTATATCATGAGGTAAACAAGTTCGGTAACGTTTTGAAGAAGCTCGGAGTGAAAAAGGGTGATAGAGTCTGCATTTATCTCCCCATGATACCAGAGCTACCGATTGCTATGCTGGCTTGTGCACGGATTGGAGCCATTCACACTGTAGTTTTCGGAGGATTCAGTGCAGAAGCCCTGCGTGACAGAATTCAGGATAGCCAGGCTTCGGTTTTGATTTGTGCTGATGGTTATTACAGAAGCGGCAAAACAGTCGCCAGCAAAGCCAGCGCCGATACGGCGATGGAAAGCAATCCCAGTATCAAACATGCCATAGTTGTCAAAAGAGCCAATGTTGAAGTGAACATGAAAGAAGGACGGGATCTCTGGTGGCATGATTTGATGAGTGCTCCAGATATCAAAGGTGAATGTGAGCCAGAGGTGATGGATGCCGAAGATCCCCTTTTCATTCTCTATACCAGCGGTAGCACTGGCAAACCCAAGGGTGTTGTCCACACTCAGGCTGGCTACCTCCTTTATGCTTACCAGACTGCTAAGTGGATATTTGATCTTAAGGACGAAGATATTCACTGGTGCACTGCAGACATCGGGTGGATTACTGGGCATACATATATCGTTTATGGACCACTGGCGAATGGTGCAACCACGCTGATGTTTGAAAGTGTACCTACTTATCCCAAACCTGATAGATTCTGGGAGATAATCGAGAAATATAAGGTAAATATCTTCTATACTGCACCCACAGTCATCCGTTCTTTGATGAGAGAAAGTCTGGATTATATCAATTCTCATGATCTTTCTTCTTTGAGACTTCTGGGCAGCGTAGGTGAGCCAATCAACCCTGAAGTTTGGATCTGGTATTATGAGAACATCGGCAAAAGCAGATGTCCACTGGTAGATACCTGGTGGCAGACCGAAACTGGCGGCATTATGATCTCGCCATTGCCCGGTGCAGTGCCCCAGAAGCCTGGTTCTGCTACAGTACCGTTCCCTGGATGCCTGCCGGCAATTCTCAGACAGGATGGGTCACCGGCAGATGTGAATGAAGGTGGTTATCTGGTGATCAAGAGACCGTGGCCTGGATTAATGCGCCGTATCTGGGGAGACGATAAGGATAACCCCAAACTTTTCTACGAAAAATATTTCACCCAGTTCCCCGGAGTTTATACTGTTGGCGATGGTGCCAGAGTAGATGAAGATGGTTACTACTGGCTGATGGGTAGAATTGATGATGTGATCAAGGTTTCTGGACATCGTATCGGTACGGCAGAAGTAGAAAGCGCTCTGGTATCCCATCCATCGGTGGCAGAGGCTGCTGTTGTTGGTATGCCGCACAGCATTAAAGGTGAAGGTATCTACGCCTACGTAACGCTCAAAGCTGGTGTACAGGGAACTGAGGATTTGAAAAAAGAGCTGGTTGCTCATGTTCGGAAGGTAATTGGTCCAATTGCCAGCCCCGATAAGATTCAGTTCACCGATGCTTTACCCAAGACCAGAAGCGGTAAGATCATGAGAAGAATCCTGGTAAAAATTGCTGCCGGGGATACCAGTAATCTTGGTGATACAAGCACTCTGGCTGATCCTTCGGTAGTAGAAAGCCTGATCAAGGGAAGACAGTAGTTTTTGTGTAGTCCCCTCCCCTGTGCGGAACAGGGGAGGGAAAATTTAGGCTAAGAGGTGGATGTATGGCAACGAAAGGACAGGACATAATCTCAATTTTAAAGCAGCAAATAGAGCAATTTGGGGCAGGTATCACGGTCGCAGAAACAGGCACTGTAGTTGAGGTGGGTGATGGAATTGCCAGGATCCACGGATTAGCTGGTTGCAGATACAGTGAATTACTCGAATTCCCAAATGATATTATTGGAATGGCGTTGAATCTAGAGGAGGACAGCGTCTCGGCAATCATTCTGGGTGATTATTCGAAGGTGAAGGAGGGCGATCAGGTAAAAACAACCGGTAGAATTGCTGAAGTTCCGGTTGGAGAAGCCCTCATTGGAAGAGTGGTTGATCCCCTTGGAAGACCTCTGGATGGCAAGGGACCAATCAAAACCACTAAGACCCGTCCAGTAGAGCGGATCGCCCCAAACGTAGCAACCCGTGCTGCGGTTAACACGCCAGTTCAGACCGGATTGAAGGCTGTTGATAGCATGATTCCGATCGGACGCGGTCAGCGTGAATTGATCATCGGCGATCGCTCCACCGGAAAAACCCAGATTACTCTGGATACCATTATTAACCAGAAAGGACAAAATTTAATCTGCATTTATGTTGCCATCGGCCAAAAGGCTTCAAAAGTCAGGCAGGTGGTGGCTTCTCTGGAGCAATATGGTGCCATGGAACATACTATTGTGGTAGTTGCTAACGCTTCAGATTCTGCTGCAATGCAGTATCTAGCACCTTATGCCGGGTGTGCCATGGGCGAAGAGTTTCTGGATAACGGAAAAGATGCTCTGGTAGTTTATGACGATCTCTCAAAACATGCCTGGGCATACCGTCAGCTCTCGCTTTTACTGAGGCGTCCACCGGGAAGAGAAGCTTATCCTGGAGATGTTTTCTATTTGCACAGCCGCTTACTTGAAAGGGCAGCCAAACTGGCTCCTCAATATGGTGGAGGGTCTTTAACCGCTTTACCCATTATTGAGACCCAGGCGGGTGATCTTTCAGCTTATATCCCCACCAATGTAATTTCCATTACCGATGGGCAAATCTATCTGGAATCTGATCTTTTTAATGCCAATATCCGTCCTGCAATTAACGTAGGTAACTCGGTATCCAGGGTTGGTAGTTCAGCTCAGACCAGAATCATGAAGCAGGTTGCTGGCAGATTGAGAATCGAATTATCGCAATTCAGGGCACTGGAAGCCTTTGCACAATTTGGTGGAGCTGAGTTGGATAAAGCTACACGTGATCAGATAAATCGAGGTCAGAGAATTATAGAAATTTTGAAGCAGCCTGCATTTGCCCCGGTTGCCTTGGAAAAGCAGGCTGTTATCATCTTTGCAGTGGTCAATGGTTATTTAGATGATATCCCGTTGAATAAAATTAAAGATTTTGAGAGTAGATTTGAGCTTTACATGGAGACTGCCCATTCGGAGATAATGAAGGAAATCGCCATAAAAAAGGAATTAACTCCTGACCTTGAAAGCGCGCTCAGAAAGGCTATTCAGGAGTTTAAACAGGGTCTGACACTGTAATAAAATTCAGCGTGGTTAGCGTAGATGGCGAATACTCGTTTAATCAGAAGAAGAATCAAAGGTATCCAGAATACCGCAAAAATAACCCGTGCCATGGAGATGGTAGCCAGTTCTAAAATGAGGAAGGCACAGGAGAGGGGACTGGCAGGAAGACCTTACACCGAAAAAATCGAGCAGGTAATTGCTGATCTGGCGGCTTTGCCGCATCCGGAAGAGGAATTACATGCTTTGCTACAGAGAAGACCGGTTAAGAAAATTGCCATTATACATATTACTCCTGACAGGGGATTAACAGGTGGTCTGGATGCTAATTTAAATCGCAAGACTGC
>Ga0315298_1007816_pt1 | contig 13904 bp, 12 predicted proteins | sample WHS_1_MG_FD_203077 | JGI IMG/M metagenome (GOLD analysis project Ga0315298, IMG submission 203077) | Extremophilic microbial mat communities from Washburn Hot Springs, YNP, Wyoming, USA - WHS_1_MG | ecosystem: Environmental > Aquatic > Thermal springs > Hot (42-90C) | place: USA: Wyoming...
GGGATAGATACCGGAGAAAAATGCATGGGCGACCACAAGAACCCCTGGGCAGTTGGTTGCACCTATGGAGTAACCGTGGGTAAAGCGGGTGCAGGATGGGAGAGGGCCATAAAAACAGGTGATTGGCGTCAAGACCCGTGCATTGCAAAGTGTGGCATATGGCATAGAGTAAAAAGATTGATTGGCCGATTTAAAGCTAAGAGTAAGTTTGACTACAACCTGCCTGCCTGCATTACTTCAGTTCGAGGAACCACATTTACAATTGACGTAGCCAATGATGGCACAACTCTAATAGTTGTCTCGCAGGGTGAAGTAGAAGTAGTAGACAGAACATATTTACAGAGTGCCATCGTTCCAGGTGGATACCAAATAACGGTACATCCGCAACAACCAATCACTAAACCGTATGAAGCCGATAAGAACCTGCTTGATAAATTGACAAAATGGAGAGAAAATATTATACATGAAGAAGTTATTGAGGAACTGGAAGCACCCGAGGGTACAGTTATTGAATTGCCTAAGGGGCAGCTGAACTATACCTCGCTAGAACGTAAGAAGGGAGGTTGAGTCATGGTGGGATACAAGCATCCTTGCCGCTACTGCGATAAGCTCATACCACCTGAATCAAACGTCTGCCCATTCTGTGGCAAGGTTAATCCCTCAGGTCCGTTGCGATGTCCTAAGTGCCGAAATCCGATTCAAAAGGACTGGGAAAAGTGCAGCAACTGCGGGCTTGGTTTAAAGATAACCTGCCCGAAGTGCAACAAGATGACTTTCTTTGGAGATTACTGTGAGCACTGCGGCTCTCGATTGATAGTTGTCTGTCCAAACCCAAAATGTAAAACTGAGCAACCACCTATTAGCGACAAATGTATAAAATGTGGTAAACCACTAAGATGACAGGAGGTGAGAATATGACACTTCAACCATTCACGAGAAACTTTGCAGACAATAGTACAGAGGCGGGGTTCCAATTTACTTTCTATTGCGACATATGCAGAGATGGCTATAAGACGAAATTCATAGAGTCAAAAACACACAAGAAAGCTGGGCTCTTCCGCGGTTTGGGACAGGCCATTTCTATTGGTGCGTCTCTAGCAGGAAAGTCTGGCACAGGTTGGGCGCTTGAACGAGGCTCAGATGTCCTCTCGGAGAGATACAAGGGGATGACTCCTCAGTGGCACAAAGAACACGAGGCAGCTTTTGAATTAGCACAAAACGAAGCAAAGGAGCATTTTCATCGTTGTCCAAGGTGCAAGAAATGGGTATGCGAAAACGACTGGAATGAGCAAGAAGGTCTCTGTGTAGAGGATGCGCCCCGCGTTAGCGTTGAAGTAGCCGCTGCTAAAGCAGAGAAGATGGTAGCAGACATAAAAGCAAAGGCGGCAAGTACACAGGTGTTCACAGGAGAAATCGAAAGTAAACAGACAATTTGTCCACAGTGCGGCAAGCCGGCAGGCGAGGGCAAATTCTGCAACAATTGTGGCGCGCCCCTCACATTAATAAAGTGTTCAAAGTGCGGAGCACAGAGTCCAGCAGGAACAAGGTTCTGCGGCGAGTGTGGGACGAAATTGATATAGAAAGACAATGACCATCACTACCTAATAGCGGACAAAAGGTACACTGCACTCCTCGTAAACTGACTATAAGGCAGGGAAGTGATCGGCAGGTTCGGTTTATGCTCTCACTCGCTGCCGCACCGCTCGTTATTAGTCATTTCCCGGGCCATCACTATCTTTCAATTGCCCCTCCCTGCTTCTCCTGACATGTCGTCTGATAGACAGGCTTCTTCTGCTTCTTCAAAGGAAACGCCATGTTTGGACTCAATCTTGTCGAGTATGTGGTCATCAATTTCCAGAGATTCGATTCGTAGGATCAAGCGTCTCCCTTTACCATTATCAGTGGCATACCAATTGTATACCACTGTCAAGATAACCCCCCTTCCGGTTCCTCGTTTTGCTGTTCTGTTTTAGTCTTTCCGCCCCGGCGGGGAGAAGATACAGGCGCTAGGTTATCAAATATCATAAAAGAGTCTTTTGTTCAATAATGAAGCTGGAAAACAAAAAGCACCTTAATAAGTGAATATCGGAAGTCCAGAGCCTTGCCTTGTGGCTAAACTAAAATGCCCTAGCCAGTGCTTAACGGAGCTAGGGCAAGTCTAACAAAGGGGGTGTATCCACAATGCTAGACTATGTTGACTATACCATAGGCGATAACAGCTATCAAGGCAACGGCAACGGTCATCACGGCAACGGCTACGATAAGCTGGACGGCGATTACGCCGTATTCTATAAGGTAGCCAAAGGCTTCACTCACAGGGTCAAGAGAGAGGATAGAGAGGACATCTTACACGACTTGATACTGGCGATGGCTAGGGTCAAGGCTACTTACGATGCCAAAGGTAAAGAGTTGACCGAGGGCGGACTGGTCAGGATAGCTCAATACGGAGTAGCCGATTACTGGCGTAAGTGGTATCACCGCAACCAGAACCACGATTGCGGGCGATGCTCACAAAGGCAAAGGGAAAGGTGTAATGAGGACAATTCCTACGGTAGCAAGTGTCCAAAGGCAATCCAGCTTGAAAGCCTTGATACCCTTGTTGAGGACGGCAACGGCGATAGCACTCCACTTTGTGAGCTGATTGCCGATGATAGCGCCGTTGACGTGGTGGCTATGCTGAACGCAAGGCATATTCTCAAGGGTTACCCACATAAAGCGGTTAAACTAGCCTATAAGCGATATGCGGGTTACCCATTAGACAAAGGGGAATTGGAGTATTTAAGCCGCTTTAAGAGAAGGACTCAAAAACAGCTAATTTAAGCGGCAAGTTTTACGGCGATTTACCGATATATATAGTGAGAGGACTAAAATCCTCTTCTAGAGTTTTGAACTAATGCCAGCGGGGTGCGGGTTAGGCAAGGTTCTGGACAATTGAATAGTAGGGCTACTACTCACGGGCAAGATTTGCCCTGCTTTGGGGATACCCTCAAAAGTGGCTGGTGGACTGGCTCACGGGCACAAGGTGAGCCAGTCCACACTATCAATAGTGCCAGCGAGTTGCGGGCTATTGGTAAGCACACTGGCGCGGGAAAGGACAAAAGCAAGGCGATAATTGCTCGGTTTGATATAGGGCAAGCCTTACCTTTTTTCGGAGAGCGGGGCGGTGTTAAAGGATAGAAAAAGCCTCGGTTGATAAGGGTAAGTCTTGCCTTTTTCACGATAGTCGCCTAACACAATTACAGGCAAGGGTGTCCTGTTTGATAGGGATACCCTTGCCTTTTTTCGTGCTCATTAAAGGGGATAGCAATTATGCTATCCCCTTTTTTTATTCCCCACCACCCCTGCCCCAGCGGCTGGCTCAATCCTGTTAGCCTGTCTATCTCACCTATTCTTGCTTTTGACAGCATGTCCTGCATCCTTAGATTTAAACTCTCTCCCGCATATCTTACCGCACCGCCTGGTCACATCTGACGATGATGCCCACTAAGTGGAAGCCACTAAGTGAATAGCCCAAGTGAATAGCCGTCAGTGAATAGCCGAATCGGTTTTTTCATCTCCTCTTTTATCCCAGCCTGGGGTCACCCCCGGCCCAACAAAAAGCCCAGAGCCGACCGGTGAGGGGGTAGAATAAAATCAAAGCCCAAGAGCCGACCGGCGTTGCCGACTGTCAACACATCCACTCCCCGCTACACACGGCAGTCGTGTGTAACACGTTACCTGTAACTGTTACCCAGAGTTGAGAATACCCTGGCCCCGGTCACCCCTATCGTCTTATCATTCACCATAGGCGCCGACAGAACCGGCATGCAAACAAGAAATCATTAGCCTTGAGGGCCTTTCTGGCAAGCATTTGCACCTTCTCCTGCAATTTAACGGCCCGCCGCCATTCTTGGGCCAGCTTGACCATTTCTTCAGAGCTTCCTAGCTCGTATACCATCCCCCAGTGCTTCTCAGCAATTTCCTTCATTTGCTCAACGTCAGCCGTCTTTTCTATCACTATGCCATCATAGCAGACGCCACGGGGATAGCCCGGCTTCTGGGAATATGACTTCGCTGGCTCATTCCCCATCGCCAGGTTAAAGGCTACCTGCAGCGCAGTCCCTACATAGTCTTCAGTTAGACTCGTTTTTTCGCTCATGGCATCCCTCATCTCAGTTGCCTTCCGGCATAAAGGGGATGCCATCTCTCTAATTCTATTGAGCATCCTCATCCACTCAGCATGGCATCCCCACATGGTTCGGCTGCCCAGATGACGCCTTAAGACATGATTTTCATCCTCGTCCTGCTCCGGCCATGGCGTGTATACCGACCGGCATGCCCAAAGCTTCCACTCTTCCCACCAGAGGTATTTCTCAGTCCGAGCCACGGGACCACTGACCGGCGGCTTACCGAACTCCTCGGACTCCCGGGATTCCGACCAGTAGAATGGCGGTGGGGCTTCCAGCCGCTCAACCCAGCCCTCGATGAGCTTTTCTACCTCATCCAGGTGCCGATTGAGCCTGTCCTTCTTTATCAGTATCATGGTTTCACCAGTTGGTCGTTTTCTTGGCATTTCTCCCTCCTCTGTTGGCAATTCAGTGTGGCTCAAGTGAGATTGCACACAGTAGAGCTCCCTTTTTCCTGATTGACAACACGTTCATTCTATATTAAAATCAGGATATTAGCAAGACAGGGAGAGCTTATAGAGAGACGGAATGGAATAACTCTCGTAGCCTGCGGGGTTTAGGCAGAAGAAGTAATCAGGAGGTGCGTATGACCAAAAGCAATTCCGAAGCAATTCATCAACCTGTGCCACCGGGTGCGCCGCCAGGTGGCAATCCCGTGCTGCTGGCCCATTGGCAGCACTGGGTAGACGAATCGAGGACAGCAGAGCAGATTCACCACCTGCTACGCCACTACGGCCCGTTGCAGACCACGGTGCCGCAACACCCCGACCCCGGCGGGGTAACAGGCCCAACCCCAGCCTTTCCTTACGCCTATGACCCTTATCTGGCGAGGTGTCTTCTCAGCCACCTTCGATTTGAATTCCCGGATATCCCGTGGCCAGAGGACTGGCCGCAGCTAAGGCAAGAAGATATTACCGACCAACTTCTCGACAAATTGGAGGTGGCGGCCTGGCGCAGAACTTTTGTCGGTGTATGCGACATCTGTCGGCAGTGGCAGGAGACGCCGGCTGGTCCGCCGGCAGCGTTAGAAACCAGCGATGTAGTAGAACACTTCCTTGACTCCAGACGTGGCTCCATTGACGAGAAAAGCCTGACCAGCTACCGGCATACCCTGGGTGCCTTCGCCAAGCATTGTCCGCAGTTACCAAGCAGGCCGGAGGAATTGGAAGCCTACTTCGGCCGTTTCAGGGAAAGGCGGAGTGCCGCCAGCGCCTATTCCCCGATAAAGCAGCTTTACGAGTTCGCCAGTGAGAGGCTTGGGTTTCCCAATCCCATGAAGCAGGTGAAGCGCCCGCGCTATAAAGAGAAGGAACCATATTCACTAACACTGGATGAGGCCAGGGCCGTGGTTGATGCCTGTCATAATGAACGGGAGCTGGGGCTTATCCATCTCTACCTCGGTCATGGTTTTAGATTGGATGAGGCCTGCCGTGTCAATGTGGGCGACGTTCTTGATGGGCAAATCATGGTGAGGGGCAAGGAACGCACGGAATACCTGCCGTTACTACCGGAGACCAGGGACATATTGCTGCGGCTAGCAAACGGCAGCAGCCCACAAGAGGCCATATTCACCAGTTGGCGGGGCCGCCGTCTATGCCACAAGGAGACCTATAATGTGGTGAAAGCCATCCTCAAGCGTGCCGGGGTTACTGAAGGTAAGGATGGCCAGCGCATAGCGACCCACACACTGCGCAAGACCTTTGCTACTCTGGCTACTCACGCCGGGTGCAATGACCGTATCGTTAAAAGGTTGCTGCGGCATAAGACAGCCGATATTACCAGTCTGTACGTCAGCATGCCAATGGAAACCCTCAGGGCAAATCTGGAACACTACAGTCCGATCAGACTCCTCAACGGTCAATCTAAAGACGAATTGCACAAAATATTCAGTTGTTCTATTTGAACACCCCCTTTTGGCTATCCGATAGTGGGCAAGGCTATCGGCTTTGCCTGTTAGTGAGCTTGCCAGCTACCCGCAACACGCTGGCATAGCTGGTGCTCCCACTATAATAGTCGTGGAAAGTGCCTCAAAACGTTATCATTGGAGTAGCCTTTTTTGCTCTTGCTTTCGGTATCTGGCAAGGTAAAGCCTGTCATAATTGGTAAGGGCTTCCCCTCTATGTAGCTTTAGGGCTATTGCCACCATTCTAGGCTTGTAGCCTATCTGCCACAGGTAGTCCCTGTCCCAAGCGTCAAGGTCTAGGCTTTTTGGGTCGGCTATCAGCTCTCCCAGCTCGGTAAGGTTGCCCTCATCATCCAGAATGGGCTTGTTCAGGCTTTCCAGCTTGATAGCCTTTGGGCACTCGGAATAAAGCTCATCCTCTCGGCATTTATGCCTTTGCGCCTTGCTACAGCTACAGCAGGTTAAGCCGTTAGTGAGCTTGTAGTGGTCTCTCCAGTAGTCGGCTACACATCGGCTGGCTATCCTGTGCATCGTGCCTTCCGTGAAGGGCTTGTGTCCGTTATTCCGTTCGGCTACGGCTAGGGTCAAGATTATGGTATGGAGTATGTCCTCGCTGTCCTGTGTCCTTACCCTGTCCTTGAAGCGTGAGGCTACATTATAGTATGTAAGCCATTCGCCCTCTAGGTGGTCATAGCCGTTGCTGTGGACTGGGGCTTGCCTTTGCCTTCGCCGTGAGCTAGACTTGATTGAGCGGGGCTGTGTCGTGGAGCTTTGGCAAGTTGACGGCTTACCGCACCACTGGCACACGCCCTGCTCTGTTTTCAGTGTCCAGACTTTACCGCATCGGCTACAGTGCCCTTGAGGTCGCTTGTGGTCGCCGTCTGGTGCTGGCGGTGCTACTACGCTTGAACTCATACTTACCCCCTTTCGTTGCCCTGAAAGTGAGGCAAGCGTTCAGGCTTTGGCTTTGTCCGTATTCAGTTTTTAAGGTGCTTTTTGTTTTCCAGCTTCATTATTGAACAAAAGACTCTCTTGTTATATTTGACAACCTAGCGTGTATATGTCTAATCCCCCGGGCTGGGCAGATTGGAAGTAAAAACAAAAAGCCCTCTATCTTTGAAGGTAGGGGGCATGATGCCGGTTATGGTGGGGCGAGTCTTAGGGTAGAATGCCTGTCTTAAGCGAGGCGTTGCCTAATGAACAATGCAGGCATACGTTGACGCTGCACGATTTACTTTTTGATTACTATTGCACAAACATTAGGATGCGTGCAGTGATGCGTACGAATATTTAATCCCATTTGCTTTTCGATAAAGTGAAAATTGCTGCTGCGTAGATAAATGTTTACCTTTTCATACGTAAGTTAAGGTATAGCTATACTGAATGCGGTGGACATCCATCTCGAACAAGATCACTAGGTATATATAAATACGGCTACCTTTTCAGTTTGACAGTTAGATGGCATAGGTATACCATTTTGTAATAAAAGCAGAAATGACCTCACTGGCGAGCATAGCTGCCGCATTTTATGTTCTGAAAGGAGGAAGGGATGTGGGACTACTAAGATTACGATGGGTACAGATTTTTGGGATTGGCGTTATCTTTTTTATAATTTCAAACCTGACCTTGAGCTTTACCAATGATGTTCTCTACTTCCCGACAGTTATGACGATTGGTGCTTTCCTTATTCCTGTTACCTTCGTAGCCTACTTTTATCAGCAAGAGAAATTGTTCGATAGGAGTGTTCACGCAGGCAGCATTCTGCCCACATTGGTGCTCTGTGTTTTGTTCGGCGGACTGATTGGAACACTGGCTGCAGGGTCGCTAGAATATGTTACGATATCGAGTAAGTCGCCTCTTACTTTGGTTTGGGTGGGGCCTATTGAAGAATTTGCGAAACTAATCGTACCCATTATTGTGTTTATCATAACGCGCAATCGTTTCCGGTCCGAATTGGATGGTATTCTTTTTGGGGTGGCCACTGGTATGGCATTTGCGGCGCTTGAGACGATGGGCTATGAACTTGTAGCGTTGGTCAGCTCGAAAGGCAGCCTTGTCGCTCTCGATCAGACAATTCTTCTTCGCGGCTTATTATCACCTGCAGGGCATGCAGCTTGGACAGGGCTGATATCCGCAACACTTTGGCGGGAAAGGGAACGCACCGGCAAGTGGTTTACTCCGCTTGTCCTTGGATTCTTCTTACTGGCAGCAGCATTACATAGCTTATGGGACTTAACTAGCTTCTCTAGCAGCCTTTTAATCGTTATTCCTTCTTACATAGTCATCGGTGGAGCAAGCCTAACTTTGCTCTTTTGGCGTTTACGAGAGGCTCGACGCGCATCTGTTGTTGCGCCCGCGCTATCTTCTTAAGAGGAGTTGGCATAATACTATAAATGCTAGATTTGAATTAACAAGTAGAAGGATACCAAGCGATACTGATAGATGTAACATCTCGAAAACCCCAATTTGAGTTGTGACCTAAAACCTAATCACAACATACTTTTTGTTAAATATCACCTGTGGCCTAGGCTTGAATGTCAAACAACTAGAGTCTCGAAGAACGAGAGCAGCAATAACATCCATTTTGTAATTCGGCTATTACAAAATTAGAATCCTATTGAAACTTTTCCGGCGGATGCCATTCCAGTGTGGCTCGCCGATAAAATATTCTCTTGGCAAACTCGGCAGAGATTATGTAGAGGACTATTATTGCCGCCATTACTAAAAGGAATGACGGGGGCAATGGAGCGAACCCGAAGACGCCGGCTAGCGGCGTGTAAGGTAATATGAAAGTCACGGATATTATTACTAGAGTCGCTATCAGGCTTGCGGAGCGCTATAATGATGCGTTCCTTTTGGTTGGGCTCAGCTTCAGCAAAGATGTCGATATTGTTGACCAGCCGGAGTAAGGCACTATCGGCGACTTGGCGCAAGTCGGCACCTGTGATGATTCGAGCATTTACTAAGCCAACCTGCTGACCCAGATGTGCGGCCACGGCGTGATTATCTCCGGTAATTACTTTCAGGTTAATACCCAGTTCTTTCAGGTTTTTTATTGTTTCTGCTATTCCCGCCTTGGGCGGGTCGAAAAAGACAAGCAACCCCAGGAAGACCAGTCCGATTTCCTCTTTTCTAGTGATAGTGTTTGCAGCGCCCATTTCGCGGTAGGCGATGCCGACCACGCGGAAACCCTCGTTACTCAGTCCGTCGAAACGCTCTTTAATTTTTTCCTTTACCGAATCAATACTTACAATTTGCCCGCCGCCGGTCTCTGCCGAAGCACAAATATCGAAGAGGGCGGGGAGCGTCCCCTTGGTAACCATAAGATGGTTGTTTTCTTTTTCTACCAGAATGCTCAACCGTTTCCGGTTAAAATCATAAGGTACCTCATCAAGTTTCCGGTAGCTGGAAACGTCAACCTTACTGTAGTTACATATTGCTTCATCAATGGGGTTAACGAAGCCGGACTCATAGTAGGCATTAAGCCAGGCATAAAGAAGGACCTTTTCGCTATTATTACCATCTATATCCAATGCCGAGCGCAAACGGATCACACCTTCGGTAAGAGTGCCTGTTTTATCCGAGCAAAGGATGTTCATGCTGCCAAAGTTTTCGATAGAAGCTAACCGCTTCACAATGACCTTTTTTGTAGCCATGCGGCTCGCACCATGAGCGAGGTTAATACTAATGATAGCGGGTAATAGTTGGGGAGTAAGCCCAACGGCGAGCGCTACGGAAAATAAAATCGATTCTAGGATTGGGCGTGCCCTGAAGACGTTGATGGCAAGTATTGTAATAATCAGAACGAGTGTAATTTCCATAAGAAAATAGCCAAAGCGTCTTACTCCATGTTCAAATTCAGTTTCGGGAGGCCTAAACTTGAGATGTTCTGAGATTTTACCGAACTGTGTTCCCTTTCCGGTATTAACCACCAATACTTTCGCACTGCCGCTTACCACATGCGTGCCCATAAAAACGGAGTTTGTACGCTGGTTGAGGGGTGTGTCCGCAGGCAGCACTCCGCTTGTTTTTTCAACAGGGTATGTCTCTCCGGTTAAGACAGCCTCATCCATGTAGAGGTCCTTTGATTCCAGGATAAGGCAATCCCCAGGGGCATTGTCACCCGCGGCAAGCATAACGATGTCTCCGGGGACAACCATATCAACTGGTATTTCTTCGGGTGAACCTTCCCGGAATACAGATGCCTTTATTTGCACGATCGCAAGCATCTTTTCTATTGCCTTCACTGCTCCGCGCTCCTGCCAGAAGCCGAGAAAACCGCTTATTACCACAATCGAGAGAATAATTGAGGCATTTACGGTATCTCCCAAGAAAAAGGATAGTATTGCGGCGAAGATTAAAATAAGGATTATCGGGCTTTTAAACTGGTTGATAAAGAGTATAAAGATATCTGTCCTTCCATGAGGCTTAAGCAGATTTGGGCCAACGACCGCCAACCGCTTTCCAGCTTCTTCATTGCTGAGTCCGTTTTCTGCCGTTTGAAGTTGCTTGAGAAGGTCAACAGAAGGAACACTCCAAAAAGCCTTGGGGAATTGGCTCATCGGCGCTCCATTTAGCATATCTTAATCCTCGTTTCAGAAACCCCGATCTTTACCTGTCGGCTTGTTGGCTCGCCCGTGTTCTTTTACGAGTCCTCTATACAATATCAAGCTTGCAAAGAAAGGAATGAAGTCATATACGACCCGGAAAAGAATCGCAGCCAAAACTCCTTGTGAGAAAGATATTCCGAGCAGAGCGTAGGTTCCAGCCATTGATGCCTCCTGTACGCCCAGGCCTCCTGGCAGCATGGACACATTACCCGCGGATATACCGATGCCAAAACCTGACAGCAATACTCCTATGCCGGGAGGCTTACCGAAGGCGTCAAGGCAGAACCAGACCGCCGCTGCGGCGAACGCCCAGTCAGCTGCCATTAACATCACGAGTAGTGCCATAGGCATCTTGTGTGTGCGAAGTGCAGCAACCCCATGTCCCAAGGCATGATCCAAGTCGGTGAGGATAGGCGCTAAGTCGCGCCGGGTGACCAAGTGCCAAACAGCGTTGAATATGCGCAGCACCCACGTTCTCAGCCAACTAACAAGAAGGATTGCTGTGGCGATAACTAGTGATAGGACCAGCGCGCCTGTTATTAATCCGAGGCTAATTGTACCACCTCCGTAAACTATGTGACTGGCGAGAAGAGAAATTAGACCAACCGCCAGTAAGAGGAGCATCATGACATTGTTGAGGTAGGAATGAAAGATTGAAGCAGCCAGAATTTCTCCTGCTACGACTCCGGGACGTTTTATCAGCGCAAGCCGCAACGAGTGTCCTGCTGCACCCAGAAAAGCGAGTATATTGTTAAGCGCAGTCGACACAAGGCCTACCTGAAGTAGTTCTCGCCACCCTATTCCTATGCCAAATACTTGATTCACAATGACATACCCGAAGCTCAAACAGAGATAGGAGATGACTGTAAACAGCAAAGCAACAAGTGTCCATTCCCAGTTCGCCTTGCCTACAATTTGCCTGATATCACTCCAATCCAGGATAACCAGCAAAATTGCCAGCAAGACTAATGCTACAATCGCAATAACAACTAATCTCTGTTGATGGAGTTTGTTCTGCTGCATTATCTACGCCTTTTCAAATAGAAGATGCCCAGGATCACCGGTGGCTACCGACGATACCGTGTATTTAATCAGAAAGACTGGGCACAACTAGAGTCTTTCAACTAATAGTAGGCTACTGTCGTGTCTTGGTAAGTCTGGTAGTAAATCCGCTTGCTATCCTGCTCTTACATTTACCAGCAGTAGAGGTATCTCTCCATGCCGCAGGACTTTTTCAGTAACGCTGCCAAGAACCCAGCGACGTAAGCCAGACCGCCCATGGGTGGACATGACAACCAGGTCGGCGCCGACCTTTTTACCTGCCTCAAGGATTTCATGCGCAGCATCGGTCCCACGGGCTACGCTATGCGTTACGGTAAGGTTTTTCTCTCGTAATTCCTTCTCTAGCTCAATAATTTCAGTGCGAACCCGTTTCTCCTCATCCTCGGTTAATTTCTCATAATCAACGAATGGAGCAGGCTCACCCCCATAGGGATAAACGACATGCACCATCTGGAAGAGGGTAACTGGGACCTTTAGCTTCGCAGCAAATTCTTCTCCAACGGGTAATGCTAGTCTGCTCAGTTCGGAGCCATCCGAGGGTATGAGTATTCGGTTAATCAGTCGCTTTTTGCCTTCAGTTCGCTCGATACCCTGAGGCCTGATTAGCATTACTGGGACAGGCACCGTTCGGCAGACGTGGTCAGTCACGCTACCCAGCATTTTGCTGATTTCAAGACCGGAGGCGCTGACAGCGGTCATAATTATCAAATCTATCTTGTTCTTGTCTACAAGGTTGCAGATATTCTCTGTTGGCTCCCCGGCCTCGACTTTTGTGGTTACTTTAACTTCTGTACCCTTGGGCATGCCTTTTCTGATATTGTGCTGTACAGTTTCAGCCAATCTGTCCAGATACATTTGATGCATATGCTGCTGCTGTTGATGCTCTGGACCGTGTGTATGATACAAAATTACCTCGGAGCCCAACCTTCTAGCTAACTCCTCTCCGTAAGGAATAGCTATCTCGGCTATTTCGGAACCGTCCAATGGCAGTAATATTCTTTCAAACATATCCTTCCTCCGTAAATAGCATAGTGGAGCTATCTGGGTATAGAGTATATTCAATAATGAGCAACTGTCAACCTTATCCCGTAGCCTTGCATTAAGATATATTTTCACTATTCCTCTTCAGGTGGTCTGACATTTTTAAAAAATAGCTCGAATAGGCCAGCGTTGATTGCCAGTGCGACTGTTGCCAGCCAAATTGGGGCGACCTCAGAGACGCTTTGTATCAGGTGAGATGCTATAGTTGGCGCAATCATACCAGTTGCCTGTGAAGGTAGACTCCCGATGGCTGCGACCCTGGAGCGACTCTGTTCCTCGGCAACTCCCATGACAAAAGACTGTCGAATAGGCATACCGATTGAGTTGACCACGACACGAACCGCGTACGCGATTGATGCCAGGAAGAAAGTCGGAGCAAGCGCCATGCCGGCCATGAATAACACGGTTCCGAGGCGCGTGAAAACGATGGCTTTTACCGCACCGAGCTTGTGTGCAACTCTCGGTGCTGCTACATAAGATATAGCGGTGAGCAGATTCGCCACCGTATACAGTATGGCAATCTCAGTTGATGCTACCCCATAGCGGAGAGCCAGCCAGTAAGTCAGAAACGGTCCGACAACACCAATGACAAACCCGTTAAGGCTGTTAGTGAGCCATAAACGTCCGATTAACTTCCGGGCTGAGAGTCTGGTTCCAGCTACGTCTGGCTTGGCTGGTGAGGCATGCTTTTCGTGAATGGGCAGTGTCAGAACAATGACTGCCAAACCGGCAATCGCTGCGATCCAGAATATCGGATGATACGAATCAATCGCGTTTGTCTGAAAATGCTCCCGGAGTATGCCTGGCAACACTGCTACCGCTGATCCTGCTGCTCCTGCCATCACCCCAACGAGGGATAGCGAGGAGAAGATAGTATTACGGTCCTTATCGGCACTACTTCCGGCAACCAATGCCTGCTCCGCTGGATAGAACGGGCCAAAACCTCCACCACTACCCGCACCACCACCGCGGATTGAGGCTAATGCGGCCATTAGAGCCAGTACCCACAACTCGGTTGTCAATGCATAGGCTACTGACCCGATTGCTGCCAATCCAGCGATTGTCATTAAAAGAGGCTTGCGCCCGTACCGATCGGAGAAAATGCCAACAAGAATGGTCATT
>Ga0315298_1007817_pt1 | contig 13903 bp, 17 predicted proteins | sample WHS_1_MG_FD_203077 | JGI IMG/M metagenome (GOLD analysis project Ga0315298, IMG submission 203077) | Extremophilic microbial mat communities from Washburn Hot Springs, YNP, Wyoming, USA - WHS_1_MG | ecosystem: Environmental > Aquatic > Thermal springs > Hot (42-90C) | place: USA: Wyoming...
CATAAGCATGGTCCATGTGAGCATGAGAAACTAGGTTTATATCCCCAATTCTTCTATCATCTATACTTATAAGCTTTCCATCTACGTTAAGCTGCATATGGTCGCAAAATAATTTATTCATTAAAATTTAAAAATATTTATGGTTGAAGAAGTAGTTGTTATTGGCTCTGGACCTGCTGGATTAACAGCTGCGATTTACTTGGCTAGAGAACTTCTAAACCCTTTGGTAATAACCGGCGACTTTGGAGGACAACCAACTTTAACAGAAATAATAGAAAATTATCCTGGTTTTCCAAACGGAGTTGCTGGAGCTGAACTTGTTGAAAGAATGAAAAAGCAAGCTGAAAGGTTTGGAGCTAGATTCTTAAATGATAAAGTAACAAAAGTAGATTTCTCAAAAACCCCTTTTCAAATTTTTGTTGGAAATGAGCTAATTGAAGCAAAATCAGTAATAATCGCTACTGGCTCAAAACCAAGGCTTCTTGGGGTAGAAGGGGAAAGCAAATTCTTTGGAAGAGGGGTTTCTACTTGTGCAACATGTGATGCTCCGCTTTTCGCAAACAAAATTGTTGCTGTTGTCGGTGGTGGCGATACTGCTGTTCAAGATGCATTAATATTAACAAAGTTTGCAAAAAAGGTTTATTTAATACATAGAAGAAATGAGCTTAGAGCTTCAAAAGTTGAGCAACAAAAACTCTTTGCGAATCAAAAAATAGAAGTTATTTGGGATAGTGTTGTTGAAAAAATAATTGGTGACAAAAAAGTTGAAAAGATTCAAGTAAAAAACTTAAAAACAAATGAAACAAAAGAAATTGCTTGTGATGGGCTTTTCTTAGCAATAGGCGAAATTCCAAATTCAGAAATCTTTACAGAGATAGAAAAGGATGAAGCAGGCTACATTAAAACAACAGAAGAAGTAAAAACAAACATTAAAGGAGTTTTTGCAGCTGGGGATGTTGTAGATAGAAGGTATAGACAAGTAATAACTGCTTGCGCTTCTGGAGCAAAAGCAGCATTAGAAGCAATAAGCTTTTTGAAGGAAAGTGGGGCTGCAGGGATTTGAACCCTGATCGTAAGCGCCCGAGGCTTACAGCCTACCAAATTAGCACACAGCCCCAAGTTGTTTTATTAGCTCTTTGGTAGAATAAAAGATTTTATCAGCATAATACTTAGAAAATGGACTTACTTTCTTTTTCGGAAAAACGATAAAAACTTTTTTGTTTATCGAATGAGCATAGTTTATTTCAGCATCAACTCCACTTGAATAAATAAGTTCTGGAAGGTAAACGATTACAAAATCTGATTGCTTTATAAATCTAAAATCTCTTCTTACAAGTTGATTATTTAACAAAGCAATAATTTTTTTATTAAGTTTTTCTTTTTTGCTCGGTTTTAGTTCTGCTGGGATTATTGGGGTTACAAATTTGCTTACCTCTTTTAAAAATTCTTCCAATTTTTGCTTTGATTGTTTTGAAATATGTGTAATTGGAAAGCTTATATAAGCTATTTTCTTTTTTGAAAATAGAAGGTCATAGAAATACTTAGGATCAAAAAAGCTATAAACAACATAATGCTTCTTTCCTTGAAGCTCAGCCAATATTTCAGTAGTATAAATCTCAAGCTCTTGCCATATCGCAAGCTCTTCAAGTGAAATAACTCCTTTTCCCCAATGCTTGTCTTCTTCAATTCTTTTTATTATTTTTGTTGGGTCATCAACAACAGTTACATAAACATCTGGTTTTAGAAGGTTCAAATAATGAAGTTCAAATGCATGCATTGGTCCATTTTTCCACCAAAATGAAGAATGAGAATTTATCAAAATTACATCTTCTTTTAGCTTAGAATTTATTATCTCTTCAAAAGCAGCTGACCTTAAAGACTTAAGAGTGCTTTCTGGAATTTCAAGAATCTTTGCAAACTCTATATTTAAGCCAATGTTTTTTGCTTTTTCAAACATCATATCTCCAATATTGAAAACTCTTGTTGTTTTTCCATTCTTTTTGCAAATTTCTAAAAATCCTTCTTGAAGCTTGTCTCTACCACTTTTTGCAACACCAGTAAAGAAAATTTTCATAATAAAAATTCTCAATGAAATTTTATTAATCTTTTTTATCGAAAAATAATTATGGGCTCTCTAAATGCTTCTCCACAATATTATGCTGCTGAAGAAAAATACTCAAAGGCTAAAACGAAAGAAGAAAAGCTAAAGGCTTTGTATGAAATGCTCAAATATGCTCCAAGACACAAGAAAAGTGAAGATTTGCTAAAACAAATAAAGAAAAGAATAGCTGAGCTAAAGAAAGAAATGCAAATAGAAGAGAAGAAAAGAAAAGCAATGTTTCACAAAGAAGGAATTCAAAAGCAAGATTCTCCAATGGTTATTCTTCTAGGCTTTGAAAATTCTGGAAAAACTTTTATTTTTAACAAGTTAACAAACCTTCAAAAAAGCTCAACACAAATTCCTTTTGAAACTCAAAAATTTGAATATGGAAACTTTTTGCTAAAAGGCTTAAAAATAATTGTTATAGATTCTCCAAGTATTTCAAACAAGAACAAAAACTTTTTGCTTGGCTCTGCACAGGTTTGTGACCTTGTTGTTTTTTGTAAAAAGGATGAAGAGAAGGAAAGAGAAAAAGAAATTGTTGAAGAACTAAAAAGAAGAAAAATAAAATTTATTGAAGTTTCATCTTTTGAAATAAAAGATTTTGAAGAATTTAAGCAAAAAATCTTCGAGAATCTTGAGGTTATAAGAATATTTACAAGAAAAGAAGGCGTTGTTTCAGAAGATGCACTTGCACTAAAGAAAGGAAGCAAAGTAAAAGACCTTGCTGAAAAGATTCATAAAGGATTGGCTGAAACTATGAAGTATGCAAAAGTTTGGAGAAATAACGAAGCAAAGAATGTTGGAAGAGATTTTGAACTTCAAGACCTTGATATTGTAGAAATTTTTGATTAATTTATTTAAGTTAAAAAATGAAAGATAAAACATGAAGGATAAAGACAAAAAGAAAATCTTTGTATTTGCACTTGCTTCTTTTCTACACGATATAGGTTCAAATATCTCGCATACAATTCTTCCTTTCTTTATCACAGAAACATTAAAAGCAAACATGGATGTTCTTGGAATAATAAGTGGTTTTGAAGATTTCTTTTATTATTTTGTTCAAGCAGTTTCTGGTTTTTTTTCAGATAAGCTTAAGAAAAGAAAATTCTTTATTTGGTTAGGTTATGCTCTTTCTGGTATTTCAAAGATTGGTTTTGCAATTTCTTCAATTTGGCAGCAAGTTTTGGGATTTGTAATTTTGGATAGAACTGGAAAAATGAGGGATGCTCCAAGAGACGCTTTTGTTTCTGAGCTTTCAGAAAAGAAGGAAAGAGGAAGAAATTTTGGAATAATAGATGCTGCAGACAACCTAGGTGCTGTTATTGGTATAATCCTTTGCTTTATTCTTTTAAGTTATCTAAGTTACAGGAGCTTGTTTTTAATCGCTTCAATTCCTTCTTTGTTTGCAAGCCTTTTGGTTTATACAGCTGTAAAAGAAATAAAAATCAAGAAAAAGAACAAAAACAAAGAAAAGAAAAAAATAAAGCTAAAGATAAACAAGAACACAAAAATTGTAATGCTCGCAAGTGCTTTATTCAACCTTGGCTTCTTCAGCTATTCTTTTCTTCTTATATTTGCAAAAGATTTTGGTTTTGAAACTTCAATTGCTCCTTTGTTTATGCTAACTTTTACATTAGCAACTTCAATTAGCTCAATTCCTTTTGGAAAGCTTTCAGATAAAATTGGAAGAAAAAAGGTTCTTGCAATCGCTTATTCTCTTTGGATTTTCTCTTGTATTGGTTTTATTCTTGCAAATCAAAGTTTTGAGATTCCGTTGCTATTTGTTGCTTATGGTTTAGTTTTAGGAGCAAAAATGCCAATAGAACCCGCTTTCGTTTCAGAAATTTCTGAACCAGAGCTAAAGGCAACAACTATTGGAATATTTAGAATGATAAATGGTTTTTGTCTTCTAATAGCTTCAACAATAGCAGGTATTCTTTGGAATAGCTTTGGAAAAACAACTCCTTTTGCATTTTCAATTCCCTTAGCAATCGCTTCTTTAATCGTTCTTTCTTTTGCAAAAGAAAAATAAAAAAACAAATAAATAAGCTAAGAGAAAAATAAAGCTATGGAAAAGATAAAGGAATTCGAACTAATGCGAGAGCTTAGAAATCTTAAAAAGATGCGAGGAATTGGTACAGAGCTTATTAGTCTTTATATTCCTCCTTCTTATCCAATTGCTGAAGTAACAAATAAGCTAAGAGATGAGCTTGGACAAGCTTCAAACATCAAATCAAAAACAACAAGGCTAAATGTTCAAGCAGCAATAGAAAAAATAATTCAATACCTTAAGCTTTTTAGAGAACCACCAAAAAATGGAATAGCAATATTCTGTGGAAACCTTTCAAAAAAGCCAGGGGTTCAGGATATTCAGCTTTTTTCAATTGAACCACCAGCACCAATTAATGTTCAGCTTTATAGATGCGATTCTGTTTTCTTTTTAGAACCTTTAGAAGATATGCTAAAAATAAAAGAAAGCTATCTTTTGCTTGTAATCGATGGAAAAGAAGCAACGATTGGAATACTTAAAGGAAAGCACATAGAAGTAAAAAGAAGGCTTTCATCTTTTGCTCCACCAAAAACACATAAAGGTGGTTCAAGCGCAGCAAGATACCAAAGAATAGTTAGTGAAAGAGTTGAAGATTATTATAAAAGAGTTGCTGAGGCAGTAAATGAAATTTATCTTCAAAACCAAAAAGAAATAAAGGGCTTAGTTGTTGGTGGTCCTGGTCCAGTTAAAGAAGATTTTTTAAAGCAAAAGAATCTCCATTACCAACTAAAAGTTTTAGGAGTTTATGATATTAGCTATACCGATGAAAGTGGGTTGAATGAATTGCTAAACAAAACTTTTGATATTTTCAAAGAGCAAGAAGCAATAAAAGAAAGAGAAATAATGCAAAGATTCTTGCAAGAAATAGCTGAAAATAAAGGAAAAGCAGTTTATGGAATAAAAGAAGTTGAAAAAGCTTTAAAAGAAAGAAGGGTAGAAGTTCTTTTGATAAGTGAAGAATTCGACATCTTTAAAGTTACTTACAAGTGCAAAAAATGTGGAGAGGAATTTGAAGATTATGAAGAGGATGGAAATAGAAAAGAACTTCATTCTTGTGGTGGAGAGCTTCAAGTTTTAAAAGAAGAGGACGCAATGGACTTGCTTATTGATGAAGCTTTAAAAAGCGGTGCTGAAATTGAAATAATCTCAACAGAAAGTCAAGAAGGAAAAGAGCTTCTTTTTGGCTTTGGAAAAGTTGGTGCTTTACTTCGCTACTAGTCCATGAGATAAAAATGAAAAAAAATAAGATTGATGTGGGTCAAAAAGAGATTCTTTGATTTGATTCTTTCTGGTGAAAAACGCTTGAAGTTAGAGTTGCTTACCCAAATTTGAGGTCGATACAAAAAGGAGAACTAATCAACTTAAACAATCAAGCGTTGATTAGAGTTAAGGATATTAGAAACTACTCTACTTTTGAAGAGATGCTTTCAAAAGAAGATACATCACAGATTCTTCCTGGAAGCAATCCTGAAGAAGTTTTGAAATTGCTCAAAAGTATTTATCCTCCAAACAAAGAGAAAATGGGTGTTTTAGTTCTTGAAGTAGAACTAGTTAGAAGAAAAAACAAATGAATAAAGAATAAGTTATTATGTTTATACTCTTCTACCCCTTCTTCCACCTTTCCTCTTTATGCTATCGCTTGGAAGAGGAGTTACATCAAGAATTCTTCCTATTTCTAAGCCTGTTCTTGCAAGAGCTCTAATCGCAGCTTGTGCTCCTGGACCAGGGGTTTTTGATTTGTTACCACCAGGAGCTCTAACATAAATGTGGATTCCAGTTAAACCTTTTTCTTTTGCTTTTTCAGCTGCTTTATAAGCTGCTTGCATCGCAGCATAAGGAGAACCTTCTTCCCTATCAGCATCAACAATCATTCCACCGCTTGCAACTGCAATAGTTTCTGCACCTGTAAGATCAGTTATAGTAATAATTGTATCATTTTTTGAAGAAAATATATGAGCAATACCCCATTTCTTTCTTCTTGTTTTTTTCTCTTCCTCAACCATTCTCTCAACCTTTTGCTATTTCTTCTTGCTTATTTGTTTCAACCTTTTCAACTTTTTCTTCTTTTTCTTCTTTTTTCTCTTCTGGCTTTTTTATTTGAATTGGTTTGTAGTAAGAGATTTTATCCTCTTCTTCGAGCTTTACCAAATAGCCTGGTGCTGTTTTCTTTCTTCCATCAACTGCAATAAAGCCGTGAACTATTAATTGTCTGCTTTGCCTTAGAGAGTTTGCCAATCCTTTTTTATAAACGATTGTTTGAAGCCTTCTTTCGAGCAAATCCTTTGTTGTTAAACTAAGGACATCAGAAAGATTAGCCGTTTTTGGAAGAAGACCATAACGCTTAAGCTTGTTTAGCAAATCTTCAGCTTTTTTAGATTTTTCTTCAAACCTAGCAAGAAGTTTTCTAGCATTTCTTCTAGCTTTCTTTATTGCAGTAGCTGCTCTCCAAAGTTCCTTAGCATTTTTTAATCCATATTGCTCACGAAGAGCTTTTTCCTCTTCTATCCTTTGAGTAGTCCAAGGTTTCTTTGGAGTTTCATACTTTTTTCTAAACCTTCTAGGAGAACCCATGCTTTCACTTCTTCTCTTCTTTCTTTCCTTCTTTCTCAGAAGCTTTCATTTTTTCAAGTACTGTTTTCTTCATTACTCCAATAGTCATTCCAGTTCTTCCAGTTGTTCTTGTTCTTTGGCCACGTACTTTTTGACCAAACATGTGCCTAAATCCACGCCATGTATTAAGCTGTTTTTCTCTTTCAATGTCCATTTTAACTTTTAATGTTAAGTCTTCACCAGTTAGATGAAGGTCTTTTCCAGTATTAAGCTCTTTTCTTCTGTTAACAAGGAAAGAAGGAATACCAAAAGAAGTTGGATTATCAATAATCTCTTCAAGCTTTTTAATCTGCTCAGCTGATAAGCTACCAATCGGAGCGTTTTTTGAGATTCCAAAATTTTTGTTTAAAACATAGCAAATAGCATAAGCAAAATTTATCCCAATTCCTTTAATTAAAGGTAGAGCCCTACGAATAGGCAAATTTCCTTTTATATCCCTTCCCTTTATTCTTACAATTTCAGAGATTTCTCTAGCTTGTGGATTAGTTGGCATACTAAGATTTTATAAAAACTTAAATATAAATTTTTGTATTTTCTTTTGCTTCATTTAATAACGCCGGGGATGGGATTTGAACCCATACTGCCCCGAAGGGCAACCGGTTCTCAAGACCGGCGCATTACCTGATTCTGCCACCCCGGCTTATATAGAATTTTAAGAGATTTAGAAGGTTATAAATATTTTCCCCTCTTATTATTAAGCTAGCATACTTCTCGCTAAGTTTTGCTCCTAAGAAATTTGAATCTGCAATTTTTTCACCATCGCCAATTACCTTTGCTTTCCCTTTTATAACTTTTACAAAAAATTCATACTCGCTAGTTGCAACAAATGGATACCCAAAATCACAACCAACTGGTTGAGCTATTATGCCTTCTTCAAGCAAAAGGGGACCACCAATTTTTCTGTTCCATGCACTACTTCCAAGCCTAGAAACAAATATTATTCCATCACCGCATAAAACATACGGATAAAGTTTTTTGAATTTCTCTTCCTTTTGCTTTTTATAAAAAACTTCAAAATGAATTTCTCTTTCAGTTGCTGTAATTATTCCAATTTCATTTCCTCCAAAAAATTTTTTGTTTTTTGTGTAGCCTTCAATCAAATGGAATTTTTCTGTTTTAAAACTTTTTGATTTTACAATCTTGATCGCTTCATCAATCTCATTAATATTGAATTGAGATTTAAACCCTAAGCTATCCTCTTCCTTTCCTTTTATTGTAAGAATTGGTGAATCTACAACCTTTAAAGCTCTTAATAAAGTTCCATCACCACCTATTACAAAAGTAACTTCTTCACCATTTTTAACTACTTCAAAATTTTTATAAATCTTTGAAAGCTCTGGATAATTCCTTTTTGAAAATATTCTAGCTTTCATTTTTTCTCCTTTACAATTCCAAGACCAAGCTGAGAAAGTTTAAAGCCTGCTTCGAGTAAAACAAATAGGATGATTGCTTTAACAGTTAAGTATACTCCAAGACCAAAATAGAGATTTATGTTATTTAAAAGCTTATCTATCAAAGAAGTTAAATCTGTTTGTTGTAAAGGGGCTATGCTTGAAGCTTTATCTGTAAGCTCAGAATAGAACGAAAAAGCAAGGAAGATTACTCCAAAGATTATTGCTATTCCAATTCCAAGAAGCAAATAACCAAAGATTTTCATAAAAATAATTGGAATTGTATTTTTATAATTTTTTGTTACTATGAGACTAACTGAAATAGATTTTTTCTTTTTTCTATTACGTCTCCTTTTTCTAAAAGAAGTGTAAGAAGAGCTTTTGCTTTTTGCTCTTCAAAATTTAGCTTTTGGCAAATTTCTTGAAGAGTTGCTTCACCATTCTTTAATAATTCTATAATCTTTTGTGATTCTTTTGCAAAAAAAGAAGAAAGTACAACATAATACTTTTTATCAAAACCTCTTGTACCGATAACATTTCCCATCCTTATATCGTTTTCAAGAATTTTTGAAATTTCATTTGCTTCTTCTTCTGTTTGAACAACTATGTAGCCTTCTTTTTCTAAATTTGAAATTAAATCTTTTTCTTGATTTTTTGTCTCAACTTTAACAACCTCTCCTCCTTTACCTATTTTTATTCCCTTTTTTCTTAAAAGGAATCTATTGTAAACTGAAAGTGCAATAGAATAGAGTTCTTTACCCTTGCTTTTTCTAACTTCAACAACCTTCTTTTTTATTAGATTTTCTAATACCTCTTTTTCCCTCTTTGAAAAGCTTTTCTCTATCTCCTTGCTCGTTCTATCGTCGTATTTTATTGAATCGAGCTTCTTCAAAACTTCAAGCTCCTCTTGTGTTGGAACAAAGTATTCTTTTTCTTTTGCTTCCTCCTTTTCTTTGCTTTCACCTTCTTCTATTTCTTCTATTCCTTTTTCTATAAGCTTTGCAAGCTCCTCCTTTTTTCCAAAAATGAACCACTTCTTAAATTTTAAAAAGTTTACTTCATCATTCTCATTTATCTTTAATTCATTAACCAAAAAGGGTGGCAAATAAATTGCAAGCCTATTACCTATTCTAAAAACCTTTGCTATATGCTCACCAATATTATTTGAATAAGAAGCTTTAAATTTCTTTTTGAAAGAAAAGAAAAATTAATATTTGATAAAGAGAAAAAGATAATGGGCCCGTAGCTCAGCTTGGATAGAGCGGCAGCCTTCTAAGCTGAAGGTCGTGGGTTCAAATCCCACCGGGCCCGAGGGGGATGAGATGAGAAAAAGTAAAAAAGTTGAAGAGAAGATTGCTGAAATAATAAACTTTATAGAAGTGCTAACAAAAGACACAAGCATCCCAAAAAATGTAAGGAAAGGATTGGAGGATGCAAAAGCGAGCTTAAAGAATACTGAAGAAGATGCAACTGTTAGAATTTCAAACGCTGTGTATGCGATACAAGAAGTAAGCAACGATGTAAATCTTCCTTTGCACGCAAGAACTCAAATATGGCAAGTTTTGGGCATGCTTGAAAAAGTGAAAAAGTAATGGAAGACTTGCAAAAAAAATTGATGGAAAATGAGATTTTGATTAGTAAGGAAGCTCTTGATTTTCTTAGTCAACAATTGAATGCTAGCGAAATTGTAGAAAAAATAATATCACAACCAATTTTTAAAACAAAGATAGTAGAAGTAAATGATGTAGAAGAGCTTCTAAAAGAAAGAGCAATTCAGAAAATACCAGAAATAGAAAAAAAGGAAGAAGTAAAAGTTGAAACTCCAAAAGTATCCTTTCAAGTAAGAAATGTTGATACTGGTTTTTATACTGGTAAGATTGAAGATTTTGTTTACCTTTTTCAGGATAGATACAAAAAGCTAAGCAAGCTAATAGAAAAAAGATTAACAAATATTCTCGATATAGAAAAAATAAAGAGCTCAATTTCTGGAAGGGAAGCTTCATTGATTGGCTTAGTAAAAAATAAAACAATTGGAAGAAGTGGAATAATAATTGAAGTTGAAGATCCAACAGAAAGCATAAAAGTTTTTGTTCCACAAAAGTCAGCATACTTCAATGATGCTCAAAACATAGTAAATGATGAAGTTATTGGAGTAAGTGGAAAAATTTCGGGAAGCTTATTTATAGCAAACAAAGTTGTTTTTCCAGAAGTAGAAGTAAAAGTACCAAAAAAGGTAGAAAAGGATATAGAAATAGCATTCATAAGTGACCTTCATGTTGGAAGCAAGCTATTTTATTCAAAAAATTTTGAAGCATTTTTAAAAGACCTTCCAAATTTTGAAAAATTAAAATACATTATAATCTCGGGTGATATTGTAGATGGAATTGGAATTTATCCAAATCAAATAAATGAACTTGCGATAAAGGATATTTACAAGCAGTATGAAGTCTTTATGAATCTATTGGGTATGATACCAGAGAACATTCATGTATTTGTAGCACCAGGTAATCATGATGCTGCAAGAAGAGCTGAACCACAAGAATTTGAAAAGGATATGATAAAATCTTTTAAAAATGTTTCATTTATTTCAAACCCAGCTTATATAAACATAGAAGGTTTAGAGATTTTAGTTTATCATGGAACTAGCCTTGATTCTATAATCGCTGCAATTCCTGGCTTAAGCTATTTAAAGCCAGAAGAAGCAATGATTCAGCTTATAAGAAAAAGACATCTTAGCCCAATCTATGGAACAAATCCAATAGCACCAATAGCAAAAGATAATTTAGTTATAGAAACAGAACCAGATATTGTAGTCATGGGTCATATCCATAGAAATGCATTTGTAAACTATAAAGGGGTAATTGTGGTAAATGCTGGTACTTGGCAAGGAAAAACAGAATTCCAAATAAAGCAAGGACACGTTCCTACTCCATGTCTTGCAACTTTCTATAACATAAAAACTTCAAAAGTAACAATAAAGGATTACTCAGCTATTGAATAAAGATTTAAAAAAGAAATTTGAAATGGTATTATGATAACCTCTATAATTGTTGCTTCTTTTATAACTTTTTTAGCAACTTTCATTCTAACAGCTTTTATGCAACACTACCTTTTTGATTCTGGGATGATTGCTACTGATATGAACAAAAAAGGAAAACCAAAAATTCCAACAAGTGGTGGAGTAGCTGTTGTTTTTGGTTTTTTAATAGGTGTTATGAGTTATGTTTTTGCTGCAACATACCTTCTTAAAGCACATCTTGATTTAATTGAAGTTTTTGGTGCTACTACTTCTATCCTTCTCGGTGGGCTTATAGGTTTTTTGGATGATATTCATATAAAAGCAAAGAAAGAAGTTACAACTGGAATAAAGGATACAAAAGTTGGACTTAAACAATGGCAAAAGCTTATCTTAACCTTTATAATTCCAATACCATTTATGGTTGTCCAAGTAAAGAACTCAACAATTTGGCTTCCATTTCTTGGAGTTGTAAATGTTGGAATTCTCTATCCATTGATAATTTTGCCATTGGCAATAATTTTTATGGCAAATGCTGTAAACATGCTTGCTGGCTTAAATGGCTTGGAAGCTGGTCTTGGTTGTGTTGCAAGTCTTGGAATAGGAATTTTTTCTCTCCTTTATGGAAGGGCTGAAGGAACATTAATAGCTTTTATCCTCTTTGCTTCTCTTCTTGCATTTTTGTTCTTTAACAAGTATCCAGCAAAAATTTTACCGGGAGATAGCTTAACTTATATGGAAGGAGTAGCATTAGCAAGTGCTGTTATTCTAGGAAATATCGAAAAATTTGGAGTTGTTGTATTCATTCCTTGGCTAATAGAATTTATTTTAAAAGCTAGGTCAAAAATGAAAGCTTCTTCTCTCGGAAAAATAAGAAATGATGGAACCTTAGCTGCGCCTTATGGAAAAAAGATTTATAGCTTAACTCATTTAGCTATGAACATTAAAAAAGTAAAAGAATGGGAAGCAGCTCTCTACATTATTTTGCTCGAAGTATTCTTTGTTTTTCTAGGTTTCGCTTTAGAAGCCCTTGGTTTCTTCTATTAATAACCTTTAAAAAGCTTTTTAAATACAAATTAGAGAATAGAAAGAATTTTAAATTTTTCTTCTCTTATTATTATCGGTGAAAAGAATGGGAGAGAGAGTTGGTAACGAAAAAATTGAAAGAGAAAATGGATACATATACTATGTAGGAACTGACGGCTACGTTTATAGAGTTCCTACAAGAAACAACCCACATGGAAAGAAAGCTAGAGTATCTAAAACCGCTGTAAAGAGAGAACCAGGATATCTATACTATCTAGATAAAAACGGTTATGTTGCAAGAGCAAAGATGAAGAACTATAAGAAGAAATAGCTTTTTTCTTTTTTTCTTTTGTTTTTCTATTTTATTTCAAAAGCAAAAATATTTAAATTCTGTTAAACAAAATATTCTAACAATTTTTCCCGTTTACTGCAAAATGCAGGAGGGAAAATATGGAAGATGAAGAAATTAGAAAAGGAATAGAAAAAGCCTTGGAAGAAAAAGGAAAGAGGAATTTTGTTCAAACAGTAGAGATGATTATAAATTTTAAGAATGTTGATTTTTCGAAACAAGAAAACAGACTAAACTTAACAATATTTCTTCCAAATGGATTGGGAAAAGAAAAAGAAGTTGTTATTTTCTCAGACTCATTGGAAGCAAAAAAGTATGGAAGAGTAATAACATCAAAGGAAATTGAAGCTTTATCAAAAAACAAAAAAGAGCTTGAAAAGTTGAAGGATGCGATTCTTCTTGCTGACCCAAAGTTGATTTCTGTTGTTCTTAGATATCTAGGTCAATACCTTGGTCCAAGAGGAAAGATACCAAAAGTTATAACAAGAAGCCTTGAAGAAGAAATAAGAGAAGCAAGGTCAAGCATAAAGCTCCAATCAAAAGGAAGATACCTTCCAACAATTCAATGTCCTATTGGCTCTGAATCGATGAGCATAGACCAATTAACAGAAAATGCAAAAAAAGTTCTTGAAGAAATTTCAACAAAAGTTCAAAGAGGAAATATAAAGAACATTTATTTTAAGCTAACAATGGGAAAAGCTGTAAAGGTTGAGTAAAATGGAACTAACAAAACAAAAAAAGATAGAGTTTGTTGAAAAACTTGCAAAAGAGATTGAAGAAGCAAATAGTATAGGAATCGCTGACATTTCTTATATTCCTGCAAAATTCCTTTTAAAAACAAAGAAAGAATTAGATGGAAAGGTTAAGTTTGTTTATGGAAGGAAAAAATTGCTAATAAAGGCTCTAGAAAGAACAAAAGCAAAAGAGCTAATAAACTTTCTTGGGAATCAACCAATAATTTTGCTAAGCAATTTAAATGCTCTTGAAATGAATTCACTAATAAAAAGCAATTACCTAAAGCTTCCAGCAAAACCTGGAAGTGTTGCAAAGGAAGATTTGGTTGTTAATGAAGGACCAACACAGCTTCCTGCTGGTCCAGCATTGAGCGAGCTTAAACAAGCTGGGATAGATGCAAAAATTGTTGAAGGAAAAATATACATCGCTTCAACAAAAGTAATAGTTAAGAGTGGAGAGATGATAAAACCAAATGTAGCAAACGCATTACAAAAACTTGAAATATTTCCTTTTGAAGTAAGAATTTTACCAAATGCAATTTTAAGTGAAGGTGTAATATTTAGTGGTGAAGTACTTGAATTAACAAAAGAAAAAGTAAGCAAGCAAATAAGTGAAAACTTTG
>Ga0315298_1007818_pt1 | contig 13901 bp, 10 predicted proteins | sample WHS_1_MG_FD_203077 | JGI IMG/M metagenome (GOLD analysis project Ga0315298, IMG submission 203077) | Extremophilic microbial mat communities from Washburn Hot Springs, YNP, Wyoming, USA - WHS_1_MG | ecosystem: Environmental > Aquatic > Thermal springs > Hot (42-90C) | place: USA: Wyoming...
ATATGGGCCCCCGTAAAAGCCCCCTTCTCGTGGCCGAAAAGCTCGCTTTCGAGAAGACTTTCAGGGATAGCACTGCAGTTTATCACCACAAAAGGGCCCCGCTCTCTCGGGCTCAGGCGGTGGATCGCACGGGCCACCAGCTCTTTACCCGTCCCGCTCTCGCCCGTCACCAGCACCGGAGCCTCTGTGGTTGCCACCTTCCGGATGGCGCTGAAAACGGCCTGCATCTCCGGACTCGTGCCGATCATCCCCTCGAAGGTCTCCGTGTTAAGATGGAGTTGAAGACGGCGGTGTTCCCTCTCCAGTTCAGCCAGATAGAAGGCACGACGAAGCACAACCCTCAACTCTTCGATCTCGATTGGTTTGGAGAAAAAATCATAGGCCCCCCGTCCGATGGCCTCGAGCGCGTTCTTCTTTTCTCCCTGCCCCGTGACCACAATCACTTTGGCGGAAGGGGCCTGTTCTTTGATCTCGGCCAACGCCAGAAATCCCTCTTCCGGACTTGCAGGCCGAGGAGGAAGGCCCAGGTCCAGCGTCACGACCTCAGGTCGCTCCTTAGTTACGAGATCAAGAGCCTCCGCACGATTCTCCGCAACGAGAACCTCGTACTCCTGCATCAGCGCCCACTTCATCTGGCTCCGGATCGTATCGTCATCTTCTACGACAAGAAGTTTCCGCTTCTCCATCGAACACCCTTTCTGCTACCTTGCCCTTCCCTCGGGAACGGGCAGGAAGACAAAAAACTTACTTCCCTTACCTTCTTCGCTTTCCACTTCCATCCTCCCGTGGTGGGATTCCACGATCATTTTACTATGATAGAGACCGATCCCCATCCCCCCTTTCTTCGTCGTCCGAAAGGGACGAAAGAGCGATCGTTCCATAAATTCTTTCGACATCCCGCACCCGCTATCCATAACCTCTAACACAGCCCAGCCGTTCTTTGCGCGGGTGGTCACGCTCACCCGGCCTCCGTTCGGCATGGCCTCACAGGCGTTGAGAACCAGGTTCGTCACCACCTTGGCCATCTGCTCTCCATCGAGAAGGAGGGGCGGTAGCGGCTGGAGATTTTGAACCACCTCCACCTTGGATGAAGCAGCTATCTCACGAAGGGTGGCCTTGACGATCTCGTTCAGGTCGGCCTCCGTTCTTTTGAGCTCGAGCTTTTGACTCAAAAGGGAAAGACGGCTGCAGAGGGCCCTGATCTTGTTCACGCTTTGCAACAAAACGCCCAGGGCCTCTTTTCTAAACTGTGGGTTTTCGAAGTGGACGGGCAGGTTCTCCATGGTGAGCGAAAGGGACGAAGCCAGGTTCTTCAGGTCATGGATCATGAAGGCCGAAAGGCTCTGGAAGGCTTCGAGCTCCTTCGCTTTTCGAAGGTCCTCCGAGAGCTTCAGATTAAGCAGGCTTGCCGCGGTCTGGTCCGCGATCGTCTTGAGAAGATCGAATTCTTCGAAGGAAAAGGGTTCGTAACCAACCCGCTCACCCAAAGTCATCAACCCCAAAGATCGTCCTCCCGCTGTAAGGGGAACACAGTAACGAACCCTTGCCTCTTCAATCGAGTCGGGCATGAGCCTTTTCAGTTCCGAGGCCCACAGAATCTTTTCATTGTCCAGGTCCACAGGCATATCGCCCGAAAAACGGAACGTCTCCCCCTGTCCTTTCAGAGCCTCCACGATCCGACGCTCAGCTTCTCGAGGGATCCGATGCCCCACACCTGTCTCTGAAAAAACGGTCGACCCTACAGCTCTCAGCCGTTGTTCCGATTCGTCCAGGAGCCAAAGGGTGACCGATAGCACCTCCAGCGTATCGGAAACCATCTTGGCCACGGTCATGCAGAGGTCCTTCACATCGATCAAAGTGGAGGTCTTCTCCGTGAACTTGACCCACTCTTTTCGGTAGTCGTAACGGGGACGCTTCAGATGGACGCTGATGAAATATCGAAGCCGGTGGCGGAGCCGATCCGACATTAGTAGAGCCGCGAACCCTACGCAAGCAAGAAAGATGACGAACACTTGGATAGTAAAGGTTTGCTCTCCACCCATATGTCGTACGAGCTGGGCCAAACCTCCGATGAGGATGAAATAGATCCCCGCAAGGACAATTGTGAAGGAACCGTAAAGGACAGCATGGGAGGGATAGAAGGCAACGTTCAAAAGCCGAAGGCGAGAAAAAGAACGGACGATGAGGGCTCCAGCCACGATCAGCGTGGCCGCGTTCACCACCTCGAGGCCTGTGTCGAGGGATCGAAACAGGAGCTCCTGGCTGCCCGTATAGATCCTGACGGCAAACAAGCTTCCAAGCCCCAGAAGGAGGAATTTGATCTGCCACCGCATGTGTCCCCGAGAAGCCCGAAACGTTCGTTCCAGGCTCACCAGCATGGCCACCGCCGTAAGGAGTATAAAGACCTGGAGGATATAGCCGGACCACCCTAATCTGAGGATCCACTGGGAGGAATCCGTAAGCCCAATGTCCTTGATCAGATGGCCGTTGAGGATCACACCGAAAACAAAGGGCACACCGAGAAGCAGCGTGATGAGCCATCGATTCCGCCGGAAGATATCCCAATAGTTCTCCCGGGTGAAACAGAGGCTGAAGAGGAGCCAAAGGGGGGGAATGAAACCCCCCACCGCAAGCCTGAGCCTCTGCCAGAGCAAGACATAGTCCGGCCTGTCGGCTTCGAGGGTCAAAGCAGTCAGAACCGCATCGGCCGCAAAACCAAGCATGCCCGTTGCGAAAAGTCGGTGCACAAAAGAGCGGCGATCCCGCGCGAGAACGAGGACCGCCAGCGCCACCGCCATTCCTGCTGCCACAAAACAGATGATCAAGGAAAATATCACACCAAAACCTTTCCCTTGCTCCCCTTATCGATCCCCTCCACCGGCCCCTCACCAGTCATGGTTATTGATACTTTTCCCGTATTTTTTTTCGTCACTGCGAGACCCTTCTTCTCGTCATTGCCAGGCTCCCCTTTTTCGTTATCTCGAGGCCCCCCTTCTCGTCATTCCGAGTCGTTCCCCCTTTCTCGTCTTTGCTAGCGTCATTGCTAGGCCCCCCTTCTCGTCTTTGGGAGGCAACCTCTTTCTCCTCATCCCGAGGTACCCTCTTTCGTCATTGCTAGCGTCATTGCTATGCTCCCCCTTCACGTCATCCCGAGGCACCCCCCGTCTCGTCATTCCGAGGCACCCCCCCTTTCGTCATTGCGAGGCACGAAGTGCCGAAGCAATCTCGGGTTTTCCCAGGCAAACAATCAAACCCCTTGCCCCAGTCCCACTGCGTCAAGCGAGATTGCTTCGCTCCGCTCGCAATGACGACACTTGGGAAGGCTTCTCCTTTTTTCTCTAGCGAGTCCTCTGCCTCTCGTCGCCGTGAGGTCCTCCTCTTGCGATTGCGTGACACCCTCCTTTTTTGTCCTCACGGTTTTTCTCTTCTCGTCATTGCGATCCCCTCTTGTCTCCGTCACTGCCGACTCTTTTGCCTCCCCGTCACTTCAAAGCATCCCCCCTTCTCGTCTTTGCTATCGTCATTGCCAGGCTTCCCCTTCTCCCCATTCCGAGTCGTCCCCCTTTCTCGTCTTCGCTAGCGTCATTGCTATGTTCCCCTTTCACGTCATCCCGAGGCATCCCCCTTTTCGTCATTGCGAGGGACCCCCCTCTTCGTCATTGCGAGGCACGAAGTGCCGAAGCAATCTCGGGTTTTATTGGTACGCTCATTTCAGCCCTCACAAAACCAGCGAAAACAAACCTTCCTCCCACCTTGGGGAGAGAATCAAGGGGAGGGAACAATTCAAAAACGGCCAAGGCAAAGAATGGAAACGTCTGTCGCCCCTATTTTGTCGTTTGTTCTCTCCATAGCTCTTCGTTCATTATTTGCTCTTTCCTCGATGTCCGTAATTCAGCTCCCCCGTTCCTCTTTGACAGCTCACTATTTCTTTTTCACGGTTCCTTGCTCACCGTTCCCAGTTCATGGTTCATTATTCATCGTTCATGGTTCATTGTTCATCGTTCATAGTTCATCGTTCATTGTTCACGGTTCATTATTTATCGTTCATAGTTCACCGTTCACAGTTCCTCATTGCCGTTCACGGTTCATTGTTCACCATTCCTTGTTCATCGTTCATAGTTCACCGTTCACAGTTCAGGGTTCATCGTTCATCACTTTCCCCTCTTCTCAGAAACCAAAGAATGGGGGCGAGCATCAGCAGGGCGATCCCGAAAAAGGGAATCCCTCCGCTTCGATGAAGTTCGCTCCCCAAGATTCTCGGATCGACGTAAGTCCCAAGGAGCGTGAGTGTCACGATCCGGAGTCCGTTCTTGAGCACCGTGATGGGGAAGATGGAAAGGGTCAGCAATACCCTCCTCCAACCCGTTCTGAGAAAAAACTCTCCCGCGATGATACTCGTAATCACCAACGCAATGCTCGAGCGAATACCGCTGCACTGCTTGGCCACCTCGATACTCATCCCGGGCAGATGAAAGACAAACCCCTCTCTCCAAACGGGAACACCCGTCAGCCGGAAAAGAAAGGCTGACATCTCCGTCGAGGCCACTTGCAATGAAAAAATGAAAGCCTCTATCAGCCCCGTCGGGACAGGGGTCAAAAAAACCAGAAAAACAAGGGGGAACATACCATTCCGGAAGGCCCTGACACCATAAAAGAGAAGAAACCCCCCGACCCAACAGATGATTCCCGCAAAGATCAACATCGACATGGCATCGTTTTCATTAAGCCGACTTCCTGCACCATACCCCACCCCGTAAAGCAACAGGCCCGCTGCGATCAGTGGAAGCCCACCAAGGATCGAGTAGGCTGGCTCTGCAAAGATCTTCTCTCGTTTCGTCCAAAAGAAATAGGCGCTCACAAACGGAATCAGGACGATGTGAGAATAAAGCTCGCTCTTCCGGCTGAGGCTCATCAGCTTGATCAACGGCCCACTCCACAGCAGAAGCACTCCAAGAGTGAAAGCCAGAAAGAGCAAATCCCTCGTGGTCGGACGCTTCAGCGATTTCACGACAGTCTCCGGTTCGGTAGAGTTTTTTGGATTGGCTGCCTCTCCTCCCATTGGCCTCCCCACTCAGCCCTCTTCGCTGGTCGAAAAAAGAGTTGGCTGCGGCCCCTTTTCGGCCCGGACCTGATCTTTGATCCTCTTCACGTGGCCTCGGCCCAACCCTTTCACTTCGCACCCCAGCTCGAAGTAGCGCCGGATCTTTTCGTCGTCAAGGATGCCGAAGCAGTCAACCACCGCCATAGGCCCTCCCGCATCCCGCACCACCTCATCGGGAGAAAGGTTCAGATAGGGTTTGTGTCGAACCGCGAAGACGACCGCATCTGCGCCCTCCAACGCTTTTTGGAGATCTTTTTCGATTCGAAGGTCCTTGAGCCTCTCCTGCCCTCGAAAGAACCGCTTCAAGCTTCCCGCAGCCGCCGGATACTCATCCTGCTTCTCAAACTCCCACCACCGAAGCACGTAAGGGTCGTGGACCCTTATCTCCGCGCCCATTTCGGCCAGCCGTCGTACGATTAATTCCGACCCGCTGTAGCGCGTATCCCCCACGTCTTCTCGATACGACGCCCCCAGGATGAGGACCTCTGCCGCGGCCATGGGCCGCCCCATGTTTCGAAGAGCGTCTCGCACGAGTTGTGCCACGTGGAGCGCTCGGGTATCGTTGATGTCAATGGCGAGGGGCGTCATTTTGAAAATATCGTCCTCGAATCCGTGGATGTGGCGATACGCCCACACCCCCAGCCCTCCATCTTTCGGAAGGCAGTAGCCGCCAATCCCCGGGCCAGGGAAGATGATGTTATTGTGGGTGGGTCGAACCTTGATGGCATTGATCACCTTGATCAGGTCAACACCATTCCGTTCGGCGAAAAGGCTCCATTCGTCCAAAAAAGCGAGGATCGTCGCTCGGAAGCTGTTTTCCACGATCTTCGCCGTTTCCGACTCGATCGGTCGGTCCAACACGGTGAGAGGATACCTCTCGGTGTTTAGGACCTCGTTCAAAAACTTCACGGTCCTTCGGGTCGACTCCTCGTTGATGCCACTGCAGACTCGCCAAAAATCGCGAACGCTTGCGACATAATGCTTCCCCGGCATCACCCGCTCGAAACTGTGGCCGAGCAGGGGCTCCCCGAACATGCCCCGCTTTCGGAACATCTTCTTGATGATCGGATAAGCCACCTGCTCCGTAGTCCCAGGGGCCACGGTTGTTTCGATCAGCACCAGGGTGTCCTCTCGGATTCGTTGACCGATGATTTCAAAGGATTCTTCGAGGGCCACCATGTCGGCTCGCCCCGTGCGTACATTTCCCAGCGACTCTTTGAGATAGTCGCACTGTACGTCCACGACCACCACGTCGGCGAGCTTGAGGACATCGTAGGTATAAGTGGCCATAAGGGTCTTCCTCTCGTTGACGCCCCGGCTGATGAGCAAAGCCACTTCCGGATCCTCTGAACTGATGGGGCTTAGCCCCCGGTTGATATACGGAATTTTCCAGTAGCTCCGTGGGCTCGGCCGCTGCATCCCGATCACGAATTTCGAGGGTTTTCCGTCACGATCCGTTGCATCAGCGACCACCGCGGCCATCACCGCTCCTACAAAACCGAGGCCCATCACCACGACAATCTCCCTGCCCAGAGAGCGTTGCTCCATCACGATCCTCTCCAAACGCTCGAACTCTTTCCCATAATCTTCCGGAACCGGAAGCTCGAATCTCTCGCCTGTAGGGCTCAACGAATACTCACCCATCGTAATTCTCTCCTCCTCGCTAAGGTTTGTTTCTGTTGGATACATTTCCACTCTGCCTCTCGTCAACCGTTCGATCTCAACAGTGCAGGTGTGGGATACGACCGCCACTACCCCCTCGCCGGCGTCTTCCGGGAAGTCCTGCGCGGTCACCAGTATGGTGTCTTCTTTGGCCGACCTTACGCCGCCCTTACAGGGTTGCCCGTCCAGCGTGCCTTGGGCACCCCCCTGCCCAGTCGGGCACCAAACGTATTTTGTGCGGCCACCCCTACCCGGTCGCATGTCTCCCTATTTTGTGTGGGCCACCCTACGGGCCCATGTTTCCCCTATCTTGTGGGGCCGCCCTGCGCGGTCCCATGTCTCCTGATTTTGTAGGGGCGACCCTACGCGGTCGCCCGCTCCCCCCCTTCCCCCCCTTCGGGGAGCCTCACCCCCTCTTCTCTCCCCTCGGGGAGCCCCACCCCCCCTTCCTCTCCCCTTGGGGAGAGGATCGAGGTGAGGGGGATATTTTTTTACAACTAACTCTTCGTTCTCTAAGGTTTTTTTCCCAAAAAATGGCAGGATGAATTATTGATAGGCGGGCTTTCAAGGAATGGGACGACTTTCTATCTTCTCCACGCGCTGCTTCAATTCGACGAAATCCTTTTCGAGCGCCATCACACGCCTGTTGAGTTCAGCATAAGAGAACTCCGTCGCAGTCAAGATCTCCTTTCGGCTCTCTTGAATCTCCCTTTTCAGCTCTTGACGAGCGTTTTCGATATCGGCCTTCAATCCATCGTGAACCTCTTGAATCTCCTTTTTCAGCTCCTGGCGAACCTCTTCAGCATCGTTTTTCAGCTCTTCACGCGTCTCCTTCAACTCCTGACGTGTCTCGCTCAACCCACATCGAACTTCCTCGATCTCCCCGCTTAGCTTCTCACGCGTCTCCTCGAGTTGATTGCTAACGCCGGCGATCCCTTGAGAGAGGATACCGAACCTCTCCTCCACCTCCCACTTTATCTCTCCCCGGAAACGGTCAAGTTTCTCGTTGATATTAGCGACACCCTCTGCCACTTGCTTGATCTGGTCGACCAAACCCACGGAAAAGAGATGAAACTGGTGAATCATCTCTTCTTTGAAACTGTTCAGATCTTCTCTTGTTTCAGCCTTTTTCCCGAACCATCCCAAAACCTTCCTACGTCCCACCAGAACACCCTCAAATTTCCCACAAACGTCTCCAACCGTCAAGCCCCTCCCCGCCGGAGTAGTGCTCAGCCTTGTACGGTAAGGGCTTGCCCCTTACCATCCGACACACTGTGGTTTCCCCCCTCTACCCCCTGATCCTTTTACCAAGGAGCTTAAAAGGTCTAAAGACCAGTAAGGGAAGATTCCCAATTTCATCATTCGTGGATAACAAGCAAAAAACTTCCTCTTCTCGTCATCTTGAGGTGTTCTCTTTCTCGTCATTGGAAGGTCCTCTCCTTCCCGTCCTTCAGAGCTCTTCCCATTCTCCTCATTCCGAGGCCCCCCTTTTCGTCATCCCGAGGTACCTCTTCTCCTCGTTCTGAGTCGTTCCCCCTTCTCGTCTTTGCTAGCGTCATTGCTAGCCCCCGCTTCTCGTCTTTGGGAGGCAACCTCTTTCTCCTCATTCCGGGGCACCCCCCCTTTCGTCATTGCGAGGCACGAAGTGCCGAAGCAATCTCGGGTTTTCCCAGGCAAACAATCAACCCCCTGACCCAGTCCCACTGCGTCAAGCGAGATTGCTTCGCTCCGCTCGCAATGACGACACTTCCGTGGGAAGGCTTCTCCTTTTTTTTTCTGTGGAGTCCTCTGCCTCTCGTCGTTGTGAGGTTTTCCTCTTGTGGTTGCGAGACGCTCTCCTTTTTTGTCCTCACGGTTTTTCTCTTCTCGTCATTGCGATCCCCTCTTGTCTCCGTCACTGCCGACCCTTTTGTCTCCCCGTCACTTCAAAGCGTCCCCCCTTCTCGTCTTTGCTATCGTCATTGCTATGCTCCCCCTTCACGTCATTCCGAGACACCCCCTCTTTTCGTCATTGCGAGGCACGTAGTGCCGAAGCAATCTCGGGTTTTTACAGGGCCCACTCCCAAAATCCTTAACAAACCCTGTGGTCTCCCCCTTGGAGCAAGATCACTCCCCTTGATGTCAGGACAAATGTTGATTCTATGTTGAGAAGATTAATAACCTGCAGGGTAAAGGCTCGTCCCTTATCATGTTCACCCCGTAGGACACGGGTTCCCCGTTGCCCAGAGCCTTAACTCTCTATATCTTGGCCCTTTTACTCCGAACTTGCCCACAAGCAAGCTCACAAAAGGGTTGGGGGAGCCAGAATGGGTTGATATCTCATCCTCAAGGTACCATATGATCTCCTGAAGATATCCTGCGCTTATCTCTCGAGATTTGGCGTCTGAACAGTCAAAGTCGGTGTATTCGTAAAAGCTAAGTCCTCCAATTGCTTGAAGGCCCCGTCATTCAAATTGACCTTTCTCGGAGATCATGCCCCTGTCATATCTTGGACAGGGGCCACCCATCTGATATCGGACCGTTCTTCCCCAACGCCGACCCGAAGATTTCACCTCCAGTACCAATGGCTGTTTAATTCCTTCTTCCATACCGCCATGCCGAACGAACCTTCTGATACAGGCCGCCTTTGGCCAGCATTCTTTTGAGAGACAGGTGAAACAAAAGGAATATAACTCTGAGCGTGTTCAGCGTCATAGCCCGGCTCGTGGGAGCCACCATGTAGCGATCCGCCGCAGAGAAATAAGAATCGCAGTAGCGGCTTTTAGCCTGTGAGTTTCCTACCCCAAAATCTATTGTGTAAGTCTGGTCATGGTTTTCCAGTAGAATTTCAAAGAGCTTTCCCATCAAATATGTCCCGACCCCCTCCCGCTTATGATCTGGGTCGTATCCCATGACCTCAGCGTAAAATTTTCCGACATACTCGATGCCGTGGAAGAACGCCACTGGAAGTCCATCATTAATGTAAAGAAGGTGACCCTTCAAAAGTCCCCTTCCCAGAAAATGGGTGTAACGATCTTTTACTTCTTGGGAGGTAAAGCTTTGGGCTCCCAACCTGCGCTGCCACGTCTTTTGGGCTACCTCTTCGGTGTCCCTGAGGAGGTTGACAAGGGCCTCTGGCTCACGGTAGCACACAACTTGAGGGTATTCACCTAATCTATTCTTGATCCGGTGAGTACTCTTCTTTAGCTGACGCCAGAAATTCTTGTGCCTTCTCCTATGCCCCCGGATACCATCCTCGTCTCTTAAGTACCAGTGCTCTTGAACTATGGTCGTCTTGTACCTGCATGGCCACGGAAGATGAACAAAATCAAGGGCATAGAGGGGAGAAGCTACATCGAAATCTCGACAAAGCACAGCTTCCACCATGCTGTAAAGGAGCATCCACTCCAGGTAGCCCCCCAAATTTGACCAAAACCCCTCATTCTGCGGGCCCATTATCCCGTAACGATGGATGAATAGAGTTCGTAACGAGGGCCCCCGCCACCTCTTGTATCCAATCTGGAACTGGATCGGGAGGGGTTTGATCTCTCCGGCCACGATGGTCTCGGGTCGGCCATTTCGTTTCATTACGAACACATGAGGAGTCTCCTTGCACCAGGGCTGTTCATATTTGAAGCGAAGCCAGTCGATATCGTAGTAAGGGTTCCACTGGAGCCTCTCCCAAAGGGGCCTGACACGCTCGAGCTCCTCGGGTTCTCGGATAACTTCTATGTCCCAACCCGATGAAAATTCTCCTGGAAAATTGGTTCGAGCTTTCACTGAAGAGCTTTTCGCGATTGATTCTTATGCCACAAGTAACTCAGCGTACGTCTGAGCCTCGATGCCTGGATCAGACTGGCCAGCCATCCTCTGGGAAGAACCCGAAGGAGCGGATGTACGAAACAGGATCGGGGGTGGGGGATCATGACTAAACGACCACCAAACCCCATCTTGAAAAATGTACTTCCATCGTGGAAAGCCTCAGGGTCTTTTTTCCCGCGGCCGAGCAAAACAGCGTCACGTTCATCTACCCAAAAGAAATCGAGTTCTCGGAACCCATTTTCTTTCGCCCATAGAATAATGGACCACCGCATAAAATGATTTGGCTTCTTTTCCCTGTAATCCCCGGACCAACCAACTTTCCAGAGCCGGATCGTGTCGCCAAAAGTGAAAGCCACTTCCGCCGAGACTATCTGATCCTTTGATCGAACCAGGAAAAGTCTGACCCAATTCCTATCACCCATAACCTGCCAAAGTGTTCTGAAAAAATCGGAGTGAGGGGGGGGTAGGTGAAGAACCGCGGCGGGCACAGGTCATACGCATTAGGTTACGAAAGGTCTCCAAATCCCTCTCATCGCCCAGAACAAATTCCAGCTCCGCTCTAATACCTTTTCGAATGTTCTTCCTAACACTTTCCATCATGTTTTTTAATAGATCTTGAACGCTAGGCTGAAGGTCTAACACCAGTGTGGCGGTCATGAGACCGCCCGGGGGAATTCCTTTGGGATGAAGAATGAAACCTCTTTGGTCGAGCAGGTTCGCAATTCCTTCTCCCCCATAAGGCAATTCAAAGACCAAATACACCAGACGGTTCTTACGGGCATACTTCAACACCAAATCAACAAGCACCTCATCCACAACGGGCCGATGACTCCCCAAAACATGGGGACCTCGAACAACGTACCCTATTTGCCAAGCCCGGAGAAAGGTACACAGAAGCATCTGTATCCCACCCACGATCTGCTCATTTTCGCGGACCACCCAACGAACAGAGCGCCATCCGTAGTGGGCCCGAACCGACGCCCAGAGGCTCGTTTGCTCTATGTGGGCCCCAGGCAGGCGAGAAAGGAAGTTATCCCACGCGGGATCCTGACGATTCTCGGCAAATTCTATGGTCATCTCCTCAGGAAACCGCGGGGTTGGGTGGTTAACACGAAGGTTTTGCACTGGTTGATAGGCGAAAAAGAAGAGTGTTCGCTTAAAACGGTATAAGAAACGGCGGTTATCTCAACCCGCAAAGAAAACCCGCACAGCACTCACTTCCCAAACTCATAGGAGTAATAGACCCTTTTGATCCCCTTCGATAGGGCATAGTCCACCACATCTGGCGCTGTGATCATATGCGTTACCAGAACAGGAAATATTTGGACGTCGCCAGGCTTCGGTAGCCTCTCGAGCTTCTTTTCCAGAAACTCGTCGACCCTCCCCTTCGAGAGCTGGCTCTTGCTCTCGCCCACGATCAGAAAGCGCTCGCCGTTTTTCCTGGCCTCGCCCACGATGTTTACCTCCATCGGGTTGCCTTCGATATCCGTCAGAAACTTCCTCACCAATCGGCCCTCCACCTTGAGCCCGAATTCCTCCTCCAAAAGTCCAGGCAAAGCCCTCATGGCTTCGTTCTCAAGGATGTAGCCCACTGTCACGGAAAGCCCACCCACCTGTTCCCTTGTCTTGGAATGCTCCACCACCAGCCTGCGGAGTTCTTCCTCCGTTCTCTTCTGGGCTTGGGCAAGCTCCTCCACCCGCTGCTCTGTCCTCTTCTGGGCTTGGGCAAGCTCTTCCACCCGCTGCTCTGTCCTCTTCTGAGCCTCGGCCAGCTCACCGACAACCACCTCGAGCCTTGTCAACCGCTGCTCGCTATTTCTCTGGGCCTCGGCAAGCTCCTCAACCCGTTGCTCCGTCCGCTTCTGAGCCTCCGCCAGCTCACCGACAACCACCTCGAGCCTTGCCAACCGTTGCTCGCTATTTCTTTGCGCCTCGGCAAGCTCCTCAACCCGTTGCTCTGTTCGCTTCTGGGCTTCGGCAAGCTCTCTTACTATGTTCTTGAGCTCAGAGAAATCCTCTCTTGTGACATGTGCCTCTCTTATACGCTCATCAATAATTTTAATGATCTCCTTCTTCACAGAAGGAGTCATCTTCAATTCTCTCTCCCTTGGCGTCTCCATGAGGCCGCCCCCTCTCGATTCTGAAATATCCCTATTCTGAAATAAATAATAGCACAATTTGCCTCAGACTAAAAGAGTCCAACCCAGACCCCAAACCAATACAATCCCAGAAAGATCTTAGTCTATTTCGTCTATTCCGTCTGTTTGGTCTGTTTCGTCTGTTTGCTCCATTTGGTCTATATCGTCTATTCCGTCTGTTTGGTCCGTTTCGTCTATTTAGTCCGTATAGTCCATTAAGTCTATTTGGTCCATCTGCCCAATTACGTCTATTTAGTCTATTTGGTCTATATCGTCTGTTCCGTCTATTCCGTCTATTTAGTCTGTTTGGTCTGCGCAGTGTATTCCGTCTATCCGGCCCATACGATTACGAGGGCAGTTTCGATTAAGAAGGAAACCTAAAGCGTCTATCTGTAACGACGCCCGTTTCGTTTAGCGTCGTTCGCCTTTCGGATAAAAGAATTTCTTTCTGACGAATAACGTGTAACGAATGACCATACAAGCTTCGTAGCCGATTGACGATTGACGCTTGACGATTCTCGATACGGGCTCGGTGACCGATTTTAAGATGTTCAAAAAAAAGAGCTCATCATGAACAATAGTGGATATAACGTGGCCGAAGCAAAAAAACCCTCTTCGGAATTACTCAGCCGGGTCGCTTATCGAAACGAGCGCATTACCATAGCTAAAAGAGGAAAGCCTCTGGCAATCTTGGTTCCTCCTCATACAGAACACGGTGCAGATCACCCCAGCAAAGTAGAAGGATGGTTGGAAAATAGCGACCCCTTCTTTAAGATCGTGAATCAGATCCTCAAGAAACGTCAAGAACATATTCCAAGAATTCTCAAGTACAAAAGGGGTGAGCTATGTACCTGATAGACACGAACTTCTTAAGCAAACTCATCAAGGGAAAAAACCTAATTCCAACTTCATAGCTCAACTTCGCACCACCCCTGCCGATTCTCTCTTCTCGGCCAGCATCTGCATTATGGAATTAAGATACGGGGCATTAAAGGGAGGAAATCCACAAGACCTTTGGACAAAAAATAAACAACAAATCCTCTTGACAATACATACAATTAATCTTATAATTTCCATACATTTACGATGAAAAAGGAGGTATCATGAAGACCACTTTGAACATACCGGAAGATCTTATCAAGAAGGCCATGTCAATAGCAAATCACAGGACGAAGACAGAAACAGTCATCGTTGCCCTG
>Ga0315298_1007820_pt1 | contig 13899 bp, 12 predicted proteins | sample WHS_1_MG_FD_203077 | JGI IMG/M metagenome (GOLD analysis project Ga0315298, IMG submission 203077) | Extremophilic microbial mat communities from Washburn Hot Springs, YNP, Wyoming, USA - WHS_1_MG | ecosystem: Environmental > Aquatic > Thermal springs > Hot (42-90C) | place: USA: Wyoming...
GAGGAGTAACGAGCACACTCTTGCGTCGGGTGCGAGCCGGTGAGCACCCTGCCTGACGAACGAAGTGAGGAGACCGGCGAGATGTGAGCCGGGTGACCGACAGCGCGAGAAGTATCCGCGCAAGAAGCAGGTGCGAAGAATAATGAGCACCGTATTGCACGAAGGCCGAGTCGGTGAGGCAGGTTGGTACACCGAATAGCACGGACGCAGTGCGAAGAATTTGTAGGGGTCGGATTCATCCGACCCGAAGTAGTTAGTAGTAGGAGGTAGGATATTAGGGAGGAGTTCTCTCCTCCCTAAAGCAGGTCGGATTCATCCGACCCGAAGCAGTTAGCGGTAGGAGGTAGGATATTAGGGAGGAGTTCTCTCCTCCCTAAAGCAGGTCGGATTCATCCGACCCGAAGCAGTTAGCGGTAGGAGGTAGGATATCAGGGGTTAAATATGGAAATGAAAACCATGGAAATAACGGTAAAAAACACGACGATAAGTAATAGGTTACTGCCGGTTTCAGGAGGAGTTCCACTTCCCCTGGGCGGCGCCAAGAAAGCAAGCAGGTTTGTGCTTCGGGACGATAAGGGAAGAATGATTCCTTTGCAGGTAAAGCCGCTTGCATTCTGGAAAGACGGCAGTATCCGCTGGATTCTCCTTGATTTTATCTCTTCAATACCTGCTGGCAGTGAGCGTCAGTTCATCCTTTCATGGCACAATAACAGGGGATTAGTAAGTGATGTTGCGGATGTGCATATGTCCGTTGATACATCTCTCTCCCCCGGTTCAGACAGGATAGATATCAGGCGCCGGAGCGATGTACTTTTCACAGTTAATAATGTTTTCTCATTTGCTCTCAAAATGATTGATGGGAAAGGTAGCCAATATTCGGGTTGCGTGGTGAAAACAAAGATAGAGAGTTCTGGACCTGTAAAAACCGTGGCACTTCTTGAAGGCAGTTTCAGAGACAAAAATGGAATGCGCGCAATTGATTTTAGAATGAGGGTAACAATGTATGTGGGCATACCCTTTATTCGGATTGAGCCGATGGTCTTATTCAACCATGAAAAAGGGGTTTTTTTCCATATCAGGGAGCTTACACTTGATATATCACAGGACACTGGTGAATGCATGAGTGTTGAAATCAGCGGCATCCCGGATGGTCCTTTTACTGGTACGCACAAAATCCGCCTTTTTCAAAAAGATGACAGGTCCTTTCAGGTGGAATGTGCGCAATCAAGAAAAGAAGGAAGTCGGGCAAATGGGTGGGTTACTGCAGCATCAGGGGAAAACAGGATTGCAGTGTGTCTGAAGGATTTCTGGCAGAGATGGCCTAAAAGCATTGAGATTGAGAAAAACTTTCTGCGCATCGGTCTTTTCCCTGGATTCAAGGCAGGCGAATTCAAGCACATGGTTCCAGCATATAAATACCAGTATCTCTTCAAAGGGGCTTCCTATCTATTGAAAGAGGGCCAGACGCGCCGCTGGGACATATGGATTGATATTGAGGCGAACGACAAAAAGTTGTTTGAATCTGCGTATATTCCGCTTGTGCCTTCTGCTGACCCGAAGGAAGCAATCGCAACAGGAGCATGGGGGCACATGTTTCCTGCTTCTAACAAAACGCGCGGTTATGACCTGCTGGCTAAGAATATGCTCAACGCTTATAAGAAGGCGATTGAAAACCAGCGCGATTACGGTGAAATGAACTGGGGCGACTGGTTCGGAGAGCGCGTGTGCAACTGGGGGAACCATGAATATGATACGCCTGCGCATTTTTTCGGGCAGTTTGCGCGGACAGGCGACCCGGAATATTTTCACGCAGGAGAACTTGCAGCCAGGCATATGAGCGAAGTGGACATCATTCACTTTGTGAACAAAAATCTTGTTGAGTCCTTTTATGAAGAACCATTCAGGCCTTTTGACGTAAGGCCAGGATGCGTCCATGAGCACACAATCGGCCATGTTGGTGGATTTTTCCCGAGGCGTAAGTTGAAGCGTCTTCTTGAAAAACTGCTGAAGCAGAAGAACCCATACCTGTGTTCTGACCCGTGGAACCTGGGACATTTATGGCTTGATGGGCTGACACGGGGTTATTACCTCACTGGAGATACCTGGTTTCTTGAAACAGTGGAACTGGTTGCGGACTATCTTGCTGATATCGTAAAAAAGCGGGCATATTCTTTTATGGGGCATGCTCATTCCGGCAGGACAACCGGCTGGCCGCTTGCAGCGCTTGCCGCAGCATATGACGCTACAGGGAGAAAAAAATATCTAAACGCCATGAGTGACCTTGCAGAAATGGCGCTTTCCGAGCAGGATCCAAATTGCGGCGGCTGGCTTTATGAGATGCCCGATGGCCATTGCTACTGCAAGAAAAAGAAACACACAGGAATGGCCGGGTTTCTCACTGCCATACTTGTCATAGGGCTTTCAAGATACTATAATGCGAGCAAAGATGAGCGCGTTCGTGAATCTATCGTTCGTGCAATGGATTTCCTTATTGAGGATACCTGGCGTGAGCAATCAGCAACATGGCGTTATACATCCTGTCCTGCGTCTGCCCATCTCCTGACGTATGGAGTCGTTGCGCTTGCTCTTGGGTACAGCATCAGAATGGGAGGAAACAGGGAACAGACGAGAATTCTGAAAAAAGCATGGAAAAAAACTTCTGATTATCTTAACAAGATTAGCCGGCAGTGTACCGGCGCATCAGATAGATATGGCCCATTTCTTCCGAGGTCTTTTGGAATATATATGGTGGGCACAGAAGAAATTGCGCCACTGCTGGCGGGTGCTTCCAGTAACCTGACATTTGAGAGGTGATTATGAAACCTGTTGGAGCAAGTCGGGTTCTTCGGGCAGGCGCTGCACAGAGTGATATAACCTGCGCATTTGGGACTCAAATTGCAGGCGATATTGGCAGGAGAAGGCCTGCAGAAATTGTGCGCGAGCCGCTTCGTGCAGGAGCGCTTGTGCTTGAATCCGGGAAAGAAAAATTATGCATAGTATCGCTTGATGTGGCGGTTGTTGCGAAATCGTATGGGGATTCTATCAGGAAACGCGCTTCAAAAATTCTCGGCACTTCACCAGAAGCAATAATGATTCACGCAGTTCAAAACCATGCTGCCCCATCCATAGGGCATTATATGATTAGCGAAGAAAGTCCTTACATCATGCCCAACTGCAAGTGGTTATGTGGCGGGGATGATGCTTATGCACAGTTTGCCGTGGAGCGCATACTTGAAGCCATCTCCATTGCTGACAAGGAAAAAGACCCTGTTGAGATAGGCACTGCCAAAGGACTTGAGAGCAGGGTGGCGTTCAACCGCCGCTTTGTCATGACAGGTGGCAAGGTGCGCACACATCCGGTGCCCGGGGATCCAGAAATTCTTTATTGTGAAGGGCCTATTGACCCTGAGGTAGGAGTAATGTGTTTTGTCACTGAATCCCTGAGAATGCCAGCAGTGCTGCTTCATTTTACATGCCATCCGACGCATGGGTATCCATTAAGATACATTACGCATGGCTGGCCGGGCGCATGGCGACAGGAAACCAAACCAATAACTGGTCCTGGATGCGTATCTCTTGTTCTAAATGGGTGCTGCGGGAATGTCCACCATGCCAATCCCCTTAATCCGGATCACAGGGATGATTACAGAATTATGGGGAAACTTCTGGCTGAAACAGCCGGCGAGGCGCTGAAGAGGGTCTCTTTCAGTCAGAATAAAGCCATCGCCTGGAAAACGCGCTCTGTCAAGATACCGATAAGAGAAATCAGTCAAAGTGATCTTGCTGCGGCTCAAAAACTTCTCAAAAAGCACCGCGAGCCGATGTGGCGGGACAAAGAGAAGACCGCTGTGGAATGGGATTGGGTTTACGCGGTTGCCACGATGGACCTTTATGAAGAGAAAAAGAAAAATCAATGTGTTGATTTTGAGGTGCAGGTATTTCGCATTGGAGATAATGCAGTAATTGGTGTCAATGGAGAGCCATTTGTTGAACTTCAGTTAAGAGTGAAAGAAAAATCGCCAGCGAAGAGAACATTTTTCGCTCATTATTCCAATGGGTTTGTTTCAGGTTATGTGCCGACAAAAGAAGCGTTTGCACGGGGCGGATACGAGACCCGCACAGCCAACTGGTCAAAACTGGCTCCAGATGCGCTTGATATGATACAGGAAACAGCACTTGAACTTCTTGAAGAACTGTTTTAATGCCATGACTCCAAAGCAGCGGCTTAACAGGATACTTGAAAGAAAACCAACAGACCGCATAGCGTGGACCACTCTCGTGGACGATGTTTCTCGTTCAGTGATGGATGAACCTTACAGGACTATGGATGTGCTGGATTTCTATCGTGCGATCGGGTGTGATATTGCCCTGTTTGGCAATTACGGTCTTCCTGAGGAACTGGTGGTTCAGTCCCCATGCAAACTTATCCTTCCATGTGTTGAGACCCCGTATGTAAATCTGGCAGACGGCTCACAGGAAACACGGCTTGAAAGCGATTGGGGGCTGCTTACCAGGCGGATAAGGAACGGTCATTCAATCAAGTACCCGGTTGAAACAATTCTTGATGCAAGGTTACTCAAGAAAATCTGGCTCAACGCGCGCTATGAAGAAGCAACAGGTATCAATGAATCGTATTCCCGGCTTGAACAGGCGCTCGGAAATGACGGCATATATGTGCAGACGCTTGGTCCATCTGTAATCCAGCATCTGATAGAGTACGAGATGGGCATGGTCAATTTCTATGGACTTCTCAATGAATACCCGGGTGAAATGGAGGAACTTTTTGATGTTATGCACGAACGAAGAAAACAGGAATATGAGATAGTTGCCAGATTAACTCCTGCAAGCGCCGTGATGTCAGTGGAGAATACCAGTTCAAATCTTATCAGCCCATCCCTGTATCGTAAGTACAGTGTCCCTCAATTGAAGAACCTTGCAGACATTGCGCACAGGCATGGGAAACTGCTAATTTTGCATATGTGCGGCCGTTTGAAGGCGCTTCTTGACGGAATAAGTGGAACAAATTTTGATGCCCTGAACGCAGTTACCCCGCCGCCATTTGGCGATGTTGAATTCGAAGAGATTCTTGACAGGTTTGGTGAGGACTGCATCCTGTGGGGAGCAATTTTCAATGGAGAGGTTTTCCAGTCACCTGCAGCAGGGCGGAATCAGCTATGGAAAGAACTTGACAGAATATTTACTCCCAGATTAAGAAGAGCGAATGTTCTTTTGTGGCTTCCGGCAGACGGTCTGCCAACACCTGTTGAGCGCTTCCTCTGGGTTAAGGAATGGATGGAGAAAAATGGCGCAAAATAACGATATTCACCGTAAAACAGTATGAAAAGTTGTGAAAAAAAGTGGCTCGTAATTTTTTCAGGGCAGGATTCTCCGGCGATGAATATGGCGCTGGATAGCATTATGTGGGAGCGCGCCCGAAAAAATCCTGATATTGCAATCCTCAGATTTTATGCCTGGGTTCCTCCTGCCGTATCACTTGGCGCTGGACAGTTGCCTGAAAAACTGGTAAACGTGGATTTCTGCCAGCATCATGGCATTCCGATTGTTCGGCGGGTCACCGGGGGAAGCGCAATATTCCACGATATTGAAATCACTTACAGTTTTTCATCGGTTAACGATGAAGTTTTCCCCGGGCCATCTGCATCATATGAAAAAATATGCGAGGCAATCAGCACAGGGGTTAAAAATCTTGGTGTGCAACTATCTTTCAGGGGCCTATCAACAGGACGTGAACCCTCATTTACAAGCAGGGATTGTTTTTCGCTTTCCAGCAGATATGACCTTGTTGCTGGTGGCAGAAAATTTGTGGGAAGTGCTCAGCGAAAAGACAAAAATTCATTTCTTCAGCACGGAAGCATCCTTCTGAATATCAGGAAACATTTCTGGCAGGGTATCTTTATTCAAAGGCCTGATTTTGAAAAGATAAGTTGTCTATCTGATTTTGTCATGGTTCCCCTGATTGATGTGATTCTTGAGCAACTTGCAGCAGGGTTTGAGGAATACTTCGGGACAAAATTTACGCCGGACGGATTTACAAGGCAGGAAATAGATGGAGCGCGAAAACTCGCCCCATCTTTTTTACTTTCCTGCCAGAAAGTTTGACAGCATCGCAAAAATTTTGGATAATACTGCGGACTGCCGACTTCCCTCACGCAAGGAAGTTCAGCAATAAGACCATGGAAAAAAAAGAAAAAAACATTGTCATTGGTATCTGCGGTTCAATTGCTGCATACAAGGTACCAGGTCTTATCAGGCAACTAAAAGGTCTCGGCTGGGGAATGCGTTTTATCATGACAAAAGAGGCAGAGCAGTTTATCACCCGGCTTACAATTGAGACAGTGGGACAGTCGCCTGTCTATACTGATATGTTTGAACGCGAGCATGCATGGGAAATTTCTCATGTGTCGCTTGGCGAATCTGGAAGGTTTCTACTTGTAATCCCGGCCACGGCAAATATCATCGGCAAGGCAGCAAACGGGATCGCAGACGATCTTCTTTCAGCAACGATTATGGCGTTTGCCGGCACTGTCATTTTTGCGCCTGCCATGAATTTTCGCATGTGGGAAAACCCGATCGTGCAGGAGAATGTGAAGAAACTTAAGCAAAATGGATTCCTGTTTGTTGGACCGGTGGAAGGAAAACTTGCTGATGGGTCATCAGGCATTGGTCGTATGGCCGAGATTGAGGATATCATAAAATTTCTTGAAAAGGAGGCAGGGAAAAATGGGTAAAGCATATTCGCTGGAACCGAGAGATGTGCAGAAAGTGGAGACAAAGTACCGCAGAATTGCAACAAAAATTCCTGTCCCTGAATCGCTTCCGGTACTGGAGAAACTGCGGGAATGGGAACCGCGTTCCATGAGCGGCCAGCCAGTTGTTGTGTGGCATCGCGCTAAGGGAGTTAATGTACTTGATGCCTATGGCAACATGTGGCTTGATTTTTCGTCCGGGGTTCTGGTAGCAAATGCCGGCCATGGCAATTCTAAGATTTGCAGGGCGATCAAGGAGATGGTTTCACGGCCTTTCCTCCACAATTACTGTTTTCCAAGTGCTGTGCGTGCAGACCTTGCTGAAAAAATCGGCCAGTTATCTCCTGCGCCGCTTAAAAAGGTGTTTCTCCTTACCACTGGAGCCGAAGCGATTGAATGCGCTATCAAACTTTCCCGAACTGCCGGTAAAAACATCAGGCCCGAGAAAAAGATAGTGGTTTCATTCCAGCAGGCGTTCCATGGCAGGACGCTTGGCGCTCAGATGGTTGGAGGAATTCCTGCGCTAAAGGAATGGATTGGAAATCTTGACCCGGATATGGTCCAGGTGCCGTTTCCAGGAGACCCCCGGGCAACAGACAGAAGTTTTGAAGTGTTTGAAAACACGCTTCGTGAAAAGGGTGTGAATTTTGATAATATATGTGCGGTTCTTTCAGAGACATACCAGGGGGGCAGCGGCGCATTTCTGCCTGTTGAATATGCGCAGAAACTGCGGAAGTTCTGCGATGACCACAGGGCATTTTTGATTTTTGATGAGATTCAGGCCGGTTTTGGCAGAACAGGCACATTGTTCGGGTTTGAACATTATGGTGTCTTGCCAGACATATTCACTCTTGGAAAAGGGATTTCAAGCGGTCTGCCCGTATCTGCTGTAGTCGGCCGCCCTGAAATTCTTGACCTTTATGAACCCGGGACAATGACAAGCACCCACACCGGCAACCCTGTCTGTGCTGCTTCTGCTCTTGCCAATATTGAATTTATTGTTGAGAAAAACCTTGTGAAGAACGCAGCAAGAATGGGCAAGGTGCTTGAGAAACGATTGAATGAAATAAAAGCAAGGCATCCTTCGGTCGGTTTTGTTTGTGGGAAGGGGCTTGTATGGGGTATGGGAATCACTCGTGCAGGCACAATGGAACCGGATGGTGACACTGCCTTTGAAATTGTAAGAAGGTGTGTTGAGAAGGGGCTGCTCCTTTTTGCGCCTGTCGGCTTTGGCGGCGCAGTATTGAAAATCGCTCCGCCTCTTGTGATTAAAAAAGATGCAGTACTTGAAGGATGTGCAGTCCTTGAAGAAGCAATTGCCGAAGAGTGCGAAAAATGAGCAGTATCAGGGTTTTTCTTGAAAAGAACGCCGCCGATGCAGAGGAATTTCTTAAAGAGATGATACGGATTCCAAGCATTGGAGGCGAGGAGAAAGAGGCGGTAATACAGGAATTTGTTGCTGAAAAACTGGCGCAGTTTGCCAGTGTGGAAATGGTGGAAATTCCAGAATCCATCCGTAACGATCCTGAATATACCCAGGGCGTCCGCAGATTTGACTACTCAAAAAAGAAAAATGTTGTGGCGCGCTTTCCGTTCTCCGGCAAGCACGGCAGGTCCCTCATTATCAATTCACACACAGATGTTGTTGGCGCTCCAAACTGGGATAAAGCATTTGAGCCAGAGAAAATTGGCGACGAAATTTTCGGACGGGGTGCATGCGATGCAAAAGGCCAGATTACCGTAATGTATCTTGTCTTTGCAGCACTCAGGGACATGGGAGTACGATTAAAAGGCAATCTTATCGGCGAGGCAGTTGTTGAGGAAGAAGTCGGGGGTAATGGTTCTCTTGCACTTATCCGGCAGGGTTATGTTGCGGATTCTGCCATTGTGATGGAGCCGACTGAATTGAAGATTATGCCGGCAAACCGCGGTGCAATCTGGTACAGGATTGAAATTGAAGGCAATTCAGTTCATATGGGAAAAATCTGGGAAGGCGTTAATGCTATTGAGAAGTGCTGCACTCTCATCGGATGCCTGAAAGAATATGAAAAGCGGCTCATTGAAGAGAGCAGGAACTATCCACTTTTTGAGCGGTACAAGCAGCCGGTGCAGGTTAACTTTGGCACTATTAGCGGCGACGGCTGGCCATCAATGGTTTGCGGAAAGGTGGTACTTGAAGGCGGTATTGGTTTCCTGCCGAACAAAACCCTTGCCACTATTAAAAAAGAAGTGGAAGATGCCATTAAGAACTGCAAAGATCCCTGGCTTGTTTCGCACTACAAACTTTCATTTGACAAACTCCATAATGAAGCGTACGAGATTCCCAGAAATCACGAGATTGTAAAGATACTGGAGGCATCATCAAGAGATGCAGGAGTAGAACCGGATGTAACAGGATTCACAGCCAGTTGCGATGCGCGGCTTTTTAACAAAACAGGCGGCATGGATACAGTGGTATTCGGTCCCGGGTCTCTTGCAGACGCGCACTCAAACTTTGAAAAAATCAACATGAACCATATTATTGATGCGTCTGAAATTCTTGTAAGAACTATTCTTGCGTGGTGTGGAAAGGAGTGATTATGGTTAATGTGGCAGTAATAGGACTTGGGAAATTTGGCACAAACATCCTGAATGCTTTTACCCAGGCACAGAGGGACGGCGCGTGCAAACTTGTTGCCATATGTGATATTAACGATGAAATTCTTGCTGCACAGGAAAAAAAATACGGCATAAAGGGATATAAAAATTACAGAGAGATGCTTGAGAAAGAGCCCATTGACGGTGTTGCAATTGCAACGCCTGACCCGTTTCACAGGGAGCCCGCGCTTTACGCTGCAAATCTTGGTAAACACATTTTTGTTGAAAAGCCGATGGATGTGACTGTTTCAGGATGCATGGAAATGATTGATGCCTGCAGGAAGAATGATGTCCTTCTTCAGGTGGATTTTCACAAGAGATATGACCCGTACCACCGTGAGGTATGCAGGAACGTACGCAACGGGAAATTCGGCATAATAGAGTACGGCTATGTCCATATGGAGGATAGAATAGAAGTTCCTGCGGTTTGGTTCCCTTCCTGGGCGCCAAAGTCATCGCCAATGTGGTTTTTAGGCATTCATTTTATTGACCTGATGCGCTGGATGCTTCAGGCAGATGGCCGGCGGGTGTACGCCACAGGGAAAAAACTGAAACTCAAGGAGATGGGAATAGACACATACGATTCAATCAGTGCTCTCGTTGAATTCTCCAACGGGACAAGTATAACTTTTGATGTTTCGTGGATTATTCCTCTCAAATTTGAGGCCATTGTAAATCAGGGTTTTCGTCTTGTTGGCACAAAGGGTATTGCAGAGTGCGACACGCAAAACCGCGGTACGGTTGTCTGTACCGAAGAGATGGGCATGGAAACCTATAATGTCGGCTTTCTTCTTGAAGGTACTGACAGGCAGGGAAATACTTTTTACACGGGCTATGGAATTGAAAGTATCAACGATTTTGTGTATAATTTAGTTTATATCAAGAATGGCGGGTCAATCAGCAATCTGCGAAAGTATGCTATTTCTGGTTTTGGCGAAGACGGGCTTGAGGCAACGCGGATTGCAGTTGCCGTGCATGAAAGCCTGAATACCGGCAGTTTGATTAACATTTAGGAGAACCCATGTCAACCAAGATTCGGCTGGTACGGAAGGGAAAAAGAAACAGGCCCTGTTACCGTGTCATTGTGGTAAGCGATGGGAAGGATGGCCGGGGAGATGTTATTGAGATTGTTGGCCACTACGATCCGCTTCGCGAGCCGCCGGTTTTTGAAGTGAAGGAAGACCGCATTATCCACTGGCTCAAAACCGGAGCGCTGCCATCACCGACTGTGCTGTCATTTCTCAAGAAACGCGGGCTATTGGCTAAATTGAATGAGGATTGATATCGTTTCTGCTTTTCCTGAGATTTTTACTCCCCTCCAGTCAAGCATCATGAAAAGAGCCCAGGAGCGGGGAAGCGTGTTTTTGAAAATTTGGGACCTGCGGGATTTTTCCACTGACAGGCATAAAAAAGTGGATGATGCTCCGTATGGTGGCGGCAAGGGAATGGTGCTGGCATGCGACCCGATATTCAGGGCTGTTGAGAAGGTTCGCGAAGAAAATCCTGGCGCATCAGTCATCCTGACCTGTCCGCAGGGCAGGTTGTTTGACCAGGCAATAGCGCGCGAATACGCCAGCAGAAAAGGTCTCATTATTCTCTGCGGGCACTACGAAGGGGTGGATGAACGCGTCAGAGTTATTGTTGATGACGAAATCTCAATAGGCGATTTCGTGCTTACCGGCGGAGAATTGCCCGCCATGGTTATTGTTGATGCTGTTGTGCGGCTCCTGCCCGGGGTGCTTCCAGACCAGGCGCCAGTAAATGATTCGTTTTTTAACTACCTTCTTGACTGGCCGTGCTACACGCGGCCAGAGGAATACAGGGGGATGAAAGTCCCTGATGTGCTTCTGTCAGGCAATCATAAGGCCATTGCTGATTGGAGGAAAAGGGAGGCAGAAAAGCGAACCAGGGAACGAAGGCCTGACCTGTACAAAAGATACCTTAAAAACAAGGGGAAACCATGAATCCAAAAGTTGCAGCACTTGAAAAGGAACTTGCTCCTGCCAGAGAGATCCCAGAATTTTTTCCCGGCGATGAGATTGAGGTGCATGTGAAAATCAAGGAAGGCGAAAAGGAGAGGGTTCAGATTTTTTCAGGTACATGTATTGCGCGCAAGGGCAGAGGAATAAGAGAAACATTTACTGTGCGCAGAATTTCCTATGGCGAGGGTGTGGAGAGAATTTTTCCGCTTTACTCGCCGAGTGTTATCAAAATTAAACTCCTTAAGATGCGCAAAGATAACCGGCTTGCACCGAGAGCCAAGATGTACTACCTGCGTAAATCAAAGTAAGAAAAACAGTTTATCTGGCAGGGATTGCTGGAAAAACCGCATGGACACACGGACTCTGGGCAGTGCTGGCGAAAAACTTGCGGAGCAGTTTCTCAGAAAACAGGGCTACAAGATCCTTGAGCGCAACTACAGGAAAAAGTTTGGTGAGATTGATATTATTGCACGACACCGCCGTGCAGTTGTGTTCGTAGAAGTCAAAACCCGCAGTTCTGTTGATTTTGGCCTGCCGGAAGAATCCGTTAAACCGGATAAATTGCGCAGAATAGAAAAAGCCGCAGAGTTTTATCTTACCTCCCACCGTATCAAGGCGCCAGTCCGCTATGAAGTCCTTTCTGTGCTTGCGGATGGACCTTCATGGAAGTTTTCTATAATTCCGGTGTGTTAACTGTTCAACTCAAAAATAATTGAAAGTTTCAGTCAAGTAAGAAATACAGGATGCTGAATCCATACAGAAGGAGGGCATATGGCGCTTACAGGACGGATGAGTGAAAAAACAAACCGGAGATTTGAAAGGGAGCAGGAAGGATTTGCCAAATCCATCAGTGTTCCTGAGGGAGAAATTCCTATCTGCAGAACAATCCGTTCTCTCCGAACGGATTCATACGAGGTCCCTGTATGTATCGGGGATCATAGAGGAGCAAACAGAGATATTGAAGGTCTGACGCGGCCGGTTTCGTCAAGCGTCAATTTTGTGGAGTGGGAAAGTTCTCCTGCAGAGACAGATGAGGATACATTTTTCACCTGGATCGGCGGGAGCAGCGTGCGTCCCATAAGGCCTGCGTTTCCTTTTGTTCTTGCGCGACTCACTGTCAATGGAAAGGCGCATATGAACTTTCCTCTCGGTCTGCCATTTGAATATACGCAGGGCAAAGACGGACTTTTACTTGAATTTGAGCCGCGCAGGGAGCAGACCATCCATGATTTACAGCGTCTTTTCCATCCCGGCGGTACGTCGGGTTTCTATCGTCTCAGGGTTCCGGGTTATCTTCTTACTCCGGGCAGGCCTGTACTTTTCAGAGTGGAGCTTCTTGAACCGCCGGAAGGATGCGAATCAATATTTTTTGTCAGCCCGAGAAGGGATGCGCTTGCATTAAACCTTGCAATTTTGCGGGATGAAATTGCGACTCTCCAGACAGACCTTATCAACACAAATCTTGCTCTTGAAACACTCTATCTTCAGCAGTATCCACAACTTTTTCCTGACCGTCTTTCAGGCGAGCGTATCCTCATCCACAGCGACCCTGTGCTTCACTATCATCCGCCGTGCATAAGCGCGCTTGCCAACGGTGATTTAATAATAACTGCACGAGAGGCGTTTGACCATATCTCACGCGACGGAAGAATTGTCCTGTTCAGGTCAAAAGATGGTGGAAAAACATGGTCTGGCCCGCAACTTCTATTTGATCTGGGAAATAGCGACCATCGTTGCAGTCCTATTGTTGAACTGCCAAACGGTGACTGGGTAGGCACTGATTATCGCGCTGGTGGATTTTATGATGAGAAGGGCAATTTTATGCCTGCGCCTGTTTCTCCCACACTTTACGGGGTGTGGTCGTCTGATTGCGGAAAGACATGGCACTTTACAGATCCGCTCCTTGTTCCTGGAAGGGGCCTTTATGGAGAGGCAGAGCGGCATCTTATTATGCTTCCGGATGGCCGGCTCATTGTTGCTGCCAATTGCGCTTCCGCTTCTGGAGCGATTCTTGGAGGGGTTAGTATAAGTGTAGCCGTGCATACATCGGATGACAATGGAAGGCACTGGCGGTTTCTTGCGTTGCTTCCAGACCATCCGGCGCTTACAGGAGGTGAGCCGACGATCCTACATACTGGAGAGAACCGTATCATAATGCTCTGTCGGAGCCAGGGGTATTTTGCCATAGACGGGGATATTACAAGAACCGGCATGCTTCTTCAGTCAGAATCTCTTGATGGCGGCGCGACCTGGTCTGAATTTCGCGAGACAGATATGAGCAGCATGACTGCTCCTGCGCATCTTCTTCGCCTTTCTGATGGCAGAATTCTGTGCTCCCATGCGGCGCGCGGGCCAAGGGGTGGAATTTACGTAACAGTGAGCGAGGACGAAGGCAGGACATGGAATACAAAGTCCACAAAGGTTGTGACAAACGACCTGCGGAACTATGATTCCACATATCCGACATCAGCGCAGATTGCTGACGGCACAATCATTACTGTCTGGTACGCAAA
>Ga0315298_1007821_pt1 | contig 13899 bp, 12 predicted proteins | sample WHS_1_MG_FD_203077 | JGI IMG/M metagenome (GOLD analysis project Ga0315298, IMG submission 203077) | Extremophilic microbial mat communities from Washburn Hot Springs, YNP, Wyoming, USA - WHS_1_MG | ecosystem: Environmental > Aquatic > Thermal springs > Hot (42-90C) | place: USA: Wyoming...
GTCAAAGATGTCGTTCCAGCCAGAGAGGATTAGGTCGTAGCTCGTGTTCAAATCATCCTCCGCCGGCGGGAGCATCTCCACATGCTCCCCGTAAACCGAGGAGATAAAGCCGTCGACGGCCTTCTCAGGGATTTCCTGTAGAGACCTTTTCCTCGCCTCTTTGAAAACCACTCCCTGTAGTTCAACCAGCAACAGCAGGGGATAGTAAAGCTTGTGTTTTTCGGTTATTTCCACGATGTCCCTTTCACCCACGCCCACAACCTTTATCCCTAGATAGGGAAGTAGAAATGAGGTATCCAAGATTAGCCCTTTAGAGCAGCCGTTTCGTGGTCTCTTCCCCAACCTCCTCGATCTCCTCCGGCGTTATTTCGCTCCAGTATCCTTCCAGTCTGAGCTTTTTCACGGGTTTCAGTAGGATGCCGCCTTCACCGGCTTCGACGAGGAGCCTATCGCCTTCCTTTATATTCATCTTCTCAACTATTTCCTTGGGCAGGTATATGGTATTTCTCTTCTTAATCTGAATAATTTTACTCATCAGATTGATCTGATTAAATGGACATGGCTATATAAGCTTTACGTGAATTTTGCCCGGGGCCAAAGTGATCTAATTACGTTGAAAAAGATGTGACTCTCAGTGCTTTAAGCCGGGATGTTTTTTGGATGGGATAGAAAGTTACTCGGATGGACAAGTTTCTATGTCACGCGCTTAAGAGGGCGATTGAGTTCTATGAGAAAGCAGCTGCCATTTTTAAAGAAACTCGACTTCCCATTTCAAGGAAACGACTTTTTATAAGCATTTTCATACTTCTCACAGTAAGGGTTGTTCAGAAGCAAGGAGGCAAAAAACAGCCAAAAAGATTTTTTCAATAAAACGCACGCGCTTGGCTTTCTAGGACTAGAAATTCCTACGAAGCTGAGCTTTTCCTAAGAAGCTTAATTAGTTTGTACGGAAAGCATCCTGTTTACACTAAAGTGCTCCTTTCTACGGAGAAGCTTGTAGGAGTTTAAGTCTTGTTCATTGAACTTATGAATTTGGAGATTGGTTCTTTGAACTAATAGAAAGAGAAGTACAAGTCTTAAAGGATAGAACTGAAATCTTCGACGATTACTTTCCTTGCATTAAGAAGGTTTGCAGACTTGAACACGTTTGGCTTAATTTATTTCATTTGTTTAACCAAGAGGAAGTAATTAAAATAGTTCAAAAGCTTAGAGTAATAGTATGAAGCTTAAGTTAACAGAGCAGGCTTATTTAGATACAGCGTTAAAAACAGATGTTGCTACTTTCGGGTAACATTTATAAGTTAGAGGACTAACTAAGTTATAGGTCTATTATGCTCTTCGATCCCGAGCCTAAAACGAGAATCGAGGATTTTTTTAACATGAGGGAGGAGTTTAAGTCTTTTCTTCAACACTTAAGAAAAGGGAAACTCATAGTTGTTACAGGGTTAAGAAGGTATGGAAAAACCTCTTTAATACTCACCGGGCTTAATGCGTCGGGATTGGACTATGCCTTTCTGGATTGCAGATTGTTGCCTTCAGGCATGATTTCCATGAACGATTTTCTTAATCTTCTTGAGGACGAGTTGAATAAAAGGTCTTGGGCGAAGAAGCTTCTTCAAGGAGTTGAAGGCGTTAGCATAGGAAGCGTAGGTTTGAGATTTAGAAGGGAAGAGAAGAACCTTTTCTTAAGAACCCTTGAAAAAATGGAGGGGAAGGTTTTAGTTCTCGACGAGGCTCAAGAATTGAGGAGAACCAGCTATAGGTTGGATCATCTCTTGGCCTACATCTATGATCATTTAAACATGAAAATCGTTGTCTCAGGGTCTCAAGTAGGGTTGCTCTACAGGTTTTTAAGAATCCAAGAGCCAGAGGCACCTTTATTCGGAAGGCCTTACTTGGAAGTCAGATTGAAAAGACTGGAACCGCAGAAAGCCGAGGAATTTCTATGGAGGGGCTTTGAACAAGAGGGGGTAAAGGTCGCTAAGGGAGTTGTAGAGGAGGCTCTAAGCAGATTCGACGGGGTAATAGGCTGGCTCACGTATTTTGGCTATTCTTACACGAGGAATAAGTATTCAGCATCAAAAATACTTGAAAAAGCTTCCAAACTATCCTTAAGCGAATTAAACCATGCTTTAAGCATCTACAACGTAGGCAGGAAAAGATATTTGGAGGTTCTAAAGATAGTTGCAAGCGCTAACCAATTAAGGTGGAGTGGGATAAAAAGAGCTTTAGAAGCCAGGGAGGGTAAAATCCCTAATAACACTTTATCTAACATCCTTAAAAACCTGGTGGATCAAGGCTTTTTAGAGAAGGTAAACGAAGAATACAGGATTACAGATCCTATTCTGAAGGCCGGAATACTAAAACATTTGTAATTTTTTTAAAAAAAAGATTTTTGGCACGATGCTGAGACTTTTATCAAAGTTTCGCCAAAAAACCCACATCATTTACAAGGATGATGAATGACGAAGGGCTTAAAAGCTTCTAAGCCCAGGAAATGTTTGAGCGTGTTGCAATGACCTGTGAAGCCTTTGGCTGAGGTGAGACAGGCAAAGTAGCCCATGCCTTAACGAGAGACATGGGATGAGGGAGCTATGACGCCCCGAACCAGCATATAAGGCCGGAACGCAACGCCGTAAAGGCAGGCTGAACACTGGAACCTCGTGCGAAAGCACGCTTCCAGCATAACGGGCTGGAGGGCAACCTGTGAAGCCTAGCCAAAAGAAAAAGTTAGAAGCTCCCAACTTAAGTCGTGGAGAGGACGTCACAGCTTTAAAAACATAAATAATCTTTTTTCAGATTCACGAGGAGAAAATGATAAAGATCAGTTGTGCAGCCTACTCTTACAGGGATTATCTTAAGGACGGTAGGGTAAGCTACGAGGATTTCATTGAGGAAGTCTATAATATTGGGTTGGACGGGCTCCATCTGAAGGTTTTTGCAGTGCTTCAACTTTGTTGTCTTTAGTTTACTTATAAGCACCAATGTTTTTCTCATTCTACTTAAGTCTATCTATTTTGAAACTACTGACTACGGTATTACAGTGGACGGTAGAAGCGTTGAGCAGATGCATAAGAAGCTGGCAGCTAGCGCAGCGCGCGCGCTATACGCACCAGTCTGAACAGAATTTTTTCACACTTAAGTTCAAAGCAACTGTGTGATCGACCTTTGGATTTTGGCGCTGGTTAGGGTTTCTATTTTAATGTGCTTGGCGTTTGCAGCTTCGATGATGTCGTTTATGTAGTTTGGAGTGTAGAGATCTTCAGAAACGTCTACAACGGCTAAGTAGATGTTATTTTCTTTTATTTTTCTGCTTATGTCTATTATTTCTTCTTGGATTTTTCCACCCAAGGAAATGTTTGCTTTGCCATCTGTAATTAGGACGATGATTGGTTTAACAGTTTTGGAACATTTTTCTTCTTCCGATTTAACCAAGTTTAGGGCTGTGAGTAAGGCGTGAGGTAGGGGGGTCTTTCCTCCTGTTGGAAGTTCTGCCAAGGCTTTTTCTGCCAGATCTATGTTATTTGTAGGTGGAAGCAATATCTCGGAAGATTCCCCTCGGAACGCTATGAATGCGATTTTGTCTCTGCGTCTATAAGCATCGGAAAGTAGTCCGAAAACAGCTCCTTTTGTGGCTTCCATCCTCTTTTGGGCCGCCATCGAACCGCTTGCATCAACAACCAAAGTTATAAGTGATGAGGTCTTAGCTTTTCTGACTTTTTCTCGAATATCTTCGTCGGCAATTTTTAATGGCAGCGTCTCATGCGAGCCTACCAAGCGTGAGGCTGTAGCTCTTATTGTTGCGTCAATGGCGATATCGCGTGGTTTGCCTTTTGGTATTGTGCTGTAGACGTAATATCCTCTGTTAATACCAATTGATTTAGCTGTTCTCCCACTTTTTCCTACGCGGGTGTTTTGATCTTCTTTTGTTTCTAGGTTTACTGAAAGTGGAGGACCGACGCTAAAAATTTTTTCTTTTAATTGTGAACTTCCACCTTCCTTATCACCGTTATGTTCCTTTTTCTCGTTGGCATCATAACTGTTTTTTGAAAATATTTCTTCAAGTTTTTCGCGTGAAATATAAGGTTGTTCGAAGGTTTTTTTCCTCATGCGGTGTGGTAGGGCTAGCTCCATTGCCTCTAAAACATCATCTTTATTTACATTAACTCTATCCGAAAGTGCAGCGATGGCTTTAGCTGTTCGCGTTATTACTATTGGAGCTCTGTTGCTTACTGAAAGCTTTGAACACACATTTGCTATTTCGTGAAGCAATTCGTCGGATATCTGAACTTTAGGAAGAAGTTCGCGTGCTCTTTCAATTTTAAGCTTCAATTCTTTCTGCTTTTCCTCATATTTTGCCATAAAGCCTAGGGGGTCTTCTTCAAAATCTTCAACTCTTTTCACGATCTCGATCTGCAATGCTGGATCTGTTATAGGCTCAACTTCTACTTGAAGCCCAAACCTATCTAATAGTTGTGGTCTAAGCTCACCTTCCTCTGGGTTCATGGTGCCGATGAGGATGAAGCGGCTCGGATGAGCAACCGAAATGTTCTCCCTTTCAACGATGTTTACGCCGCTTGCAGCCGCGTCGAGCAATACATCAGCAACGTAATCGTCAAGCAAATTAACCTCGTCTACGTAGAGTATGCCACGGTTTGCCTCGGCAAGTAACCCTGGATCAAGGGCTTTTAACCCCTCCTTTAAAGCCTTCTCAATGTTAAGTGTTCCCACAACCCTGTCGACCGTTGCGTTAAGCGGAAGGTTCACTATTCTAACTTTATGTTTAATCCACGGAAGCTGCTCTCCTTTGGTATATTTGTTATAGCATGAGTCGCACATTTCCCTTGGGTCGTCAGGATTGCAGTTGAATGGGCAGTTCACCACAACTTTTATTTCAGGGAGAAGTTCTGCTAATGCCCTAACCGCCGTAGATTTTCCTGTGCCCTTCTGTCCTCTTATTAATACTCCGCCTATACGGGGGTTTACGGCGTTTAAAAGGAGGGCTTTCTTCATTTTTTCTTGGCCGACAATAGCGCTGAACGGAAACACAAACCCTATACGATGAGGCATGTTATTACCCACCAATTTCTTCTTCGAGTATTTCCTCGGTCTTTAAATATTCCTCTTCAAGCTTTTCAATAATTTCTTTGCCCGCCTTCCAGTACCCCCGTCTTGAAGCTTCAAGAAGCCTTTTAATTACTTTGCGGAACGCCCAAATGTTAACATTCTTCATTTTTTCCGCTCTTTCAGTGCTAAACACAATGTTTTCAGCAACGCTTCTCCACATCCACTCTTCAACCCCTCCAAGTGTGGCTGACAATCCGATCATATACTCGACTCTGTCGGCGATTTTCGCTATGCCATTGTAACCATGCTCAATCATAGAGTCCAGCCATTTCGGATTAACAGTTCTCGTTACAATGCCTCTCTTAAGGGCTTCTCTTGCATCCTCTACCTTAACAACTTCTCTCGTTGTATCCGCCACCAAAACCATTGGACGCTGCCCACTTCTACTTTCAACAGCCTTTGTAAGTCCTCCGAGAAACTCGTAATAGTGGTCTAAATCCGTAATCTCATAGTCTACGGTATCCCTTATTTGAGCAACCAATTCAACATTAGAAATTAAGGAGTTCATGAGCCCTTTAGACTCTACACACCTTGCTTTCTCCCCATAGGCGAACTTCATACTTTCCAAGTATGCGTTCACAAGCTCCGCCTCACTTTTCCATTGCGAGGATTCTATAAGCGCTGTGAGGCTTGTGGCGTACTGGCCTTCCGGCGGTCCGAAAATTCTGAACTTCGCGTTTTCCCCATGATCGCTGGACATTTTCCTAACGTTGGCCCTCACAAAGTTCAAATCCTCAGGCTCCTCGAGCTCTGCCACCGTCCTGAAAGCCTTGTCTAAAAGTTCAACGATGTTATAGAAGGTGTCGCGGAAAATCCCGCATATCGTGACAACAACGTCTATCCTCGGCCTTTTAAGCTCCGAAAGTGGGATAACTTCGAGCTCTCTTACATAAATGCTTTTCCAAACGGGTTTTACACCTAAGAGGTGGAAAATTGCGGCTAGAGTTTCGCCCCCAGTCTTCATCGCCTCAAACGCCCACAGTACCACGCTGACTGTCTTGGGATACCTTCCATACTTTTTGTAGAAGCGTGTTAGGTACTCATCGGCTATTCTTTTACCCCGCTCCATTGCTGTTTCAGTCGGCAGGTTTGTAGGGTCAAGCTGGTATGTGTTCCTCCCAGTTGGATAAACCTCAGGAGTTCTTACAAAATCTCCTCCTGGCCCAGGCTCAACAAATTTTCCATTAAGTGCTTTAAGAATTGCCCCAATCTCGTCGGACAACATCATTTTTCCATAAACATTTTTAAGAAAGGCCAGCGACTTTAGAGCCTTGTTTTCGGTAACCTTAAGCTTCGGTATTGAACCTTTAACAATGTACTCCCTTATGATTTTTTTTACAGTTTCCTCAGTTTTGTTCAATATTTCAGCATATGTTCTCCCGCTTGGATCCCTTAAGTGTGGTTTTTCCAGCACCTCATCATAGTCAAGACCCTCAGATTCAATGATGAGGCGGTGAAGGCTGGGTATTTCACCTCTATCATAGCGGGTCAAAAAAGTTAGATATTGAACGGAATCCTCCAGTGATAATTTATCTCCAAGCACATGTAACCCCTTAGGTATTATTGAACGCTTATACTCCTGTATTCTATCGTAAATCTCCTCCACGCTTGATCCTAATCCATATTTATTGGCTTTATTGAGTATCTTTTCGGCGATTTTGTTGGCCTCTTCTCGGCCATACTGCCTTGCATCGAAGTATTCAGCAACCAACCTTTCAATCTCTTGCAGGTCGCCATGTAAATCGCTAGTCATTACTGGTGGACTTGCGTGGTTCGCTACAACTGCATAGCTTCTCCTTTTTGCTATTGAGGACTCTGAAGAGTTGACAGCATGGTATACATATATGTTTGGAATATCCGCTATAAGCGTGTCTGGGAAACATTCGGATGACAAGCCAGCCTCTTTTCCAGGCAGGAACTCTAAGGTTCCATGCGTCCCGAGATGTATGATGGCATCTGCGCCAAACTCTTTCACAATCCACTTGTAGAAGGCTGCATATTGATGATGTGGCGGCAAATCCTTATCGTGGTAAATTTTCGAAGGATCCTCATGCACGCCGCGAGGTGGCTGAAGGCCAACAAAAACGTTCCCAAAAATCAAACCTGGAATTAACAGTGAATCGCCGTAAACGTTTATTTTGCCCGGCGGAGCCCCCCACTCCTCCAGAATCCGCCTTAGCGGTCTCTCTGGCAACTGTCCGAGCCATTCAGCATATCTTTCAGCAGGAACTTTAATCATCTCCTCCGATTTTGAACATGTTTGGATCCACTCTCCAGAGTTCACAACACCTTTAGAGATGAAAAGGTCTCTTAGCTCCTTGTCTGATGGGGTGTTCGTAACAGCGTATCCATCATCCTTTAGAGCTTTAAGCAGCCTTGACAGGCTTTCAAAGACGTTTAAGTATGCGGCTTTTCCGATATTTTCCTCTCCAGGCGGATAGTTATAAAGGATTATTGCAACTTTCTTCAGCTCTTTACTTTTCATTCTTAAGTTGATCCATTTAGCGATTCTCTGAGCCACCCGCTCTACACGATCTTCTATGGCGACATACTCTTCAAGCTTAACTCCATCGATCGTCCTCTTCTTAACTGTATGGGTGACTATTGGCTCATTTCTCCCGTCGAGTTCAGGCAATATAACCGTTGTAACCATTTCCACAGGAGGTATGCCGTGCTTCAAGTCAAGCCATTCCTCAACGGTTTTAGATGATAAGTGAACTCCATGTAAAATTGGCACGTCAAGTTTTGAGAGAACACTTTTTGTAATACTATGATCTCCGCCGATGGGTCCGCCTGCCAGCCTGAACCAGAGAAGGTCAATTAATGCTTCAATAATGGGTTTTCCATTAAGAAAGAAGCACCTTTCGATGGCTAGATAGTATCTTAAGTCGGAGCAGAAAACAGGTATCACACCAAATCCGTACTTTTCAATTTTTTCCGTTAAAAGCTTGGCTGCAGGGTAGGATTGATCGTAATGGTAGCCCCCGTAGAACAATATGCCTATTTTCGGGCGATCTTTAAAAGTGTAATTTTGTAGATATTGCTCAACATCGGTGAAGTTTTCGTCAGTTTTGAAGTTTTTAATTCCGATGCTCGGCAGAACAGCGGGCTCTGGTATATCGATGTCTACCTTAACTTTGCAATATTCCTTCAGCAAGAGGAGGAACATAGCGTAATAGTTATCCACGCTCGGCGTATCATAATATTTCATCAATAAAGAATAGTTTCTAGCATGTTTAAGCACCCCAATTGGCATTTTACTGCCAAGCTTTTCAAACAGATCACGCATCCTCAAAATGGCTCCGTAATCCATTCTGCCCTTTCTAAAGAGTTTTCCAAGCAGCGGCTTTTCTCTTAGGCTTGTAAGGCTCTTAAAAGAGAAACTCCCAAGCCTTGTGAGGTTAATTATCTCCGGAGAGCCTCCCACGAAAACAACAACAGTGTCTTTTAAAGCATTGAGCTCCTCGCAAATTATCTTGCTAGCATTATCGCCGCCTCTAACATCAAGCAAAACCACTTGAGAGCTCTTCAAATCATCCACAAATTTTTGAGTGTCGACGAGCCCACCATCAACATCGTAAGTGTTGTAAAATTTGAAGTCAAGAACACTTCCCATAACTTTATTAACCCTTTTTACGGCATCTAAAAGACACGGTCTAAACTGATAGCCAACCATAACAATTTTGTGCATAATCATACACCACCTCGCATGAACACCTTCCGAAGTGTCTGTTCAAAAGTTCGCACTAATAACGGTGTTACGGGAATATATAAAAGTAACACTAGCGCGCGCTTAGTGAGATACGGCCTTCTTTCTATACTTTGCTACTCGATTCGCGATTATTGAAGCTACGGCTCCAGCTGGAACCCCTCCGTCGATGTTGACGACGGCTAATCCGAGGGAGCATGATTGAAGCATGGCTATTAGGGCGCTTAAGCCTTTTTCGCCGAGTCCATAACCGCTTGATGTGGGGACGGCTATTACGGGAACATCAACTATTCCAGCCACAACAGATGGCAATGCTCCTTCCCTTCCGGCCACCACTATTAAAACGTCGACATCCTTAGCTATCATGTCTTTTAACGGTGCCAGCAGCCTATGAATGCCGGCAACGCCTACGTCGTAGGCGGTTAAAACTTGACATCCCATCTCTTCGGCTATTACCCTTGCTTCCTCTGCAACAGATACATCAGCCGTTCCAGCTGCTAAAATACCCACCCTCCCTCCAGCATCCTCAACCTTAAAGTTTCCCCTCTTCGCCACAATGATCCTTGCCTTATCATGCACTTGAAGTCTCATGTCTTTAGGAATTAAGTTCGCTAGCCTTTCAACATGTTCTTTCGAGACTCTGCTGATTATCGCTCTCCCCGTTTCATTCACCATCTTAGCGGCTAAACTGGCCAGCTCTTCAACCGTTTTGCCTTCAGCGAATATAATTTCAGGCATGCCCTTCCTTAATTCCCTGCCAACATCAATCCTAGCCAGGTTGTCTATTTCCCTAATTGCAAATACCCTTAGAAGCCTTTCAGCCATGTCAACTGAAATCTCGCCTCTTGCGACCTTTTCAAGGATTTCCCTCAACCTTCACAACCACCTATTGTGCTCTGTCAGGAAGCTTGACCTTGTCCCTATCCAACTCATGTTCCCTCTGAACTCCTTTGAGCTTCTATCATCGGTCTCATATGTCATGGCATAGGTCACTTCACAGCCACCTATAATTAAAAATATTAATGCCTAATAATGTCTTTTGATGTGGAACCATGACAGGGCAGATTAAGGATTCAGATAACATAATGATCATCGATTGCCGAGCAGCCGGGATTTCCGGGGATATGTTCCTCGGTGCCCTTTTGGACCTTGGAGTGGACGTTAACAAAGTCATCAGCGCCATCAAAACAATTGAGGAAATTATGGCATGCAAAAATATAAAGGTGAATATCAGAGACGTAACTCGTAAGGGCATCAGAGCTAAAAAGATCGATGTAGAAGCGGATGAATGGCCTGAAGTAACAGGAGCCAAACTTATGAGCGCAATTGAATATTGCATGGAAAAATTGGAAATCAGTCATAATGCAAGGAAATTTGCACTAAACACCGCAAAAACGTTGCTGGAGGCAGAGTCGAAGCTTCACGCAGAAGACTTTAACAAACATCATTTACATGAGCTGGGACAAGCTGATGCGCTGGCTGAAATCATCTGTTCAGCCGTAGCCCTTGAAGATCTCGGATTATTCAACGCTAAGGTTTATTCCACTCCCGTAGCCGTTGGAGGCGGCATGTTCAAGTTCTCCCATGGGAAAGCTTCAAGTCCAGCTCCAGCCACTCTGGAGATACTTCAATCAAAAAATTTCCCCTTTGTAGGAGGCCCATTAGAGGCTGAGCTTGCTACACCAACAGGTGTCTCCATACTTGTCAATCTGGTTGATGAAGTTATACGCTTCTACCCAGCATTGAAGCCTTTAAAAGTTGGTTACGGCGCTGGAACAATGGATTTCGAAGAAATGCCAAACACTTTAAGGGTTGTTTTAGGGGAACCTGATTTGCTCCAGTGCAACCTTTCAAAGGATGAAGTTGTTGTTTTAGAAACAAACCTTGACGATGCGACAGGCGAAATCATTGGGCATGTCTTAAATAAATTGTTAACCGAAGGCGCAAAAGACGTAAGCATAATTCCCATGTTCACGAAGAAGAATAGGCCCGGCTACATCCTCAAAGTGATTACGGATAGGGAGAACGTTGAACGCCTCACTCACATGGTTACGGAAGAAACTGGAAGCTTGGGTGTGCGTTTTTACATTTGCGAAAGGCGGGTTCTCTTGAGGGATGTCGCGCCTATTGAAGTAGTGATAGACGGGGTGAGGATGAACGTAAGGGTGAAAGTCTCAAAGGACATGAAAGGCTCTGTTGTCCAAATAAAGCCTGAATATGAGGATGTAAGGGAAGTTGCAGAGAAAACCGGTAGGCCTCTGAGGCGCGTTTCAGAAATTATTGAAGCCCAAGCTCGGAAGCTGTTATTGGGGGAGGGTTGACGATGGATTTCGGCCAGAAATATGAGAAGCTGAGAAGCTTCATAACGGAGAAGGGGAAGGACGGCGTGGTGATAGCTTTTTCCGGAGGCGTTGACAGTTCAACACTAGCTGCCATCTGCCACGAAATCCTTGGAGGAAAAGCGGTTGCCGTAACAGCCGTTTCGCCATTATACCCCAAAGAAGAGGTTGAAGAAGCGAAGAAGGTTGCTAAAGAAATAGGCATCAAACACATACTTTTAGAAACAAACGAGCTTTTAAATGAGGATTTCGCTGGAAACCCTGAAAACCGCTGCTACTACTGCAAGAAGGAACTGCTAAAAAGCCTTAAGAGCTTAGCTGAAGAACTAGGGTTCAAAGCGGTGTTTGAGGGAACAAACTATTCAGATTTGGATGGTCACAGACCAGGATTTAAGGCTGTTAAGGAGATGGAAAACGTTTACAGCCCATGGGCTGAGAACGGCTTCACCAAAGAGGAAATCCGAACCGTAGCTAGGAGAATAGGGCTTTCAGTTAGCGATAAACCCCCACTCGCATGTTTAGCCTCACGCATACCCTTCGGGGAGAAAATAACGCTTGAAAAGCTAACCAAGATTGGGAAAGCGGAAAGCATTATTAGGAAAATAATAGAAGTTAAGCAACTCAGAGTCCGCGACCATAACGGTTTGGCAAGAATAGAGGTCGGGAAAGATGAGAGGCAAATTTTCTTCAACACGAAGATTATGGATATAATAGCTGAAGAGCTGAGAAGGCTTGGCTTCAAATACGTAACATTAGACTTGGAAGGATACAAATCGGGAAGCATGCTCCTAATGTTAGAAACCGCTAAACACCACGGAGAAGACCACCAAAACTTGACAAAGAACCCTTTAAAGAACCAGTAATTCTATTGGATAATTCTTTGCGTGACTGAATTTTTAATAGTATTCTGTTAGTCGCTGATAACCGAAAATGGCGGAAATTTAAAATTGTACGTCGCTGTTCGCTGTGAAGCATTTTAGTTATTCCACCATTTTATGCTTTCTTTATATTGCCTTACATCTCATCTTCCACTTTTGCTGGCTTCCTAAATATGAAAAGGTGTTCGTAGCAGAGCAGGTGGAAATCCATATAGTATTTTTATTTTTGTCTATGTTTACCCAGCATTCATCTGCTACTTTTGTTAGCCCGCCCCATTTTTCCCTTGTTGTTTTAGCGCGCGCTTTCGAAGCCTTGCTCTTCATAAGCCCATTTAACAACATCTTCTATTGTGACTGTTGTTTCTGGCAGGTTTTCCATTAGCCATTTTATGGCTTGGCTTACTCCTTTAGTTTGCAACGTTTCTGGCTTCCACAGCTCCTTTTTGGTTGTCGGCTGTGTCTGAAGTGGTTGCATGGCAAGCGCAGTGATCTCTTCTGACGTCCTCCCACCCCTGAAGGGTGTGGGGTTCCCGATTCGTAGGCGCTCTTTGTTGTGCCTCATCCTATCGGGTTCCGGGCTGCGTCAGACCAGCCCCCGCCATGGAGATATACCCCATGGCCCGCTTTGCTTCTCTGCTGAAACCTGCCTCTCCCATCTCGGCCCGGAGCCTTATTCCAGCCTTTGGAGCGCGCGCATCGCCATATACATGGCTTACATGCATGGTCTACGGCGTTCCACAGCCCGTTATAGCGTTTATAATAGTTAAGGCCTTCATCGAAGTTCTAATATCGGGTGCCATCGTAGAATTTATACTGCGAAGCCTTCAAGTTAGAGGTTTCCTTGCAAAGTTTAAATTTTGAAGCGAATTATGAGGGCAGCGACGGTGAAGCCTTTTCAGTCCATGAATTGAAAAAGCATATACCGTTTAACTCTTTTCTCGGCGGAGGTGTGGGTTTCTCGTCCGCGTACCCCATGGTGATCATTGCTTGAGGCTCAATATTTCTGGGTAGACCTAGAACTTTTCTTACTGCGTTTGGGCAAAAGAGCGGCGCACAAACCCAGCATGCTGCAAGCCCGTGGTAATGGGCGGAGAGTAGCAGGGTTTGGATGTAGGCTGCGACGCTTTGGACGCCCATAAGGTACTCTGCCCTTTGCCTTCTCATATCGTGATATTTGTGCATGTCTTCCATTGTTAAACAAACGATAATAATGACGGGACTTTTTGTGATCCTCTCCCAGCTTTCAAGCTTAACAATCTCTTCTGCTTTTTCTTTTGCAACTCCGTCCCTGAGCATGTCTGAAAGCCAAGCCCTACCCATTTCGTTGGCGAGTTTCACTTTAACATTCTCGTCGTCAATTGCAATACATCGCCATGGTTGAGCGTTATGTGCTGATGGAGCCCACCTCGCCAAATCTAGAATAGAGTATACGACTTCACGTGAAACTTTGACAGGCTTAAACTTCCTAACGCTCCTTCGGGTTTTCACCAACGTAACCGCATCCAACAGCAACACCTTCACATCATCTTTATTGGTCTAAAAATTTAAGTTGAGATTGATAAATAGCTTTATGAATCGAGTGGTTTGATGGTGCTATGCCTATGGTGAAAGTTGTTGCTTTGGCTGGCGGCGTTGGAGCTGCAAAACTGTTGCGTGGACTTGTAGAAGTTCTCTCTCCACGAGACCTTGTGATAGTCGGTAACATAGGAGATGATATAGAACTTTACGGCTTGCATATAAGTCCAGATCTAGACATAATCATGTACACCTTAGCTGGGATTGTTGACGAAGCGAAAGGTTGGGGAATTGTAGGCGACACGTTCCACTGCCTTGAAATGCTTGGAAG
>Ga0315298_1007822_pt1 | contig 13897 bp, 6 predicted proteins | sample WHS_1_MG_FD_203077 | JGI IMG/M metagenome (GOLD analysis project Ga0315298, IMG submission 203077) | Extremophilic microbial mat communities from Washburn Hot Springs, YNP, Wyoming, USA - WHS_1_MG | ecosystem: Environmental > Aquatic > Thermal springs > Hot (42-90C) | place: USA: Wyoming...
ACGATGGCGAAAAGTTCGGCACCTGGCCGCAGACCAAGAAACATGTGTATACCGACGGCTGGCTGGAGCGATTTTTCCAGGCTTTGACAGCCAACGAGGCCTGGCTGCGAGTAACCACTTTGGGTGAAGCCGCCGCGGCCACCCCACCCTTGGGGAAAATCTACCTGCCCGATAGCAGCTATCGGGAGATGACCGAGTGGGCCCTGCCGGCCGAGCAACAGCTGGAGTACGAGCGGGTAGCCAAGTCGATGGAGCACGATGGCCGGTGGCCCGCCTTGCGCCGTTTCGTGCGGGGCGGGTACTGGCGCAACTTCAAAGTCAAGTATCCTGAGTCGGATGAGATGTATTGCCGCATGATGGCCGTCAGCCGCCGGCTCGAGCAGGCCGAAAGCGATGGCCATCGGGGGGAGCTGATGGACCAAGCCCGCAGCGAGCTGTATCGCGCCCAGTGCAACTGCGCGTATTGGCACGGGGCGTTCGGGGGCATCTATCTGCCGCACCTCCGCAACGCGGTTTACCGGCATCTGATCGCAGCCGACGAAGCCTTGGAGCAGCAACTGGGCCGGCAAGCCCCCTGGGTAGAGATCAAGGCCGAGGACCTCAACTTCGACGGCCGGCTGGAGGTGCAGTTGGCCAGCGACCGGCTTTTGGCCTTGGTGGCGCCGGCTGCGGGGGGCCAGATGTACGAACTGGATGTCAAGGCCATTCGCCATAACCTGCTGGCCACCTTGGCCCGCCGCTTCGAGGCGTACCACGTCAAAGTGCAGGCAGGGCACGGAGGGGACGATCATCAGACACGGAGCATTCACGAGCGCGTGCTGGCCAAGCAGGAAGGCCTCGACCGTCGCATCCACTACGACCGGCATCTTCGCAAGAGCCTGATCGATCACTTTTACAATCTGGATACGACGTTGGATCAGGTGGCCACCAGCCAGGCCGCCGAGCGGGGCGACTTCGTGGGAGCGGTGTTCGACGCCCGTCTGCGCCGCAATCCCGATCGCGTGCAGGTGCTGATGACCCGTCAAGGCACGGCGTTCGACGCCCCCATTCGCCTGACCAAAGCGGTCACGCTCAGCGCGGGCCGATCCATGCTGGAAATCGCCTATCGCCTGGAGGGGCTGCCCCGCGATTGGAAGATCCACTTCGGCGTAGAGTTCAACTTTGCAGGATTGCCCGCCGGAGCCGACGACCGGTATTTTCACGACCTGGAAGGCAGACGGCTGGGCGGCCTGGGCACCCGGCTGGACCTCGGCGATGTGCAGGGCATTGGGCTGTGCGACGAATGGCTGGGGCTCGACGTGCGCCTGGCCCTGTCCAAACCCACGTTTCTCTGGACATTCCCCATCGAGACCGTCAACAACTCGGAAGGCGGTTTCGAACTCGTCCATCAATCCGTGGTGGTCCTTCCGCATTGGCTGGTAGTGCCCGATGCCGAGGGGCGATGGAGCGTGACCATGCGGCTGGCGCTGGATACCAGCCGGGCCGAACAGCGCCTGGCCTCTGAGGCGGCTGTGGGCATCCCCAGTTGAGCGGCCCCGGCACGCCACAAGGAGATTGCCCCACGGCGAAGATTTGCCCCGATGCGCTGCGTCGCGCCTGCCTCTATAGCTCACGCCGTAAGGCCCACGACCCGGGTCCGTCAGGCCCACCAGCCGGGTCCGTAAGGGCCCGGTGGAAAGAGGTGACGGGTGAGAGGTGACGGGTAATAGGACTAGGTGGCAGAATACGGGGTTCTGCCATTTCAGGCCGCGACGGAGCGTGAGCCTTCTGGGTTGTGCCAACCCCTGCCTTTCGCCAAGGGGGCCGTCTAGGGTCCTCTTTGCCTCATGTCGCCCGAAGGCGGCCTACTTCAGGTGGCGGCGGATTTCGTCGGCGCAGTCCTCTTTTTTAACACGCCACTGGCGCAGCGTATCGCGATCGCGTATGGTTACTGTCCCGTCCACCAGCGTTTGCCCGTCCACCGTGATGCAGAAGGGCGTACCGGCCTCGTCCTGCCGCCGGTAACGTCGGCCCACAGCGCCTTTCTCGTCGTAGAACACGGGGAAGCACGGTTTAAGCGCGGCGTAGATTTCACGGGCGATTTCGGGCATGCCATCCTTGCGCACCAAGGGAAACACGGCCGCTTTGATGGGTGCAAGGCGCGGATGGAGTTTCAGCACCACCCGGGGTGTGGGCACGCCGTTTTCGTCCGGCGCCATGTCTTCGCAATACGCCTCGCACAAAAAGGCCAAAGCAGCGCGGTCGGCCCCGGCCGAGGGCTCGATCACGTGCGGTATGTAGCGCTGGCGGGTCGCCTCGTCGAAGTACGTCAGGTCCTTGCCGCTGCCCCGATACCTCGGCTTCCCCTCGCCATCGCGTTCCACCACGAACTCGTTCCCCTGGCGAACGAGCTTCCCTTCCATATGGCTGCGGAGGTCGAAATCGCCGCGGTGGGCGATGCCCTCCAGTTCGCCGAATTCGCCCGGCGGCAGGAACGGGAAGGCGTACTCGATATCGGCGGTTCCGCAGGAATAATGGCTCAGCTCCTCGGGCGAATGGTCGCGGAGCCGCAGGCGCTCGCTCGGCAGCCCCAAATCCAGATACCACTGGTAGCGCCGCTTGCGCCAGTATTCGTACCACGCCCGCGACGTGCTGGGATGGCAAAAGAATTCGATCTCCATCTGTTCGAATTCCCGCGAGCGGAAGGTGAAGTTCCGCGGGGTGATCTCGTTGCGAAAACTCTTGCCCATCTGGGCGATGCCGAAAGGCACCCGCACCCGCGTGCTGTCCAGCACATTCTTGAAATTGACGAAGATGCCCTGGGCGGTTTCCGGCCGCAAGAAGGCGGCGCTTTCCTCGCCGCCGAGCGCCCCAATGTACGTCTTGAACATCAAATTGAACTCGCGGGGCTCGGTCAGGGTGCCCAAGGCCTTGGCGTCGGGGCCCAGCACCTGCGAGAAATCGGAGACGGTGCTCAACGAGACCAGCGGGCCATCCCAGTGCAACTCGCTGGCCTGTTTGGCACGGAGGTTGAAATACCGCAGGGCCTTGTGCTCGGTGTCCTTTAGGGCTTCGTCGCCCTGCGCCTCGGTGGCTACGAAGATCCGCTGCCCCTTGGCCTCGACCCAGCGGCCCTGGAGCTGGTCGTACCGATAGCGTTTTTTCGATTCGCGGCAATCGACCATGTAATCGTGGAAGAGGTCATAATGTCCCGAACACTTCCACACCTGAGGGTGCATGATGATGGTCGAGTCCAGCCCCACCATTTCGTAGGGACCTGGGGCGCCCGGGGGTGCGACCAGTTCGTTGTGCGAGGTGACCATGTCCTGCCACCACGCTTCGCGGATGTTCCGCTTGAGTTCCACACCCAGCGGCCCATAATCCCAGAACCCGTTGAGTCCTCCGTAGATTTCGCTCGACTGGTACAGAAAGCCCCGGCGTTTGCACAACGCGACCAGGTCGTCCATCCTCATGGCAGCAACGCTTTCTCCTGCCGACACGTAAAGCCACCGGTCCAAGCACGAAGTGTACAGATTGCCGGTTAAAACATACAGCTTGACAGTTGGTGCGAAAATTCCTTATCACTCAGCATGCGAGAGTCGGGATTGCACTCCCACTTGCACTCTGTCAATTCCGCCGATTCCATCAGACTCAAGCAGCGAGGAAGTAGCCCGTGACCCGGAAGGGCGCACGCAGACGAAGCGACGGAATCTTCTATCGCCAGTGGAACGACACATGGTACTCCAGCATCACCGGCAGGAAAGTTCTATTTTACGACAGTCACGGCCAGCGCTTCAAGGGCAGGCACAACGAGGCCGCGGCCAAGCGGCCAAGTTACGCTTTCAGGAAGCCACATTCCGTCCTGGCCCATATCCTGGTCTGCTTCCTGGCCTACGTGCTCTGGAAGACACTGGCGCAATGGATGCGGCGGTCGGAACTGGGCGATGCCCCACGGACGCTCCTGGAGGAACTGGCCAAGATTCAAAGCGGCGACGTCGCCCTGCCGACGCAAACCCGGCAAGGCCAGTCCAACGGCACCGTCAGTCTCCGGTGCGTGATCGAACCGGACGACGCCAGAAAGTCCTGCTCCATCGGCTAGGCGATTGCCCGATTGCCTCCCGCGACGGCTGCGCCGGCTGGACCGGTTCGCGTCCGAATGTAGGGGCAAAACGGCCCGAAATTGAACGTAACTCCCTTCGTAGTAACGCGCCGACCTACGCAATAGCGTAACTTGGGCTAGCTGCGGGACATCGCCGCCACCACACTGACGGATTTGCACCGGCGTTATCTTCCAGCGCCGGCGCGCAATGCCACACAAGACGTCTCGCTCGGCCTGGGGCCGGTTCCACGGCATCCGGCTGGCTGGTTGGGCGATTGGCCCATAGTGTCTTTTCGACTAGCCAAGTGGTCATCCGGGAGAAGACCGCCGCAGAGCGTGCGGCGGTGATCGACCAGACGGGAGACCACCGGCAGCGGCGCGACGTTGTTCGTTCCTCCTTGACAGCTTCCGCCGCGATTAGTCGCATGGATAAGATGGAGGGGCCTAGTCCGTAGAACCGAGATCGCGCGGAGCGGGGGGTGGATAGGTGCCTTGGGCAGAAGGGCTTGGTCGCGGGTTGTCCGACTGCCCTGAGCGGGTCACGAGAGCTGGGAGAGGGTGCCATGGGCGGTGATGCAGAAAGGCGGGCCAAGGCCGAGGGCATTTTCGGGCGAGCATTGCAAATCCCGTCAGCCGGCCAGCGCCGAGCGTATCTGCACGAGGCCTGCGGCGGCGACGAGCGTCTGCGGGCTGAAGTGGAGGAGTTGCTGCGTCGCCAGGACGAGGCGGGCAGTCTCCCGGAGCGACCGGCGGTCGAGCAGTTGGGCCAAACCGCTACCCAGCCCTGGGAGCCTGTTGCCGAAGGGCCCGGCACAGTGATTGCCGGCCGCTACAAGCTCTTGCAGCAGATCGGCGAAGGGGGCATGGGCATCGTGTACATGGCCGACCGGTGGCGGACAACACCACGTTGGCCAAGCGGGCAGCGAGGCTGGGGGCTGCCTTGAAAGTGCGGCGGCGAGGGGCGCGGATCGAACGGCATGGGAACTGTACGGGGCCGCCGTTGGCCCGCCACCGTGGCGATTTGGGGGGTGCGGGACATGGGCCGGAGGCAGCGGAAGGAGCCTATGGGATATCATCGCCGGAGTCTGGTGGAGACGGCCGCTTCTCGGCTCGAGGGGACGTTTGGGGATCGGTTGAAAAACCGGGTGTTTGCCACCGAGCGGACGGAGATTCGTCTGCGGTGCGAGATATTGAACCGGTTTACACAACTTGGGCTTCCGCGGTTTGAGTGGGTATAGTCACAGACCGCTCCGCAGCCAAGTCGATAAGCAGTTTCCTCGCCTCGGACCCTTTAAGTTCAAGGGAAATTAGTCAACAAGGCCTCCGCTCTGCAAACTCTCGACCATACGGAAGAAGCCGTGGCGTCTCCATGGAACTCCCCAAGGTGTGCGTTACTTTGCCAAATCTCCGGGCCCCGTAGCGAAATCAGGTAAGCGTTCCCGCCTTAGAACCTTTTGCCAAACTCAAGGGGTGGAAGGCTCATGGTGAACACCAGATTCCCGTTTGTCAACAATGCGGCTTTCCCGGCTGATTATTCCTGTGAAAAACTGATGTGGACTCGAATGCGGGTGCGTGACAAGGCTGGAAGCGTAGGTCAGACACGCAAGTGCCTGACGTAAACTTCACCGCGTTGGGAATAGTATTGCGTGTGCGCCCCACATCATATGTCATTGCCGGGATCCCGGCTGCCAAGTGGCTGGAGACATAATACATATGCCCCAAGATACATGTGCCCGAAGTCGATTTCCAGGTTTCTGGACCGCCCGGAGGCGGGGCACTTTCGCGATTTGGTGGTTTCGACGTTCCGAGCCGCGACCGCAAGGGAGCGGCAAACCCGCGGGGCGAACCGTTGGGATGGTAGCCGTCAGTTGGCGCCGCTTGCCCCCTCTGAGTGGAGCACGATATCCACGGTGCCCGGGGGGCCAGAAAGCAGGATTTCCAGGCCAGAGGTGTCGAAACGCCGGAATCGCTTAGGAATTGGTGTGGCGCGGCGGATTTCGACTCGCACATCCGGGCCGACCCGAATCACCCTCCGTTGGGGCAACTCGATAACCAATGTCCTGCCGTCCGGGGCGGAAAACTCGCGGATGGGTGTGCCCAGCGGGACCGCTGCTAGTACGGTTTCGCTGGGGTGCTTTCCCGCTGCATCCAGCCGAACCACATAATCCCAACGGGGTTCCAGGCGCACCCGGTAACGTGTGCCCTCCGGGGCGCCGCCCGCTTGCTGCTTGGTGCCGAATTGGTACCGGCCATCGGGCCCCACCGTCAGCTCGGCGTCCAAAACATTGCGGTCGGAATCGAGGAAGAGCACGGCCCCGCTGACCGGTTGGCCATCAAGCGTTACCCTTCCTCCAAAAGGGTAGTACACGGTGAAGTCGGAGAAGCCGACGTAAAGTGCCACCATGGTCACGATCAACAACGCGGCCATCACGCGGAAGTCCAACAGACCCCGCCAAGTATCGGGTTGGCGCCGCAAGGCATCCCACGGCGATTTCCACACCAGCGATTCGCTTTCTGGCGTGTGGTTGTGGGGAAAAAGCAGGGACACGAGGACGAGAAACCCCGACTCGGCCACGAAGAGCAGAAACGCCATAAACAGACTGTTGATTGCTAAAAATTGGGCGATAAGCGAGTTGGGGTCGGCCAGGGTGCGGCCGTCCTCGGTAGCGATCTTGGCGGCCGAGATGCATAGCCCTGCGACCGAGCCGGCGATAAGGGTCCAAAACGCCCCTGTGGCGGATGCCCGCCGCCAAAACACGCCCCAAAGGAACACCACGGCGGTGGGTGGCGCCAGCCCCGGAAACACATCGACCATGGCTTGAAAGATGGTCGTCTTGCTGCGGGCCAATATCATGGACCACCCCACCGCCACCAGCATGGCCACTGCGGTGGCCACCCGGCCAATCCAGATCAGCCGGCGGTCTTCGACTTCCGGCCACCACCGTTTGTAGATGTCGTAGCTGAACAACGTGGCGATGGAGTTCAGGGCGCCGGCCACTGTGCTCATCAAGGCGGCCAGCATGGCGGCGATCACCAGGCCGCGCATCCCCGGCCAGAGAATCGTCTTCAACAGATGGGTGTAGGTCTGATCGGTGGCAGGCGAGCCGTCGGCATTGCACGGCAGGGGCGGGATAATACCCCGCCGCACCAATCCCAAGGCCACAATGCCCGGCAGCACGAACAGGAAAACGGGAAGTATCTTGATGAACCCGGCAAACAGCGGCCCGAGCCGGGCGTGGTTCTCGTCCCTGGCACCCAGCACCCGCTGAACGATGGTCTGGTCGGTGCACCAGTACCACACGCCCAGCACCGGATACCCTAGGAACACCGCGTACCACGTCACGCCCGTCGGGTCGGTGCTCGGCCGGAGGATCGAAAGGTTCACCGGGTGCACGCTCTCGACCAGCGCCGACCACCCTCCGAGCATGTGAAGGCCGATGAGGGTGATGCAGATCGAACCGGCCAGCATGATCAGCGTCTGCAGCGACTCGGTCAGCACCACCGCCAGCAAACCGCCCACGATGGTATACACCGCCGTTACCGCGCACAACCCCAGGATCGTAGCGAAGTGCACCCATGGGCCGGAGGGCTCTGGCAAAAACGCCGGCAGGATCGTCCCCTCCAGCACAATGGCCCCTGTGTGCAGCGAAAACCCGATGTGCACCATGATGGCCGACAGGATCGAAAGCACCGCCAGATAGTTCCTCGTTCCCGGGCTGTACCGCCGCTCCATGAAGTCGGGCAGCGTCGCCACGCCCGACCGCAAGTAAAAGGGGGCGAAGAACAACGCCAGGATCACGAGGGTGAAGGCGGCCATCCACTCGTAGTTGCCGTACGTCAGGCCCGAGGTGAAACCGTTTTGCGCGAAGCTCACCAAGTGGATGGTGGAGATGTTGGTGGCAAATAGCGCCAGTCCGATCATCACCCAGGACAGCGATTTTCCCGCCAGAAAATAGTCGCTGCCCTCGGCACCCCTGCGTCGCATCCACGCCCAGCAGCCCAGCCCGACAATACCCGCCAAGTACACCACAATGACCGCCAGATCCAACGCGGTAATCTGCATGCTGGAAGATACAGGGGGTTGAAGTGCCGGCTCCATAGGCCCGTCTCGGTGAGTCCACGAGCTTGCCACGAATCGGATTGTGGAACGTAGCAAATCGCTGGCCCATCGACAAGCGCCTGCCTTGACGCCCGATCCACGCCGCGCCTTCTGAATGGCCAGAAGGGCGTCGCAGGCTTGCCGCGGGCATTCCTGGCGCGGTGGGGCAGGAAAACAACGGGGCCTGAAACCCGGCAAGGCGCGGCACGGGCGGGTGGCGTTCGAGGAGGGCAGGCAAACCTCAATGCATCCAGCGGGTCTCGATCTGCTCCAGGGTGCGGCCCTTGGTTTCCGGCACGAAGAAGTATACGAAGAGGAAGGCCACCGGTCCGGTCAAAGCGTACAGCCAGAAGGTCTTGGCCGGCTCCACGTGCTTCAATAGCCACGGAAAGGTCAGCGAGACCAGGATGCAGCCGGTCCACAAGGAGAAGATGGAGATGGCCACGGCCCGGCCGCGAATCCGTGTGGGAAAGATTTCCGAGACGATGATCCAGCACACCGGTCCGTAGGAGAAAGAGAAGCACGCCAGATAGGCGGCGCACAGTGCCACCAGAAGCGGGCTTTTTCCCATGCCCAGGTAAAACAGCAGGCCGCACAAGGCCATGGCCAGCCCGGTGCCCGCGATGCCCGCCAAAAGCAGCGGCCGGCGCCCAAGCTGGTCTACCTTCCAGATGGCCACCAGCGTGAACACCACGTTGACCAGGCCGAAAAACACCTGGGTTTCCAGGGCATCGTGCCGGCCGTAGCCTGCCGCCTCGATGATCCGGGGCCCGTAGTAGATGATGGCGTTGATCCCCACGATCTGCGAGAAAAAGGGCAACAGCAGTCCGATGGCCAGGCGTACCCGCATGCCGCGGTGGAACAACTGGCCTAGGGAGCCGCTCTCCTGAGCGATGGTCTCACGGATTTCCGCCATTTCCCGGGCTGCCTGTGCCGGTCCGGCCACCCGCGCCAAGATGGCCTCCGCCCGAGCCTCCTCCCCTTGTTGGGTGAGCCACCGCGGGCTTTCTGGCACGAAGAGCAAGAGCGTGAGGAATACGGCCGCCGGCACCACGCCCACCAGAAACATCCCGCGCCACACCTCCGGGCCGAACATCCGACCCCAATAGCCCTCGCCCAGCCACTCGGCGGCCTGCGGGGCCAGCCCGGCCAATATCGCGTTGCTGAAATACGTCACCAGGATCCCCAAGGTGATGGCCCACTGGTAGAGCGCGATCAGCCGGCCCCGCAGGTGGGGCGGCGAAATCTCGGCGATGTACAGCGGGGCCAGCATCGAGGCCACGCCGATGCCCATGCCGCCCACCAGCCGCGCGTTGATCAACCCGGCGATCTCCGGGCTCGCCTCCAGGCCGAACATCCGGCGGAGCAGCGCGGCGGTTCCCTCCGTGTACCAAGACGCCGATTGCGGCGTCATGGCCGCCCCCACGGCCAGAAACAGAAAAAGCACGGCGGAAAGCAAGAGGGTGATCTTCCGGCCGAAATGGTCGCTCAGGGTGCCCGCGATGCTCACCCCCAACAGGCAGCCGATAAGCACGGCGGTGACGGTTATCCCTTCGAGTTCTTCGGAAAGATGGAACTGGTCGCGGAGCCACCCCATCGCGCCGGAAATCACCCCGGTGTCGAATCCGAAGAGCAGACCGCTGAGGGCCGCCACCAGACAAACCAGCGTCAAATAGGCCACGCTGCCGCGCCCGGCGGGGGATGAAAAAGGGGAGGACGGTTCGGCCATGTCGCGTTCCTAGGTGCTGGGGCAGTGCTTGGCACAAGAGCCCGAAGCCTGTGCGCGGAGATTGCAGTTCAAGGAGAAACGATTTCGTCGGGTGCAAGCGGGCGATGGTAGAGCTTGACATCTGCTACTCGGCCGTGAACCTGATAGGCGGGGCCAGGCTGGGCCGAGTACTGGCCCACGCACAGCTCACCGGGCCACGAGGCCGCGTTGAACACTGCGGACTTTTCCGCCACCAGTTTGCCATCGACGAACAGCCGGGCGGCTTGCCCGTCATACACCCCCGTCAGACGTATCCAGCGCCGAAGGGCTACCTGGCCCCCGTCGCAGTCCACGCCACCCACATGCCAGCGGAACGTGTCGCCGATGCGTTGCAAGAACCAGCCGGCCTGGTTCCAGGCGCCGCAACTGACGACCACCGGCATCACGCCGAGTTGGTCGAACCACACGCGGCACTGGACGGTCAGGGGTTGGCCCAAGTCGAAGCGCTCGTCGTGGGGGAAGCTCAAGTGCCCGCCCTGGAGAAGGTCGAGTTCGCCGCTGGCCGTCTTGGCCGGCCCATGAAGGTTTCCGGTCAGGGCAGCACCGCCGGAGAGGCGGGCACGAGGTGGACCCTGGAGTTCCACCACGAACACCGGCTCGCGGATCACGGTGGCGGTAGCGGTTACCGGGACCGAGGCCTCGCTTTCTAGGCCCCGAATGCTGACCGCCCGCACCGCGTACACATAGGGCCTGCCCATCTCCACGGCCGTATCGGCGAAGCTAGTCTGGCGCACGGGCTGGCGAGTGATGCGTTGCATTTCGGTCGTGCCAGGCCGACCGCGGTACACGTGATAGCCGGCCAATCCGGGCCGGGGAGCGTGCCACTGAAGCCGGACCGCGCCGGAAGCGGGAAGGGTTCGCAGGCCTTGGGGCGCCGGCGGGGGCACCGGCGGGGGCACCGTCACGGTGCAATACGCAGGCTTGCTCCGCCGGTCGCCCGAAACCATCGCCAAAGCGTAGCAGTGCGTGCCGGCAGGCACGGCGGCATCGGTATAGCGGCCCAGTGCGGTGCGCACCAGCAAAGTCGTCTCGGTCAGAGCGAAGCCCGGGGAATCGCCCCGGTGCAATTCCGCTTCCAGTCCGATGGTGCGGGCCGAGCGCTCCCAAGCCAACTCTACCGCCCCGTCGGCTCCCGGGGAGGCGGCAAGCGGCGGGGCGATTTCGGGCAAGGGCGGCGGGACGAACTGGCGGCACTGGCCAGCAATCCGCTCCGCACCCGGCATGTCCACTCGCGGCGACGCCAGCACTTGATCGCGGGCCTGCCGAATCAGGGCCAGCATGGCTTGGTAATGGGGGTCGGCGGGAGAAGGAAAGCTGATGGCTGGCGGCCCGCTCTGATCGGGGGGCACGATGGGATGCTGGGGAAACGCCTCCGGCGGCTGCACCGCGTGGGCATAGCCGTTCCACAGCAAGTGGATCCGCTGGCGGCGCGGGTCCACCGGCCGGTTGCGGCACAAACCCAGTCCGTAGCCGGGCGAGCCCGGGGGCAGCGGCGCCCGCAAAATGCGGCTCATCTCGGGGTCCTTGAGGTTGATCCAGTCGTTTTCGAAAAACAGCAGCCGGCCTTGCCGCCCGTGGCACTTCAGGCAGCCAGCCTGTTCCATCCGGGCGGCCAAGGCGTTCTTCAGCGCGTTCCAGCCGGCGATCGCGCAGCCGTTGGCGTTGTAATCCCACGTGCCGTGGTACAGGCCGTTGCTGTCGATCCAGGCCAGAAGCAGGTCGCGTTCGGGGCGCGTGAGATCGGGGATGCGGCCTTCGTGCCCTTCGATCAGCAATTGAGCCAGGGGGGCGGCCCCGGAACCGTGCTGGCGGGGCTCGAAGATCTGGGCCGACCACAAAGCCGTGCCGTTCATGCAGTCGATGCCCGCGATCCAATAGGCTACCAGTTGCGTCTGGCGGCGATTGACCAGATTTTCGTAGCTGATGTTGAAGTGCTCGGTCCAGCCGCCCGAAAGGTCCATCCCGCCGCCAATTCCCTCGGGCCCGCCGTGGCAGCGCACGCAGCGCCGATCCAGCACGGGCTGCACCATGCTGGGGTAGTCGAGGAAGCCGGAGCCCCACGACTCGGGCTCCGGCCGGCTAGGAGTGCGATTGAGGATTTCCCGGAAACCCCCGTTCCGCGGCGCGCTGAACTTGTGCTCGTGGCAACCGATGCAGGAGCGGGTCGTGCCCGGGGCCGCCTGCACGAAGGTCCGCATGCTTTGCACCAATCGGCCGTCGGCATCGAGGGCCTGGAAGTAGATGGCCCGGCCAGCGGGCACCTCGAAATAGGCCGAACCATCCTCCTCCACCGGCACCACGCCCAGATAGTTCTTCACGCTGAAGGCTAGGGCGGCGCTGACCAGGAAAGTCTGGTTGTACGGGCTGCCGCCCATGGTGGTGGGGCTGATTCGCGAGGTCTCTTCGATCACGCGGAGCCGTTTCACCTCGCCGCGCCGCACCCCCTTGAGCCCCTGGTAGATGTCCTGAACAAAGAACCGGCCGGTAGTGGCCCGGCGGTCGGTACTATCGGCCAGCACCGGCGGCACCGGCCGGGGCTTCACCAGCATCGGCGAGTGCAGGCAGATTTCCGGGTCCGACAGAAGCACCACGCGATGCCCCGCCCGATCAATCAGCTCCAGCACATTCCGTTGGGCCCCGGGCGGCCGCCCGCTGAACAAGAACAGATTGGGGGTCACCGGCCAGGGCTCGCACGAATTGCCTGTGTCGCAGGTGGGATTGTCGGGGTGCTCCAGGTTCTGGATCGCCCGCGGATCGTTCTTGCCCACGCGGGGATCGACAAGCGCGATCGAGCCCCGCGGCGGCGCGTTGTGCTTGGCAAACGTAGCCACAATCAGAGGCGTGCCGGGCACCGGCCGGGCATCCAGAATCGCCTCGGGAAATACCATGTTGTTGGCAAAGACGGCTGTCTCCTGCGTCCCATCGGGATTGATCGACCATAGCGACTGGATGGTCAGGGCGTTCTTGTCCACGTACTCCCAGCGGCCGAAGAGGATGCGGCCGTCGGGCAGCACCGCCGGATCGAACTCGTTGACGTTGTTGACCGAAATGGGATGGATGTCCGAGCCGTCGGCGTTCATCACATGCAGGATGGCCACGCCCGTGTTGTTGCACGGCACCAGCCCGCTGGGACGTGTGGAAAGAAAGACGATCCGGCCGTCGGGCAGATACGCCGGCGCGATGTCGTGCTGCCCGCCGTGCGACCCTTTGTAACAGCCGCAGGTCGGCGTGGGGTCGGTCAGGCGGCGCAAGCCCTTGCCATCGATGCCGATCTCGTAGATGCTGGTGCTCCCTTGCGGCTCGCCCTTGAAGCAGAAAAGCAGCTTCTTGGCGTCCCACGACAATTCCGGATGCGTGTAAACGCCTTCGCCAAGCGTCTCGGGCGTGGTGGGGTCGATCACCGGGCGAATGCGCCACTGGTGGCGCGGGGCAGAAGGGTTTTCGAGGATGTAGATGCCCCCGCCGCCTGGCGGCCACTTGTAAAACGTGTCGTAAATGTGGATTCCGGTGTACGAATGCCGCTTGACGAACAATAGCGGGGCATCGAGTTGCCGCAGCATGGCCGTCACCACGGCCGCATCGACCGCCGCACCCTGGGATGCCGGGCTGTCAGCCGCAGGCGCCGGCCCTGGCACGGCGGCGGTCCCCGCCAGCAGGCTAGCCGCGAAAAACAGTCGAAACGTGGAGGGCATCGGGAATACTCCTCGGGCCAAACAGGTTTCCACCGGGGGTTAACGCCCCCGGCTCGCCGGGATGCCACCGGGGGTTAACACCCCCGCTCGCCTATTTCTTATCGAACATTTTGATGCGCAGGTTTTTGAACTGCACTTTCATGGGCGGGCCCGGGTGCATTTGCAGGGCGATGATCCCCTCGCGGGCTGCCTTGTCGCGCTGCCGGTCGATGGCCTGCGTCATTACCACGCCGTTGATCTCCAGCGTGATCTCCGGCCCG
>Ga0315298_1007824_pt1 | contig 13892 bp, 15 predicted proteins | sample WHS_1_MG_FD_203077 | JGI IMG/M metagenome (GOLD analysis project Ga0315298, IMG submission 203077) | Extremophilic microbial mat communities from Washburn Hot Springs, YNP, Wyoming, USA - WHS_1_MG | ecosystem: Environmental > Aquatic > Thermal springs > Hot (42-90C) | place: USA: Wyoming...
GCCCTGCCCAGGTCAGTCAGCCGATAGCCAGTAAACGAGTTGGACTTGAAGACATTTTCTAAATAGCCGTCCTTGAAGAGGCGGTTCAGGGTTGCCGGCCATATCCGGACATGGCGCCACCCCCACCCGATTTTAAACTCCTTCTCCATGTCGTGGGAGTCCTCAAAGGCGGCTATCTCACTCAATAGCTCAACATCACCCTCTTTCATCACCATCATCCCCTTTTGTCCACACTTCCAGGAACTGCGCCGGTGTCACTATTTTCAATCCAGCATTTTCTGCAATTTCCTGGTTGTCCAGGAAGTGCCTGTCGCCGGTAATGAAGTAGTCGGGCTGGGCGGATATGGCCGCCGCCAGTATAGCCGCATCCCCCAGGTGCAGTTTCTTTGTCCAGCGCTCAATATCCAGTAGCTTCGGGTCGGCTACCACCTCGGGAGGAGTGTTAATGAGGAGCCTCCTTAGAGCGGTAAGGGCATCCGGCAGTTTCTCTTTGATGGTGCGTATCACTTCTTCCAGCACCTGCTGGGACACAACCACGCTTAAGTTTCCTTTGACGAAATGTTCGAGGATAACCCCTGGCGCCCCTTCCGAGGAATAGAGACCAGAGAAAACGACATTGCTATCCAGAAATACCCGCGGTTTAGGCTTTGACACCGTAGCGCTCCCTAGCTACTTCCTGCCTTACCCGGCGCCCTGCCTCCTGCAACTCTTCCTCGGTGATGCCGGAACGCTGGAAAGCCTGCTGGATTTCCTTCAGCGCCTCCAGGGCGACCATCTTCCTCGGCCGGGCAATAATAGTAGAGTCTTCAACGGTGAGTTCCAGCACATCGCCGGGACCGATACCGAGCTGGTCGCATATATCTTTAGGGAGTGTAACCTGACGCTTGGGGCGGAGCACTACGTCGGCTGACTTCTTTTCTGCCACATATCACCTCCGTTAGAAATAGGACATCCTACATCTTACCTCCTGATTATTACAAACTACTGGAGAGTTGTCAATAGCCAAATCATGCCCTTCGCTGTTTGCCAGCAGGCAGGCAATCTTATCTTAAGAAAAAAGTCGGTGCCTCGGATACCTGCCGGCATCCGGGTGCACAGTTCTCGACAAGCCCTCTTAATTTCCTCATCAGTGGCTGAGTTCTGCAACCTAGCATCTGGTAAAGATTAAAACACCCTTTTTAACGTGTATCAATTACCACAATGCATGACCCACCCCACACTATTGGCCCGGTCAATAAATATTTATCACCCGTATTCATGGTAGTAAATAGCTCTTTTCTGTCCTTCCTAGGAGAGACAGGGAAAGCCTCTACAGGTATCTTGGGTGTTCGTGAGAGGGCCAAAGTTTACGAAAAGGGAACACGTATGCTTGACTTCAAATACAGGCGTTTCATATAATAGAATTTGGTTTTGTAAAAACCAGGTTGGGTTTTGCCCGAGTAGCGCAACGGTAGCGCAACCGATTTGTAATCGGTTGGTTGGGGGTTCGAATCCTCTCTCGGGCTGGGTATTGGGTGCGTGGAGGGGTGCCGGAGTGGTTAATCGGAGCAGTCTGTAAAACTGCCGCCCTAAGGGCTACACAGGTTCGAACCCTGTCCCCTCCAGATAAATATTGTGGGAGTAAGAGATCGGCCGTTGCTTGGTGTAGAAAAAGCTCGGTTTGACTATTGTTTTGTTTTAACGTAGAATAAAATTCGCAAAAGTATGCCCACATAGCTCAGTTGGTAGAGCACATTCTTGGTAAGAATGGGGTCATCAGTTCGAATCTGATTGTGGGCTGTTATAAGGGGAGGAGTAAAATAAATAAATGGCAAAGAAAATCTTCGAGAGAACCAAACCACATTGTAACGTAGGAACCATCGGTCATGTAGACCACGGTAAGACGACGCTTACGTCAGCCATTACTATGGTGCTGGCGAAGCAGGGTTATGCAGAGTACCGTGCGTTCGATCAAATCGATAATGCTCCTGAAGAAAAAGCCCGTGGCATGACCATCGCCATCGCTCATGTAGAGTATGAAACGTCTAAGCGGCATTATGCACATATTGACTGCCCCGGACATGCCGATTTCATTAAAAACATGATTACCGGCGCTGCCCAGATGGATGGTGCCATTCTGGTGGTCAGTGCTCCAGATGGCCCAATGCCTCAAACAAGGGAACATGTTCTGCTTGCTCATCAGGTGGATGTGCCTTACATAGTTGTTGCACTGAACAAAGTGGACTTGATGGAAGATGAGGAACTCCTGGAGCTTGTGGAAATCGAGCTCAGGGAACTGTTAAACAAATATCAATTTCCAGGTGACAATGCACCCATAGTACGGGTATCAGCGACAAAAGCTCTTGAATGTGGTTGTGGTAAACGTGAGTGCAAGTGGTGTGGCGCCATTCTGAAATTAATGGATGCGGTTGATGAATTTATTCCGACTCCGGTAAGACCCAAAGACCAGCCTTTCCTGATGCCTATTGAAGACGTATTCAGCATCAAAGGGCGCGGTACCGTTCCTACAGGAAGAGTTGAGAGGGGTGTTGTTAAACCTGGTGATGAAGTTGAGCTCGTCGGTTTACGCCATGAACCCAAGAGGGTCGTGGTTACGAGCTGTGAGATGTTCCATAAGACCTTAACTCAGGCAGAAGCGGGTGACGCTGTCGGATGTCTTCTACGCGGTGTAGAAAAAGAGGACGTCGAGCGCGGCATGGTGCTGGCGGCTCCCGGTTCGATTAAACCACACACCTACTTTGAAGCTGAAGTATACGTGCTGAAGAAGGAGGAAGGTGGGCGGCATACTCCATTCTTTAACGGTTATAAACCGCAGTTCTACATCAGGACTACTGATGTTACCGGGACCATCGAGCTTCCCCAGGGAGTAGAGATGGTAATGCCGGGTGATAACATTACCATGAAGATCAAGCTGCTGTATCCGGTGGCAATTGAAAAAGGAACGAGGTTCGCTATCAGAGAAGGAGGCAGAACGGTAGGAGCTGGCTCCGTTACCAAGATAATTGAATAGTTATGGCTAAAACAGAAAATAGGATTTTAATAGATTTGGCATGCGGGGATTGTAAAGAAAGAAATTATCATACCGTAAAAAACAAGAAAAATGACTCGCAGAGACTGGAATTGAAAAAGTATTGTCCCATTTGCCGTAAACATACTGTCCATAAGGAGGTAAAGTAGTCCTTCCGCGGAAGGACTACTTATTCATGAGTCAAACAACTGGCGTTGATAAGCAAACCAAACCCAGGTTCAAATTTATCGGTGAGACCATAAGCGAGCTAAAAAAAGTGGTATGGTTGAGCCGGCGCGAGCAGATTTACCTGACGATTCTGGTTATACTGCTCGCGGTAACCGTGGGTATAATCCTGGGAGCGTTTGATTACGGGTTCGCTTGGATAGCGGAAAAGGTGTTCATTGGTGGTTGACGTTATGGCGAGGGATGAAGGGAAGTGGTATGTAATTCATACGTATTCCGGATATGAGGATCGTGTGAAGAAAAATCTGGAGCAGCGTAAAAAGTATTCCGATGCAGGGAATGATATATTTGAGATAGTTGTTCCCAAGGAAGAGGAAATTGAAGTACGCAGCGGACAGAAAAAGACTGTCACACGGAAAATCCTCCCCGGATATATTCTGGTGCGTATGAAAATGAACGACCAGGCATGGAGTCTGGTAAGAAATACTGCCGGAGTTACCGGGTTTGTCAGTAGCGGTACAACGCCGGTGCCTTTGAAAGAAGAAGAAGTCAACCGTATTTTGAAGCAGATGGAAGCGGAAACACCAAAAGTAAAGGTAGGGCTACGGAAAGGACAGGGAGTTCGGGTTATAGACGGACCATTTACCGATTTTGTTGGATCGGTGGAAGAGGTGAATAATGATAAAGGAAAGGTAAAAGTCCTCCTTTCCCTCTTTGGTCGTGAGACTCCCGTAGAGCTTGACTTTTTACAGGTAGAAAAGTTGTAAATAAACATAGTTGAGATTTGATCAGGAGTTTTTCAGTGGCGAAAAAAGTTAAAGCAATAGTTAAACTACAGATACCTGCTGGTAAAGCCAATCCAGCCCCGCCGGTGGGGCCGGCGCTTGGTCAGCACGGCGTGAATATAATGGGCTTCTGCAAGGAATATAATGAGCGTACGGCTTCGATGGCCGGCTCTATAATTCCAGTAGAAATTACCATATATGAGGATCGGTCTTTCACCTTTATCACAAAGACACCGCCGACGGCTGACCTGTTAAAAAAGGCCCTTAACATCGAAAAAGGCTCCGGAAGTGCAGGGCACACGATGGTGGGCAAATTATCAAAAGAGAAGCTGAGAGAAATTGCCCAGATCAAGATGAAGGATTTGAACGTGAATAGTCCTGAGGCTGCAGAGCGTATCGTGGTCGGTACGGCACGCAGCATGGGAATACAAATAGTTGATTAAGCAAGGGAATAAAAGATGAAACAGCGCAGTAAGAGATACCTTGAAGCCCTCAAGATGGTAGACACTACACGTGAATATCATCCCAAAGAGGCTATTGAGACCATACTTAAGATGCCCCGTGTGAAATTTGATGAAACGGTAGAGTTGCATCTACGCATGGGACTCGATCCGAGAAATTCCAGTCAGCAAGTCCGAGGAGTAGCTACCTTACCACACGGGCTCGGTAAGCCGGTAAGGATAGTTGTATTTGCGCAGGGTGACGCCGAGAAGATTGCTCGGGATGCCGGAGTTGACGAGGTGGGTGTTGATGACCTTATCAAGAAAATTGAGGAGGGCTTTCTCGATTTCGACGTGGCTATTGCAACACCCGATGTTATGGGCAAGGTGAGCAAACTGGGTAAAATTCTCGGCAGACGGGGTCTAATGCCCAACCCTAAATCCGGTACCGTGGTGCAGGCGGCGGACTTGCCGCGTGTGATTAACGAAGCCAGAAAAGGACGTGTGGAATTCAAACTGGATCGGACTGGCATCATCCACGTTCCGATCGGAAAAGCCAGCTTTGACGAAAAGAAGCTCCTGGACAATCTTACCGGGGTAATAGAGGCAATTGTTAAAGCTAAACCATCAGGGGCTAAGGGGCAGTATGTGGAGACAGCTACTATAGCCACAACAATGAGCCCGGGTATCAGACTTGATCTCAAGCCCACCCTATCCCTTACGGCAGAATAGGTCGTAATAGCTTTAACAGGGAGGCCCATTTAATAGGTAAGTTTTTGTAATTGAATATTTATCCGTAGATAGCGGGTGCCGATTGAGGCTTAAAATTAGCCTGCCGAGGATGCAGATACACAAAATAATCTTGTATTGAATCCTTGTGCTTGTCGGCACAAGGATTTTTTGTTAGAGGTGTGATATGAAAAGACAGGAAAAAGCGCAGGTTATTGAAAAACTTCAGGAAGAATTTGTAAGATCACGGGTTGGTATACTTACAAATTACCAGGGGCTAAAGACGACTGATCTCCTGGATTTGAGACAAAAGTTGAAGGGTGCAAATGGTAAATACATAGTAGTCAAAAATACTTTGGGACGTTTTGCGGCAGAACGAGCAGGGCTTAAAAATCTGGAAAGTCTGCTAACGGAGACCACAGCAATAGCGTTTGGGTACGGGGAACCTGCAGAGGTTGCCAGAGTGATGACTGAGTATGTCAAGGTTTCCAAGACTCCTCTTAAAATTAAGGGGGGTTTTTTGGGCAACAGGGTATTGAGTCCGGGCGAAGTGGAAGTCCTGGTAACTCTGCCCTCTATGAAAGAGCTAATAGCAAAATTAATGGGACAGTTACAATCGCCGGTTGCCATGTTGATGGGACAGTTGAATGCTCCTATCAGTGGGCTGGTTAATGTATTGAACGCAAGAAAACAACAATTAGAGAAAGGAAATTAAAAGGAGGCTAAAATGGCTGCAAATATTGAAGAAATAGTAGCCCAGATAAAATCGATGACGGTTCTCGAAGTTGCGGAACTGGTGAAGGCATTGGAGAAAGAATTCGGAGTCAGCGCGGCGGCGCCTGTAGCAGTGGCCGCTCCGGCTGCAACAGGAGGAGCTCCGGCTGCGGCAGGGGCAGCTCCGGCCGCTGAAGAAAAGACTGAGTTTACGGTTATCCTTAAGGAAGTTGGTCCCAACAAGATAAACGTAATCAAAGCAGTCCGCGAACTTACCAACCTGGGACTGAAAGAGTCCAAAGATCTGGTTGAGTCCGCTCCCAAACCCGTTAAAGAGAACGTCAGTAAGGATGATGCTGCGGCTGCCAAGGCTAAACTTGAGGCTGCCGGGGCCACTGTGGAGATACAGTAAAATATATTTGTTATACGGTCGGCTATGACTTTTGCGAATGTGACCGGCCGTAACAAGGTAGTATGGTTTATAATATCCTGCCCGATGCTTGGCATCAGGCTGCGGGCAGGATATTTATTTAGTTTGTATTGTAAGCATTTGATATTATTTATATAATACAACTATAATTACGCCTAGAAATAGTGCGGGAGAATCGCCTATGTCATTACATTTAGTACTCCTTATTATGGGCGGTTGCTTTGTAGTGCTGGGAATCATCTTTTACTTCTGGGGCAGGTATGAGGAAGAAAGGTATTATAACACCATAGTCCACCGGTTTGATGTCCGTGAGTTTCTGGAGCGTATACCTTTCCGTCCTGAACCGGGTGCTTTACGTCTCGGAGGCATCATATCTATTGTTCTCGGTATTCTTCTACTTATTGCCGGCGGTGTGCTATGGTATCTAAAGATAATTATTCCGCCGTAATCTCCCAAAGACCTGTTGAATCGAAATTTCCCGATCATCATGGTTCAGGACAAGTTATGTGAGCGTATTTTTGTACTATTTTCGATCATAAGTATCTATTATCAATAGTCTGGAGGAATCTATTTAATGGCAAGCTACAAACACGTTTTTTCTCCAATCAAAATTGGCAGCGTAGAAATTAAGAACAGGATAGAAGTGCCCCCAATGCTTTCCTGCATGGCTACCCCGGATGGTTTTGTCACGCGGGAAATGATGGAGTTTTACGGAGCTTTTGCTCGTGGTGGAGCAGGTATTGTTACTATTGGGGACACGGCTGTAGACTCGGTATATGCTAAAGCTCACTACGGACAATTGAGTTTAGGAGATGATCGTGTAGTTAATGGTTTAAGTTCCATGGTGGAATTTATCCAGAAATTTGGGGCCAAGGCTTCTATCGAAATTAATCATCCGGGAAGATTAGCATCTCCTGAAGTCATCGGGCGTTTCCCAATAGCTCCATCTCGTGTGCCTACAAAGTGGCAGGAAATTGCTGCCGGTGAAAATAATCCGGTGGTTATGATCACAGAAATGGACCAGGACCTTATTGAGCAGGTTAAGGAAAACTATGTCCAGGCGGCTTACCGTTGCCTGGCTGCCGGTTTTGAGATGATCATGATCCATGGTGGTCATGGTAATCTGCTTTCCCAGTTTGTTTCCCCTCTAACCAATAGAAGAAACGATAAATATGGAGGTAGTCTGGAAAACCGCGCCAGGTTTGTAATAGAGCTCCTAGATGATATTCGTAAGCGTGTAGGTAACCGGCTGGCCATAGAATATCGGGTCAGCGGGAGTGAACTGGATCCCCAAGGATTACAGGAAGAGGATGTCATAGAATTCCTGAAAATGATTCAGGATAAAATAGACCTGGTGAATGTGTCCGTGGGGCTCATCAGTGATCCTAAGTATATCACTCATTTTGCCCAGCCCACCTATTTTCCGCACGAGTATAACGTCCACAGAGCAGAGAAGATTAAAAAGGCTCTTAAGATTCCAGTCACCTGCGTTGGATCAATCAGTGATCTGGATACCGCTGAACGCATCATCGCTGAAGGTAAGGCGGATATCGTGGCAATGGGCAGGGCACAAGTAGCTGATCCGGAACTGGTTAATAAAAGTATCAGAGGCGAACTGGAGGATATACGTCCCTGTCTCCGTTGTCAGGTATGTGGAGAGAAACCATCAAACTTTTACCCAGTGCGCTGTACAGTAAATCCTGTGGCTGGCAGAGAAGTTGAATACAAATATCTACGTTCGGCTGTAAAAAAGAGAAAGATCGTCATTGTGGGTGGTGGCCCTGCAGGCATGGAAACCGCAATTATCGCCGCCGCCAGGGGACACCATGTTACTCTATTTGAAAAGGAACCGGAGCTTGGAGGAGCCCTGCGTTTTGCCGCTGCTCCTTCCTTTAAAGGAGATATGAAAAGATATCTCAACTGGTTGATTCTGCAGACGGGAAAGTCCGGAGCGGATGTAAGGTTGTCTGTAGATGTTAAACCGGATATGATTAAGTCTCTCGGTCCTGATATACTCGTAGTAGCTGTGGGGGCAGTGCCTTTGATTCCTGACCTTCCTGGACTGAAGAATGGCAATGTTGTATGGGCAGGGGATGTAGATCTGGGTAAAGTGAAGACTGGAGATAATGTCGTTGTTGCTGGCGCCGGCCTCACGGGTTGTGAAACCGCCCTGCAACTGGCTATGGAAGGGAAAAAAGTGATGGTCTTCGACCAGCTCCCTGCTTCTGAAATAGCCCGTGATTCTTCACTGGCCGGTAAACTTGCCTTAATGGAGCTTCTGGATAAGCATGGAGTAAAAATAAAGACGGAAATGACCCTTATAAGAATGGAGGATAACGCAGTGGTTGTCCGTGATAGGGGTCAGAATGAGATAAAGCTGCCGGCTGATACATTGGTACTCGCTCTCGGTCTAAAGCCCCGTGTAGACCTGGTTAAAAGGCTCCGGGAATCGGCCAATGAGGTCTATGTCATTGGTGATTGTGTAAAACCTCGTACTCTCTATTATGCTATACACGAGGGATTTGATCTGGCGGCAGAGATTTAATTAGAAGTAATTGTAAAAAGTTGGTGAGAAATAATGGTCGGGGCGGGCAGATTTGAACTGCCGACCTCATGGTCCCAAACCATGCGCGCTAAACCAGCTGCGCCACGCCCCGTGCTTTATCATTATAACAGACTTAAGGCGTGCTCATAAAGTCGAGATTCTTTATTGCGGTCGCAACGCCTTTCGCCGTATTTGAGTTAAAAGAGGTATCGGAACATGGAAACAATGAGGGCAATTTTGACACGACGAAGTATACGCAAATACAAACCCCAGCCGGTGCCAGCCGAGGTGGTGAAAGAGCTATTGGAGGCGGCTATGAATGCACCTTCGGCGGGCAACCATCGTCCTTGGTATTTCATCGTGGTTGATGACCCTGAGATAATGCGCCGGATACCTGAATTTCATCCGTATGCACAGATGGTCACCCGAGCTCCCCTGGCTATTGTGGTTTGCGGGGATAGCCTGAGTGGCCGGGGATATGGCTTCTGGGTCCAGGATTGTGCCGCGGCGACACAAAATATGTTGCTGGCCATTCATGATAAAGGACTGGGGGGCGTCTGGTTAGGAGTGTATCCTTTGCAGGAACGTATTGATGGCGCCCGAAAGTTATTCAACCTTCCGGAGCATATTATGCCTCTTTCCATTGTTGTACTGGGTTATCCGGATGAAGAAAAACCCATCGTGAACAATTTTGATCCCTCTAAGGTTCATCACAACCGCTGGTGAAGATAACCAGGCATTTTAAAATAAAATGGAAGAGTTTCTTTTTAACTTTTCCTTGCCAGTCTGCGCACGGAAAGCACCATAGGTATGGATATGGCAAAAAGGACCAGAAAGGTTATGAGGGCAGGCTGGTATCCCCCAGTCGCATCGAAGATATAATTGGACAGCAGGGGGCCAAAAGCACTACCTAGCCCATTAATAAAGGACATTACTCCGAATATAGTGCCGTATCTTACCATGCCGAAATGAGAACTGATCATGATGGACATAACCGGAAGCCAGCTACCGATTCCGAAACCCCAAATAACAGAGTAGACCCAGATAATCGGCAGGGGCGAGTCTGGTTTGATATTTAATAATATTATGACCCCGATCAGCTGGAGTATAAGCCCTATAGCCAGAGCATATTTTGGTTTAATTTTATCGCACATCCATCCGAAGCTGAATTTACCGACAGCGCTCATCATGCCGACGACACCCATGAATGATGAAGTTACAACCGTAGAAAAACCCTGATCGCTAAGGTATAGAACGTGAGTCTGCATCACCCCGTTCTGGGCGAACTGGCTTAACAGGAAACAGAGCGCAATCAACCAGAAGGCTAAAGTGGCAATTGCCTCCAGCACGCTGAAGCCCTCTGTCGCCCTTAAAAGTTTACTACTCTCATCAATGCTATTTGCCCCATCGGGATACAGACCTTTTTCTGCTGGCCTCGTTCTAATGACAAAAAGGGACAACGGCAAAATAACCATCCAGGTAAAAATTGCCATATCAAGGTAAGCCTGTCGCCAGCCAAAGTGAGGAATGAGAAACCCTCCTACAACAGGGGCTGAGATGAGCCCACCTATTCCCACTGCCACAGACATAATACCAATTGCCAGTCCCCGTCTTTTAACAAACCAGTGAGAGACCACGGCGCTTGCAGGTACTTGAGCACAAGCTGCCATTCCGATGCCGACAACGGCGTAGGAGAGCCAGAAAGTGACAGTGTTATTTGTCCAGCTCAATACGGTGAACCCCAGGCCGGTTACTATGGCTCCCACTCCAATGACCGATCGTCCGCCAAACCGGTCTACAAGACCACCGATGCAAGGTGAGACCAGTCCCATGGAGAGGCTCCATATCGTAAATCCAAGGGTGATAATGCTCCTGTCCCAGCCCAGTTCTGCATTTATAGGTTTGACGAAAAAAGAAAAGGAGTAAAGTCCAAATCCGGCATAAATGAAAATACCCACAGTAACGGCGAGTAAAACCCAATAGCCGTAAAAAATTTTGCCCTTGTCTTTAGGAAAGGTATTGCTCAAAGAAGAAATCTCTTTCTCTTGAATTAAAACTACTTTATTATAATGTACCAGATATGAAGCCGGACTCGCTACTATATGGAGCAAGCCCGGCTTGTAAATGAACCGTTATTGTAGAAGAAGTAAGGTGACAAAATACTAAGGACTAAAACCCCTTTATTTTTTATATCCGGTAATTTCTCCTATCCAGTTAATAAAGTCCTCTGCGTCTTCATTGGCCCCATGTCCAGCATCCCAGTATAACCATGTGTTGACATTTTTACCCAGGTTTTCCAGGCTTGTGGCCAGATTTATCCAGACTGGAAGGGAACTGTGGTTATCGCAAGTGCCCGAGCGTATCCACCAGTAGTCGGCACAACCGGGGTTTTTCTGTCGGATGAAATACATAGGATTCATTAAATTCACCAGAGTTTTTACTTCATCATCGATTTCAGCTTCAGGATTGCCGGTAGCGTGCCTTAAACTAAAGTTGGTGAAATGTCTAGCGTTGGTGGTCTTGTTACCGAAAAGAATTGGTTCGGCCATTTTCATTTCGAAGTCATCAAAAGCCGGAAGGCCTTTCATTCTACCCACATGGCTGACGTAATCAGCAAAAGTAAAGGAGGCAGTGCCATTCGACCAGGTAATCCAGGGGTTCTTTGCCAAGTATTCAGTTCTTTCGGATTCGGTTTTAGATGAGAGGAACTTATTAGCAGAAGGAATAAGGTAGTATTTTATTAGATAATCGGCGTAGTTGTCCGCGGTGATGGTACCGAAATCATCTTTACCCTTGAGGTTGAGAGAAGCCTGGTATTCTTTGAAGGCGTCTTTCAGTTGTTGGGAAAGGGTTTGGTCAACCAGCCCAGGAGCTGGTGGTTCGGCACCGGGGATTTGTACGCCAGGGCTTATGGGGACATTGCCGTACATCCACTCGTAAGCCATGTCCGCATGTTCCAGATCAGTAATGGCGCAGTAAGGAGCGGCGGCAAAAATATTATCGCTGGCAGAAGCAGCGCCGAGTTCTTTAAAATAAGAGTCATACGGGTTACTGTTACCTGAGGCACCAAGGAGGGCGGAAAGAGCGCCGCCAGCAGAACCGCCGGTCGCGATAATCCGGTTAGCATCGCCGGGCATGATATTATCATTATGCCGTATATATTTAACGGCACACTTAAGGTCAACTATTGCAGCAGGAGCCTTGCCGTAGTAAGTGCCATCGGCCGCCTGGTTGTCGCGTCCCCGGCACCCGGGAGACACCACTACATAGCCCGCGGCCAGTGCCAGGTCGGGGTTCGGATTGGAGGGTGGAGTCATTCCAGGGGGAGGACCTCCAGTTGATGGACCTCCCCCGGGAGGAACCTCTGCTCCAGGAGGGGGGCCTGCCATGCCGACGCCGGCAATTGAGGACATATATCCTCCCACATTAATATCAAATAAAATGGGTGCCCTGGTAGCATCAACATTGATTCCGTTGATTTTGATCGGAACACTGACATTCATACTCTGGTATTTGGCATCAATGGGGTTAGCCACATAGGTTATATGCTCATAGAAACGGTAGGTGACTTCTATCACGCCTTTAGAAGTGGTTACAGTTTTTGTCTGTATAGTATAGTTGTCTTCTGGGAAGAGTAATGGGTCTATTGTTGTTCCAGTAGGGGTTTTACTTTCGCTTTTACCTTTGCTGCCGGAGCATCCGGTAAAAGCCAGGGTCACCGCCAGTAAAACAAACGGTAAGTAAAAAGTTATTTTTTTCATACAAACCTCCAAAATAAATTAGTTGGGGAAATCTAATAGATAACATTTTAATAAAGGAGTTATTACTTCTTTTAAGTTCTCCTTAGCATCTTTATTTTATTCTATGGTTGTTTTACGTACAATTCTTTATTTGCTATGATATATTCCAGTTTGGAATATATCATAGCAAATAAATCTGATGAATATTGATCATTTATGTGAGTTTGTGGTTATCGCAGACTTGGGCAATTTTTCACTCGCGGCAGAAGAATTATATTTATCCCAATCTTCGCTTTCAAAACACATCATTGCCCTTGAGAAAGAACTCGGGGTAAAGCTTTTTGACCGTACCTCACGAAAAATAGTTTTGACCGACGCAGGTAACAAAGTTCTGCCCTTTGCCAGGCAGATTGCTGAAATAAGGGAAAGAATTACGCGTGTTGCCGGGGAAGAAGCCTCTCTTCAAAGGAATCTAGTAAATATCGCCTCAATCCCGGTCATGGCGCAATACAATATTACAGGGGTTATCGCGCGGTTTTATAAAGAGCGACCAGAGGTAAACCTTCAGGTTTCTGAGTATGAGTACCACGAAATATCGGGTTTACTTGAATCAGGTAAATGCGAACTTGCTTTTATCCGCAAATTGGAAGGTGATGCCGCAAACTACGAATACCTGCCGTTCTATAAAGACCGCGTAGTAGCAGTAATTCCCTGTTTTCACTATCTAGCCGCAAGAAAGATAATCCAGCTACAGGATTTAAAGGATGAAGACTTTCTGTTTCTGGGTAAGGAGACAGGGCTGTATAATCTGTTTACTAATTTATGTCAGACTGCAGGGTTTACTCCTAGAGTGAAGTATACGGGTCACAGGCCGGAAAATATCATCGATCTCGTTTCTCAGGGTATGGGCGTAGCTCTGTTAATGAGACGCCATGGAGCTTATTTTAGGAATAAGGGTGTATTTTTTGTAAATATTATTCCCACAGTAGAAAGTTCGATTTGTCTTGCGAGACTTAAAAACAAAAGACTTTCGTCTGGAGCTGCATTGTTCTGGAATTACATCAAAAACGTCATTGTAAAAAAAATGGAATAGGTTTCGATCTCGATAGACTTACCTCCTACTAGTGTACCGCAATTAACTATTGAATTCAATTTTATCTCTAATGAAATTAATTATTTCCCGCATACCTGCATCGGCTTCAGGATAATTACCGAATTCCTGGGCAAAGCAATGTCCCATTCCCTTCCAGATATGGAGCAACACTTCTGCATCTGCTCTGGCTACAGCTTCTGCCAGACGGACGGAGTCGGCAGCA
>Ga0315298_1007826_pt1 | contig 13887 bp, 14 predicted proteins | sample WHS_1_MG_FD_203077 | JGI IMG/M metagenome (GOLD analysis project Ga0315298, IMG submission 203077) | Extremophilic microbial mat communities from Washburn Hot Springs, YNP, Wyoming, USA - WHS_1_MG | ecosystem: Environmental > Aquatic > Thermal springs > Hot (42-90C) | place: USA: Wyoming...
AGCAAAATATACGGTTTACCGGTCAGCCCGTCCTGAATGGAACCCACCACGGCCATGGCGCCAACGCAGTACAACAAACTGCTGGCCACGAAAGCGCGGGCCACTCCGTTGCCGGCACCCCCCATCCGCCGCTCCAGGTGACGGCCCAGGCGGTCGAGATGCCTTTCCAGATCAATCAACTCACCGCCGATCCCGCCCAGAACCAGGCTGGCGATGACAATCAGCGGGTTTTTTGTCTGCAGGGCCATTTGCAGCCCGATTAAAATAATGGCCAGGGAGATCCCCTGCATGACCGTCTGTTTCACCCGCTCGGAAATTCCTTTTTGCATTCCAAGGCCCAGCAGCGTACCGACCACGATCGCCGTCACATTGACAATAGTGCCGACCAATAAACCATCCCCCGTTGTTTCACGTGAAACCAGTCACTGCATCAATATATTTACAATCTCATCCAGATGCGCGCGGCTGGTGAACCTGATCTCGATTACCCCCTGCCCGCCGTTCCCCCGCTGCTTGATGCGCACCCGGCTGTTCAAAATACCGGACAGCATACCTTCCACCGGCTCAAATTCCGGGTCCCTGCCCCCGGCCGCGCCGGCGTTTTCATTCCCGGCAGCGGGATTAACCCGGCCCTTGCGCCGGCGGACCAGCTCTTCCACTTCCCGCACCGTCAAACCGGCGGAAACAACCTCACCGGCCACCGCCACCTGTTCTTCGGCGTCGCCCAGGGCCAGCAATGCCCGCGCATGGCCGGCGCTCAACCGCCCGTTGAACACCAGGTCTTTGACCTGTTCGGGAAGAGCGAGCAGGCGCAGAGTATTGGCAATAAACGGGCGGCTCTTGCCCACCGCGCGGGAAAGCTCTTCCTGGGTGAGCCCGAATTCATCCATCAAACGGCGGTAGGCCAGAGCCTCCTCCACCGGATTGAGATCCTCCCGTTGAATGTTCTCAATCAAAGAAACAGCCGAGGCTTCCACCTCATCGTAATCCTTAATCACAGCCGGGATGTATTCCTCGCCCAGAGCGACGCAGGCGCGCCAGCGGCGCTCACCGGCGATTAATTCGTAACCGCCCTCCGCCAGCGGGCGGACCACGACCGGCTGCACCACACCGTGTTCCCGGATCGACGCGGCCAGCTCGTGCAGCCTGTCCTCGTCCAGGTGCTGCCGCGGCTGCCGCGGATTCGGCCTGATTTCGGAAACTTTCAATTTCTCCAGCCTGTCCCCGCCGCCCTCAATCACCGGAATAAGAGCGTCCAGACCGCGGCCGAGAACTCTTTTTTTACTCATCGCCAATCACTTCCCTGGCCAAATCGTGATAAACCTCGGCACCACGCGAGCGCCGGTCATACAACATCACCGGCTGTCCGTGGCTGGGTGCTTCGCTCAAGCGCACATTTCGGGGAATAATCGTGCGGTAAACTTTGCGGCGGAAATACTTCTTTACTTCGTCAACCACCTGAATACTCAAATTGGTTCGCCCGTCGAACATGGTCAATAAAACACCTTCCAGTTCCAGCGCCGGGTTGAGCCGCTGCTGAACCAGCCGTACGGTATTCATCAACTGGCCCAGCCCTTCCAGCGCATAGAACTCGCACTGAATGGGAATGAGCAGGGAATCGGCCGCCGTAAGCGCGTTCAAAGTGAGCAGACCGAGAGACGGCGGGCAATCAATGAAAATATAATCAAACTGTGCCTTAACCGGCTGCAGCGCTCCGCGCAGAATTTTTTCCCGCCCCGCCAGCGAGACCAGTTCCACTTCCGCCCCGGCCAGCTCAATAGTGGCCGGCACGACCAGTAAATTCTCCACCGCACAGGTCCGCCATACCCGGTTGATCTCACCGCCGCCGACCAGCACCTCATAGATGGAAGCTTCCAGCTCATCCTTATTGATGCCCAGTCCGCTGGTGGCGTTGCCCTGCGGATCGATATCCACCAGCAGCACACGCCGGCCCATCAGGGAAATCCACGCCGACAGGTTCACCGCCGTCGTTGTCTTGGCCACACCCCCTTTTTGGTTGGCGATGGCTATAATCCTGCTCAAAATTCTGCACTCCTTCGTCCGGCCTGTGTTCTCAGATCAGTTATTCAACAACCGGCGCGGCAATCCTTCCCGGCACCGGAAATATGTTTCATGTGAAACAGTGTGCGCGCATGGAAAAGGGGCCGGTTTGTCCGGCCCCTTATGCACGGGGTCTGAAGGTTTCACATTTGGTCTGCACGGATTGGGAAGCCCTGCCTGCGCCATTGCGGTCCACCTGAATCACAGGTGCATCACAGTAAACATTTTTGTTAAAATGACACTCGGTCACGTTGCATTTGATCTGCTGGCATTTGTCAGCCACAAAATCACCTCCTGCCGCATAGCATACCCGCTTTGCAAAAATTTATTTACCGAGACCCGCCCCGGAAAACCTGCGGTTTTGTGCCGCATGACGAAAAAATGAGCGCCCGAAAGGACGGCAAAAATTTTATAAAATTCCCATCAGTATGGGGTTGCCGCGGGCCGATGGGCCGCTGCGTAAAACCGCTCACAACCGTCGACCCGGAATCGGAGGGCATCTTTCGGCGCTCCGCCGTGTTTCGTTTGCGAATCCGCGCAAATCACTCCGCGGGCACGGCCGTCACCTGCAAGTACGGCTTTTTTTTTAACAACCGGGAAATTACTTCAACGGCCTTTTAACCGGCACCCCGGCTTTTCTGGGGTACTGATCCGGAACGGGCGTCACTTTTTCCACCGTCACCAGCCGCCGCTCATCGCCGGTAAAAGGCAGCGCATAATGGAAAACCCGGTTGAGCCGGCCGCCCAGGATCTGCAAAGCATGATCAACCGGAAACTCCCGCTCGACCGAAGGTCCTTTTAACGCCCAGAAAAATCCGCCCACCTTGAGCAGCGGCAGGCAGTACTCCAGCAAAACGGGCAGGGCCGCCACCGCCCGGCAGACGGAAAGATCAAAAGACTCCCGCACATTTTCCTGCCGGGCGAATTCCTCCGCCCGTCGTTCAACCACAACAATTCCGGACAGATCCAGCTCTTTTATTACCAGACGCAAAAAATCAGCCTTTTTGCGCACCGATTCCACCAGTACGATTTCCAGATCCGAACGGGCGATTTTTAAAGGAATGCCGGGAAAACCCGCTCCCGAACCGACATCCACCAGCCGGGCGGCGCGGGGGGGAGGGAGAAAATGCAGCGGCGCCAGGCAGTCCAGAAAATGTTTGACGGCCACTTCCCGTGGATCGGTGATGGCGGTAAGATTGACCTGTTCGTTGCCGGAGAGCAGCAACGCATAGTACGCCCCCAGCAGATCGAGCTGCTGGTCGCTCAAAGGCATATGCAAAGAGAGCATCCCCCGCCGGACGAGATCGCGCACGGTGGAAAGTTCCTTCTGCCGCTGCTCATTCACGGGCGCCGGCACCAGCCATTCCCCGCCGGTTCAATGTTTCCAGGTAAACGAGCAGCACGGCCAGATCGGCCGGGCTGACACCGGAAATGCGGCCGGCCTGGCCCACCGAACGGGGGCGTATTTCCTCCAGGCGCTGCCGGGCCTCGGCGGAAAGCCCGCGCACGCGGCCGTAATCAATGTCTGCGGGAATAATCCTGTTTTCCATCCTTTTGAACTTCTCCACCTGGGCGAGCTGTTTTTTAATATATCCGGCGTATTTTATTTCTATTTCCACTTCCTCACGGACATCTTCCGGAATAAGCGCCCCGGGAAAAGGCAGCCCGGCAAGCAGTTGTGCGGAAATTTCCGGCCGCCTGAGCAGACCGGCCAGCGAAGTGCTCTGCTGCAGCGGGGAACTGCCGGCGCGGGTCAGAATGCGGTTGATCTCCTCGCCGACCGGCACCATCACCCGCTCCAGCCGCGCCAGTTCCCCCTCGATGAGCCGCTTTTTCTTTTCAAAGGCGCGGTAGCGCTCGGGGGAGACCAGCCCCACCCGGTACCCTTTCTCCGTCAGGCGCATGTCGGCGTTGTCCTGGCGGAGCAACAGCCGGTACTCCGCCCGGGAGGTGAGCAGCCGATAGGGCTCACTGATTCCTTTCGTCACCAGATCGTCGATCATCACCCCGATATAGGACTCGGCGCGGGATAAAACCAGCGGCTCCCGGTCCCGCAGCCACCGGGCGGCGTTGATGCCGGCGATGATGCCCTGCGCGGCGGCCTCTTCATACCCGGAAGTACCGTTGATCTGCCCGGCGCTGAACAGGCCATGGATCTTTTTGCATTCCAGAGAAGGCTGCAGCTGCGTGGGCACCAGATAATCATATTCGATGGCGTAACCAGGCCGCATGATCTCCACCTTCTCCAGACCGGGGAGGGTTCTGAGCATGGCCAGCTGCACATCTTCAGGCAGGCTGGTGCTCATCCCCTGCACGTACATCTCGTTGGTATCCAGCCCTTCCGGCTCGATAAAAACCTGGTGACTCGGCCGATCGGCAAAACGCACCACCTTGTCCTCAATAGACGGGCAGTAACGCGGTCCCCGGCCCTGAATGAAACCGCTGAACAAAGGGGAACGGTGCAGGTTCTCCCTGATGATCCGGTGGGTATCTTCCGTGGTGTAAGTAAGCCAGCAGGGCACCTGCTCCCGCTCCCTGACGGGCGAAAAAAAGGAGAAATTGCGCAGCACCGGATCGCCCGGCTGCTCGGTCAGCGCCGAAAAATCAATGCTGCGCCGATCCACCCGGGCCGGCGTACCGGTCTTAAAACGGCCCAGTTCCAGGCCGGCCTCCCGCAGGCTGTCGGAAAGCCCCAGCGCGGGAAACTGCCCCTGGGGGCCGCCGGGAAAGGCCAGATCACCGATGATAATGCGCCCCGCCAGATAGGTGCCGGTGGTCAGGATAACCACCGGAGCCAGAAAACGCGCCCCGGTGCTGCCCACCACACCGGCGACGCGGCCGTTTTCCACCAGCAGACGCTCCACCAGCACTTGCTTGAGATCCAGGCCGGGCTGGTTTTCCAGCACCTTTTTCATATTGATTTGATAGCGCATTTTATCCGCCTGCGCCCGCAGGGCGCGCACGGCCGGTCCCTTGGCCGTGTTCAGCATCCGCATTTGAATGGCCGTGCGGTCCGTATTCAAACCGATTTCACCGCCCAGGGCGTCCACCTCGCGGATCAAATGGCCTTTGGCCGGCCCGCCCATGGCCGGGTTGCAGGGCATCAGGGCGACATTCCCCAGGTTCAACGTCAGCACCAGAGTGCGGCATCCCATGCGGGCCGCGGCCAGACCGGCTTCGCAGCCGGCGTGGCCGGCGCCCACCACAATCACATCATATTTTCCGGCCAGATATTCCAATGTGCTCACCTCACATCCCATGGCCACAGACGCGCGGCATCACTTGCCGATGCAAAAATCGCTGAAAATGCGGTCGATAATATCTTCACTGACCGTGGTTCCGGTAATTTCACCCAGCGCCTCCCAGGCCGCGCGCAGGTCGATGGCCAGCAGATCCACGGGCAGCCCCTCATTTAAAGAGCGTTCCACTTCGCGCAGGTGAAAAAGGCAGCTCTGCAGGGCGCTCTTATGCCGGACGTTGCTGACCAGCAATTCATCGCCCGCCCCGATGCCGCCGCCCAGCACCAGTTGCGCAATCGCATCCGCCAGCCGGTCCAGACCGGTGCCGTGCAGAGCGGAAACAATCAGCACCGGCTTATCGTCAACCAGCTTTTTCAGGCGTTCGGACAAGGACGCCGCATCGCCCAGATCGCATTTGTTGATCAGCACCAGGCCTTTTTTATCCCGCACCTGCTCCAGTATCTCCCTGTCCTCCGCCGTAATGCCGGCGGCGGCGTCCAGCACCACCAGCACCAGGTCGGCCCGGCGCAGCAGGGCGCGGGAACGCTCCACACCGATTTTCTCCACCGGATCCCCGGTTTCCCGCAGACCGGCCGTATCGGCCAGTTTTAAAGGTATCCCCCGCACATTTAAAACTTCTTCAATCACATCCCTGGTGGTGCCGGGTATTTCCGTAACGATGGCGCGGTTTTCCCGGAGCAGGGCGTTGAGCAGGGAGGATTTACCCACATTCGGCCGGCCCGCAATCACGGTGGAAATCCCCTCCCGGTACACGCGCCCGACTTCGGCCTGCTCCACCAGCGCCGAGACATCACGAACCAACCGCGCCAGGTCGGCCCTTAAATCACCGGCCGAGACGAATTCCACATCTTCTTCGGGAAAATCGATCGCGGCCTCCAGGCGGGCCAGCACACCGAGCAGTTTATCCTGCAGTTCGTCGATCAGCCGGGACAGTCGTCCCGACAGCTGCGCCACGGCCACATGCAAACCGGCTTCCGTTCTGGCCCGGATGAGATCGATAACTGATTCGGCCTGGGCCAGATCAAGCCGGCCGTTCAAGAAGGCCCGTTTGGTAAACTCACCCGGTCCGGCCGGCCGGGCCCCGCAGGAAATAACCAGCTCCAGCACCCGGCGCAGCGCCACCATGCCCCCGTGACAGTTGAATTCCACCACATCCTCCCGGGTGTAAGAATGCGGCGCGCGCATCACGCCGAGCAGAATTTCATCAACCACCCGGCCGTCGGCCGGATCGACCACCCGCCCGTAAAAAAGCCGGTGCGAACCGCAGTTCCGCCAGTCCAGCCCGGCCGCGCTTTGAAACAACCTGGCGGCGATGTCCAGGGCCAGCGGTCCGCTCACCCTGACGATGCCGATGCCGCCCTCGCCCAGAGGCGTGGCCACGGCGGCGATAGTGTCTCCCAACATATTCCATCAACCTGCCCGGAGATATTTAAAAAAACCCAGCGGGCGAACTGCCGGCCGGGTCGGATGTCTACCCATGTTTTTTGGGGGAAATCACAATCTTACGATAGGGTTCCTCACCTTCACTGAAAGTATAAATGTCATCGCGGTCCTGCAGGGCGGTATGAATAATTCTTCTTTCCTGGGCGTTCATCGGCTCGAGCACGACATTGCGCCCCCGCTGCCGGGCCTTGTCGGCCAGCTTCCAGGCCAGCCGCTGCAGCGTCTCCTCCCGCCGCTGGCGGTACCCCTCCACGTCCAGGAGCACTTTGCAGCGCTCCAGGCGGTTTTTATTGACACTCAAATTCAACAGGTACTGCAGGGAATCGAGCGTTTCCCCCCGCCGGCCGATGAGCACGCCCACATCGCGCCCGGCAATATTGATGCACAGCGTTTTATCTTTCTCCTGAATGTCCATTTCCACCGGCAGCGCCATGGCCTTGAACAACTTTTGCAAAAATTCCCGCGCCCGGCGCACCGGTGTGTCCTTCACGGAAACCCGCACCCGCGCCGGTTTACCGCCCAGAATGCCGAACAGCCCTTTGGAAGGCTCATCGAGCACCACCACTTCCGCCTCGTCCATGGTCACACCCAAATCGGCCAGAGCCAAATTAACGGCTTCGCTAATGGTTTTAGCCGTCTTTTCTACTACCTCCACCTTCACTCAGTGCCTCCTTCAAACTCTGGGTATGCCTGTTCACAAAATACTGCTGAACAATACCCACGGCGTTGAAAATCACCCAGTACAGGCCCAGTCCGGCGGGCACCGTAGTGGCAATCCAGGCGATAAAAACGGGCATGATGATCAGCATCATCCGCTGTGTCGGATCCGATACATTGGTGGTCATCCGGCTCTGCAGAAAAGTGGTCGCCCCGGCCAGCACAGGCAGAATATAAAAAGGATCGCCCACCTGGCTCAGGCTTTTAATCCAAAAAAACTGGGCATGCGCCGGATCGGAATAATGAAAATGCAACAGCGCCCGGTACAGAGCAATCAAAATCGGCATTTGAACCAGCAGCGGCAGGCAACCGGCCATCGGGTTGACATTATGCTCTTTATACAACTCCATGATCTTCTGCTGCATCTGCTGCGGATCTTTATTCTTGTACCGTTCCTGAATTTCCTTGATTTTCGGAGCCAGCTGCTGCATCATCACCATGGAGCGCATCTGTTTGAACGTAAGCGGATAAAGGACTATTTTGATTAAAATAGTCAGCAGAATGATGGCCAGCCCGTAACTGGGCAGATGCATCTGCACCGTGAGGTGATAAAACCAGTTCATCAGCGATGTCATGCCGTCAACCAGCGCCTGAAAAAAATTCAATCGATCTCCTCCTTACTTCACCGGATCATAACCCCCGCGGCAAAATGGTTGACAACGCAACAACCGCCAGAGAGTCAACAGCAGCCCTTTTCCCGCACCGTAACGCGTAACGGCCTGAATGGCGTACTCGGAGCAGGTGGGATAAAAACGGCAGGTGGGAGGTTTTAAAGATGAAAGATATTTTCGATAAAAATACAAACAGCAAAGAATTATCCGGCGTGGCAAGAATCAGTCCCCGCCTTTCTTCATTCTGGCTTTCTGTGTCAGGCGGAACAAGCCTTCGGACAAATAACGAAAATCGCGCTTAACCGCGTCGGGGCGGACCACAATGACCAGATCGTGATCCGGGGGGAACCAGTGCATGTTCAAACGGCAAATTTCCTTTATCCGCCGGCGCAGGCGGTTGCGCACGACCGCCTTCCCCAGCTTTTTGCTGATCGAAAAACCGAACCGCAGGCCGGCATTCCGGTTGGGCAGCAGGTAAAGCACCAGGGAACGATTGGCCAGAGACTGCCCGTAACGATAAACTTTCTTAAAATCCCGATTTGATTTCAAAGTGTGCAAAGCCATACAAGCCACCCCGCCCGAAAAGCCGGTCCACACCATTTTACTTTACATAAAAAACAACCGAAATGATGAAAAGGCCACTGCTGTTAGCGGCCTTAGGCAGTCAATCTTTTTCTTCCCTTCAATCTTCTCCTCTTGATCACATTGCGCCCACCGCTGGTGGACATGCGCTTTAAAAAGCCGTGCATCTTTTTATGTTTTCTTCTTTTCGGCTGATAAGTGCGTTTCATTACCTTCACCCCTCTTTCATCGCCAGTGGCGGTAAATGGAAAATACTAGACACATTACACTTTATTATATAGTAAAAAGTCCCGCCGCGTCAAGAAAAACAGCGGCAAGAGCGCAATAGCAGGTTATGCACATCTTTCCACAGGGTGCTAAATTGTCTGTTGATAAGCCGGGGAAAATTTGATATTATTGAATCGCCCGGGCCGGGGACAAATACTTATCCACAGGTTGTGGATAATACTGTGATTAAGTTTGTTTACAACATCAGGCCAGGGTCCTTCCACAAAGCCCCAGTAAGCAAGGGGCTTTTAAGCTGCCCGAGGAAAGCGTCTAAAAAGCGGGGGGTTCCGGGAAATGTCTCGCCAGGATACAAGAGAAGTTAAAGCCGTCTGGCAGAAAGTATTAAATTTAATCAAAGGCATTCTGGATAAAAAATCTTATGAAACATGGATCAGTTCCCTGCACCCGCTCGGCTATCACGACAACACCGTGTACATTCAGGTCCCCAACTACTTCCATCGCGACTGGCTTTCCAATCATTACTTATCAATGTTGCAAAATACGGTTTACGAAATCATCAATGAAGAAATAGAAATACAGCTCATCCCACCGGAAGAAGTGGACGGCGCGCTTTTAAAGAGGCTGAGCCCTTTTTTTCCCAGAACCAGGGAACAAAGCCTGGCCATTTTGAACCCCAAATACACCTTCGACACATTCGTGGTGGGAAACAGCAATCGCTTCGCCCACGCCGCCTCACTGGCCGTGGCGGAGTCGCCGGCACAAACCTACAACCCGTTTTTTATTTACGGCGGCGTCGGGCTGGGTAAAACCCACCTGATGCATGCAATCAGCCATCATATACTAAAAAGAAATGCCAGTACGAAAGTTGCCTACGTCACTTCGGAAAAGTTCACCAATGAATTGATCAACGCTATCAGGGATAAAAAACCGGAATTGTTTCGCAACAAGTACCGCAGCATGGACATTCTCCTGATCGACGACATTCAATTTCTACAGGGCAAGGAAGCCACGCAGGAAGAGTTTTTCCATACTTTCAACGCCTTATACGAAGCCAATAAACAAATAATCATCTCCAGCGATCGGCCGCCCAAAGAAATCCCCACTCTGGAAGACAGGCTGCGCTCACGCTTTGAATGGGGACTGATTACCGATATTCAACCTCCGGATCTGGAAACCAGGATCGCCATCCTGCGCAAAAAAGCCATATATGCCAAAATAGAAGTACCAGATGAAACCCTGGCCTATATAGCGCAGAAAATACAGTCCAACATCCGGGAACTGGAGGGCGCATTGATCCGGCTGGCCGCCTACGCATCGCTGTACAAAGTGCCGCTGAACCCGGACGTGGCGGCGGAAGTATTGAAGGATGTATTCCCCCGGGATGTACCCAGGCAGATCACCCCGGCTTTAATCCAGCAAAAGGTGGCGGAATACTACGGAATCCGTCCGGAAGAACTGCAGAATAAAAAGCGGACGCGCAACGTAGCCTTTCCCCGTCAGGTGGCCATGTACCTGACCAGGGAACTGACCGAGCTCTCTTTGCCCATGATTGGAGAAGCTTTCGGCGGCAGGGACCACACCACCGTACTGCACGCCTGTGACAAAATCAAAGCGGAAATGGAAAACGACGCCGTGCTCAAACAGGCGCTGACCGAGCTGTTGAAAAAAATCAAGGGAAACTGATTGTTTTCCACAGCCGCACGGGCGGACGAAAGCAGCCCGACAGGCGCCGCGGGAATACTTATCCACAATCGGCGTCCGCCTACTAATACGACGGCGATCTCTTAAAACATAGATCATAACGATCAAGCGGAGGCGGCGGAAATGAGGTTCACCACCACCAAATCGAATCTGGTTTACGCCATTCAGACGGTACAACGGGCGATATCCCCGCGCAGTCCGATGCCGGTGCTCTCCGGCATTCTTTTTCATGCCGCGGCGGATCAACTCACCGCGACGGCCACCGATCTGGATTTAACCATCGAATGCATGGTGCCGGTAACCGTGGAAGAACCGGGCGCCCTGGTTCTGCCGGCCCGTTTCATCGGAGAACTGGCCAGGCGGCTGCCCGATGTGCCGATTGAATTCAAAACATCTTCCCGGGCCACCACGGCCACCATAAATTACGGCCAGTCACAATCGAGCATACACGGATTCAGCCCGGAACAATTTCCGGACATACCCCGGGCACCGGAAAAACCGCTTCTCCAGATCGGCGCGGAACTGCTCAAGGATGCGCTGCGGCAGGTCATTTTCGCTTCTTCGACCGATGAAACGCGGCCCATATTCACCGGCGTGCTGTTTGAAGTGCAAAACGACGGTCTGACCCTGGTGGCCACCGACACGCACCGGCTGGCCTGGCGCAAAGTGCCGCTCACTGCGGAAGAACCGATAAACGTAATCGTTCCCGGAAAAACTTTCAATGAGTTAATCAAAATAGCGGGCGGCGGCGAAGAAAACACCATCTCCGTTTCACTGGCCGAAAACCGCATATTTTTCGCCGGTCCGGGCATCCTGATCTCTTCCCGGATGATCGCCGGCAGCTTTCCTCCTTACCGGCAGGTGATCCCGGAAGAGTTCTGCACCGTTGTACATGCGGTGACCAGGGAACTGCTGGAGGCGACCGAACGGGCCTCTTTGTTGATCAATGAAGGCGTGCCGGTGGTGCATTTCAATCTGCGGCAGGAAGCCTGCATACTTTCGGTGCATACGGAAACGGGCTGGATCAGGGAAGAACTGAACATGCAAATGGAAGGCGAAGCAATGGAGATATCTTTCAACCACCGCTATCTCAGCGATGCACTGCGCGCCGTCAACTCGGAAAAGGTGATCATCAACCTGACCGGGCCGCTGAGCGCGGCCGTCATCCGTTGCCCGGAAAACGAGCATTACCTTTCCCTGCTTCTGCCGGCGCGACCCTCCAGGGAGTGAATACTTTGCAGACGGATGTGATTGTACCGGCGGGCATCCGGCTGGGACAATTCTTAAAATGGATCGGCATTGCTTCCACCGGCGGGGGGAGCAAACTGCTCATCCAGTCCGGCGCGGTGCAGGTGAACGGCAGGACCGAGACCAGACGCGGACGCCTCCTGCAAAACGGGGACGTGATCTGCGCCGCCGGCAGGCGGATGAAAATAATCATTGAAAATATGGAGGGTTAGCCGGTGTATCTGACGGAAGTCCGGTTGACCGATTTTCGCAATTATTCCCATTTGCGCTGGCGGCCCGGCGCGGGCGCCAATGTCATCGCCGGAGCCAACGCGGCGGGCAAAACAAATCTCCTGGAGGGGATTTTTTTTGGTTTGACGGCCCGTTCTTTTCGCGCCGAGCGGGACAGGGAGGTGATACGCCACGGCTGCACCGCCGCCCGGGCGGAGTTGCGTGCCGAAACGGCCGCCGGTAAAATAGAAACGGCGGCGGCGCTGAGCACGGAAGGGAAAAAGAACTTTACCGTCAACGGTCACAGGGTTTCCCCCGCCCATCTGCCGGAACTTCCGCCGCCGGTGATCTTCAATCCGGATCATCTGTCCATAATCAAAGGCGGGCCGCAACAGAGAAGGCGCTTTATGGATCTGGAAATGGGGGGGTTTGTTCCCGGTTATTTGCACAACTGGCACCGCTATCAGCAGGTGTTGGCCCAGCGCAACGAACTGCTGCGCAGAATCAGGGAAAAAACCGGCCGACCGGCGGATCTGCACATCTGGAACGAGCAACTGTGCCAGTACGGCGGAATAATTGTCGCCGGCAGGCTGTCCCTGCTGGCCGGATTCACCCCTCTGGTGCGGGAAATATACAATCGCATCGCAGGTGACGAAGGAAAGCTGGTGCTATCCTACCGCAGCTCGTTTCCCCTGGCCGGCGCCAGAGAAAGCGGGGAAATTGCCGCTTTGATGTGCCGGCGGCTGTCCGAACAATACGCCGCGGACATCGCCCGCGGTCAAACAACCCTGGGGCCGCACCGCGACGACCTGCTCTTCACTTTGAATGACTGCGATGTGCGCCTGTATGCATCCCGCGGCCAGCAGAGATCCATCGTCCTGGCCCTCAAGCTGGCCCAGGTGGAATTGAGCCGCCGCGAATACAAAGAATACCCCCCGGTGCTGCTGGACGACGTGCTGTCCGAGCTGGATCGCTCGCGCCGGCGGCAGCTTCTGTCGCACCTGTGCGCGCTCACCCAGACATTTATTACGACCAGTGAAGACTGGCACGGAGAGATTGATGCACCGGTTATTTATATATATAACGGTCGAATTGAGGAGGAATGAAAAATGTTTCTTCATCTGGGGGAAGACCTGGTGGTGCCGAAAAAAGACATCATCGCCATCCTGGATATACGTGCCGGGGGGGCGCCGATTACGGCCGAGTTTCTGGAAATAGCCAGGGATGAGGGTTTTTTACATCAGATTGCCGAAAAGGGCAAAGAAAAGTCCTATGTGATCACCAGCCGGAAAGTATACGTCTCACCCATTTCTTGTAATACGCTGAAAAAAAGAACAGCTGTTTTTCCCGGAGTATGAGTACGATTCAATTTGCCTTTCAAATCCTTTATATGGTAAAATAAATATTACATGAGTTTTTACGGCAGAAACGGAGGTCAGGGCCTTGCTGAATCAAGACACCAACCACCAGTACGGAGCAGAAGAAATACAGGTACTGGAAGGACTGGAAGCGGTAAGAAGGCGGCCCGGCATGTATATCGGCAGTACCGGGGCCCGCGGTCTGCACCATCTGGTCTACGAAGTAGTGGACAACAGCATAGACGAGGCCATGGCCGGTTACTGCGACCGCATAGAAGTAACCGTACACCGCGATGAAAGCGTCACCGTGAACGACAACGGCCGCGGCATTCCGGTGGACATCCACCCCAAAACCGGTCTGCCGGCGCTGGAAACGGTGCTCACCATGCTGCACGCCGGGGGCAAGTTCGGCGGCGGAGTGTATAAAGTCTCCGGCGGGCTGCACGGAGTGGGTGTTTCCGTGGTCAA
>Ga0315298_1007827_pt1 | contig 13886 bp, 11 predicted proteins | sample WHS_1_MG_FD_203077 | JGI IMG/M metagenome (GOLD analysis project Ga0315298, IMG submission 203077) | Extremophilic microbial mat communities from Washburn Hot Springs, YNP, Wyoming, USA - WHS_1_MG | ecosystem: Environmental > Aquatic > Thermal springs > Hot (42-90C) | place: USA: Wyoming...
CATGAAAAACGAGGTGATCATCCAAAAGGCCCATCGCAACAGCTACGACCACGCCGTGCGCTCGGTGGGCGTGAAAATGGTGGAAGCAGGCTACCTTGGCTTCCCCGGCGCCGGCGGCACCTACCCTTGGCAAATCGAGGCCGCCATCAACGAACGCACCGCCGCCATCCTCTTCCCTATCTTGCAAGATACAGAAGGGACAGTGCCTCTGCCCGAAGTGGCACGTATCGCGCACCGACACAACGTGCCGGTCATCGTGGACGCTGCAGCCGCCCTCCCTCCTGCCAGTAATCTGCGCCGCTTCATCGCCGAGGGAGCAGACTTGGTAACCTTCAGCGGAGGCAAGGCCCTGCACGGCCCACAAGCCTCCGGCATTCTCGCTGGCCGCAAGGACCTCATCCTCTCCGTCGCCCTCCAGCATCAGGATATGGACGTACACCCCCAGACCTGGACCTACCGCGGGCTGCTGGAAACCGGAGTCCTGTCCGGCCCTCCTCACAACGGCATTGGCCGCGCGATGAAGGTGGGCAAGGAAGAGATCGTAGGGCTGATGACAGCCCTCGAACTCTACCTCCAGCACGACCACGAAGCCGACCAGCGCCTCTGGCGAGAACAAACTAGCTATCTGGCTGATAAGCTGGCGGACATTCCAAATGTCACCGCTACTCAGGTTCTGCCCGAAGACGGCAGCGTTCCCTCCCTGCGGATAGCCCTGAACGAAAAAGCCCTCGGCTTCACCGCTTTCGACGTTGTCAATCGGCTTTTGGAGGGCGAGCCACGTATCGTCGTGGCGGAAGGTCACGCAGCCCGTGGCCTGCTCTCAGTCAACCCGATGACGCTGCAGGAGGGAGAGGTCGAGATCGTCGCCCGCCGCCTGCGCGAAGTGCTCCTCGACCAGCGCGCCCGGTAGCGCCTGATGCATCGCACGGCAGCGTATGGAGTATCGCCACGGCGTCTTGCAAAGTTGTTGACAGCATGCATTGCCCCGTGATATAAAGTGGAGGAAGCAGTCTACTTTCTCCACAAATAGCGCGAGGTGTCCTGGTGCTGCTGAGCCGGCAAGCTGATTGTGCCGTTAGGCTAGTGCTCGAACTGGCACTCTGCGACCCGGAGCAGGCACAGGTCAAAGAGGTGGCTCGCAGGCACCGCCTTCCCGAGGCCTACCTGCAGAAAGTGGTTCAGCGGCTCGTACAAGCGGGCCTGGTACGAACTATGCGCGGGCCGCACGGAGGGGTGAGGTTGAGCCGACCGCCGAGCACGATCTCGCTGCGTGACGTGGTCGAGGCTCTGGAAGGGCCGGTAGTGTTCAACCGCTGCCAGAATTGGCCGGAGGAATGCAGCGACGAGAAACCATGTCGCACTCACGCCGTCTGGGAAGGCCTAGCCTCGCTGCTCACTCAGGCAATGGACGCCATCACGTTCGCCGACCTGGTGACAGGCCAAGCGGCTGGCAAACTGGCACGCGTGGAGGTAGAGAGCTTAGGACATCGCCAATTCAGGCATTTACCTATTCGAGGAGGGGATCGTGAGCGAACAGGGCAAGGGACAGTCGGAGGAAGAGGCCAAAGTGAGCGAGAAAGCGAAGTCTATGGATGAGGCTCAGGTCAAGCAGGCGCTGGAGGCGATTCGCCCCTATCTCCAAGCCGATGGCGGCGACGTGGAGTTGGTGGGTCTGGAACCGGACGGCATCGTGAAAGTGCATCTAGTAGGCGCCTGCGGCGGCTGCCCCATGTCCCAGATGACGCTGAGCGCCGGCATCGAGCGCATTCTGAAGCAGCAGGTGCCAGGCGTCAAAAAGGTCGTGGCCGCTTAGGTAGGCAGGCCGCCCCTCGGCCCTCATCCATTCAAGCGGCAATCGAGCGACGTTTGCGAATAGGTTCTGCTATATAGCTGGCCAGCTATCCCGTTTTGCCGCGCCCGTGACGAGCCTCGTGTCAGCCCCGTATTCCTGCACGAGGCTCTTCTTCATCGTCCCCGCTTATTCTTTCATTGTCCCCGCTTATTCTCGCTTTGTCGCCTACCCCCGTTCGCAATACTCCGGTTTGTTGCTAGACAATATCGACACTGAGCCATGGGCGTAGTATACTCCGCCATATAGGGGCTGCAGGTAAGTCGTCGAACCGGCGGAGTGAGAGCTAGCAAATGGCGAAGACTCGAGTACTACTGGTTGATGACCACGCGATGGTACGGGCCGGCCTTGCCGTTCTCCTCAATCGTCAGCCCGATCTGGAAGTGGTGGGCGAGGCCGGCGATGGTGCGCAGGCGCTCAAGAAGACTGAGGAACTCAACCCCGACGTGGTAGTCATGGACATCAGTATGCCCGGCATGAGTGGCCTGGAGGCTGTGTGCCAGATCACGAAGAAGCACCCCAGCGCCAAGTGCCTGGTACTCAGCATGCACGATAGCGACGATTACCTATTCCAGGCACTCCGAGCTGGGGCCTGCGGTTATGTGGTGAAGAAGGCGGCCCAGGTCGAGCTGATCGAGGCTATCCGAACGGTCTGCCGCGATGGCGTGTTCCTCTACCCGTCTGCCACTAGGCTGCTGCTGAAAGACTATCTTCTCCGCCTCAAAGGAGAAGGCGACGAGGTGGCAGACTACGACGGCCTTACCGACCGCCAGCGAGAGGTACTGGTCTACGTGGCCAAAGGCTACACCAATCAGGAGATCGCGGCTCACCTCGTGATCAGCGTCAAGACCGTGGAGAAGCACAAGGCCGAACTGATGGAAAGGCTTGGCCTCACCACCCGGGCGGCCTTGGTAGAGTACGCTCTTCGCAGGGGGCTGCTGACACCATAGCTACGGGATGAGCTTTGTCGATGTCGCTTCCCGGCGCCAACCGGCTCAATCCAAGCCTGGTATCTTCAAGCCGGTTGACCCGCCTTCGTTGGTGGCTCTGCCCTAGTAGGGACCTCCCCCAGGCAAGCGGAGGGTTATCCCGCCCCCTTCGCCCTTCATAACTAGGGCTGTCCCGACTTACGCTCTGAGACGTTCTGCTGCATATTCTGCAAGAAGGCAGCCGTTGGTGCGCTATAATGGAAAAGGGACATCAGGTAACCGTGTGCTCTTGGCCTTAGGCCTCGACAATGGAGAAGCGCGGGTTCGATCGTCGGGCTGTGGGCACTGGCTTTTCTTTGCGCCTGGCCCTCTGGTGGCTCTCCCGGCTCCATTATCTCGAAGTTGGAAGGGTTTTAGCCGTGCCATCGTACTACCCCGTGTGTCTCGACCTCACTGATCGCCGATGCGTCGTCGTCGGAGGTGGGGAAGTGGCCGAGCGTAAGGTCGGAGGGCTCCTAGAGGCGAAGGCACAAGTTACCATCATCAGCCCTGACCTCACTCCCACTCTGGAGCGCTGGCGTCAGGAAGGCCGGTTGACCTGCCTCCAGCGTCCATATCGAGAAGGCGATCTCGCCGAGGCCTTCCTCGTCATCGCCGCCACCAATTGCGAGCAGACTAACCGCGCCGTCGCCGCTGAGGCTCGCCGACGTGGAGCTCTCCTTAACGTCGTTGATGCTCCCTCTTATTGCGATTTCACCTTGCCGGCTGTGGCTCGCCGCGGCGACCTCACGGTCGCCATCTCCACCGGCGGTCGTAGCCCAGCCACCGCCCGCTATCTGCGCGAGGAACTGGAAAGCTTTCTCTCTACGCAGCACGTTACTCTGCTCGAGATAGCAGCCGAGGTTCGCTCTGAGTTGCGCTCCGAGGGACGAAAGGTCTCTCCAGAGGCGTGGCACCGGGCGCTCGGCGAAGTAATGGCCCTCGTGTTTCGAGGCGATCTAGCTCAGGCACGAGCTCACTTGCGGGCTCGCCTGTGCGGTCAGGGCGAAAGGGATGAGATAGTCTTGGTAGGCCTCAGCCATCAAGTAGCGCCCGTCGAAGTCCGCGAGCGCCTGGCCTTCAGCGCCAACCAGATAACAGAAGCCCTTGGCTGCCTGAGCGGCCGAGTGCGCGAAGCAGCCATTCTCTCGACCTGCAATCGCACCGAAGTGTATGCAGTCGTTGATGAGGCAGAAGCCGGCCTTCGAGCAGTAGAGGCTTTCCTGGGAGAGTTCCACCAGCTTCCCCTCTCCCGCTACCAGCCCTATCTTTACCGACGGCAGGACCGAGAAGCCATCACCCACCTCTTCCGCGTCGCCGCCGGTCTCGATTCGATGATCCTCGGCGAACCCCAGATTCTCGGTCAGGTCAAAGAAGCCTATGAGACAGCCTCCCGAGCCCAGAAGGCGGGTCCCATCCTCTCGCGCGCCTTCCACCAGGCCCTCAAAGTAGGTAAGCAGGTTCGCACTCAAACCAACATCTGCCGTAGCGCCGCCTCGGTCAGCTACGCCGCCGTGGAACTGGCGCGTCAGGCTCTGGGCACCCTCAAGCAGCGATCGGTTCTTGTCGTCGGCGCGGGGAGGATGGGGGAGTTGGCCGCTCAGGCTATCGCCGCGCAAGGCCCGGCGCAGATCGTCGTGACCAACCGCACCTTCGCCAGGGCTCTCGAGCTGGCCGCCCAGCTCGCCGGCCAGGCCGCCCCCTTCGAGCAGTTGCCGAAGCTGGTCTCAGAGGCCGATGTCGTAATCGCTTCTACAGGCGCTCCCGGTTTCGTCCTTACTCCCCAGGTCCTGCAAGAAGCCATGAACGCGCGCCCGAGCCGCCCTTTGCTGCTCATCGACATCGCTGTCCCCCGCGACATCGATCCTGAGGTAGGGAAACTCCCCGGCGTCCGCCTTTTCGACATTGATGACCTGCAATCGCTCTGCGCCGCCAACCTCGAAGAGCGATCCAAAGAGGTGGCGAACGCCCAAGAGATGATCGAGGCAGAGGTAGAGGCCTTTCAAGCTTGGCGGGAGAGCCTGCCGGCAGTGCCCACCATTTCTGCTTTGCGTCAACGTGCGGAGGCGATCCGCCAGGCCGAGCTGCGGGATGCCCTGAATCGGCTAGGGGACCTCGGTCAGCGGGAGCGAGGCATCGTGGATGCCCTGACTTCCTCCATTGTGAACAAGATTCTGCATCGGCCTATCACCCGCCTCAAAGAGAAAGGTAGCGCGCCTCACAATGGGGATTACGTCCAGGCGCTGCGCGAGCTGTTCGCCCTGGCGGAGGAAAGCTGAATGCCGCCCCGCTCCCTGGTCATTGGCACCCGTGGCAGCGCCCTGGCTCTATGGCAGGCCCAACTCGTCGCCCAGCGACTAAGCTCGCGCTATCCTGATCGACGATATCCCCTCCAGATCATCCGCACCCACGGCGACATTACCGCCCAAGTGGCGTTAGCAGAGATAGGTACCCGCGGCATCTTCGTCAAAGAAATCGAGGCTGCTCTCCTAGCTGGGGAGATCGACCTGGGGGTGCATAGCCTGAAAGACTTACCCAGCACCTTGCCCTTCGGCCTGACTCTGGCGGCGGTCAGCGAGCGCGACGATCCCCGCGATGCCCTGATCACACGCCATTGTTGCCCGCTTGATCGGCTTCCCCTCGGCGCTCGCATCGGCACCAGCAGCCCCCGCCGGGCAGCACAGCTTCTGGCCGCCCGGCCAGACCTAGCCGTGGAAAGCATCCGTGGAAACGTCGACACGCGGGTGCGTAAGGCCCAAGAAGGAGCCTATGACGGCATCGTGCTGGCCGCGGCAGGTTTGCGCCGTTTAGGCCTAGAGGGTAACATTTCTCAGTACCTGCCCTTGACATCGATGCTGCCAGCCCCAGGGCAAGGCGTGATCGCCATTGAGGCACGGGCTGACGATCAGGAGGCGCTAGACCTCGTCCAGGGCATCGATGACATCCCCACTCACCTGGCGGCAAGAGCGGAATGGGCATTTGTCCGAGCTGTGGGTGGCGGCTGTAGCACCCCTCTCGGCGCCTATGCCACGGTGCAAGGAGATACCATCATTATGCAAGGCCTGATCGCCAGCCCTGATGGAAAACACTTGGTACGCGATACGTGGTCGGGTACCGTTTCGGACCCTGAAGCACTGGGGCGGGAGTTGGCCACACGCCTCTGGGCAGCGGGAGGCAAACTCATCCTGGAAGCACTGAATGAAAGACTCGATGAAAGAGAGACCTCAGCCAGTGAGTAGCCCTCCCAGCCAGACGAAGCGAGAGCGAATGGGCAGAGTGTCGCTGGTAGGGGCGGGACCAGGCGATCCCGGCCTCCTCACCGTGCGCGGCCAGGAGCGGCTGCGCCAGGCAGACGTGGTGGTATACGACCGCCTGTTGAGCGAGAGCTTGCTCGCACAAGCTCCCCCAGGCGCTGAGCTAATCTACGTTGGCAAGGCTTCTGCCGACCACACTATGCGCCAATCCGAGATCAATGCCCTTCTTGTGGCCAAAGCCCTAGAGGGTAAACAGGTCGTACGGCTGAAAGGGGGAGACCCCTTCGTCTTCGGGCGCGGGGGCGAGGAGGCCGAAGAGTTGGCCAGGTGCGGCATACCATACGAGGTCGTGCCGGGAGTCACTTCGGCCATCGCCGCCCCAGCCTACGCCGGAATCCCGGTTACTCATCGACGCACCGCGACTGCTGTTACCATCTTCACTGGGCACGAAGACCCCTCCAAAGGACAGCCAACCATCGACTGGGCGAGCATGGCCAGCAGCGGGGCCACGCTCGTATGCTTGATGGTAATGGAGAACCTGGCCCAAGTGGCCAGGGAGTTGATGCGTCATGGCCGCCCAGCCGACACCCCGGCCGCCTTAGTCGAATGGGGCACCTGGCCTCGGCAGCGGACCCTCACCTCGACTCTGGCTGAGGTTGCCAGCGCCGCGGCCGCCGAGGGTTTCGGCTCTCCCAGCGTGCTCGTGGTGGGCGAAGTGGTGCGCCTGCGCGATACCCTTCGCTGGTTCGACCGGCAGCCCCTCTTCGGCAAGCGAGTACTGGTTACTCGCCCTCAGGAGCAGGCCAGCCACCTCTCGCATCTCCTCGCCGAGGCAGGAGCCCAACCTATCGAGCTGCCGGCCATCCGTACCGAGCCCCCTGAGACCTGGGAAGCGCTGGACGCCGCTCTGCGACGGCTTCCAGACTACGACTGGGTAGTGTTCACCTCCGCCAACGGGGTCCGCTACCTTTTTGCCCGTCTGGAGGTTCTAGGGAAAGACGCTCGCGCCTTCGCCTCCTGCCAGATCGCAGCCATCGGGGCTGGTACCGCCGAGGTCTTGAGGCAACGAGGGTTGCGAGCCGACTTCGTCCCTGCAGAGTATGTAGCCGAGGCCCTGGCCGCCGGCCTTGCCCAACAAGGGCTGGCCGGTAAGTGGGTGCTGCTCCCGCGAGCCGCTGAAGCACGCGAGGTGCTGGCCGATTCCCTGCGTGAGTACGGGGCGGCAGTAGACGAGATAGCCGCCTATCGCACGGTCGCCGTTCTCGGCGCCAGCGAACGCCTCCGCCGGCTCCTGGAGGAAAAGAGCCTGGACGCCATCACCTTGACCAGCTCCTCAGGGGTCAAGAGCCTTCTCAGCGCCTTGGGAGAGAGCGGGATTGAACACCTGACGGGAGTTGCGCTTGCCTGCATCGGCCCCATCACCGCCAAGACGGCAAGGGACCTCGGGCTCGAGGTCCAGATCGTGGCTACCGAGTACACAATTCCTGGCCTCGTCGAGGCCCTAGAAAGGTACTACCGCCAGTGATTGGAGTTACCAAGCTTTACTGTGGCACCGCGACGCCAGGAGATGCTTTGCGCTATGGACGTCAGAGCCAGAAGCTACCCGCTCATCTGCTACAGTTCTCTGCCGATAAAAAGCCCGTCGTCGTGTGGAACTGCACTAGACGCTGCAACTTGCACTGTGCACACTGTTACGCGGCAGCCGAGGACCGCGAGTATCCCGACGAGCTGACCCACGCCGAGGCGCGCGCCCTCATCGACGACTTGGCCGCCTTCGGAGTGCCCGTCTTGCTCTTCTCCGGCGGCGAGCCGCTACTGCGCGAAGATGTCCTTGAACTGGCCTCTCTCGCGCGCAAGAAGGGCATCCGGCCCGTCCTCTCTACCAACGGCACGCTCATCAGCCCGGAAATGGCACAGCGCATCAAAGACGCTGGCGTCGGCTACGTTGGCATCAGCATCGATGGGGTGGAGGAGCACCACGACCGCTTCCGCGGCCACAAAGGAGCGTTTGCGGCCGCTATGCAAGGAGTGGCCAACTGCGTCGCGGTAGGCCAGCGCGTCGGCCTGCGCTTCACCGTCAACCGTCGCAATTACCAAGACGTGGGGGCGATGTTCGACTTAATAGAACGTGAGAACATCGATCGCGCCTGCTTCTACCATCTCGTCTACAGCGGCCGGGGGAGCGCTATACGCCAAGATGCACTGACTTCGGAGCAGACGCGAGAGGTGGTGGACCTGATTCTGGAGCGCGCTGCCGATTTTCATCGGCGAGAGCTGAACAAAGATATCCTGACCGTCGACAACCATACCGACGGAGTCTACCTGTACCAGCGAGTACGCCGTGAGCAGCCGGAACGCGCAGAACAGGTGCGCCAGCTTCTGCTCTGGAATGGCGGCAACAGCACTGGCTCCGGCATAGCAGATATCGACAACGTGGGTAACGTGCACCCGGATCAGTTTTGGTGGCATTATACTTTGGGCAACGTGCGGGAGCGACCCTTCAGCCAGATCTGGGCCGACGATTCCGAACCCCTCCTGCGAGGGTTGCGCAATCGCAAGCCCCTGCTCAAGGGGCGCTGTGGGCAGTGTCGGTATCTGGACATCTGCAACGGCAACTTCCGTGTGCGAGCGGAGGCGGTGCACGGCGACGTCTGGGCTCCAGACCCTGCTTGCTACCTCACCGACGCCGAGATCGGTCTCACCTAGCACTATTGCTTTCTCCGCTGAAGGAGGACAAGATGCCTGGCTTCCCCCTGGTACGACCGCGACGGCTGCGTAAGAGTGACAACCTGCGCCGCCTGGTACGCGAGACGAGCTTGGAAACCCAAGATCTCATCTACCCCCTCTTCGTGGTGCACGGCCAGAGGGTACGTGACGAGATACCCTCTATGCCCGGCAACTATCACCTGTCGCTCGATATGCTGCCAGCCGAGGCTGATGAGCTGTCCAGCTTGGGCATTCCTGCCGTTCTCCTTTTCGGTCTGCCAGCAAGCAAAGACGAGAGGGGCTCGGAAGCTTATGACGACCACGGCATCGTACAGGAAGCAGTGCGGGCACTCAAACGGGCAGCCCCCGATTTGCTGGTCGTCACCGACGTCTGCCTCTGTGAGTACACCAGCCACGGACACTGCGGCCTGCTGGAAAGAAACGAGGTAGACAATGACCCTACCCTTGACCTGTTAGCTCGAACGGCTGTCTCTCACGCTGCCGCCGGCGCCGACATCATCGCCCCCTCCGATATGATGGACGGGCGGGTGGCTGCCATTCGACGCGCTTTGGATGAGCAGGGCTTCTCCTCCGTGCCTATCATGAGCTATGCTGCCAAGTATGCTTCCGCTTTCTATGGCCCATTCCGGGTAGCCGCCGACTCGGCGCCTCAATTCGGAGACCGACGCGGCTATCAAATGGACCCTGCCAACGCGCGTGAGGCCCTTCGCGAAGTGGGGTTGGACATCGAAGAAGGCGCCGACATCGTGATGGTGAAACCCGCTCTGGCCTATCTGGACATCATCGCGCGCGTACGCGACCGAGTGGACCTGCCTCTGGCGGCCTACAATGTCTCGGGTGAGTTCTCCATGGTCCATGCAGCAGCCCAGCAGGGTTGGATCGATGGCCAGCGAGCTACAATGGAGATACTGACCGCCATCAAGCGAGCGGGAGCCGACATCATCATCACCTACCACGCCAAGCAAGCCGCTCGCTGGCTGAGGCAGATTTAGAGGCAGATATAGATGTCGATCCCACAGCACCAGAATCCAACAAGCTCGACAGCCGGCGGCCATCCAAGCCTCGCAGAGGCTTCCCGTTCGCCCAGCCTTGACCGTCTCGACTGCGAGCTGCTGCACGCCCTTCAGACCGCCTTCCCTTTGGTCGAGTCTCCCTTCGCCGCCTTGGGCGAAGGTCTGGGCCTGACGGAGGGCCAGGTCATCGAGCGGGTCAAACGATTGAAAGCACTCGGCCTCATACGCGAGCTGAGCGCTATCTTCGACTCTCAACGCTTGGGCTATCGCAGTTTGCTGGTAGCGATGGAAGTGGAGCCGCATCGCCTTTCCAGTGTGGGCAAAGCCGTGAGCGAGCAGCCCGGGGTGAGCCACAACTATGCCAGAGACCATCGCTACAACCTCTGGTTCACGCTCACCGTACCCCCCGGGCAGGATCCCTTTGCCCAAGCCAGGAACATCCACATAGCGACCGGGGCCAAGAGTCTGCTGCTGCTACCGGTACTGAGGCGCTTCAAGATCGGCGTCAGCTTCGACCTCCGCGATCGGCACGCCCTAGTGCCGACTCCAGTCGATCACCCTGAGGAGACGAGCAGCTCGGATGCCATTGATGCCCTCCCTCAAGTCGGGGTGCCAGCGCTTACCGAGTCCGAACGGAGCTTGGTGCGAGCCCTGCAGCGCGATCTTCCCCTCGAGCCCCGGCCTTTTCTAGCCGCCGCCACTCAGCTCGGGCTGACGGAATCCGCCTTCTTGCAACAGGCTAGAAACCTGGCGACGCGCGGGGTAATGCGTCGCTTCGGCGCCGTGCTCCGACATCGCGCCGCAGGTATCCTTGGCAATGGCATGTCTTGCTGGGTTGTGCCCTCGGAAAGGGTCGCAGCAGTCGGCAGGGCTGTGGCCGAATGGCCAGGCGTCACGCATTGTTACGAGCGTGCCACCGCCCCCGACTGGCCATACAATCTGTTTGCCATGTTGCACGCTCGCACCAAGCCCGAGTGTCTGGCCGCCTGTGCCGCTTTGTCCGCGCAGATCGGTATCTCTGATTACGTAGTGCTATTCGGCGAGCAGGAGTTCAAGAAAGAGCGAGTACGCTACTTCGAAGCCTAGCCTCCGCTCGCGACCAAAGAAGAGCGAGGTTGACAGTGAAGATCGAGAGATCAATTGAGCTTTTCACCGAGGCCAAGCGCTACCTGCCCGGCGGCGTGAATAGCCCTGTACGTGCTTTCCGCTCGGTAGGCGAACAGCCGCGCTTCATCGCTCGCGGCGAAGGTTCCCGCGTTTACGACGTGGACGGCAACGCCTACATAGACTATGTGGCGTCTTGGGGCCCTCTCATCCTTGGCCACGCCCATCCGGCTATCGTAGCGGCCGTGCAGCAGGCAGCCGCCCTTGGCACCAGCTTCGGCGCCCCCACCGAGCGAGAAACCGAGCTGGCAAAGCTGGTGGTGGAGGCTGTCCCCTCTATCGAGATGGTGCGCTTCGTGAACTCTGGCACCGAGGCCACTATGAGCGCCCTGCGTCTAGCGCGCGCCTTCACCGGCCGCGACAAGGTCGTGAAATTCGAGGGTGGCTACCATGGCCACGCCGATATGCTCTTGGCCAAAGCTGGTTCCGGCGTCCTCACTCTGGGCGCTCCCGATAGCCCCGGCATTCCACCCTCCGCCGCCCAGAACACCCTCACCACCCCCTACAACGACCTGGCCGCGCTGGAGAGAGTGTTCGCCGAGAATCGCGGACAAATCGCGGCCGTCATCGTGGAACCTGTGGCCGGAAACATGGGAGTCATCCCTCCCAAGCCCGACTTCCTGCCTGGTCTGCGGTCTCTCACTGAGCGGGAAGGCTCTCTGCTCATCTTCGACGAGGTCATTACCGGGTTTCGCGTGGCCTATGGAGGCGCCCAAGCTCTCTACGGCGTCAAGCCCGATCTCACCTGCTTGGGCAAGATCATTGGCGGTGGGCTGCCAGTCGGAGCCTATGGTGGACGGAGGGAGATCATGGAGCTGATGGCCCCAGTGGGCCCAGTCTACCAGGCGGGGACGCTATCCGGGAACCCGCTGGCAATGAGCGCCGGCATCCAGATGCTCAGGAGCTTGCAGCAGCCCGGCCTCTATGAGGAGCTAGAGCGCAAGGCTGCTCACCTGAGCGAAGGCCTGGTCTCAGCAGCCCGAGAGCTGGGCGTCCCCGTCTGTGCAACTCGGGTGGGCAGCATGCTGACAATGTTTTTCACTAGCGAGCCGGTGGTGGACTACACTTCCGCCAAGAAAGCTGACACGACCCTCTACGCCCGCTATTTCAACGCCATGTTGGAGCGAGGAGTATACTTTGCTCCCTCACAGTTCGAGGCCGGTTTCGTTTCGGCCGCCCATAGCGATGCGGATATTGAGCAGACGATCGCCGCCGCTCGTGAGGCATTGGCCGAAGCCGTCGGGCGTGCATCGTAGGGATAAGTCTCCGCCCCGAACAAGACTGCGGTAGCGCCCAAGCGCTGCCGGGCAAGCCGCGGCGGCGACCCGTATAGAGAGGAGCGCCGATGCCACTGAACGAACAACAGTCTCCACGCGTGGTAGCGTGGGAGGTTACCCGCGCTTGCCCTTTGGCCTGCATCCACTGCCGCGCCGAGGCCCAGCCTGCTCCCGACCCGCATCAGTTGACCACCGAGGAAGGGTTCGACCTTCTCGCGAGCATCGCCGCTATGGGTGGCTCCACCATCGTTATCCTCACCGGTGGAGAGCCTCTCACCCGACCCGACATCTTCGACCTCGCCCGCTTCGGCACCGAGCAAGGGCTGCGCATGGTTGTCTCTCCTGATGACGGCCGCCTGCTGACGGCAGACACCGTGGCTCGCCTTCGGGAGGCAGGCGTGCAGCGCGTCTCTTTCAGTTTGCACTATCCGACGCCCGAGGAGAACGATCTCTTCGCTCGCACCCCCGGCGCCTTCGCCTCTGCCTTAGCCGGGCTGGCCAACTTGCACGCCGGCGGGCTTCCCTTCCAGATCAACACCACGGTCACGAAAAGAAACGTGAACGAGCTCCCGCGCATGCTCTCGCTAGTCAGCAGCTTGAAGCCCGCCGCTTGGGACCTTTTTTTCCTCATTCCGACCGGCCGCGCCGCCCATCTGGGCGACGGAGTGATGTCTGCCGATGAGTACGAGGAATCGCTACACTGGCTGCACGACCTTCGCTCGCGGGTCGAGATGCCAGTGAAGCAGACCTGCGCGCCCCAATTCCGGCGCATCGAGCGGCAGCTGGCACAGCCACGGGGGCAGACGCCACGCCTCCCAAGCCGACCTGACTCGCTTGTTCATTCAGAGTACTCCCGCCGCCATAGCCCTAGTTCGCGCGGCTGTATGTGTGGCAACGGCTTCTGCTTCGTCTCCCACGTGGGCGAGGTGCAGGGCTGCGGCTATCTTCCGCTCTCGGCAGGCAATGTGCGCCAGAAATCGTTCACGGAGATATACCGTACTTCGCCTCTCTTCACCGATCTGCGGGACGTGACGAAGCTGGGCGGCAAGTGCGGCTACTGCGAGTACAGGCACATTTGCGGTGGCTGCCGCGCTCGCGCCTATGCCACCTCTGGCGACTACCTCGGCGAGGAACCCTACTGCCCGCATCTGCCCGGAACTCGCCCGAGCTGACAACCCCAGTCTTCTCCACTTCATCTCCGCGTCTGGTGTCGCGCTGCGGCCGCTGCCCTCTCACGCACCACGAGCGTTCCTGCCCACTGCCCGACGCATTCCCCTACAGGCTGCCGAGGTAGGGTTATCCCCCATGCCAGTCGGGGGCTGTCCCGTATCGCGTGTGCCCTAGGACTAGGGCTGTCCCGACTTACGCTTCCCGCGATCCTGGTGCATATTCCAATAGACAAAGCGGCTCGGCCACGGTGTTTCCACGTTTGGTGCTTGGAGGCCGCTCGATTGCCATAGCGCTTAGTTGCTAAGGGCAACACTTTGCGCAATGCCGCGAGCAGACGGGGCAGGTGCGTCGAAGGAATGGTTGAAGACATAAGCGCTCCTTTCTGCATCAGCGACGGGGCTCGCCATGGGCAGAGCTGCCGCCTGACCGTCGGGCTGCTGGCCTTGCTTCTGTTGGGCATCGCT
>Ga0315298_1007830_pt1 | contig 13884 bp, 2 predicted proteins | sample WHS_1_MG_FD_203077 | JGI IMG/M metagenome (GOLD analysis project Ga0315298, IMG submission 203077) | Extremophilic microbial mat communities from Washburn Hot Springs, YNP, Wyoming, USA - WHS_1_MG | ecosystem: Environmental > Aquatic > Thermal springs > Hot (42-90C) | place: USA: Wyoming...
CCAGAAGGCCGACCCCTATCGTGTGCAGCACGGTCGCCAGGCCGGCTGAATACGACGGCATCAACAACAACGCGAGCACGGCGTATATGGCCCCCATCACGCCTGTGAAGGGCGGCGAGAAGACTATAAGCGACCTGTCTCCTCGAGCCATCTCCCTACATCCTCTGCGAGCTCTGCGTAACGTATGAAGCCCTCCAGATGCCCCTCGCCGCACTCTATCAACATTCTGCCGTCCCTCATGCGGCGCACCCTCGGCTCCTTTCCCGTCAGGGCCTTTATGAGGGCTGAGAACCTCTCGGCGTCTGCCTCCCTGCCCCCCGGCGCGTCAGCCTTAGCCGTGGCGAAGCCCACGGCCTTGTTGTTTCTGCCGTATCTGCCGAAGGTAATCTCGTAGTCGCCCCTTACGCCGTCGACCTCGGCGGTTATTTTAATCCTCAGTAGGGTCCTGCCGCTTTTGCTCTCCTCGAACTCGGCACCTCCGCTTATTACCTTCACGAGGTGGCCGTCGACCTCCTTCTCGAAGCCCTCCAGCCTCAGGTAGCCCATTGCCTTGCCCTCCTCCACGACCTCCAAGGCCTTTCTGTACACGTCGTCGCCTTTCTCCCTCGCCCTCTGGAGTATGTACTCCACGAACTCGGCCGCAAGCTCCCGTTGTCCTTCGGAGCCGCGTATGGACAGCCAGGCGGCGCGCATCAGACCATCCTTGAGGATCGAGACGTAGCCGTTGTGGCCCTCCTCCGGCTTCTTCACCGAGAAGTGTTTGCCCTCCTCAAGGCCCACTGCCCTAAGCCGCTGTGCCTCCCGCTCTATGTTGCCGGGGTTGGTGGACTGATATCTGATCTCAAGCGAGTCTCTGTGGGTCAGCCTCACGAGGTACTTCGGCCAGCCCTCCCTCAGCGTGAGGCCCCTCTCCAGCTTGTCGAGCCAGCGTTCAGCCGTCCCCTCGCCGATCCAGCCGCTCTTGGCGGCTTCTCTAACGATCTCGGCGAGGGCGTCTCTGAGCTCCTTATGGCCGGCCGCAAGCTTGTCGGTGGTGGCTTTGACGCGCCACACGCCTTCGCTACCCACCTTCCTCACCTCGGCGCTGACGCCCGCAAGCCTTAGGAGACGGGCCGCGAGCTCGGCGCGGCCGCGGTCAGTCGACTCGAATTCAAGCACAATCGCATCGCCGCGCAGATATACGTTGAACTTGACCTCGACGTTGCCCTCCGATATTATCAGATCGGCGGCGACGAGGCCGCCCTCGGTCTGCCTCGGCTCCTCCCAGCCGACGTTGAGGGCTCTCTTGGCCCCAAGCTCCACGGCCTCAGCCAGCTTGTGGTTGATAACCCTTTCGTCCCTCCCCTCTAGCAGAGGAGGCCCGAAGAGGAAGTAGAGGCGGGCCAGCCTGACCGCGTCGTCGCCGTACGCGACTACGTCGAACTTCTTCTCACCTCTCACCTTCGCCTCAATGCCGTAGGCCGCGAGGGCGGCCCTCCAGAGCAATGCGATTCCGCGCTCGCCGCTGGCCAGGCCGACTTTTCCCTCGGCCGCGGACACGTGCCCATCCCCGCCTACGGCCCCCGAGATCGCCGCGCCGAAGTAGCTCAGAGATTCCTCATTCACGCCGAGCTTTTCTGCTTGTATAAGCAGGAGGGCAGGCGCAATGACCTCCCTAGCCACCTTGTCGTCGTTCAGCCTACCCTTCAGCGCCTCTAGCTCCTTCAGCGCATCCCCGCCCAGACGCCTCACCGCGGCCTCCACCACGCCGCTCCAGCGCCCAGCGACCCACTGCTTGAGGCTGTCCCAGCTCCCCGCCTCGACGCCCAGCCTCTTGAGCCACCCGCCCTCCGCGCTCTCCCTGATCGCCTCGTCGAGCTTGTCGAGAGAGGTGTATGCGTAGAACTGCGGCTTAGGCCCCTCAAGGGTCAAGCCCACGCCGGGCACTGCGACGCGGGACCAGCCGAACAGGGCGTGGGTCTCGGCCAGCTGCCACAGGTGGGAGGTGCCCATCTCCATCATTCTCGCGCCCCTCTTTCTGCTTATCGCCACGTCTGAGGCAGGCCAGCCCGCCATATAGGCGAAGGGGTCCTCGACGGGCAGGCGCCCCCTAAGCTCCTCCGCCGCCTCCTCCGCCATCTCGAGCTCCCGCTCGAAGAGCCTCCGCCGCTCCGCGTCGAGCATCAGGGCGTAGACTATGCTCGCCCCCTCCCCCTCTCCCACTTTTGAAATCCTCAGCTTTACGCCCAGCTCCTTGAGTCCGCCGCCCTCCTCAAGTCTGTAGAGTTTAAACACGTAGGACGTCTCGGTCTCCCTCTCAAGCTCCAGCGCCAGCCCGCCGCCCTTTGCGAGCTCCTCGACGAGGCCGCGGTAGCGGTCGGCGCCGGGCCTCAGGAACAGGCGGCGGAGGGCCTCGGCGATCATACTTTCGACAGTCGCGGGCCTCTCCGCCTTGGCCTTCTCGGCCTTGACGTACGCAGAGCCTGGCGCGTAGTAGAGGAGCCGGGCCGACCCGCCCTCCTCGAGCCAGTACCTAGCCGCTGTGCCGTATGCGCTCCCTCTGCCCAGCGCGTGCTCCCTATAGGCCAGAAGCGCCGCGTAGGCCTTCACGCCGAAGCTGGCGTCTCCGTATTTGGAGAGCTCCGCCCGCTCCGCCTCCGCCAGCCCCCTCGCCTTGCCCTCATCGACGTTTAGGAGGTCCCCCAGTTTGTACTTGACCGCATACTCGTTCAGCCTCTCCCTGAGGGTCCTCAAGGCGTCCCCGAAGGCCTTCTCCTCTTTCCCGGCCAGTTGTTTTATCTGTTCGAGGTCCGCCGCGTATACGGCCCTCTTGAACGGCTCCTTGCCGACCTCCCTCTTCTGCACGGCCGCCGCGGCCTCTCCTAACGCAGACCTGTAGACGCCGAAGGCCTCCTCAAGGGCCAGCGCCGCGTAGAATAGGGCCTTCTTCCCCCTCTCGTCGAGCTCCCCATACGCCTTGCCGGAAACCAGCCTCCTCTCCTCGGACGGCTTCGGCGCGATGATCTTCCTCAGCGACTCCCAGGGCTCCGCCAGCCCTATCCTCCCGGCGTTAGCCTCCCTCGCCACCTCCAGGAACTTCCCGTAGGGATCCGGCGCCCCTTTGATCAGCCTAAACGCATCCTCCCTAGAGTACTCGACCCCGCCGAGGGCGATGAAGGGCATCAGGGAGGCCGCGTGGGCGAGCCTGCCCAGCTCGATAAGGCCCCACAGGTTCATGGCGGCTGACAGCGCGATAAGCCCGGCCGCAACCGCCGCCGTCAGGAAGAGGTGGGCCTTGTGCTCGTCGATCCAAGCCAGAACCCTCGCGACCGCCTCCGTGAAGAGCTCGGCAAGCCTCTCCGCCGCCACCCTGGCCCTCTCGAAGACGTCCCTGGCCGCCTCGTAGAGGGCCCTCGCCGCCCTCCGGACGTACTCGGCGGCCTCCTTGAACTGCCCGGCGTCCGCCAGCGCGATCGCGGAAGCTACGGAGGAGACCACGGCGTCCGAGTACAGCCCTTGGTAGGCCGAGTAGGCGGCCGCCGCCGAGAGGCCGGCGAAGGCGGTGGCCCTAAGCGCCCTCTCCACCGTGGATATGCCCTTGAGCGCGTCCCTCCTGTACCTCTCGCCGGCCCTCGCAAGGACGTCGAGGATCTCCAGGACGAACTGCTTCACGCGGTACTCGGCGTCCGGTATCCCGGCCTCCTCCGCCTTTCTTACGGCCTCCCTTACGGTGAGCTCTATGCGCGCGTAGAGCCGCTCGCCGTCCCTGGTCCGGTACCCCTCGAAGAGGTAGAGAAGGGCGTCCCGCGCGTGCCTCGCGGCGTCGGGGGACGCCATGAGCCTCCCGAGGGACCGCAGGACGTCCTCCGCAACCTCGCCCAGTATGTGGGCGAACTCGGGCTCCCTCCTCGCTGTTTTCTCCAGCCTCGCCTGCACCCTCGCCGCGACGAGGCTCTTCGCCTTGAACGCCGCCTCCCTGTCGAGGGCCAGGCCGAACCTCTCCACAAGGTGGTCCACTACCTCAAGGGCCCCGTCCGGGATCACGTCCGCGATGGGGGCCCTCGGCCTCTCGCCCAGCCGTCTTAAACCGCGTTCCTCGACGGCGGGCCTCCGGACCTCCGCGGCCTGCTTGACCGCCTCGGGCCTGGCGGCCTCCCGCCCTAAGCCGCGTACAGCCGGCTCGACGGCCTCGGGCTCGGCCGGCTTCAACGCCTCGGCCCTAGCCGCCTCGGCCGGCCTCCGGGCCTCGGGCTTGAGGGCCTCGGCCTGCTCGGGTTTAGCAGGCTTCGCCGCCTCGACCGGCGCCTCGGCCTTGGCCGGCTTGACCGCCCCGGCCGCCTCGGCCCTCTGGGGAGGCGGCGGGAAGAGCTCCTCGTACTTGAGGCCGGCGCCCATGAAGGCGTTGAAGAGCTCGACCGCCTTTCTCGCCACGGCGGGCCTCTTGGGCGCATACGGCTCGGCCATGCGCTCGAACCACGTGTTCAACGCGGTTATCCAGACTGCCTTGAACTCGGGCCCTCCCTCCGGGTCGCCCGAAAGCCTCAGCCAGAACAGCGGGGCCAGGTCCACGGGCAGCCACCTGCCCAAGGCCAGGAGGTCGGCCGCCTCCTCCTTGGTCCTTAGCTCCCTCCCCGCCCCGCTCCTCAGATACGACTCGAACTCGTCCGCAAGCCTGAAGGCCAGCCACGTCAGATACAGCTCGTCGTGCCTCTCCCAAAGCCTCCCGTAGGGCTCTCCGTACCTCCTCCTAAGGTACTCAAGGGCGTCCCTGGCCCTGCTCCGGTCGAACTCGTGGACGATCTGCCACACGGTCCTGTTGAGCCTCGCCTCGTAGAGCTCGCCCACGGCCTTCTTCGCTCCGCCGTAGTCCCTGGCCCTAAGGGACTCTCCGAATTTAGATAGGGGCTCCTCTATGGAGAGCCTGTCTATGGAGTATGCCGCGATCTGGTCGCCGTCCCTGGCGGGCATTCTGTCCCTGAGGACGAACCAGATGAACGGCTCCGGCGCGGGCCACTCGGCCGGCCTTATGTAGGCTATGCCCTCGGGAGCTCCGTCAACGAGCTCCGTAATTGCCCTCTCCACGGCGGCCAGATCCACGCCACGGGGGGCGACGACGTATGCCGTCCTCCACTCCTTGGGGACGCCCTCCTCGAAGGAGGCGGGCCTCTTGATCTGGCGGACCTCCCACCCCGCCTCGCCCGCCCTTCTGGCGAGCCCCTCGTCCTCGGTCCAGTAGGCCACGTACGGCTCTATCCTCCCCCTCCAGCCGCCCCGCATGTACGCCTCGACGTGCTCTTGGGGAACGGTGGAGAGCCCGAGGAGGAGGGCCCTCTCGGCGGCCTCCCTGCCCATCCTGAGGCCGGAGCCGCGGGCGTAGCGCCTCATGGCCTCGTGGAGCTCGCCTACCGCGTCCTCGAGCCTGTCGCTCTCCACGAAGCGCTCCGCCGCCCTAACGCCGTAGGCCGCCAGAAGGCCGTCCACCGCCCTGGCCAGCTCGTCCGTAGACGCCTCGCCCCTCTGCACCCTCCTGGCCGCCTCGACCGCCTGCCTTACGCGCTCCTTGAGGTCCTCCCACTCGCCGTTCGCCGTGAAGACCTTCGCCAAAGCCCCCTCAAGGGCCGCCGGGTCCGCGGCGGCGTCCCTCCTCGCAACGATGCCGATGCCCTTTAGGGCCCTGCGCAGGACCTCCCCAGCCGCCTCCTCCTCCCTCCTGGCTATAAGCTCCCTCACGGCCTGGGGCAGGGAGTTCCACCTCTCTTCGAGGGGCCTCGCCCAATGCCGGGCGTACTCCCTCAAAGCCCGCTCCCCGGCCTCGTACGCCGTAAGGGCCATCCACCTCGCTATGGGGTCGGAGCCCGCCTCCCTCGCCGCCTCGCCCAGCGCCAACGCCGCCTCGGGGGAGAACTTTGCGATAGCGTCCACGGCGGCCGCGTACTCCCTCCTAGCCGCGGCGTACTCCTCGTAGGCCGGCCTGGCCCTCTCCTCCACGGCCTTCACGAAGGCCTCGGGAGAATCGCCCTCGACGTCTATCCCGAGGGCCTTGAGGGCCCTCTTCAGCTCTTCGAGGGCCGCCAGCGCCTCCTCCCTGCTGCCGGCCCTGAGGGCCTTAAGGAGGGCCTGCCTGGCCCTCTCCACCTCCCTCTTGGCGAACCGCCCATCTCCTTTCATCAGCGCAAGATAGACTGACGCCCTCTCCGCCGCCTCCCTCAACTTGCCGTAGTAGGCTGTAAAGACGTCCCTAACTGCTTTCGGCACCGCCTCCTCCACGCGGGATCTCTTGGGGGCTTGAGGGACGGGCCCCTCGAAGAACCCCTCCGCGAGCCTCAGGTCGTAGGCGGGCGGGATGGGCTCCGCCTTGGCCCTCAGCACCTTCTCGAACCTCGCGTATACCCGCTCGGCGTCCACGACCCTCACCGCCACCTCGCCCAGCTCCCTCGGGAGCTTGAGCTCGTCCGCCCAGCTTACGACCCGCCTAACGTCCACGGCCCTCGCCATCCTCTCCGCAACCTCCTGCGGGTCGCCGGCGAATGCCCTCGCCGTCAGGCCGAAGTACCTCATGGCCACCTCGCGGACGTCCCCATGCTTCCTCACGAAGTCCCTCACCTCAGCCACGTGCGCCCTATAGCGCGCCCTCGCGTCCGCCAGATGCCTCTCGGCCCTCTTGCGGGCCGCCTCAAGCCCCTCCCTCGCCCTCCTCTCCAGCTCAAGCTGGGCCTCCACGCAACACACCGACGCGGCCTCCCTCAGGAGGGCCGAGGCCCTCCTCTCGGCGCCCCTCAGGTAGGCCTGGACCAGGCGGATCTCCTCGTACGCCGCCTTGGCCCTTAGGGCCGCCGCGAGGATCCTCAGCCCCTCCGCCTCGGCCCTAAGCCCCTCGGCCGCCTCACCGCCTGCCTGCGAGAGCAGCAGCTCGGCGCGGGCCCTCGCCAGCTCGGCCGCCTTCTCGTAGAGCTGGACCTTGGCGCCCCTTATGGTCATCTCCGAGAGCTCCCTAAACGACCTCCCCTCCCCCCTATAATAGGCCTTGAGGCCCCTCGCCACCGCCTCCCTGCCGAAGTCCCCCAGCCAGCCCATCATCTTCCGGGCGTAGCTGAAGCCGCCGGTCAAGCCCAGAGGCGCCCCCGCCTTGGCCGCGCTCGTCTTGGCGTGCTCGAAGGCCGTAGCCAGATAAGAGCCATAGTCGGCGAAGAGGCCGTACCACCTGGCGTACGTGGGCCGGAGGACGTCGGGACCCAGCTTGTCCACGACGTACGAGTACAGAGGCGCCCTAATGAGGGACCTGACCCTCTCCTCGTCGATAAGGTGCTTCACCTCGTCGTAAAGCGGATTTCTGAAAATCTCACGGCCCTCCCTAAGCAGGTATAGCGACACCTCGGACAGAGCCCTAAACAGCCTGTCCGCCTCCTCGAGGCCCAGCATACGTGCCGCGGCCCACGCATGGCCGAACTCGGCGTCTGCGCGGGGACGTCTGACGTATTCGGCGAGCTCTAGGGCGCCGTACAGCCTGGCCAGCTCCCTCTCCAGCTCGCCCAGGGCCTTGGCCACGCGCCTGTCGTCCGGCCTCTCAAGGGCCTTCAAGACGTTGGAGAGGCCCAGCTCCTCGGCCACCCTCCTGGCCCCCTCCAGCTCCTCGGCCGGCCTCTCCGCGGCCGCCTTACCGGCCTCCCTCTCGCCCTTCTGGTTCCGGTAGGCGTCGAGGGCCGCTCTGTTCGAGAGGAGGCGGTGGAGGAGCTCAAGCCCCTCTATGGCCCGGCCCGCGCGCTCTGGCGACAGTAGGGCGCGCATCCTCTCGACGGAGGGCCTATCGCCGACCTCCCCGGCTATCCTCTCCGCGGCCCTCCTGATGCGGGCCGCGACGTCCCCCATGCCCCCTTGCTCGAAACGCCTCGCGGCCTCCTCCGCCCTAGCCTTGAAGGCCCTCGCGAGCTCGGAGGGGCTCCTGGCCTCCGAGTAGGCCTCCTCGAAGGCCCTCGCGACTGTCGGCAGAACGACGGACACGTCCTCCACCGCCCTCCAGCCCACCGACTCAGATATCTTGGCCAGCTCGGCCGCCGCGCGGCGGACCCTCTCGGCGCCTTCTACATCTCCCCGCTTGGCGTGCTCCTCGGCCAGCCTCTCCACCCTCTCCATAAACGCCTCGCGGAACGCCCTCTCCCTCCTCTCCGGCTCCCTAAGCGCCTGCGCCAGAGACTCCTCGAAGGCCCTAACCACGGAGCGCACCTCCGGCACCTCCCGCCTGACGACGCGGTGTCCCTCCAGGAGGTCCCTGACGAAGAAGAACTCCTCCCCAAACCTCCTGTATATTTGGGAGGTCTCCCGTAGTACCTCTTGGCGTAGCCTCTCGGCCTCCGCCGCAAGCCTCTCGACCGCCGTCGGGGGCATGCGGAGCTCCTCCGCCCTCTCCAGCATGTGCAGGACGCGGCGGTACTCGACGGCCTTCCTAAGCGCCTCAAGCGCCTCCTCCCCGACCCTAAACCCGGCGAGGTATCTGGCGTAGTCTGCCGCGAGGACCGCGTCCGGCCTAATCCTGACGGCCTCGGCCGCGTTCAGCCTCTGCTCCCTGAGGAGCGACGCCCTGTGCGCCACCGCCTCCCACGGGGCGTCCTCGACGCGCCTCGCGGCGGTCCTCCCGGACCAAGACCTAAGCGCCACCTCGCCCTCCTCGGCGCCCCTGGCCCCCAGCGCTATGCCTCTGGCGAGGCCGGCTATCCTCAGCGTCGGGATGCGCTCCTCGATATGCCACCTGACTATCTCCGCCGCTATCTGCCTCGGGTCGTACCTCGTGGGCGCAACCGCGTAGTGGGCCTCCAGGTACCTCTCGGCGCTCCTCAACGCCCTTACGGCGAGGCCGAGGTCCATAAGCGCCAGGCCCTTGACGACGTCCTCGGCTAAGGCGTCCCTGGGGATCTGGGGAGGCCTCCCCTCGGCGACGTGCCGGAGGGCCTCGTTCAAGGCAGAGACCAGCCTAGCCCTCGGCGCCTTGTCTATCACGGCGAAGTGCCTAAGCGCCTCCTCCAGGCGCTCCACCGCCTTCTTGGCCTCCTCGGCCATCTTCGCCCTCTCCCCCTCGTCGCCCGAGAAGTACCTCCTAAGAACTTCATACCGCCTCTCGAAGTCCGCTATAAACCGGCGGAAGTCGGCAAGCCCCTTTTCCGCCTCCTGGGCCATCCTCTGCCTGGCCTTCTCGAACTCCTCCTCGGCCGCCTTTACGTAGTAAGGAACTGAGTGGAGCCTGGCCCAGCCCCACCTCAGCTCTGCTACGTAGGACTGCACCGCCGCCCTCAAGTTGAGCAGAGCCTCCGCCTCCTCCGGCTTGATCCTGCCCTCCGCCGCAAGCCTGGCGACCACGTGGGGGTCCAGGCGCAGGAGGGCCCGCCACATGAACGGCAGGCGGTCGAGGCGCCACCAGAAGAGGTGGTATGAGAGGGAGTGGCGGCTCATCTCCACCCTCTCCTGCAGCCACATGTCGAAGCGGGGAGAGAGCTCCCTTACGACCTCGACTATGTTGTCGGCCTTGATGGCGTTCCATATCCTCCTGGCCGCCTCCAGCCTCGCCCTCCTCTCCTCCTCCCTCCTCCTTTCGAGGTTCCGCATCCACTCCACGTCGGCCCTCTCCTCGGCGGCGCGTAACACGCGCTCCAGGGCCTCCCTCCTCCACTTGACGTTGATCTCCTCCCTTATCTGCTCCGCCGGGTCCTTGAAGGCTATGTCCCTCCTGCGCTTCACGTACTCCCTATAGTACTCCTTGAGGTCGGGGCTCCGGATGTACCTGAGGCCGGGTATCCTCGAGGCCGCGAGGGCGTGCACCCGCGCGGCTATGCGGACGGTCTGCCTCATGACGGGCCTCTTGACGGCGCGCCACATGCGCATGAGCAGCTTCCCCCTGACGGCCACGCGGATGGGGAGCCAGTAGGTCCAGTCCTGGATGACGCCTATGACGAAGCCCCAGACCTCCCTAGCGGGCGTCGGGAAGTCGAGGAGGGCCCCCAGGAACTCGAACACCGCCGCTATGGAGAGGATCGTCACGAACAGCACCGTGAAGAGCCAGCCCACTATGTTGCCCTGCGTTATCTGGACGTCCTCAAGGTTTTGTATGCTCCACAGCGGAATCCCCGTCGAGTTATCGCGGGGAGGCATCCTCATGCCGGGGCCGTAGTAGGGCTTGTATGGAAGGGTTCTGTTGTTCCAGGGGATCCTCCACTGCTTGACGAAGCCGCTCAAATTCGCCGGCGGCGGAGGCGGTGGCGCCCCGAAGACGTACCTGAACATGTCGGCCTTCGCCGCGACGACGGTCTCGGCCACCTTGGAGTCGCCCATGGGGTACGCCGCAACCCACCACTCTTTGCCCGGCGCCAGCTCCAGGGAGCCGTTGACGACAGTCGAATTGCGCCAGTCGTACATGGCGCATGCTATCAAGAAGTTCTCGGCCCGGTATGATGACGGCACCGCGTAGTACATGGGGAGGGCCGCCGGGCTTTCGTTTATGAAGGCCAGGAACTCCTCGCCGCTCCGGACCGCGGCCCTCACCAGGGAGGAGTTGATCCTCCCGGCGGCCTGCCTCAAGGCGAAGAAGCCCGACCTGCTGAGGTAGGCCAGGGACACGTTCCTTATCACTATCAGCTCAAGGTAGTCCTGGCTGGTGAGCCGGTCGAGCGCGTCCCTAACGCCGGCTATCGGCGAGGCGGGGAATACGGAGGCGGCCTCGGGCGTGGAGGCGGGCGCGGTGAACGCGGAGCAGTAGAACTGGCTCTCGGCCCCCTCCACGTAGGCCGCCGAGGTGGAGTTGTCCCAGAGGACGCCGGGGAGGGCGCTCCCCCTCGGCTCCACGTAGATGAGGCCGCCCCGAAGCCACCAGAACCCGTAGAGGACGCGGGCCCTCGGCCTTACGTCGTATACGTAGATGGTCTTGTAGACGTGCCTGTCCTCCACCGTGCATGTGGCGTTCTCCGGCGGCGTCGGCCCGTCCCAAGGCCCGTGCTCGCTCCACACCGAGATGACCCACCGCCGCTCCACGACGGGGATCTGCGCCGTGTAGCTGCGGGGCTCCTTCACGACCCAGGGCCTTCCGTATATCACGGCGGACACGTTGTACAGGATCTGAGTGTCCACCTTCCGCGCGCTGTAGGCGTCCCACCACTGCCTGCTGGATGTATATGTATTATTTCCTTGGATCCATGTACAGACCTCCGTCCATGTATATAGAGGTATCGTCCTATTTAGATATAGGGAGGCCTTGGGCAGTGAGAAGTTGAAGTAGTCGGCGACGCCGCCGACGACGGGATCCGCGGCGGCCTTGGCCCCTATGCCTCGGAGGCCCCAGAGGGAGAAGTTGTAGAGGCCCGCCCTTATCGTCGCGTCGAGGACGGCGCAGCCGGACCTGTTCCCCAGGGCGTCCACGCACCTCTCCCCGTCGGGCCCGGACAGCCAGCCCCACACCCCGTCCCAGGCCTTGGCCGTGCCCCTCCCCACGACGGCGTTGCGCTCGCCGAGGGCCGTGTAGTCTATCGAGACGGAGAGGAGCCGCCAGAACTCCGGCGGCCTCACGTCTACGAAGTAGCTCGCGAAGCCCAGCCACCTGTGGAATCTGCAGATGGCGCTCGACAGGTTGGCCGCCCGCTCCTTAAGCCTCTGCGCCTGGTCGGGGGGCATCAAGTAGTCCAAAAACTCGCTGAAGTCCCCGTAGGACACGCACCCGCCCTCCTGGGGCGCCGGCGCGGGGAAGTCCAGCCAGTCCAGGACGGCGGTGGCGTTCCACGTCTTGTTTCCGTACGCCACGGGCGTCACCGAGCCCGCCGTCGCCGTCACCCAGTCCGTCCCGTTGAATGCCGCCTTGTCGAAGAATTTGTACCTCTTGGCCAGATCCACCGCCCCGACGACGGCGCTTTCCGGCACCGTTATGTTGTAGGGGCCCAGCGTCTCGTTTATCTTGGCGGCTATCTCCTCGGGGCTGGGCATCACGAACGTGTTGTTGTACCGGGCCAGGTATAGGGTATTCGGAGTCCCCCCTACGAACAGGAGCGGAACCGGCGCGGTGCCCGTGGCGTTCGCGGCCGTGGCGTTGAGCCACTTGGCCGTCTCCAGGCCCCACGCCGTGAACGCCTCGGCTGTGGGGGATAGGTAGTAGCCGATGTACGACGACACGATCATCGCCAGGGCGAAGAAGTAGAGGGCGCCTCCCAGCGCCCTCGTGGGCTTGAAGATCATGGCCAGGAGGGCCAGCGCCAGGAGCGGCGCCGCCATCCTCACGGCGAGCTTCGCCATGAAGTCCAGGAAGTGGAATATCATGACGCCCGCCGTGGCGGCGTTGAAGGTGGTCAGCGCGATCTGGAGGAGGGGGTCGCCTATCTGGGCCAGATACGCGACGAACTTCGACGCTTGAATAATCGCGCCCACGGGGGTAAACGACGAGACGACGGCGATGAGGGTCTCCGTAAACGCAACGGCGAAGAGGGCAGTCAAGGAGGCCTGCTGGACGGCCAGAAGGGCCTCGTAGGTTCGGTGTATCGCCTCGTAGTTCCTCTCAAGCTCGGCCCCTAGGGAGGCGGCGGGATAGGGGTAGGGGAAGAACTGGCCCTGCCTCCACTCGAACAACGTCGGCACCGGCGCCCCCTTGGGCGTGAAGGCCGCCACTATCAGCTGGGTCGCGATCGGTATCACGAAGAGGGCCAGCGCGCCGGCTACCACCGGGTATATCCACTTGGGGTCGCCCCTTATCAGCATGAAGGCCGCGGCGAGGACCACCAGTATGGCCAGCCCTACGTCCAGCATGTCACTCGGCCGGCGGAATCCGCGCGGCGGACGGCGCGCCGAAGCTCCGCAGGGCTCTGGAGGTCCTCGACCACGTCCCCACCCCCTCCATAAAAGCATCTGCGCAGCGGCCCAGAAGCCCCTCCCAGGCGCGGGGGTCCGCGTGGATCGGCATGGAGGGGTCTACGCCGGGCCCGCAAGTCACGCCCAAGAGGCGCACACCCCCTAAATACCTTACGCCGGAGGGAAAAGGCGTGTTTTTAAAGGTGGGCCCGGGCTTCCCGTAAGATTCCTGTATTATCCCTGCATCCTCGATAGGGGCGCGGGTCAATATATAGCTCCATGGGATAGATATATAGCCGCCACAACCTCGCGGTCGGGCGGTCGCGACGGCTCTATCGGCGTCGGACGGAGGCCCGCGACGGCGGAGGAGTCCGCCGAGCTCATGCGTCCTATACGCCGTCCGGACTAAGGGGGCCGCGAGGGCCTCCTCCCTGCTGCCGGCCCTGAGGGCCCTGAGGAGGGCCTGCCTGGCCCTCTCGACTTCTTTCCTTGCGTATCTGCCGTCTCCCTTCACCAGGGCGAGGTAGACGGCCGCCCTCTCCGCCGCCTCCCTCAATTTACCATAGTAGGCCGCGAAGACGTCCCTAACTGCTTTCGGCACCGCCTCCTCCAGCCTGCTCCTCGGAGGCGGCTGAGGCCTGGCGCCCTCCGCGAAGAAGTGCTGGGCCCTCTCCAGGTCGTAGGCGGGCGGTATCGGCTCCGCCTTGGCCCTCAGCACCTTCTCGAACCTCGCGTATACCCGCTCGGCGTCCACGACCCTCACCGCCACCTCGCCCAGCTCCCTCGGGAGCCGAGCCTCAGCACAATTTTCCATCAATCTATCTATTCTTCTCAGCATCTTAAACTGCGTAACCTCCAGAGGATTTACATATTTTATAAATACAGCAAAGTTTGTACCAAAAAATTTGATATATATAAAATTTCTATTTCATTATATCAAGAGAATCCTCTACGTTTTTTGCCTTACATACTTCGAGTAGGCGGCCTCCGCTATGTCCGCCGCTAGGGCCGTTATCAGCATCGCCTCGTGCATTATCGGCGCCACGCCTTCGCACGAGGAGAGCGCCAATAGCCGTTTAAAAAGGGACTCCCTCT
>Ga0315298_1007832_pt1 | contig 13883 bp, 14 predicted proteins | sample WHS_1_MG_FD_203077 | JGI IMG/M metagenome (GOLD analysis project Ga0315298, IMG submission 203077) | Extremophilic microbial mat communities from Washburn Hot Springs, YNP, Wyoming, USA - WHS_1_MG | ecosystem: Environmental > Aquatic > Thermal springs > Hot (42-90C) | place: USA: Wyoming...
GGTTCTACTGCATACGGAAGGTTTCAAACAGTGTTGCCAAGCGCATGCGTGCTTCGAACATGGGTTGATAAGTCGCTGATTAGGATTGGGGAGGAAATACGTGTCAACGGGCTTCTCATCGGCGTTCCGGAGCCTGAAGACGCTGAGTTGACGATGCGTGTTTACGAGGGCGTGAAGGAGGTTGAAACCATTAGGCTAAACCCGTCCCCGGATGGAGGTTTCACGGTGAGCTATAAGCCGGGGTCACCCGGGGTCTACATCCTGCTTCTCGAAGCCGGTGGAGTAAGGCTGTTGAAGGCCAGCAATGTTACGGTAGTAATAGTCCTAGGTGAGGTGACGCTTAGGGCAGTGAACTCAACTGGAGCACCACTGGGTGAAGCAGTAGTGGAGTTGAAGAATAATAGTGAAGTAATCCGCTCAGAATCCGGTGAATTGACAGCCATACTGTATTTAGGTGATTACGAGGTCACTGTAAAGAGAAACGGGTTTGAAGTATTCAGGGGTTTTCTCAGCCTGAAGAACAGTGGGATTCTCCTAGTATCCTCCGGCCAGAGCAGGGGGTTCCCGCTTCCTATAGCCAGTAAGCCTTTGACAGTTGAATTGAGGACTGAAACCTACTTCCTGAATGTTCACGTGGTTAATGAATTCGGCGAGCCTATGGGGAATGTTGAGGTCAAAATAGCTTCGCCGGTTTTCCAAGTAGTTGGGAGAACTAGTGCTGATGGCCATATGATTTTTTCAAACCTTCCAGCGGGAAACTATACTGTAAGTACTTCAGCCGAAGGTAAGAGTGTGAGCCTTATTCAAAACGAATCCATAATGTTAAAGGGATCAGGGTTGAACTTGAGGACCATACTTATTCTTGGGGCGGTTGCTCTAGTAGTTTTATGCTTCGCTACTTTTTACTTTGCTAGAAAGAAGCCTGTCCCTGGGAAGAAATGATTAAATCGCAGCTAATTCTCAATGTCTTCCGTGGTATGGATGGGGAGAGAAGGCAACCTGTGGCTTGGAGCATTCTTAGGATTTATAATAAACTCTATTTTGGGCGCGTACTTTCCAGTTTTTGGCTCTTTGATCGGCGGCTTCATCGCCGGCTTAATAGCTGGGGGCGGGGCCGGTAGGGGTGCCCTGGCTGGGTTTCTAGCGGGAATATTCGGCGGAATAATTGTAACCATACTTCTGCTCATCGGCTTCGTTGGAGTCGGGGGCCTGCTTGGAGGTATTCTCGGTAGTTTACTGGGTTTTCTAGGAGGCCTCGTCGCTGGTGGAGCAATCATAGTATCGCTGGCATTCGGATCCATAATGTCAATAATCGGTGGAGCTATCGGCGGAGCAATAGGTTAGAACCAACTATTATTTTTTATGGTTCTCAGTTTCCGCTTTCACGCTTATTCTGAGGGCTTATTTCAATATTCATGTTTATTCGCTTCGCAAACCTGTTAAGCTTCTTATTGTATTTCTTAACAAGTATGGGGATGTCCTCCTTGTTTGCGTAGAGAATTAGCCTGTCTCCCTCGACCCTGATGTCGAAGTCTGATATCTGGTTGTGCACTATTGCCTGTACCTCCTCCTTAAGCCTCTCCTCGTACCCCGTCTTCTTTTTGCGAACCGGAACTATAAAGGTTTGCTCCCCAAATACGTAGAGTTCGTATTCCGCCTCTTCAGTCAGGAAGTTTTTAACGACTATCGTCGGCCTGGCTAGGTCAGCATTTTTCATCCCCTTGGGGATCTTTACAACTGTTTCAAGCGTGTATATTTTCGAAACCTCCCCCTCCTTCATGAATATGACTGTATCTATGATGGACGGTATGAGGCCGAGGTCAGCCCTGCCTGTGAAACGTTGAATAGCATCCATGGGCGTAGTAGCATGTATGACGCCAACCATTCCTATTCCTGCAAGTCTTAGGTCTATGAAAATGTTAAAGTCATTAGTGTCTCTAAGCTCATCGTATATAGTGTAGTCAGGCCTGCTTAAAAGAAGGACGTCGTGGAGTTCACTCGGCTCGGCTGCAGTCTTAGAGTACTGCGTCACGTCTGGAGGGAGCTGTAGGTCCCTCGGGCTCTCTATTGTTTTAACAACCCTGTTCATAGACCTGTAGAACTCTGCAAGAGCTTGGGCGAAGGTGGACTTCCCCATGCCAGGGGCCCCGGCTATCAGGATTCCCTCCGCCTGTGTCTTAAGCCTCTCGACGAGCTTGCCTGCCAGATTATAATCCTCCAGGCTCCTCTTAATTAACGGTTTAACTGCAGTGATTTCAAGCCCGTCGGAAAAGGGTGGCCTAGTTATGACTATCCTAAGGTCTTTGAGCTGTATTATTGTTGAGCCAGACTTGTCTATCTCCACGAAGCCCTGGTTTGTAAACTGAACCCTCTCCATCACATCGGCTATTATGGATTCAAGCTCAGACTTACTGATCGGCTCCTCGCCGATATCCTTGTAAACCCATTTTCCGGGAGAGCCCTCCTTAGCCTTAGGAACAACGTTCTCCTTAAGGTGTATCGACATTATCCCTGGCATAAAGAACTCTTCAAGCTTAGCCTTCCCCACCGGGCTCAGGTAGATTGCTTCAATCCCCATCGCCCTTGCTGTTTTAGTCAAAACAGGGTCGCATGAAACGATGGTGCCGTTCATATTCATCGCCAGGTCTCTTAGAGTTGTTGAAACTTCTTCATGCGTATTCGAAGAGCCTGTGAACTCCACTTCCAGCCCTCTAGCTGATGCTGCCTCCTTAAGCGATTTTAAGCCGTTTAACCCTGTTTCATCCCCGAATCTCGCTTTTCTCTCAAACTCTGAGACGATGGCCTTATGTACTATTATCCTTCCGGTTACCTCCCCGTCCCTAACGGCTCTGGCAGCTACTCCAGTGAGTATTGAAGTAGGATCTAGAACGTAGACTTCGTTATTACTCATAACTATCTCTTCTCGGTTTCGAGAATCTTCGTCAGACACAGTTATAAACCTTTCTAAGGCGGCTGATTTAAAGAATAATCCCAGTATCCCCTATTGTTCAACCGCAGATTTCCCTGAGTTTCTGGATGCAAGATAGCGCTGCCAAGTAGCTTGTCCTAGGGTTATTCGGGTGCGGAATATTCTCAACCAGTATCTTCAGATTAGAAACCCTGGATTCCACATCTATCTCATGCATTATCTCTTTCCTAGTCGGATCTGCTATTATTCTAACTAGGACCCCTGATTTAGAGTATAAGGCTAATGCAGCAGCCACGTTCACGCTTCTCGGGAAACGTTTCAAAGCGTCCTCCACAGGGCCCTCGTAAACCAGGGTCGGCTCCTTAATTTTATTCAAATCAATCCCTTTCTCCTTAAAGTAGTTGGAGTATGCTAATGCTTCAGGAGGCTTCCTCGTTGTTAAAACCACCTTGTCCACACCCACTAGGCTTATGGCTTGAACAGCATCCAGTCCAGCGATTGCTCCTGATGGAACATGTATTCTACTCGCGTTTCCATCATATATTCTCCTCGTCTCGGGAAAAAGGAGTCCTCCTATGCTCATCACAAGCACCTCTTTCCCAGCCTCAATAATGGGTTCAAGGTATTCCCGCACAGCCTCGTCGCTAGCAGCTTCGACAACAATCTCTAGCTCCTTGTCTTCCAGCATATCCTCAATCCCGTCTAAAACCCTTGGTTTATCCCTGAGCTTTTCCACGAGCCTCAACGCGGCCTCCTTGCAGGAATCGTAGACGTAGACGAGTTTCGCATTAACCTTGCCTTCGTCAACAGCCTTGGCTATGAGGGAGCCTATAGCACCGCACCCTATTAAGCCGATCCTCTTCATTTTTCCACCCTCGTAACCTCTAGCGATACGTCAACAGCCCTGGCGGAATGCGTCAGTTCACCTGAGCTTATTATGTCGGGACCGGCTTCAACATACTCCTCAAGGTTTTCAAATTTTATTCCTCCCGAAACCTCTACTAGAACCCTGTTCCTCAATCCTTTTTCCCTAAGTTTTTCTATGGCAATCCTGACTTTTTCAGGAGTGCAATTGTCAAGCATAACTATGTCCGCACCAGCCTCCACAGCCTCCACAGCCTCCTCAGCGTCAGTCACTTCAACCTCTATCTTCTTGCTGAAGCTCGCCAGCTCCCTAGCTCTTCTGACAGCCTCTCCAATCGAGTCGAAATACTTCAGATGGTTCTCCTTAATCAGGATCATGTCGGACAGGCTCAGCCTATGAGTGTCCCCGCCTGCTGCTTTAATCGCCTTCTTCTCAAAATATTGGAATCCAGGTTTAACCTTTCTAGTAGCAGCTATTCTCACATTAGGGTTTATCTTCCTCGCTTTTTCGACGAAGGCTCTGGTTAGGGTGGCTACGCCAAACACGTGGGAAAGAATGTTTAACAATAATCTTTCAATCCCCATAAGCTTACGCATATCCCCCTTTATCCATATTATTTGATCTCCCTTCCTGAACTCCTCACCACTCTTCTTCAAAACTTTAACCGTGAAACCCATTTTCTCCAGAATCGGAGCCATGTCTTCGCAGCAGGCTGATACACCATCCTCCTTAGCCATCACAACGGCCTCGCATAAAACTCTTGGAGGTATTATTTCAGAAGTTACATCCCAGAACGGTATGTCTTCAGCAAGCCATTCAGAAAACTTTCTGAAAATTATTTCCTCGCCCAAGGCATCTCCACCCCTAGCAGTGTAAGACTTTTCTCAAGCACTTTCCTAGCTTTCTCAGCAAGCTTCACATCTATTTTCACAACCGTCTCGTTTTCCACGAGGCTCCTATACACTTTTTCAACAGTGATCTTCTTCATATTTGGGCATATCGTATCTTGGCTAACTGGGTAGGCCTCCCTATCGGGATAGAGCTTAGATATACGATGAACAACACCGTTTTCAGTACCTATTATGAAGCGTTTCGCACCTATCTCCCCCACCGCCCTGATTATCTGGCTGGTGCTGCCCACGAAGTCCGCTAGCCTCCTGGTTTCAGGCGGGCACTCAGGGTGTACAAGCACTTTTGCATCCGGCATCTTTTCCTTGATTTTTCTGATTTTATCAGCAGTAATACCTATGTGTACTGGGCAATAGCTGTTTAAAGGAACTGGAATAACTTCTTTTCCAGTAATCTCGGCAACGTGGGAGGCCAGGTTTCTGTCTGGCCCGAATAGGATTCTCTCAGCGTCAAGCTTCGAGACGAGTTTTGAAGCACTGCTGCTCGTGACCACATAGTCAGCCATGGATTTAACTTCTATGAAAGAGTTTACGTAAACCACCAGCGGAGCATCAGGATACTTCCTGCGGTACTCCTCCACCACGGGCGGGTCAAGCTGCCACGCCATCGGGCAGATGGAGCTAGGCTCAGGGGTCAACACCTTTTTACTGGGGTTGAGCACAGCGGCCTGCTCAACCATGAAGTCGACACCTGCGAAAACTATTGTCTCAGCACCCGTCTGTACAGCTTTAATTGACAATTCCAAGCTGTCCCCAACGAAGTCTGCAACATCCTGTACTTCTGGCCTCTGGTAATTATGGGCCAGCACTACGGCCCCCCTTTCCCTGGCTTTTTCACGTATTTTACGCGTAAGGTCTTCCATCAGCTTCTCTTGAAGCCCTTAATCCCATTATTTAAGGGGTTCTATACAGGCAATAATTGCGCAAGTACTTCGTTAAGAGGCAAAATAGGGCTGCACGTTTTTAAACCGTTGAAAACAATAAATAGTCCTTCTAATCCACTACTGGAAAACGTTGAACATAGTGCTAGCCCCAGCGAAGTCTGACCGTGGCTTTCTTAAGGAATGCTTGAGAACGGCTAGTCGCGCTGGAGTGGAGGTTACACGTGTTAAGAGCCTTGAAGAGCTCGAGAAGCTTGAAGAGGGGCTTCTCCTGGTCCTGGGAGAGGATAAGGATGTTTTGAAAGCGTTGCACCACGTGAAATCTAGAGACGTGCTCATCCTGGGGGTAAGCAAGACTGAGAACAATAGTTTTCTAATGGAGACAACGCTGGAGAGGCTCGACGACTCTTTAAGGGCTTTTCTAAGGAGAGAGTATAGCGTTGAGTATTCCTCGAGGCTTAAGGCTGTCGTAGACGATGCCGAAACACCATGCGCGCTCAACGAACTCGCAATATTCCCAAGGAAAAGCGCTACGATACTTGAATACAGCCTTTATATCGATGGTGAATTCGTCTGGAGGGATATTGGCGATGGCCTGATAGTTTCTACGCCGATAGGTTCAACGGCCTACGCCCTTTCAACAGGAGGACCAATAATACACCCCCATGCGAAGGTGGTAAGCATAGTCCCGGTTAACTCCTTAAACCTTACTAGAAGGCCCCTAGTTACTCCACTTGAAAGCCTCATAGAAATACGAGACATAGTCAGTAATTCGGCATGCGAAGTGATTGTGGATGGTGGATACAGGATGAGAATAACCGAGAGGGTCCTTGTTAAGAGGGGTGAAGACGCTGGCTTCGTAAGGCTTAGCGAGGCGCTTCTAGCAAGAAGGCTTGAGAAGAAGGCTAGGATGTCTCTCGACATAAGTAGTCTGCCTCCCAGCGCGAAACTCATTTTGAAGGTTCTCGAATACGAGGGGGCTTTAACTCAGAAGGACATCGTTAAGAAGACGATGCTTCCCGCTAGGACCGTGCGGCACGCGCTTGCAATACTAGTTGGGAATAATTTCGTCAGGAAGCGGCCCTTAATTAGGGATCCTAGACAGGATCTCTACTATATAGAGTCTAGGTGAATAGGAGCTAAGTTTTTTAAGACTAGAGTTTTAGGAAGGCCTAATGGGAAGCGAGATAAGGATTACTGATTCAGCGAGGTCGCACAGGGTCGAGTTTCTTCTGGATGAGCTGGGGGGCTCGCCGGTTAGCTGGCTCGTCATTAACGATCTTGAAGTGAAGGTTGGGAAAATCTACTTGAGAATGGGTGGGGTCGGCGGGGTTGGGACGCTTGAAGAACATAGGATGAGAGGATACTCGAGGAAGGTTATGGAGTTTTCAATCGAGTACATGGTTAGGAACAGATATGATGTCTCGATGCTCTTTGGCATACCCGACTACTATATTAGGTGGGGATATGCCTCAACACTTCCTAATTGCAAGATAACAATGCCCCTTAGAAATGCTGAAAGGGCTAGGCCCGGCCTTAACGCCCGCCCCATGGTGAAGGAGGACGCCTCTGCAGTTCTGGAAATCTATGAGTTTACGAATGAGCATAGGACGGGCCCCTTGAAGAGGTATAGGGGGGAATGGTTTAGGCGCGCGCGCGCTAGAAAGGGAAGCTGGTGGGGGATACCTGCTGACGGAACCGTCTTCGAAGACGGGTCTGGCAGAATAGTTGCCTACTGCGCTGCTGACCGGTGGCCGAGGGTAATGAGGATAACAGAGGTGGGTGCTGTAGATGTTGCTCTGTATGAGCATGTGCTCCGCTTCGCGTGCGACGCTGCTCTTCAGAAGAAGGCTACTGAGCTTGAAGTATACGCCCCGTTTGACCATCCTTTCGCAGAGCTTTGTAAAAGCCTCGGCTGCGCGATCAGCATCGACTATCCTTATGCTTCCGACGGCATGGGGAGAATCATTAATCTCGAATCGACGTTTGAGAAACTCGCTCCCGTGTTTGAGGATCGCTTGAAGAATGCTTGCGTGAGAGAACTGCCTCCGCATATCTCTTTCAAGACAGACATAGGCTTCATCACGCTTGAGGTTTCCGACTCCGGGGTTTCCTTTTCAGAAGCAGTGTCGGCGAACTGGATTGAGCTTCCACAATGGGTATTAATGCAGCTTATCCTCGGATACAGGCATCCTGGGAGCATCCTGGTGGATCAGGCTGTGAAGCATGAGGGGAGGGTTGAAAAAACACTGGAAATATTGTTTCCAGCAGGAAATCCCCACATCTGGCACTCAGACTGGTTCTAGCAAGCCAGTTTTAAATCGGCATTCCCTACTGCCCGTATGCCCTACTGTAGAAATCATCAAGTATCAACGGAACCTTCTCATCCTGTTTAATTCTTCTTATCGCGTCCGCTACGAAATCAACAATCCTCTCAACCAGTATTTTACCCTTCTCCTTCGTCGCCAGCCTTGGGTCGCCGAGATAAAGCTGGACAGCGTAAGCCTGCCAGTCGACAGGCGTTTCGATTCCGGGGAGATTTGTCCCCCCTGTCTTTGCCTCCTGCTTAACATTCTCCATCTTAATCAGGTTTTCAAACAAGTATAGCCCCATGCTGGTTTCACGCTCGCAAGCATGACCTGTTACCTTGCTTTCACATATTTTCTCAGCGATCTCCTCTATCGAGGACCATGGCTCGATTAACGCGTAAATAACGTAGTCCTTCTTCCTATGCAGGCTTTCTCTCAGAAAAACCCTTAGAAGATTATTGTTTCCCCCATGACCGTTGACGATGAGGATTTTCTTAAAACCGTTTCTCGCAACCTCGTCGCATATTTCCTCGAGAACAGTAAGTATTGTCCTAGCGCTTAGAGATATGGTTCCAGGGAAATGTCGGTTCTCAGGCACATAAACATAGTAGAGTGTTGGCAGCACTATTGCCGGTTCTTTTTCAGCAGCCATCCTAGTTATTTCACGAATAGTTATGGAGTCTGTTCCTGTCGGCATGTGGGGCCCATGTATTTCAATCGAACCTACTGGAAGAATTGCGACAAGTTTTTTCTCAGCCGCCTCCTTTATGTCGGGGCTTGTTAAATACTCCCAAAGCATTTCTAACCCGTTTCTCTAAGCGGTTGCAAAGCTTATAACTTTTTCTCTGAGAGTCGTTAAATACTTCTTCCTCCTTTAGAAGCGTACAACTAATTAAACAATGTTTTTAGAAAGGTTGCAGATGCGGTTTATACTTCAAGCATCCTTTAAATTGCTCTATGAGGTTAGCAAGAATGATGCCATTCTATTTGTTTAAATGAATCTTTCTAAGGATCAGTATCTGAATTACGTTTAAGATACGGGGAGTCAATGGGAGAAACCCCCAGGATTCTGGGAAAAGCGGTTGAATCCTAAAGGATATTGCTGCAGGTCTCATCCATACATACGGTATGTTAAAGAAAAACTGGCTGAAAATGGTAGCTCACTGGCACTAAAAGGTTCCTGCCTGTCTTATGGTAGAAGTAGGCTAGGAAAAGCCCTACTGTAAATGATTAAAACATATAGGTTGCGCGCGAAGATTGGGAATAGCGTAGTCGACAAGTAATATAGTTGAAAAATTCCTGATGCTAGGAAGAAAAGAATTGGGGAATCCCGTAGCTCCGGAAAGCGGGCGCGTGCGCTACGGGCGTATTTGACGTATTTCTCTGCGTGGCTTATAGGCGTTTCCAAGACGCATATTCTGTCTCAACGATAGGTAAGCACGCCGTCTTTTCAACCAGTATTTTTATTGGCCAAATTATAAATAATGGTGCTCCAGAGCGTTATGGTTCAAACTAAAAGTTTATCATCGGTCGAGAAGACGTTCTAAAGGGTTGAATAATATCGTTATAGGGACGTCAGGCTGGAGCTACAAGGATTGGCTTAACGTGTTCTACACGAGTAGTGAGAAGATGTTCCAGCAGTATGCGAGTGTTTTCAAGACTGTTGAAATAGACTCAACTTTTTATAAACAGCCTACTCTGAGTTTCATACGTGCTATTGCAAGGTCTTCGCCAAAAGGCTTCATTTTCTCCCTCAAGGTTCCGAAAACAGTGACCCACGTGAAACTCATGGATTTGGAGAAGGGTGCTATGAGGGATTTGAAACTCTTCCTAGACGTGATTACTCCCTTAAAGGACGAGGGGAAGCTTGGACCGCTGCTTTTCCAGCTTCCACCCAAGCCTGCTGAAGCCTTCAGGGGCTTCAACGAGTTCTTGGAAAGCCTCCCCGAGGATTATGATTTCGCCATAGAGTTTAGGGATCCGACTTGGATGAAGGATGAGGCTTTCAAAATTCTCTCAGAGAACAATGTAGGGTACTGCATAGTCGACGAGCCCCTTCTTCCTGCGTTGTTGAAGGTTACCGGAGAATTCTCGTACGTAAGGTTTCATGGCAGAGGTAACAGGCCGTGGTATTACTATGATTATAAGGTTGAGGAGCTTGAGGAGTGGAAGGGGAAACTGAAGGAGCTTTCCTCCAAGGCTAAGAAGGTCTACGTATACTTCAACAATCATTTTAAAGGCTATGCAGTGAAGAACGCGCTTCAAATGATGAAGATTGTTGGGGCTGTGGAGAAGGCTCAGGAGGAGGCTTTGAACAGGGTACTTGATTACTTCAGGGAGGAGGGCTTAAGGAGGACGGTCAGCAGGGTTGAGGCAGCATTGGCTTCCGGCGAAAAGGATGTTGAGAAACTGGTCTCGGCCTTTTTAGAGGGTGCTAGGCTTGAGAGGGCGAGGGAACTGGTCGGAAAAGTTGTTGTGGAAGAAATCGGGGAGGAGACCGTTAAAGCTAGGGTTAAGGAATACGTTGTTATCATAAATATTCCTGAGAGGAGGCTGAAGCACAATTGTGAGGACTGGGCTAAAAGAATTAGTCAAAAACAGTTCTGCAAGCATGTCGCCGCACTTTTTTTAGCCTTGAACCAGAAGGAGTCTTCGCGAATACTTAAGCTAATCTCTAGAAACCTTGATAGCTGGATATTCGAAGCCGAGACAAGTAAAATCTAATGGGAGTTAGATTCAAAAATTGTTTAACCGGTTTCACTGGAATCCCTAGTTCATCCTGTAGTAAACTATATTAATCTGTTTTCGTTTCTTCACAAGAGGTGTTTAAAGATGGATGTGATGGAGGCGATTAAAACCCGGAGGAGCATAAGAAAGTATAAGTCGACTCCTGTGGATGACGGGAAGATAATTGAGTGTCTTGAAGCAGCTAGATGGGCCCCCTCAGCTAACAACTCTCAGCCATGGGAGTTCCTAGTTGTTAAGAATCCAGAGACTAGGAGGAAGCTGGCGGAGATACATAGGTATGGGAGATTCATGGCTGAGAGCCCTGTTGTAGTGGTTTTCATAGCTGACCCTGGGCGAAGCGGAAACTGGTATCACGGGGATGTCGCAGTCGCTGTGCAAAACTTTCTTCTTGCTGCGCACTCCCTAGGTTTGGGAACATGCTGGATGGGAGTGTTAAACACTCCTTTCGAAGAACCGATAAAGAAACTTCTCGGAATACCTGAGGGGCTTAGGGTTCTCTGTACTGTTTCAGTCGGCTATCCTGATGAGAAGCCTAGTAGAAGCAGGCGACCGCTTGAAGAAATGACGCATTGGGAGAAATATGGGTCGAAAGCAAGATAGCTGGATTAAGGCTTAGACCCTAACCAATACTTTTTTCTAATGACGTTGAAAAGGCTTTTCAGGTTTAATCCTAAGAATATGTGTGGGTGAAACTCGGACTCAGAAACCCTGCTTACGAGATGACTGAAAAGCTTTATTAGCTTCTCTCAGCAACTGAACTCAAATGTATGTTTCAGTTAGGGATTTCACGGTAATATGGGTTGGCTACGGAGACCTGGTGGATGGTCTGAAGGATTTAGGGATAGACAGGTATGAATTGTATGTCAACAGAACATTGAGTCAAGATTTGTATGAGGACATGGGCCACTTGGTAAAGCTGGGTTTCAACCTTAGGAATTCTAGTGAAAGAAAGGACTTTTTAGGGTTTTCTAGAAGTACTGGTGTAAAGCCATGTGCTATATTGCTGGAAAATGATTTTTCAAACGAAAATTTAGAAGGTGAGTTGGATTACATTAAAAAGGCGACGCAGCTTGCAGATGAAATCGGAATTGGAGTAATACGTATCAATTCCCATATGCAGGCGATAGAAGGAAAACCGATCGAAGCGTATAGCAAGCATTTTGTCGAAATAATGACGCACCTATTAAGAGAAACAAAGGGTAGTGGTGTAGCATACGCTGTTGAAAATCACGGTTATGTCAGTAACGATGAGCGATTTTTAGACTATGCTTTTAGAGAAATAAATGATCCTAGAGTTGGTTTAACGTTGGATACGGGTAACTTCTATTGGTATGGCTATCCGCTGAGCAAAGTCTACGGTCTCATAGAGAAGTATGCAAACCGGGTTAAACACACCCATCTTAAGAACTTAAAGTTTCCCGAGCCTAAAAGGGAAAAGCAGAGGACACCGGGGGAGGACTATCCACAGGTTGGGGCACCTCTATATGAAGGAGATATTGACCTAAAAAGGGTGATTCAGATTTTAAGAAGAGCAGGGTACAATGGTGATTTAACGATTGAGGATGAATCTCTAGGGAAATATGCTCGAGAAGAAAGAAAAATTATATTGAAAAAAGATGTGGAATTTATCAGGAAGATAATATCGGAAAGTTAGAGAAATCGCTTCATGTTTCGCAGCTGATAAAAGTGGCTGAACACATATTGACCCAAGCAGTCGTCGTTGCCTTAAAGCGCGCTTATTGCTATGGAATTGCAAGGACTTCCCTTAAAGCAATTGGCTTAATGAAGGCGAAAACGGGAATCGTTTAAGCGGAAGATAATATTTAAATAGAACATACATTTTGATTAATTACATGGGTACGATTACAATTTCCCTTAGCAACGGTGTCGAGAAGAAGCTTAGGAATATCGTTAAACACTTGTATGGGTCGAGCAAGGGAGGAATGTCAAAAGTGATTGAGGATGCTTTAACAAATTACTTCGTGATTCTTGAAAGATCTATAAATGAGGATAAAACGATATTCAAAGCTCTAAGAGAGGGGAATATAGTGGCAGAAGCCAACACCCTAGAGGAGCTGGCTTCTATTTTGAAGAGTAAAGGTATTGAGCCACGGGGCTTAAGGATAGTTTCTACAAAGCCAGTTAAACCGGTGGTTCACGGCGGATATAGAATGAGGCCGACTCTTGGCCGCACGTAACTCTGAAGATGAATTCCTACTTTTTAGACGACACTCCAGTACTGGAGATAATTATTAAGAATCCCATGATGAACAAGGTTTTTCCGAGCGAAGGCACTGTTATTGCCATATTAGATACAGGATTTGAAGGTTTCCTCCTCATACCTGAAAATGTTTTCAAACAGCTTTCTTTCGACAAGCTTTCTTTGGAGCAAAGACAACTCATCCTCGCTAACTCCCTCTCTATTCAGTCTACCGGAACATTTGGAGAGGTAGTTGTTCCGAGTCTTAAAAATCAATTCGACGGTTTCATAGAGACTATCAAGGGAGTTGAGGAAATAGTTGTAGGAACAGGATTAATAGAAAAACTGAGGCTTACTTTAGACTATTGCACAAGGAGGATAGAGATAAAGAGTTGTAAAGAATTTTAATAAAGGTTTCACATGAGATTGATGAAAAAGCTTGAACTCTTCTGGTATGAATTATCTAGATTTCACAATTCTCTAGTGTGGATCCTAATCCTGAATCTCCTGGTCTCGCCATATCTTCATGAAGTCGGCGAAGTAACTGTAAAGCTCATCTAAATTCGCGCACCATAGCGACCTATGGTTCTTTAGCGCGCGCTCTAAAAGTATTCTTGGATCAGGAGGAGAATAAAAGCATTTTTCGGCAAGAAAATTCTAGATTCTAAGATTTGAGTATCAACAACTCATTTTAGAAATACATTGTGGCTCGCGATTCTTGCAGTATCTTTGTATACATTCAGCACGGCTCTCCTCAGCGCCCAGCAGCTCCCGACAACTCCGATAGCCATGGATGAAGGATGAATCGACGCATACTCCACATGAACGTCTAAGGCCGTTATACCTCCAAAGCCGTGGACACCTATATCGAGTTCATTAATCATCCTTAAAAGTTCTTCCTCCATTCCCGCAATAACGCTGCTCTCGTGTCTCTTCCCAAGGGGCCTGAGGTAAACTGCTCTCTTCGCAAGATCAAGGGCTATTTCCGAAGAAGGACCGATTCCCAATCCAAGGATTATCGGAGGACATGGTTTCGCCCCGGC
>Ga0315298_1007833_pt1 | contig 13882 bp, 11 predicted proteins | sample WHS_1_MG_FD_203077 | JGI IMG/M metagenome (GOLD analysis project Ga0315298, IMG submission 203077) | Extremophilic microbial mat communities from Washburn Hot Springs, YNP, Wyoming, USA - WHS_1_MG | ecosystem: Environmental > Aquatic > Thermal springs > Hot (42-90C) | place: USA: Wyoming...
TCCGAAGATCAATGTCAACCCCATGGCCAGCAAAATATAGTTGGCCGATAGAACAAGACTATTTAATATGGTTTGCAAAAATTCGGACATATTTTTTATCCCTTTCTGTAACAAGGATATTTTCAATCAGCCCGAATAAATTCTCGACTGTCTCATAGTAATCTTGACATGAAATGGGTGAATCGTTCTATCCGAGGACCGACGAGGATTTTTCCCTGGGAGTTGTCCATGTCCAGCTTGCAAGCTTCTTTAACAGGACAAGGATTGACCATCATTCCGTAGAAGGCCGACATCCACGTCTGCTTCAGTTTTGGGTGTCGGCTCCGATTCGAATAAAATGATGATGATCCGTCCAATTCAACTTTTGATCCCTTAGGCAACCCCCCAAAACCCTCTGCGGCTAAAAGATGTCGTTATTACCCGGAAACCTTAACTAAATGCCTCGATAGCAACAAAAGGTCGAAAATGTCTTTACTTGTCTTTCTCGATGGTTTATGCCGCTTCGACATATTTCCATTTGCTCTTTTCTATTGACTACAGAATATCGCGTAGTTCTTCCACAACCTTACTGAATGAGGCAAAAAAATGAGTTTCTCTACAAGCAAGCTACTAAATGTGGATCATCTCGACTATTATATTATGGAGTCATTTCCTTGAAACTACCCAAATATTTTATCTGGCCCTTACCAACTATCATGCTGAAGGGCACCGGCACGGTCATATGATTCTTGATCCCGAATGTTTTCTCCCCGCTGGCCCGCAATGATGTTTTGAGAAAACTTTGAAATTCCAGGGTGCGAAGGACCTTTAAAATTTCATCGGGATCTAAACTCTGGGCCTTTTCTATAGCCATTAATAGGACATGGGGCCCCATAGCGTAAGCCAAATCCGTGGTCTTAAAATTAGGGCAGTGCTGGTCAAAATATTTTTCCTGTTCTGTCCCCAAAGGGCTGTTGTCTTCCGAAGATACCATTATGCCTATAAAGCCCTTCGAAGCTTCCACCCCGGCAATTTCCTGCCATTTTTCCAAATCGCCCGGCATGGAGGTAGGATAGGCGATATAGCCTTTATAACCCAATTCTCGGGCCTGCTTTACTACCAAGGCGGCTGAACCCGGAGGCATTTTTAAATGTAAATAATCAGGATTGGTCTTGATGGCTTTACTTAAAAAAGGATAAAAATCCTTCGTTCCTGGAGGGACCATCACGAAATCCTTTATGACCAGGCCGCGTTTTTTTTCATTTTTCAAGGCCGAATCTTTGGCCAATTTCCCTACTAGATCATCTGTAAAGATATAAAGGACGTTCTTGCACCTGAATTTTTCTTTCATCATCGTGCATAAGGCCTCACTCCTTTCGTCTTCACTAGAAGAGACCCTGAACAAGTACGGCCATTCTGGTTTAGGAATCCAGGTTGGGCCGCCGATAACGGCCAGTTTTTTTTCTTTGGTCGCCAAGGGGGCCCATCCGGTAATCGCCTCGGCGGCAAAAGAGCCAACTAAAAAATCGATTTTATCAGTATAGATAAGTTTTTCGCCGGCGGCTCTTCCTCCGGCTACGGTATATTTGTCATCGGCGAAGACCATCTCAATTTTATAATTTTGCCCTTTGACCGTTATCCCTCCCCGGTCATTAAAGAATTTTTCAAGAGATTCCATGGTGCATTTGGTGTTAAGCCCCCATGGAGCGGCCGGACCGGTTAAAGGAAGAATAACCCCAAGTTTTAAGATCTTCTTTTCAGCGGCCTCCGGCCTGTTGGCCATCATTCCCAACAAAATTGCCAATACCATTCCCAGGATAAAAAATCTTCTTTTCATTTAAGCCTCCTTAATTCTAAACATTATTAATTAAAAGGGGAGGTTAGGACTTTTTCTTAAATATTTTAAGGGGGAGATCGGCCGGTACAATCTTCTCGTGGAAAAACAAGGAAGGCGCTGATTACTTTCTGGAAGGCAAACAGGGTATCGACCGGCCGGAATAGAGTTTGGCCGATTAAGAGACATCTATTAATAATGCTTTTCTCTAGGAAAAGCATTTTCTCTCCCGATTAAAGGAAGCTAGTGATTTGTAAATCTAACCAATTCAGAATACTTTTATTTCCAAAGTTCCGTTGTCCCGCCTGTCGGTGGTGGTGTTAGGATCCATATATTTTTTGATTCTTTTTTCCCAACCACCTCCCAACTGTGGGGAAGGGTGGCAAAAAAATGAAGGCTGTCCCCTTTTTTTAAATAATATTTCTTACCATTGACTTCGTAAATAATCTCGCCTTCTAAACAATAAATAAATTCCTCTCCGGGGTGGGATTGGGGTTTATCCCCGCTTTTAGTTCCGCTTTTTAGTGTTGTTAAAAGGGCCAGGATATTTCCACCCTTTAAACGGAGAGCTAAATGCTTTATTTGAGTGGTTCCGGTTGAATTTCGAATTACCTTGCCCTTATTTTGAGGAATAAATTCGATATCTTCTAAATATTCAAAATCTCCATTTTGTTCCTCCAAGAAAAAGCCGACTTTTTCTCCTAATGCATCGGCTATTTTCATCAAAACGGTTACCGTCGGGGTCATTTCATTTTTTTCCAGTTTATGTACGGTGGTTACTGAAACCCCGGCCTTTTCCGCCAATTGGTTTAAGGACAGATCCTTTTGCCTCCTCAGGTAGGCAATTTTTCCTCCTATGGAAGATACAATATAATCAATTAATATTTCTTTCATGGTCAGCCAGAGCAAGGGGTTACCACCCCTTTTTTAACTATAGTTAAATTTTTATAAACTATAATTTATAAATGTCAAGGGAAAAGTTAGATTTTTGTCAAAGGAGTTGAAAGCCGTGATTCTTCAAAAGTTCCATTAAGGTGCTTTATACGGGGCTTGTCGCACTGCTAAGGGCGAGTTAACGGTTTGCTGGAAAGCTTATGTTTTTGATCCATTTGTATTCCAGCCGGGCCGAGATCTGGTAAAGGACTTCGACCACACTCAAGGAGGCCGAGATGCCTGTCGGAATACGAAGCAACAAGGCATGGCGGCGATTATAGCTTTGGAAGAACGGATGGCCGAGCAATGTCCAGCAAAACTCTCGGGCCGTTTTTAACCGGATGTAGCCCCATTGGAAGAGGCGGCTGATTCCTCCGGAAGGGATTTTGAAGTCCTTGTTGTTGTTGGCTTTGTATTCGGCCCGCAAGAATCGGGCACGGCTGTCAGCCCATGAGATGAGGATATTTTTGGATCTTCGCCCAATTAGTCCATCCTGAAAAATGGGTTATAAAACCCGCATAAACATTGAAAGGGTTCTTTGAAAACTGAAAATATTTGCGGAATTAGGGTTGCTTTTTCTGGAAAATATGTTATAAGTTATTGATATGAAAGTACATCTTCCGGAAAGGCCATTACTTATGTTTGAGACTTTATTTTCGGACATCCTCGATCCGGATCACGAACTCCTGCGCGCTGCCCGACTGATCGACTGGGGCGGCCTTCATGAAGCCTTAAGCGTCTACTACAGTCCCATCGGGCGACAGGGGAAGTCCATTCGTCTGATGGTCGGCATCCATATCCTGAAGCACCGTTACGATTGTTCCGATGAAAGAGCGGTGGAGATGCTCCATGAGAATGCTTATTGGCAATGCTTTTGCGGCTTCAACACCTTCCAGAGGGGTCAAATTCTGGAAGCCAGCTCCTTGGTAAAGTTTCGAAACCGGATCGGCGCAGAGGGTATGAAGCGGATCGAGGCCGTACTGTTGAAGGCCTGGACGGACATGGGCTTGGTAAAAACCAAACGCGTCGCGGTGGATACCACGGCCCAACCCAAAAACATTGCTTATCCCACCGACGCCGATCTTTTGCACCGGATCCGAACCAAGATCACCGCTACCGTCCAGAGGGTTCGCGAGGAGGTGACCCTTCGGAACCCCTTTCGCAGCCAGGAACGAATCGGAAAGAAGCGGCTCCTCGAGGTCAAGAAGTTCCACCGCAAGAACCCGGAGGGTCGGAAAGCGGCCATCGAAGACATCAAGGACATGACCCTTCATGTGATCGATCAGGCGGCCGGAATAGTCAACAGCCTGTATAGTCGTGGCCGGAAGGAAGCGGCCCGTGAACTCCAGCGGTGGGTTTCCCTAGGAAAGCGCATCGTCGATCAAACGATGCAGGTCCTCTCGGGCCAATCTCCCAAAAAGCGCTTATATTCCCTACCTGAGCCGGATGTGGCCGTGATCAAGAAGGGGAAGAGTCATCCTCCTTGTGAGTTCGGCGCCGTTGTGGCCTTGGCCAAGAATGATGACGGTTTGATCCTTCGCCACCGGGAATATCAACACAACGTTGCCGATGTAAAAACCCTTGGGCCGGTCATCCAGGGCATCCGGCTGAACGTGGGACAAGCGCCCTGGGAGGTTACGGCAGATCGCGGCTTTGATCAGTCGGCTAAAAAGCAGGAGCGCTGCCGCAAGCGATGGGGCGTTAAGCGGCTGATTATTCCCAAGAAGGGTAAGAAGGCGTATCCGGACAGCGAGGCCTCCTGGTTCCAAAAAGCCCTGAGACAACGGGCCAAGATTGAGCCGGTCATCGGCCATCTCAAACCCGACCATCGGATGAATCGGTGCCGATACAGAGGGGCCGTGGGTGATACGATCAATGTCGTCTGGGCTACTTTGGCCTGGAACACCAAAAAGATCGTCCATCTCCACCGGCTAAAGGAAGAGAAACAAACCCTAAGGGAAATGGGACAAGCCGCATAGGGAAAAAGAAACCCGGAGGCCCATTCCTATCCGCATTTATCTTCACTTTTCAAAGAACGCTGCAACCCATTTTTTTATATTTTTCAGTATGAACTATTAAAATGATATATTATAATCCTAACGAGTAAGCAAGGGGAAAAATGGAGGGGTCGTCCGAAAAAAGGGGCTCGAAATTCGATTCCGCCTTTGTCTTTAACCGGTTTGAGAGAAATGTTTGAGGAGGATGACATGCATTGTCAAAACAGCGAGGATGTATTGCGAACGGTCAGGGATAAGAACGTCAGCTTCATCCAGTTCTGGTTTACCGATATCCTGGGTCTTTTGAAGAGTTTCTCCGTAACCCCGTCAGAACTGGAGGAGGGCATGACCGAAGGAATGGGTTTTGACGGTTCCTCCATCGAAGGGTTCGCCCGGATCGAAGAATCGGATATGATCGCCAAACCGGACCCCACCACCTTCCAGATGATCCCTTGGCGGGCCGGAGACCAGCCGGTGGCCCGCATGTTTTGCGACATCCTCCAACCGGACGGCTCCCCTTACCCCGGCGACCCCCGTTATGCCTTCAAGCGTCTCCTGGCCCGGGCCAAGGAAAAGGGCTACACCTTTTATGTAGGGCCGGAATTGGAATATTTCTATTTCAAAGACAACACCGACACCCAGGTCCTGGACGTCGGGGGTTATTTCGATTCGCGCCCGCAGGACCTGGGGGGGGACCTGCGCCGGGAAACCATCTTCGCCCTCCAATCCATGGGGATCAAGGTGGAATACAGTCATCACGAAGTGGCTCCCAGTCAGCACGAAATCGATCTGCGCTACGCCGAAGGCCTGGCCATGGCCGACATGACCATGACCTACCGCATCATCGTCAAAGAGATCGCCCGCAGCAAGGGGGTCTACGCCACCTTCATGCCCAAACCGATCTTCGGCCAGAACGGCAGCGGCATGCATACCCACCAGTCTTTGTTCATTGGGGAAAAGAACGCCTTTTTCGACCCCTCGGACGAATACCACCTTTCCCCTACCGCCAAATGTTACATCGCCGGATTGATGCGCCACGCCCGGGAAATGACGGCCATCAACAACCAATGGGTCAACTCTTATAAGAGGCTGGTGCCCGGTTACGAAGCCCCGGTCTATGTCTCCTGGGCCAGACGGAACCGCTCGACCATGATCCGGGTGCCCATGTACAAACCGGGCAAGGAAAAGGCCACCCGTATCGAATTTCGGTCTCCGGACCCGGCCTGCAACCCATACCTGTGTTTTGCCGTCCAATTGGCCGCGGGGTTGGCCGGTATCGAAGGGAATTACCCCCTGCCCGATCCGGTGGAAGAAGACATCTTTGAAATGACGCCGGAGGAAAGGGAGTCCCGGGGGATCATTTCCCTGCCCGGCAATCTCTACGCCGCCATTGAAGAATTGAAGAAGAGCGAATTGGTCCGTGCGGCCCTGGGCGACCACATCTTCTACAAATTCATCGCCAACAAGGAAATCGAGTGGGATCAATACCGGACCCACGTCAGCCGTTTCGAATTGGAGAGATACCTGCCGATCCTGTAATCGTTTACCTCCCTTGGAAGCGGGGCGGGCGTTTTTCGAAGAAGGCCCTGACCCCCTCCTGATAGTCCTCGGTCAGGGAGGCCAGCAACACCTGATCCGAGTCCATGTGCATGACGGCCTGGTCCAAGGCGGAGATGAGGGCGTTGATGCTTTTTTTGATCATCTGAGCCGCCACCGGGGGCATAGCCGCATATTCCTCGGCCATTTCCATAGCCCTTTCCAGCAAACGCTCTTTAGGGACCACTTCATCCAAAAAACCCCATTGCCGGAGGGTTTCGGCCTTTTCTTTTTGGGCCAGGATGACCATCCGTTTGGCCCGGGCCGGACCGATCAGATGGACACAGAGCGGCAGACTGATCCAGCTCAAGGGGATACCCAAGGCCCCTTCGGGATAGGCGCAGAAACAATCGTCGGCCCCGATGCGGAAGTCCAGGGCCGTAACGATGCAGGCCCCGCCCCCCAAGGCCCCGCCGTTGACGGCCGCGATGGTGATTTGGTTCATCTCATATAGTTTTCGAATCATCCGCGGCCCCTGGTGAAAGGCCCGTTGGCGCTTCAACAGGGAGGCTTCGGCGACGGCCGCCCTTTTGGGGTCTTTCAGATCGATGCCGGCGCTGAAATGCCGGCCTTTGCCGGTGAAGATGACCACCCGGGTCTCCACATCCTCACGGAATTCCTCGGTGACCCTTTCGATCTCGGTCATTATATCCACACTCAAGGCGTTCAATCGCTCCGGTCGGTTGAGGGTCACCACGGCCACGGGCCCTTTTCTTTCGACGATCAGATGTTCATAATGCATGATCCCCCGTCTCCTGCCGAACCTAATTTAAAAGATTCACCAAGGGCTCCTTCGCCGAAAGGCGGATCAGAGATTATCCCAAACCGTCTTGACCAGATTTCGGATCTCTGCCTCGTTCAACTTTCCGTCTTTCCGGAAGATGAGTCTCCCCTTTTTGTCGAAGACCAGGACCACGTTGCTGTCGTCGGCGATCTTCCAGGCCTTGACCAGCACCTTCTGATAATCCCTGAGGTATATGGTCTTCTTATAGCGTTCCTGCTTTTCCTTCAAAGCCATGTTGATGGCGAAGTTGGGCATCCAGGTGGCGGCCATGTTGATGATCCCGAAATAGCCGACTTTGTCGTCGGGATATTTTTCCTTGTCCAAGGCCTCGCTGGCCGGATTATTGGTGTCCTTTTCGTCCGGATCCACATAAAAAACGATATGCACCTTGCCCTGCAGTTCATCGCTGCTCCAAGGGCTGCCGTCCAAACGGCCGCCTAATTTATCTTTCAATTCGACTTTGGGAGGCACCTGACCGAGTTCAATGGCCCATACCTGCGCCGAAAACATCACCAAAACCACAAGGGAAACCCAACAGCAAAACCGCTTCATCGAAACCTCTCCTTTCCATTTGATCCTTTTTTTCTCCGGTAAGGTCGTTTCCGTTTCCCGCCGTCCTCGCCTATCGAGGTTCTTCCTCGGACGCGGCACGGCTTTGGAAATGAAACGCTCCGGATAGTTTTGGTTCGAAACGAAGAAAAAGGCAAGCGGGTATGGAGGCCGAAGGCCGCCTCCTCGGGAAGCCCGAGCTTCCGGATCTGCCTCAAGGTCGGACGCCACTGATAGGCCTTCAAGTCCAAAGTCCCGCCCGCACCAAAGACCACCCCTTCCCCTTCCAACAAGGAGCGCTGCCGCTCCCCAAGGCCGACCTTGTACGTGGACAACCCGCCGTAATGATTGACCACCCGTTGCCAAGGGACAGGGGCCCCGTAAACATAGAGGATCCGGCCCACCTGTCTCGCCGCCCGGGGGGCGTCGGCCAGGGCCGCCACCTGTCCGTAGGTCAGGACCTTTCCCCGCGGAATGGAGCGGATGATCTCCAAGACCCGGCGGACGAAAGGACCGGTCGGCTCCGCCGGCGGTGAAGGGGATTTACGAGGAGATCCTTTCAGGTCCATCCCTGTATCCGGCCGGTCTTTTGCCCTTTTCATGATTTCTCAAACCGTCACCGCCGGGGGCTTTTCCTTTTTAAAGGTCATCAAGACCTGACCGGTTTCCACCGGCTGACCCGGCCGGACCAAGACCGCTTCCACCACCCGATCGGCCGGAGAGGCGACAAAGGTCTCCATCTTCATCGATTCGATGCTGATCAAATCCTGCCCGCGAAAGACCCGATCACCCGGCTTGACCAGAATGGTGACCACCAGGCCGGGCATGGGACAAAGCAATTCGTTCCGATCCTCTGCCGCCTTGGGCTTGGGCATGTAACGGGAAAGGGTCCATTCCCGGGGGGTGTAGATCTCGCAGGTCCGGACCTCGCCGTTGTAGGCGACGCCGATGAAATTGCCTTCGTAATACAGGCGGAACATTGGGGCCTGGTCATTGATTTTCAGACGCAAACGGCGTCGGAAGAACTCAAATTCCGGGGTCTTGACCTGGTAGGGGACCTCGTTGACCAGGACATTCCATTCCCGGGGTACGTTTTTTTTGAAGATCCGTATGTCCAGGATATCCTTTTCCGCTTTGACCTTGTAGTTCACCCACTCGGCCGGACGGGAGGTTTGCCCGACATGGCTGGCCATGGGTTTTAAGGATTCCCGCACCAAATTGTTGCGGTTGTGATAGACCAAAGTGGCGGCGATGACCATAAAATGGAGGGTCTCGGTGGAACAGGGGACCTTTCTACGTCCTTCCTCGAAGTGTTCAGCGATGAAATCCGTCGAAAGATCCCCGGCGATGAAGGCCGGGTGGGTCAGGATGCTGTTGACGAAATCCAGATTGGTGATCACCCCTTCCACATGATAACCGTTCAAGGCCTGGATCAAGGTCTCCCGGGCCTGTTCCCGCGTTTCCCCCCAGGCCGTGACCTTGGCCAAGAGGGAATCGTAATGGACGCTGACCACGCTGCCGGCCTCGATCCCGCTGTCCACGCGGATGTTCTTGCCCCTGGGGACCGCGTAACGGGTGATGATCCCTGTGGACGGCAGGAAATTCCGCAGAGGGTCTTCGGCGCAGATGCGGGCTTCCATGGCCCAGCCTCTCCGGCGGACCTGATCCTGGTTCAGGGGCAAGGGTTCGCCGGCGGCGATGCGCAGTTGCAGTTCCACCAGGTCCAGGCCGGTGACCCATTCCGTCACGGGATGTTCTACCTGCAAGCGCGTGTTCATTTCCAGGAAGAAAAAATCCCCCTTTGAGTCCATGATGAACTCCACCGTCCCGGCGTTTCGATATCCGGCCGCGCGAGCCAGATCGCAGGCCCATCTCCCCAACATTTCCCTTTTTTCCTCGGTCAGGGCCGTTGAGGGGGTCTCCTCGATGATCTTCTGATACCTCCGCTGAATCGAACACTCCCTTTCCCCCAAATGGATGATCCGGCCGAAGGCGTCGGCCAGGACCTGGATCTCGATGTGACGAGGCCGCTCGATATAGCGTTCCAGAAAGATCCGGTCGTCGCCGAAGGCCTTGCGCGTCTCTTCCTGGCAGACTTGAAGGGCCTGGGCCAATTCCTTCCGCTCCCGGACGATGCGCATTCCTTTGCCGCCGCCGCCGGCCGCCGGTTTGAGGAGGAGAGGGAACCCCACGCCTTCCGCGGCCCGAATCAATTCGGCCGGATCGGAAAGGGGTTCCACCGGGCCGGGAACCACCGGCACCCCGGCACCAAGGGCCAACTTTTTTGAGGCCACCTTATCCCCCAAAAGCATAATGGCCTGCGGCGGAGGACCGATAAAGACCAGCCCGGCCTCTTCGACCATTTTGGCGAATGCGGCGTTTTCCGACAGGAAACCGTAACCGGGATGCACGGCCTGGCAACCGTGTTTCAAGGCCGACTCGAGGATCTTGGATTTGTTCAAGTATGAGTCTTCCGGCCGATCCCCACCCAAAAGGGAGGCCTCGTCGGCCTCTTGGACATGTCGGGATCGGGAATCGATTTCCGAATGGACAGCCACGGTACGGATGTTCATTTGTTTACAGGTGCGGATGATCCGGACGGCAATCTCTCCGCGGTTGGCGATGAGGACTTTCTCCAACATAATGCGCTCCCTCATAGCGGGATGTTGCCGTGCTTGCGGGGGGGACGATCCCCTTGCTTGCCTTCCAGGACCTGCAACCCTCGGATCAGGCGGAGACGGGTGGTCCGGGGGAAGATGACATCGTCAATATAACCCCGCTGGGCGGCCAAGAAGGGATTGGCGAAGGTCCGCCGGTATTCTTCGGTCCTCTTGGCCAAAAGGGCTTCGGGATCTGGAGCGGCCTGGATCTCTTTGCGGTAAATGACCTCGGCCGCGCCCCGGGGGCCCAGAACGGCGATCTCGGCCGTGGGCCAGGCGTAATTGATGTCGCAGCGGATGTGTTTGGAATTCATCACCACATAGGCCCCACCGTAGGCCTTACGGACGATGACCGTGATCCGCGGGACCGTGGCTTCGACGAAGGCGTAAAGCAGCTTGGCCCCGTGGCGGATGATCCCTCCGTGTTCCTGTTCCGGACCGGGCATGAAACCGGGAACGTCCACGAGGCAGATGAGGGGGATGTTGAAGGCATCGCAAAAACGGACGAATCGGGCGGCCTTGGAAGAGGCGTCGGAATCCAATACGCCGGCCAAGACCGCGGGTTGATTGGCGATGAGGCCGATGGTCTGCCCGCCCAAGCGGCCGAAACCGCAGATGATGTTCCGGGCGAAATCGCTCTGGATCTCCATGAACTCGGCCCCGTCCAAAATACTGTGGATAAGGATCTTCATGTCGTAACTATGGTTGGGATTGATGGGCACCAGATAATCCAGGGCCGGATCGATCCGATCCGCCGGGTCCCGCAGGTCGAGCAAGGGGGCGCGTTGGCGATTGTTCGAAGGGAGGTAATTGATTAAGCGCCGCACCTCCCTGAGGCAGAGGATGTCGTTGGGTAGGACGAAATGGGCCACCCCGCTTTTCCGGCCATGGACCCGGGCCCCACCCAGCTCTTCGGAGGTGATCTCCTGATGGGTGACGGTCTTGACCACATTGGGACCGGTGACGAACATGTTCGAGGACCCCTCGACCATGAAGATGAAATCGGTCATGGCCGGACTATAGACCGCGCCGCCGGCGCAGGGACCGAGGATACAGGAGATCTGCGGGACGACGCCGCTGGCCAAGACATTGCGGTTGAAGATCTCGCCGTAGGCGGCCAGGGCGTCCACCCCTTCCTGGATGCGCGCCCCTCCCGAATCGTTCAGGCCGATGATCGGGGCCCCCACCCGCACGGCGTGGTCCATGACCTTGCAGATCTTCTGGGAATGGGCCTCGCCCAACGAACCGCCGGTGATGGTGAAATCCTGACTGAAGACAAAGACCTCCCGGCCGTCTATGGTGCCGTGGCCGGTGATCACACCGTCACCGGGATAACGCCGTTCATTGCCGAAGACCCCGCCGCGACCGGTCTTGAGCATGTCGAACTCCTCGAAGGATCCTTCATCCAAAAGGAGTTCGATCCTTTCCCGGGCGGTCAATTTCCCTTTGCTGTGTTGAATCTCAATTGGGCGCAGGCCGCCGCCCAATTCAGCTTCTTCACGCATCCTGGCCAAGACGGCCAGGTTGTCCTCTTGGCCTTCCTCTTTGGGAGAAAAAACGACCTTTCCTTCCGACATGGGACGGTACTCCTTTACGAAATGTATCGCCAACCTAACTTATCCTTGAGCCAAGATAGCGGCCACCCGGCGGGCATATTCCCAGCTGTCTGGGTCTTCGGCCAAAAGCTCGATATCATCCGGCCCTTGGGCCCCCAGCCCCAACTCCGCGGCCCGACGGATCTGCTCTTGCTCGAAAATCGGGGTGTTCATGATGGCCGGATTGCTGCCCAGTTTTTTGAGCACAGCCACTCCTACGGCGTCGAGGGCCACGCGGTCGCTGGAGGCCAGGAAGACCTCACCTCGAGCCGTCTTCCCCGTGGCCGGCCCGCCGTCGACGAAGGCCTCGATCCCGTCCAGGATGATCAAGGCCGGTTTGAAGGGCTGGTTGATTTCGGCGATCATCTTCCTTTGGTGCGGGGAGGTATGGAGCACCCTCATATAATCGAATCCGTGACGGCCGGTGGGGACCGTGCCTACGGCCAGTTTGAGGGACATGGTGAAAATACCGCCGAATTGATGGGTCTTGAGACAACAGGTGGAAACCAAACATTCCGCTTCCAGGACCGGCCGGGCGATACGAAACCCCTTGGGCCAGTGGCTATCTTTGGGGAAAATTTCCACCCAATCTTTTTCGGGCAGTTCGTCGAAGTTGACGATCGCCACCTCCAACCGGTCCATCAGGGCGGGAATCCCTTTTTGTTCCATCACCTCCCGCGTCGGGGGATAGCTCCTTTCACCCAGGCTGATGGAGGCGGCCCCCATGGCCCACAGTTCCTCCACCAAGGCGGTTAACGTATCGTTATGGGTTGAACCAGGGGTTGGGTCGGCCGTATTGAAGTTGGGTTTCAAAAGGACCTTCTTCCCTTTCACCGGATTGAGGCCCAGGGTCTTCAAGACGCCCTGCACCCCTGCCTTTCGATCCGTAGTCTTTTTCACGGCCACAGGGCTTTTGTCGGTCTTCATAGGCTTCCTCCTCTTTCTGCCTCCACGAAGACGGTGGCTGCCCCCGCTCTTTTGTAGCCAAGGCATAATCCATCTTCCATCAAAAACGGTAGCCTGTACCCCTTCCCGGCACCATCAGTATTAAGGGTGAGCTTCATGACTTGTTTCCGGAAAAGATCAGCATCCACAACCCCAGAAGGATGAAAAGGACCCCCGCCCCGATCTTGATTGCTTGGGGAGGAACGAGGCGGTGAACAGCACTACCGAAAAGGACCCCGAGGAGAGAGGTCAAGACCAAAGCCATAGCCGAACCGATGAAGACGGCAAGGCGGGAAGGATTCTCGGCGGAAAAGGCAAAGGTGGCCAACTGGGTCTTGTCCCCCAGCTCGGCCAGAAAGATCGTCACGAAGGTGGTCAAAAGGGTTTTTAAGTCCATAGGGCTTCCTTTCCAAATCTAATAAGGACCTTTTCTTATCATACCCCGCCTTAAAAATCCATCGATAAGCTGATAGAGGTTACCCTTTTGGGGGAGGTCTTCCTACTTTCCAAGGTACGCCGAAGGGCCCGAATAGGGAGACGATCGGGGGCCTTTCCTCATTGGGCGCTTAAACAAAGATGCCTTGACCTTCCGCCCCCACGACGATAAAGTAACCTCTCCATACCGTGTCGGAGATGCATCAGAGGATTATGCCCGGGTATTTGTGGGACCAGAAAAAGGTAAGGGATCGGCGGATTGGCCGATCAAGACCATCGGTCTTTCGTGTAAAAGATTTTTAGAAATGTCCCCCAGTTATTAAGGGTCTCATAAAATATAGACAAAAAAGGATCGGGGAGGTCTTCTTTTTGGGGTTGTCCAAAGGGTCATTGATCGCCCTTTCCCGGCCAGTCCAGCTAATTTAGATTCGAGGCAGGGCCTACACCAAAGCCTGTTTTCATCTTAGATGAAGGCCTGCTCTCGATTTGGTTAAATAATTTGCCCGGCAAAGAAGCTTCCAGGTTCAGGGTGGACAATCCCCAAAAAGAAGACCTCCCCGATCCTTCCTCCAACG
>Ga0315298_1007837_pt1 | contig 13878 bp, 14 predicted proteins | sample WHS_1_MG_FD_203077 | JGI IMG/M metagenome (GOLD analysis project Ga0315298, IMG submission 203077) | Extremophilic microbial mat communities from Washburn Hot Springs, YNP, Wyoming, USA - WHS_1_MG | ecosystem: Environmental > Aquatic > Thermal springs > Hot (42-90C) | place: USA: Wyoming...
AGCCCTATATTAAGTGCGTGATCCCCTTCAAGAATAAGGGGGCACTTATAGGTGTCTCTCTAACCCATCCTCATAGCCAGATTTACGCGCTTCCATTTATACCGCCTAGGATAGCGAGAGAGCTTGAGTCAGCCGAGAACTACTGGAGAGAGCACGGTAGAAGTATTTTTGACGATATATTGGCGAGGGAGCTCGAGGAGAGGTCTAGGGTGATCTATGAGAACGACTCATTCACGATATTCATGCCATTCTTCGTAATGTGGCCATATGAAATGCATATATATCCGAAGATCGGTGTCGCGTCTCTCCCGGAGCTCAGCCATGTGGATCAGGAGATGCTCGCAGACGCGATAAGGGTTGCTGTCAAGATCTATGAGGAGATGTTTGGCAAGGACTGCGCATATATGATGATCTTCCACCAAGCTCCATCTGATCGAGAATATCCCTACTACAGGCTCCACCTTGAATTCTACACGCCCCACTTTACGGGTGATAGGATAAAGTATGCTGCGGGGATAGAGTGGGGCGCCTGGGTCTTCACATATGATGGGGTGCCGGAGGAGAGGGCTGGAGAGCTTAGAGTCGCGGCGAGAAAGGCTCTCGAGAAGCTGGATCATTTAGGTAGAATTCTCGGCTGATTGAGCGGCTAGCCTCGAGACGAGCTTACAATAGCTACACGTGTTTGAGAGAGATGGCATCCCGCATTTCTCGCATTCCATTAGGCTGGGCTCAGGCACGGTCTTCTCGAGCCTCGGCAGAATCCTCTTCACATGAGACTTATAGAACATGTGCTTGAACCCGGGTATCTCGCGCTCGATCAATCCTATCAGCTTCTTCCTCCTAAGCATCCGTGAGCCCTCAGCGAGCGGGCATGCGACGTCTAGAAGCGGAATACCTTGGGCCATGGCATAATACGTGTTCTCCCTCTCCGTCAGCTCTATTAGTGGCTTTATCTTCGTGACAAGCTTGGGGTTATCGCTCCACGAGACCGGCCTAACCCTCACAAGATCCTCAACAGAGCCCTTGAGGTAGAATTCGAAGAGCAGCTCTACGATATCATCGAGATTATGGCCTGTCGCCAGCCTATCCGCTCCAATCTCGTAGGCTAGTTTATTCATCAGGTATCGCTTGACAGTCCCGCACGCGCCGCAGATCCTCCTGCCCAGAGGCGTGGACTTGAGGTCCAGAATCCTATAACCTTCCCTACCCAATAGATCGTGAATAACATACTCAACGCCAAGGTCCTCACAGACCCTCTTAACTATCTCTTGACACTTTTCCGAGTAACCCTCTATGCCGAGGTTTATGTGAATAGCCATAAGTTTAATGTTGGGGAATTTCTCTGGGACAAGCTTGCTCATGGCGGTTAGCAGGGCCATGCTATCCTTACCACCGGATACGGCGACGGCAACATTTCTAGCACCACGAAGCATCCCATGCTTCATTATCGTGTTGTAGATCTTCTTCTCATAATACTTGATGAAACAATCTTGGCAAAGCATCATCTTGGCATGCTCTATGGAGTAGGCGGCTTGGCCGCCGCAAAGCCTGCACGAGGCCATCTTCATCAAGAATATTGCTAGATCTCGTATTTATGATGCTTCTCGGGGATGACGGCATCTAAGCCCAGCTCGTTCCTAGCATATTCCGCTAGATCGCGGCAAGCATCAGGCTCACCATGTATCATGAAGACCTTTGTCCCGGGATTCAAGCCCCTGAGATAGGATCTAAGCTCGCTCCTGCCGGAGTGGGCGCTGAAGAGGAACTGCTTCACCCTCGCCTTAACTTCGACATCTTCTCCCTTCACAGTTATTCTGCCCTCCTCTAGAAGCCTCGCACCCGGGGTCCCCGGCACCTGGAAGCTCACGAGGAATATCCCGGAATATGGATCATCATATATCCTCTCGAGATAGTATGCGGCCGGCCCTCCCTTAAGCATCCCAGCCGGGCTTATAATCACCGCCTGGCCCTCAGCAGCCTTCTTACGCTTTTTACGATCATTCACCCTTATCACGTGTTTTGAGGCCGAGTAGAGGAGCTGGTATCCCTGAACATACTCCCTTGATTCTAGGAAGAGGTCAAGGACCTTGACAGCCATGCCATCTAAGTAAACGGACTCCCTCACACCATGGGCCTCCAAGATGCACATGATCTCCTGCGATCTAGCGACTGCGAAGGCTGGGACAAGGACCTTCCCACCGAGATCAGTAACCTCGATGACATTGTTTATAAAGTCCTTCTCGAGGTCAGTTCTCCTCGGATGCTCGGTTAACGCGTAGGTTGACTCGGTGACGATCGCATCGACGTCCCTCGGCACGTACTTGGCGCCTGATAGAAGCCTCGTCTTACGTGTTGAGTAGTCTCCTGTGTATAACAGGGTCTTGTCAGCGTTTACTAGAACTTGGACGCTGCCCGGTATATGACCAGCGTCAAGGAAGGTAATCTCAGCATCTTTCACCCTTATCGTGTCGCCGTAATTCACCCTTATCCCCCTTCTCAGGAGCTCCTCGACCTCCAAGACCTCGTAAGGGATATAGTATCCGCTCAGTTTCAAGAAGTCCCTTAGAAGTATATCGCTCAGCTTGAAGGTCATGTCCGTCGCGTAGACCTTGACCCCCCCATTCAGCATCAATAATGGCGCGGCGCCGCTATGATCCAGATGAGCATGTGTGATCACCACGGCGTCGAGATCCTTGGGCGAGATATGGCCCGGGAAGAGGGGCTCGGGCTCCGAGGGCTTAACGCCATAATCCAGCAGTATCCTAGCATCCCTAGTCTCGACTAGAACTGCGGCTCTCCCAACCTCTCCAATCCCGCCGAGAAAACTTACCTTCATGCCTATTTCAACACGCGCCTAAGCCTTTTCCGCCTTCTCGTTACGGGCGCTCGGCCCAATTCTTAAACATTGCGGCCATCCCCGCCGCCAGCGCCGCCCACTAGCTCCTTAAGGCTCTCCAGCTCCATCACATCAACACCTAGCTCCCTCAACCTCCTAGCAAGCTCCATCTCAAACCTCTCCAATCGCCTTGTCTCCGGCTTGAGAATGTATGCCCTCTTATAGCCAGCGGCCTCAAATTGCTTGACTGCCTCCACGAGAAGCTCATCGAGCCGCTCATCGAGCAATGCCTTGGGATAATTTGTCTGGGAGAATGGGTAGGTATATCTGAGTCCGAGGGGGATCAGGCCGTAGGGGCTGCCATAGAAGAGTATGTCGAGATTCTCGGGGAGCCTTGACGCCTTCTCCAAGGAGAGCCTCATGGTCTCGGGAAGAAGCAGGGCTTCCCCACCGCGCGCCCTCCCAGCAAGGCAGTTCTCGAGAAGCTTTTTTCTCGTAGCTCTTACAAGCGGCCTCCTCAAGCTCACCTCATCATAGAGGTTTACGCCCCTCCTTCCGGAAGTTGGGGCGCCCTCTTCCATAAGCCTCAGCAGATCCTCGTTCCGCATAATCTCTATGAATCCTTGGTAAAGGCTTGGATGGCTTCTCGCCCTCTGCTCAAGCAACTCCATGAGCCTCCCATCCCTTATCGCCTGCTTAACCCTCCTAACCTCCATGAAACAGATATGGAGGTTGTGCATCGCGAGCATCTTAATTCTCTCATCCCTTGGCAGCTGCCTGAGCTCGGCTGCGTTCATCTTAGAGCATATTGGGCAGCAGCATGGGAGGTAGTCGAGCTTCTCCACCCTTATTGTCCCAGTCTCCGTCATGTATCTATCATCCCGAGCATAGAGGATGTAGCTGGCGGAGTCGAACATATCCACGCCCAAAGCAACTATGAATGGGAAGATCATGGGGTGGCCGGCTCCAAATAGATGTAGGGGTTTCCCAAAGCCCACTGCGGACCTAGCAGCACATATCATCTGGAACAGCTTATCAAATCTATACCCCTCCATAAGGGGTGTTGGGCTTCCAAGAGCATAGAGGTCGAAGTTCATCGCCTTCTCCCTGTTGGCGCAACGATGGATAAGGTCTAGGTGGATTCCGCCCTGAATTGGCGCAGCCCATAAACATCGCCTAACACCCCGCTTCCTCAGAAACTCGATGGTTATCTCGAGGTTTCTCAGGGTCTTCTCGACGGATTCCTCGGCCTTCTCCCTGCTACATAGCCCGGTCGGGATATCTAGGGGGACGGCGATGTCGCTGCCCATCTCCTCCTGAAGCTCTGCAATCTCCTCCGGGGAGGCCTCAACGCCACCATACTCCAAGACCTGATATCCGCCGCTATCAGTCATCACCACACCGTCGAAGGCCAAGATGCCATGAACTCCTCTTCTCAAGGCCTCATCCCTAAGCCTCCTCAAAATAATGTAGGCATTCGTTATGACGGCCTCAGCCCCAAGATTTTCCTTCATCCAGCCTGCTGAAATATCCTGCGTAACCGGGTTTATGACCGGGAGAAAGAGCGGCGTCTCGGCAACCCTCCCGCCGCGGGTCCTAAGCCTCCCAATCCTCCCAAGATGATCCTCGGCAACTACCTCGAACAAGGGTGCCCTCGGGCTCAAGCTATACTTGGATCTTTTTATTAACTAAAAACCCATAATTTATGACAGGGGATAGTGTCCAAATAACGGGTTTATATAGCCGAAGACCTCCCATAATAGCCTCGTGAGTAGAGATACTTTATTATCCCCTCAACTCCCATCTCGTATAATTCCCATTACACGCTTCTCCTTATTTCTTGGGGGTCTTTCCCTTATCATCCCGTAACCCTTCTTTTCGTCGTCCTCCTAACCCATTCTATGAAGACCGCTACAGGAATTTACTAACATCCTTATCTCCCCATCAGCCTTCAGAACTCCTTGACTAGCCTCTTATCCATCTGTTTTCACTTCCCCCTCGCCCCTATCCTTCCCTATCATGGCCCCGGCCCTCTCCATATCCCTCCTTATAATCCCGGATACGTATAATTCGCTCATAACCCTCTTGAGTTCCTCCTTGCTCGGCATCCTCCCATACTTCCTCTTATACTCCCATCTCATGAATCGCCCAAGCCTTTCCCGAGCCCTTGGCACAATTACCCCAGCTATCAACGAGATACTTGATGTCTATGCACCATCCATGCCATCCGTTTGGGAGCCTCTTTACACGATAGAGTGGCGAGTCATGGGCGCGGCGGCCAACCCCAAGAGCCCCACAGTCCATGACATGGTCGAAGCCGTATTTGCCGAAGACCTGTTGATGTCCCTCGCTCCAGCCATCCTCAATAATAGGTGCGGTTTTTTGACAGGACGTATCTCTCACCATCCACATACGCGTAGTATGCTGTTGAGCTCTCGTCATCCCGCCCCAATCCTGATCCTAGCAATCATCAAGCCTCCTGCAAACCCTCCTCCTAAACACGTATAGTTGATACCTCAATATATTGGGGTCTTCATGCTCCTGGTTGAGTAGCCTCGCCACCTCCCTCCCATACCTCTTCAACATTGAGACGGCCTCCTTCAAGGCCCTATACCTCGTCATGGTCCTACAAGCCTAGGAGTAAAGACCCGCCCTTATTCTCGGAGTCTTTCTAAAAGTGGAGTATGAAAAGGAAGACTATTCAAATACATGCAGCTGAACAAGGCATCCATATCGACCTCACCGTAGCATATCGTTTAAATAACGCCGAAATAATATCCAGATAATGCCAGTAACCCCAAGCCCCGGGAGGGGTAGGGGTAATGGCCGGAGACCCGGCCAAGGGCTAAACCCTCAAAAAAGAGGGGATGTAGCCCAAACCTCCCCACATCAAATGGGGAGGAGGTCAGAAATATTCCGGGTCCGGGCAGGGCTAGGTAAAGAGGCTGACGAACTTGAAGTTCACAGTGTCTAGGAGGCCCTTATCGGTCAGCCGCAGCTCCGGGAGCACGTCGAGCGCGAGGAGCGAGATCGTCATGAATGGTGAGACCCACTCACATCCAAGTTTTCTCCAAGTCTCATACATCTTCTCGAGCTTCTTCGCGACGACCTCAATGGGTTCAGTGGACATGAGCCCGGCTATTGGCAGCTCCACGGCTGACAATACTTCGCCATCTTTCACAGTTATTATCCCACCTCCCAGCTCGGCGAGCCTATTTACGGCCAGGGCCATATCCTCCCTATTACACCCCAGCACGATTATGTTATGGCTATCATGTGCGACCGTGGTGGCGATCGCGCCAATCCTGAAACCAAACCCCTTCACGAATCCGAGGCCTATGTTCCCTGTCCCCTTATGCCTCTCGACGACAGCGAGTTCGTAGATCCACCTGTCAGGATCCGGGAGGACGATGCCGCCCCTAACTTCGAGTCTATCCACGATGTGCCTTGTCAGGACATTTCCCTCGATTGCCTCGATTATCCTAACCTTGACCTCGCCCTTCTCAATTGGCGCCCTTATCTCGAAGTCCCACGGCTCAAGCCTCCTCTTCAGCCTCACGGATCTCGTGGCGTTCTCAGGGTATGATGGCCTTGGTAGATCTACTAGCATTCTGCCATCCTTCGCGATTAGCTTGCCATCGGCGAAGACTGCCTCAACTTTAACCTTCGAGAGGTTGCTGATCACTAGAATGTCCGCGAACCTCGCCGGCGCGATGCTCCCAATTTCCCTAGCGACCTCATAGTGCTCCGCAGGATTCAAGGTGGCCATCTGGATCGCAGTAACCGGGTCAACACCTTCCTCTATCGCTCTCCTCACGACGTGATCCATATGGCCCTGCTTGATTAGCGACTCGGGTTCCCTATCATCCGTCACGAGGCACGCGTGCCTAGAGTCTAGGCCGGCCTCCGTAATCGCCTTAACAGTCTCGGCCACATCAAGCCAAGCGGAACCCTCCCTCATGTAGGCATACATCCCGAGCCTAAGTCTCTCAATCGCGTCGCGCTTTGTCGTCAGCTCGTGGCTTGAGGTTATCCCGGCGGCCGAGTAGGCGGCAAGCTCCCTCCCAAGGAGACCGGCATCATGTCCTTCCACAAGCTTCCCGGCCCTCAGGGCTGCGGCTATCTTGGCATGCACCTCCTCATCGCCCGCGAGCACCCCTGGGTAATTCATCATCTCTCCGAGCGCTATCACGCCATTCCATGAGAGCGCCTCCTCAATCTCCCTCGGCCCGAGAACAGCCCCAGCGGTCTCGAACAATGGATTCGCCGGGACGCATGAGGGAACCGTGACGAAGACCTTAAGCGGAAGATTCTCAGCCTCTTGGAGCATCAACTTAACACCCTCTAGGCCAAGCACGTTAGCTACCTCATGCGGGTCTATGAAAACGGTAGTTGTCCCCCTCGGGAGAACGGCCCTCGCGAACTCTGTCAAGGTAACCATGCTGCTTTCCACGTGGACGTGCGCGTCGAGGAATCCGGGGACGAGATACTTCCCGCCAGCATCATATATCTTGGTGTCGGGGCCTATGCAGTGATTCGCATCGCCGATAAGAGCTATCCTATCTCCCTTAACCGCGACATCCATCCCATCGAGAACCTCCCCCGAGTTGACGTTCACGAGAACGCCATTCTTTATCACGAGATCCGCCTTAATCCGGCCGAGGGCGACATCAACGAGAAGCCTCGTAATTTCGTGAAGCCTGCTCCTCCTGCCAAGAAAACGCGCCATAACGATCATCTATCTTCTTCTTGATTTATATCGTTTCCTAACCCTCTCATGATGCTTGGTCTGAGCGGCTGATAAAGAGCTAAAGTCTAGTCTCTCCCGGACCGGGAGGATATGGAAGATATGTTGGGAGATATTAAAATAAGGCTCCTGTTTCTTCTCGATGTGAAGGGGTGTAGGCTGAGTGGAGACTGATGCCGTTTTCGAGCCAGGCGCCGAGAAGATCAGGGTCCCTGGCGCGGTGTTGATCGAGGGGCTTCCGGGGGTCGGGCTGGTCGCGAAGGCGGCTGTAGCCTACCTACTAATGAAGCTCGGCGGGAGGAGGATATGCAGATTCTACTCCCCATTCTTCCCATCAGTCGGCTACATTAGGGATGGCAGGATACTTCCATACTTTGCAGACTTCTATCTTGTCGAGTCGCCGAGACCATTAATCCTGCTCTATGGTAATGCCCAGCCTTCCACGTATTATGGCCAGCACGAGTTCTGCCAGCGCATAATAGAGGTTGCCGTGGACCTTGGTGTCAGATCCGTTATAACCCTTGGAGGATATGGCAAAGATCAGGTGAGCGATCCAAGGGTGATATACCTATCCTCGACGAGCGAGGAATCCGTCAAGCAGGCTCTCGAGAAAATTGATGCAGTTCCGTATGAGGGCCAGATAGTGGGCGCGGCAGGCCTCCTTATACTAATGGCCGGGGAGCTCGGCATGGAGAACCTCTCCCTCCTGATCGAGGCCGGGGACATGATCCCTGATTACTTAGCGACTAGGAGGGGTGTTGAGGCGCTGGCCAAGCTACTTGACCTAGACATAGAGATCGGCGACATCTACGACTTCTCCATCGCCTATGAGGGGGCTGTTAAGACGCTTGAGGGCTAACGCGGGTGGAGCATATGAGCAAGGCCACAGTAAAATCACATGGAATATACCTTGAGACGTTCTTCGGGACGGCTGAGGTCGGCTTATTCTCAGTAGTGACGGAGAGGATCTGCCTAGTCCCGCCGCAGCTCAAGCCAAGGCAGAAGAAGCTGATAAGGGATGTGCTCGAGGTTGAGGTCATCCCGACGACGATCGCCGGCTCAATACTGTTATCTGCCTTCGCGACTGGTAATAGCAACGGCCTCATCCTATCAAACCTAATCTTGGAGGAGGAGCTCGACGTAATTAAGAAGCATGTCGTCGACATGAATCTCGCCGTGGTTGAGGGGAGATATACGGCGATAGGGAACCTCGTTCTGGCGAATGATAAGGCGGCGCTCGTGAGCGATATTCTTCCAAGGAGTGCAATGAAGGCGATAAAGGATGCTCTAGGCGTCGAGGTCGTGGCCGGAAGGATCGCGGATAGGAGCTACGTCGGCTCGCTCGCAGTCATAACGAACACCGGCGGCCTAGTCTTTGTCGAGGCATCAGAAGAAGAGGAGAAAATGCTCTCAGAGCTGTTTAAGGTCGAGGTGGTGCCGGGGACCGTGAATAATGGCGTGAAGTTCGTTAGAAGCGGGATACTCGCTAACAGCAAGGGCGCTATCGTGGGTTCGCTAACCACAGGCCCAGAACTCATGACAATATCTAGAGCCCTCGGGGTCTAAAACAACCATCTAAGAGGAGCTAGAAGTATATCTGGACATGCGGGATATTTCCAACCCTGATAACAGCCCCCTCCGGGACAACACCCTTCTCCACCATGTAGGATACCGCCGTCTCGCCCAGCAAGTTAAGGATCTTCGCCTGAATTATGTACTTGTCGAGATCATCCCGCGCGATTAAAGCGCCGCCGTAGAATGCTTCGCTCACCTCTACCGTGAAGCCCTCGCTCACCTCAATCTTCTTCCCAAGAAGCTCCTCATCGCAAACGGCGACCACAGTCTCACCGGTCTTCGAGTGATGAACCTTGACCCATACCCTATCCGACGGCATCCCTCTCTGCATCAAAGACGATGCTACGCGAATATAAATTTCTCGGGCATCCCACCACGATCCTCATGCTCCCACAACAGAGCATCATGAAGAGCCTCCCCTTATTTCTTTGGAAGGTCTCTGAAAATGGAAAATAAAAATGTGGGGGTTATAATGCTTATGATATGCTTGCCTCGGCGGCCTTCAGCTTGAATAGCGTCGCGTCCCACATCTCCCCCCAGACGTCCCCGAGATACTCGATTAATTGATCCCAGCCCATTATCCTGACCATGTCGCATCTCGTCACGCGCCTGTCACCCCCTCACGCCCACCCTCCTCTTCAGCACCTCATTTTCCTCTCTTAGAAAGGTTCAAAAGCTCTCCTCCCGAGATTATTCACGACCCGCATGGAGGAGGCATCGAAGGAGGAGCTGATGAGAAGGATCGCGGGCGAGATAATTCTCTCGGAGAGCCCGGGCCGGGTTATGAGAAAGTGGAGGTCGCTCTTCGAGCTCACCCAAGCCGAGGTCGCGAGGCTCATGAAGATCTCGCCCTCAGTCCTCAGCGACTATGAGAATGATAGACGGAAATCGCCGGGAACAGGCTTCGTGAGAAGGTTCGTCCAAGCACTAATAGAGGCGGATGAGCTAAGGGGCGGGCAACAGGTGAGAAAATACGCGGTCTTCTATAGGAGCCTGAGCGCGGCCGTGATAGATCTGGACGAATTTGAGTCCCCGAGAACCGTTAAGGAGGTTATCTCAGCTGTCGGGGGCGAAGTCCTCGCGGGCGAAGGTCTCCTTGATATGCCGATCTACGGTTACACGATCATAGACAGCATAAAGGCCATAAAGCTCCTCGATGCGTATGACTTCCTCTATCTCTTTGGTAGGAACCCGATGAGGGCCCTAATATTCACCTCCGTGACTCGCGGCAGGTCTCCTATGGTCGCGGCGAGGCTTTACCCGATAAAGCCCAGACTGATCATCATACATGGGCCAAGGAGGGAGCAGGTTGACAGGTTGGCAATAGAGCTCGCCGAGCTGGAGAAAATCTGCTTCGCATTATCGACGCTTCCAACTGTTGAGGAAGTCATAAATGGTCTCAGGTCTCTCAGGGCCTCTGGGCGTGAATAGGTATGAAGCCGGTAAAGGATATTCGGCTATCTCCCGGGATAAAGGTCTCAGAGCTTGTTGAGCAGTTTAGGGAGGCTGGGGGCTTTTCGGCCAAATATCTCGGCATCGCAGTCAATATATTCAAGGAAATGATTGAGGACGAGAAATGCGTGAAGTTTATCTCGTTTGTCGGCGCCCCGGTCGCGACGGGTCTTAGGGGCGTGATCGCGGAGGCAATTAGGCGGAGCATGTTCGATGTGGTGGTCACGACATGCGGTGCAATAGATCATGATATAGCGAGGTCTCTAGGACAATATTATGATGGGGACTTCTGGATGGATGATGAGGAGCTGAGAGGCAGGGGGATACATAGGCTTGGGAGCGTCCTGATACCATTGGACTCCTATGGCCCGGCGATAGAGCGTTTCATGCAGGGTGTCCTCGAGGAGGCGTATTCGAGGGGTTTGAGGGAGCTGGCGAGTTATGAGGTCTGCGAGCTGATAGGTGGGAAGATTCAGGATGAGGGGAGCATATTATACTGGGCGCATAGGAGGGGTGTGAAGGTCTTCGTACCGGGGATAATGGATGGAGCCGTGGGGACGCAGCTTTGGCTATTCCAGCAAAGGCATAGGGACTTCAGGCTAAACCTCTTCAAGGATGCTGATGAGCTGGCGGGTATAATCTTCAAGGCGGAGAGGACTGGGGCGCTGATGATTGGCGGCGGCATCTCGAAGCATCACACCCTATGGTGGAATCAGTTCAGGGAGGGCCTCGACTATGCAATCTACCTGACTACTGCCTGTGAGTATGATGGAAGTCTCAGCGGCGCCCGGGTCCATGAGGCGATTTCATGGATGAAGGTCAAGGCTGGCGCGAGGAAGGTAACGGTCTACGGGGATGCGACGATAACCCTGCCGCTCATAATAGCCTCTGTGTTGGGGTAGCGCTATCTATCCATCTTCCGGTTCTCGATCACATCAGCTTTCACGAGTCTCAGATGGAGTACACCATTCACATAAGAGCTCTCGAGAAGCCTAACCCTACATGGGAGCTTTATTTTCCTCCTGAAGCCCCCTCCACCCCTGAGAAATACCTTATTCTCCGAGACCTTGAAGGAGACCTCGCTCTCGGGGCCCGGGACCTCGGCCGTCACGCTTATCAAGCCATTCTCCTCATGAACCTCGACCGGATACCTCTTCAGCTGCTTCGAGCCTTCCAGCGCCCTCCTAATCTCCCTAAACCAATAAAATCCTAGGATCACCAGGATTCCCGCAAGTATGAGACCTAGGAGGCCCCTCTGAAGCCTCGCCAATACAGCTAGCCCCAAGAGCCCGAGGATCAGGAGTAGCACCACGAGCGAGAGACTGCTTCTCATGGACAAGGCCGGACTCCTATCTAAGTCGTGTGGGCACCAAGGCTTAAACCTATGCCTTCTATTTCTCAGATACTGTAATATAATGTAGTTCAACTACTCCATTCTCCGAGAAGATTGAGCCTACGATCATTTTCTCACCTTCGCTCCAGACTAGCACTCTGTCAACGCCCTTCCCGAGGACCCATTTCTCCACGAAGCCCGTTACGAGCATCCGCAGCTCCTCCTCGGACCCGCCCGTGAATGACCCCTCCTCGAAGACGAGGTGCGGGCTCACCTGCTTGGGATAAACGATTCTCACGCCGAGCTCGCGGAGGATGGACAGCGTCAGGTTACGTACATTAATCTCCCGGGGGGCAGGCGCGCCACCAAGCTCCCTCAGAAAAGCATTGAACGATTCTTGGGGACTTGAACCAAGCCCGATATAATATGTTCCGGTAAACTCAGCGCCTATCGTGGCTATCGTCCCGAGCTGGGCCACAACGCCGCCGGCCGGCGACGTATATACCGGGATAATGTAGACTAGCTGGTCCCCGATATAGTATAGGAGGATATCACCAATCCTTGGATTCTCGAGAAGGGTCCTGAGCTTCCTGAACTCCGCGTGCCTCTCGAGGGCCTCCATAGCAGCTGATGGCCCAAGCAGCTTCGTCTCACCCCCCACCGGCACCTTGTAGAAGATCTTCTCGCCGAGATGCGGGTAATCATTCCTGACGATCATAAAGCCGGCGAGATTCCTCCCCAGAGAGCCCTTCAGCTGGAGCGAGAGTATGCCGACGAACTCGGGCCTCTCGAAGCCCGGATACCTCGCTATCACGAAGTATGGCTCGACGCCCTCAGGGATCTCATAAAACTCCCTCGCATGTATGAATGTCGCCGGGTCATCGATATGATAATAATTGAACATCTCAACCTGATACTCGAATACCTCAGCAGGGAACCTGGTCTGATTTCTCAGCCAACCCGGGATCTCTTCGATCAATATGTCTTGGTAGGCTCTTCTTATCAGCTCACTGAAGAAGTCGCCTCCAGTTATTATCAGCCTCATATCACCATTATAAATATCAACTAGCGCGTATCCCACAAACCTGACATAGCTATTACCCTTGCTCCATGGGACATTACCGGCCGGGAGCTTTACTATCAGCGGCATAAGCCAGTAGGTGTTCTCCCCATCAGTCACCGGGAACATGTCAACGTATCCCCCATTCCACCTGTATGTGAAGTATGGTAGGAGGAGGCCAAGCCTCTCGTAGACGTCCCTGTATCTGAGCAGCTTGACCTGCTTATCCGGGTATGAGAGGAGGAATGTCGCATCATAGAGCCATGTGATCGGTGGGCCGACCACCACGCCTCCCCTACCATTATATCGTGTCCCAGTTATCTCGTCGCTTTCCTCCTTCCCGAGTATTATGGCAGCCCATGTTGTTTCGAGGAGGCCTCCCTCGCCATAATAGATTCTCCGCTGCTTGAAGAATGTGGAGCTATCAACTATGCTGCCATTGTTGGCATCGAGGAGAAGGAAGCCGTTCGGCACATGCGTATACACGAGATGCTCATTATACCACACGTTCTCGAGCTGAACCCCCCTCGGGAGTATAGGCTTCATTGAGGCGCTCCAGTAAAGCCTGTTCCCAAACCTGATTATATCCGAGTCCTCGAAGTCCACGTATGGTATCAGACCTATCTCCGGCTTGAGCTTCGTGAAGGCGGCGTCCCAGTCCCACAGCCTCACAAGGGATAAGTCGTTATATGCCTCCTCCAGATTTATCCTGCCAACCTGGCCCATTGTAAAATTGTAATGAACTATCGTTATGTCTGATATGTCCGCGAGATATCGATTCACCTCTATCTCCTGCTTGATGTATGGGCCGAGCCACTCGACCTTCCTAGCATCAGCTATTCCATTCTGGATTGCCGCCACAGCGGCGGCCATCA
>Ga0315298_1007840_pt1 | contig 13874 bp, 17 predicted proteins | sample WHS_1_MG_FD_203077 | JGI IMG/M metagenome (GOLD analysis project Ga0315298, IMG submission 203077) | Extremophilic microbial mat communities from Washburn Hot Springs, YNP, Wyoming, USA - WHS_1_MG | ecosystem: Environmental > Aquatic > Thermal springs > Hot (42-90C) | place: USA: Wyoming...
CTAAAAAGGAAAAGGCTACATAAAAGCGTAGCATAAAGCGTGCTTTGTGCACATGAATTTTATAAAAAAGCTTAACATATATGGAAAGCCTTGACGTCCCACTAAACCTTCCATTAACAGCGACTAATAGAAGATACGAGTTCTTTTACATTTTGGATTCAGCAGTTTTGACAATTCTTTTAATTTTGAGTGCCTACCACGTTTTTGTTACTAAAAATAGTTGTAGAAATTGCTCTTCTTCGCGGTTTTTCTTTGTTTTTGAATAACATTTTCATCCTTTTTCTTTTGAAGTTTCTGGATAAGTTTACCAAGCTTTTTATAGTTTTCTCATATTCATACGTCACTAAAGCACCTATCTTCTTTGCTGATGCTAAGCAAAAGATACTCTTGGAAAAATAATCGAGGGTCAGTTTCTTTCACCTTTTTATAGTTGCTTATCCGTTGACGGTATCTCGTATAGGACACCTTCTTCCGACAGTATTAAGACACTTCCGCACTTTTGACACCTGAAATATTTGTTTGTTCCTTTTTCGCCTTTTTGCTCTCCCAAAAGCTCCACTTTTTCATGAAGGCACTTTTCTTCTACAGGCATAGTTTATACCTTCAGCTAACTTTTTAATGACAATTATTGTTTTATGATAGATATTTGTGCTTGTTTGTTTTAAGTCTCACTTTTTAAATGAGTATTTGCCTGTTGTTTGCTATTAAGCGTCATAGAGTGAAGAAGAAACATAAGCGTCAGTGTGATTTGTATTTTAAGGCTATAAGATTGGCTAGAGCTTATTGAAGTAAAGCTAATGGATAATTTCTTTTAAGTTTTTGTTCCACGGTTTATTGTCGCCTGTCGCCTTTGGTAGCTCCTAACATTGCTTGAATCTTGTAACTCTTTGAATGTTCGCTAAGATTGCAGAGAATAAACAACTATCCATGCTCGTGATATCTTTTACGGGCTCTAACATTGAATAGCTATTCAATGTTCTTCTGCAACTCGCTCAAGATTTCTATTACTTAACATATTACCTTTCTCATGGATTTTACCATATGTTCAGCTACTTGTTCCACTAGCTTTTGATTTGCGGTGCGGTGAAAATTTTATATATTCAAGATTAGTTTACAGCCTTAAAAAGAGGATGTCAGTGTGCAGACAAAAGTGCTTGAAATAGTTAAGGTGACAAAGCGTTTTGGTGGACTAATCGCTTTAAATTCCGTAAATTCCGTCGTTTACGAAAGAGAAATTGTTGGACTAATAGGACCTAATGGTGCTGGAAAGACAACTTTATTTAACGTGATCACCGGGTTTTTAAAGCCAGATTCAGGAGAAGTTTTTTTTAGGGGCAGGAAAATAAGTGGTTGGTTGCCGAAAGAAATATGCAGGACCGGTATAGCTAGGACTTTTCAAATTCCAAAGCCATTCATGGACTTGACAGTTTTAGATAATGTTGCAGTTGCCTTTATGTTTGGAAGAAAGCATGTAGGTAACATAGAAGAGGCAAGGAAGGGGGCAAGAGAGCTATTAAAATTTGCGGGGCTCCTAAAGAAGCAAAGTATGTTACCCTCTGGTTTAACGGCTGCAGATTTACGTAGATTGGAAGTGTGTAGAGCTCTTGCTACCAATCCTGAGTTGTTACTATTAGATGAGGTTTTTGCTGGGTTAAACCCTACGGAAGTTGGGGAAATGCTGGAACTTGTCACGAAAATCAATAAAACATGGGGCGTCACTGTGTTTATGATAGAACATGTAATGAAAGCCGTAATGTCAATCGCGCAAAGAGTATATGTATTGCATTATGGCGAAATAATAGCAGAGGGGCGTCCTTCTGAAATTACTAGAAACGAAAAAGTAATTGCGGCATATCTAGGGGGATGAGTGATGAAGACCATGCTTCAAATTTCTCAACTTAATGTGCACTTGAGCGGTGGTGCACATATACTAAGAAACGTCTCAATTCAATTGTTCGAAAACGAGATCTTAACGGTTATTGGACCCAATGGTGCTGGAAAGACAACTCTCCTAAATACTATATCTGGTTTAGTTGTTCCTACGAGTGGCACAATAGAATTTTATAACAAGCGGATAGATGGTCTTCCTCCTTATAGGATAGTGGAATTAGGCATATCCCACGTTCCTGAGGGAAGACAATTATTTCCAAGATTATCTGTTTTAGAGAATCTTAAACTAGGCGCTTACACAAGAAAATCGAGAAAAGAAATGAATGAAACGCTTAAGCTCGTTTTTGACATGTTTCCAATACTTAAGGAACGCGCGAAACAAGCTGCTGGAAGTTTAAGTGGCGGAGAACAGCAAATGCTTGCTATAGCTAGAGGACTAATGTCTAAGCCCAAATTGCTAATGCTGGATGAACCGTCATTGGGGTTAGCACCAAAGGTTGTAGACACCATTTTCAAGAGCATTAAGGATATTGCTAAGGCAACTACAATTTTGCTGGTTGAGCAAAATGTTCATAGAGCTCTTGAAATTGCTGATCGAGGATACGTGATTGAATCGGGATCGATAGTAATGGAAGGAGAAACCAAGGAACTTAAAAATAACGACTATGTTAAGAAGGCGTATCTAGGAATTTAAATTGTTTATGTTGGGCTGACAACATATGAAACGTATAGGTATAGCACTTCTTCCCGAAATTTTTCCATCAAATTTAATAGTAAGATATGGTGTAAAAGCTGAGCGGTCAGGATTCCATTCAATATGGATTCCTGAACACTATTTTTTCAGGGATTCCTTTACCATTTTGGGCGCGATTAGTATTTTAACTAAGAAGATTAAACTAGCTACTGGAATCATTAGTCTTTATACTAGACATCCTGCATTGATTGCAATGTCATTCGCATGCTTAAATGAATTATCTGGCGGCAGAGCCATAGCCGGGGTGGGACTAGGCGTTTCTTCCTGGCTCCAAAAAATGGGCATAAAAGCAAACTTTCGACCCGTCCAAGTTAAGGAGATGGTTAAGGTTCTCAAAAAATTAATGAAAAATGAGAGAGTAACTTATAGAAGTCGGCATTTTAGTTTGTTTGACGTTGGGTTAAACTTCAATGTTTCCAATATACCACTTTATCTTGCAGCAGTAAATATTAAAATGCTTGAAATAGCCGGAGAGGTAGCAGATGGTGTTCTTCTTACGGCTGGGTGTTCCCCGAAATATGTGTCTATGGCGCGTAAAAGAATAGAGGTAGGTATCAGCAAAAGAGAAAACTCTTCTCAGTTTGATGTGGCAGCTATTATTTTAACTTCCATTTCACGTAACTCATACAAAGCAAAAAATTCAATCAAAAGGATAATAGCGTCTCTGCTTGCCCGCCCTGGAAGAGCAAAATTGATGCTAGATGAAAATCAAATTAATACAAAAATGTTTAAAAAATTTGAAAAGCTGGCTATAGGTGGCGATATCGACAAGGCACACGCTTATTTAACTTTTGATATAGTTGACTCTTTGTCAGCATCAGGAACAATAAAGGAATGCGAAGATAAAATAGAACAATATCGAGAGTACGGTGTAGATCTACCTATTCTAATGCCTGTCAACCTAACGAGTTTAAAGTATCTCGTATCAGGTAAACTGCAATAACTTGCCATATCCATTTATCTTTGCTTTTAAGTCCAGGGTATGTAGCATATTCCACAGCAACGCTTGATTACTGGTAACAACTGTTTTTTTAAATTTTTGTTCAATTACATCTATCAACTCAGCGCTTCTTAGGTCGGTGCAGCTTATAAAGAATCCACATGATTCCTGAGTATCAACTTCTTTTATCAAATTTAGAATTCTGTTGGAAGGTATTTTTGAAATGTCTTTTCTAATTCCTAAGCCATTGATTGCAACTACTTCAACTCCGTTATCTGCTAGAAAGTTTACCAATCTTTCATTTAACCATGGCTCGTATGGGGTTACGATAGAAATTTTTGACAAGCTTAATTCTTTTAAAGCTTTTACTACGGAGGTAGATGCAGTGGTAGCCGGTATGCACGTCTCTTTCTCTATTAAGCTCGTAATCTCCTTATCATAGGAGATCCCCTTTATGAAACTTCCAGCAGTACATCCAAAGGCAATGATGTCTACATCGGCATCTTTAAGGAGAGACGCGGCCTTAGGTACTTCTTTTATTAAATTTTCAATCTGCTCCTTTGTGTCTTCGGTCATTTTGATTCGCGTTATGTGAACGGACAAGTCATGGCCATGTATCATTTGATAAAATTCAGGTTCTAAAACTGTATTACACGAGGGAATAATCACGCCCAACTTAGCTTTATGCTTCCTCACTACCTATACCTTCCTTTTTACTGCTGATTTTTGTAAAAAGTCCAATTAAACCTCTCGGCGAAATATATACCATTGTAACCAAAAGTATACCCCGAATTATCATATGTAGAACCTCAGCGCCAAACAAAATACGGAACAACCACATTAAAGGGTTAATTATAAAAGAACCAAGAAGGGGACCGTATGGCGAAAACACCCCTCCAATAACAGCAGGCAATAGAATGTCAACATTGACATAAGTTCCAATAGCATTTTCAGGTGAAACAAACAAGGTAAACTGAGCATATAAAATGCCACTCATAGATGTAATTATCGCACTTAAAGCTGAGGATAACACCCTAAACTTTAAAGTATCCACACCAATAGCCTGAGCTGCATCTTCATCATTTCTTGTTGTGATAAAACCATAACTTACTCTGGTTTGCTGCATCTTTATTAAAAGAGATAATCCAACTGTTAAAATTATCAAGGCGATAGCCACATAAGGGGCGTGAGTCGAATGAAATTGAAAGTCGATTAATGAATCCGGAACTATTGGATACCATACACCAAGGGCTCTTCCCGTAAAATCCCAAGCTAAAAAAGTTGTTCGCATAACTTCAGCTAGCGCAAGAGTCAACAATGAATAGAAAGGGCCTCTAACCCCGTAGCGAGCAGATGGGAAGGTTATTGCCACGGCTAGTAAAGTCGAGATTAATGGGGCTATAATAAAAGCCACCCATGGAGTTACATGATACTTGACATATGAAATTGCGGCAACATAAGCTCCTATCCCAAAAAAGGCCGCGTGGCCAAAAGACAATTGTCCTGCATACATGCCTATTGCCCAGCCAATTGAGGCAATAGCGTACATTAAAGAAAAAAATATAATATCACACACCATAATTGGCCCAAAATAAGAAACAAATAATAAGAATAGGCAAAAGGGAACGTATAAATATACAAATCTAATCTTTTCATTCATCAATCTCCAAACAGCCCCCTAGGTTTTAATAATAGCACAATAATAAAAATCAGTAATGGGACAGTCAGTCTCAGAAGCGAACCAATCCAATAAGCGGCAAAATACTCAATTACACCAAGTATAAAGCCTGAAAAAATAGCTCCTAAGTAATTACCTAAGCCTCCCATAACTATTACAGAGAATGTCATGACTATGAACGGATCGCCAATAAATGGGTCTATGGGAAAGAATAGGCATATTAATACACCAGCTAATCCTGCGCATGCCATACCTAAACCGAAAGAGAAAGCATATACCATTTTAACATTAATACCCATGAGATGTGCTGCCGTTCTATTTTGACAAGTGCCCCTTATGGCAGTTCCATAAATAGTCTTAGTCAAAAAAACGTGGAGCAGCAGCGCTGATATAGTAGCAATAACGAAGCTTATAAACCTTGGAATGTTTATATTTAGCCCGTAAAAACGTAAAGATCCCGCAAATATCGGGTTCACAATACGTGGGTTTGCCTTCCAGACGAGAAGTATTGCGTTCTGGATAATTAATGAAACACCCAAAGTTAGTAGCAACGTTGCTTCACGAGGTTTTCCTATTAATGGTTCTATCGAAAATTTTTCAAACAAGAAACCCACGAGGAAAAATAGTGCGAAAATTGCGGGTAAGGATATCAATGGATCCAAGTTAAAAAGTGCAAATAACCAGAATGTTATATAGGCCGCCAGCGTCATAAATGTACAGTGAGCAAAATTAACTATTTGCATTGTGCCCCAAATTAAGGTTAAGCCTGTGCCAATGAGAGCGTACACCGCTCCTTGAAATAGACCAGAAAAAAGCAACTCTAAAAAAAGGGTGGGGTCAAATTGCATTTTAACCAGCCCTTTCATTCCATGAAGGCGCTGGGAATATAACATCTACTGTTGCTATTTCCTCTGGCCAGATAATGCGCCACTGTCCTTTTACTGCTTGAACCATGAAGTTCATCGCGTAAATATTCTGACCTGTGGCGTCGAATTTAATGCCTTGCCATGGAGGTATGATCTTGTCTCCCGGTATATTTGTTTCAATTAATGCTTGGCGAATCTTTTCAGGTTCAAGGGATCCTGCGCGTTCAAGAGCATCTCTAAGAACAACAAATGCAGCGTGCATTGTCGTGGTATAGACAGTCATATCTTTACCAGTTTCGTTTGTGAAGGCTTCTGCGATTTGTTTTGCTATCGGTTTCTTCTCCATGAGGTCAATGCTCCATCCCTCACGACCTATCACGTATTCTCCATCAGCACCTACGCTCCTCAGATATTCTGGAAATATGAATCCTCCGCATGTCAATAAGGCTTTTGGAAAGAAATTGACCTGTTTCAATGCTTGAGTCCATAGTATTGCTGATGGAATAGGAGTGACTGTCAACAATACTATGTCAGGATTTGCTTGCTTAAGGGCTAATGCTTCAGTAGTTAAATCGGTAGGCGAAACGGGATGCCTTATATTAGCAACAATCTGATAGCCTCCAAGCGTAGAATCTAAATTTAATTTTTCCCATTCAGTAGCCACTCCTACGCAAAACAGCGATTCTTCAGCAACGATTGCAATAGTTCTAAATTCGTATCCTTTGGTTTCCTTTAACCATTTCATAAATTCAAAGTAGTTGCGCGCAAAGATTGCATCGGATCCCCAAACCCTAAAAAACCACTTGAAACCTTGTCTGGTCAAGTCTGGGTGAGATGAGGTCTCGCATATGAAGGGAATTCCATATCTTTCGGCTTCTTGGGCGGCTGGGAGCGTAACTCCGCTGTGTAATGCCCCGATTATAACATGCACTTTTTCCTCTGTTATGAGACGACTTGCTTGCGCTTTACCGACCTCTGGTTTCCCCTCAGTGTCAGCAATTATTACTCGTATTTTTAGCCCACCAAGCGATTTAATACCTCCCTCTTTATTAATGCGATCTGCCATCCATAGAGCCATGGCTTTTTGTCCCTCGCCAAAATACGCGGCTGCTCCTGTTAATGGTGTAAGAACACCAACCCTTACCTCATTCTCTTTTGGTCCTAAGGGAAAGAAGCTCACCCAAGCGTATGCACCTAAAGCAGCTACGACGAACACAACAATGATGATCGCAACGTGAATCTTCGTTAGAGCCTTTTTAGATATCAAACTCACTTAATACCTCCATTTACCAATTTTAACCTCTTTGTAGAATTATCGCTTGAATTTAAAAAGCTTTTGGCAGGACAAAACTGATGTTTTAAGCATGCTTAAACGAGGGTAGAACATCTTTAGCAAAAAATTCCATTTTTTGGATCAACTCTTTCACAGAAAAAGCAATAAAATCAAACCATAAATGATTAACCCCAACAGCCTCGTATAACTCAATCTTCCTAATTATATCATCAGGAGAACCAATGAAATTCCGCCTAATTAATTCCTCCTCGTCAAATGATTTGAATTCTTTAAGTGTTGAGCTTCGTAGAGATTTTAAATGTTCATACATTAAAGATTTTAGGAAAGTTTTTCTTGCTGATGAGCTATCATCAGAAATGCTGCACCCAAATTCCGGTGCGATTTCAAATTCTACTGAACCACGATTTGCCTCCTTCGCAAGGTATCGAATTTTTTGAATACGTTCTTCTAACTCTTCATGCGTTAGTGCAGCAGGGGTCCATCCATTTCCATATAGCGCCACGCGTCTTAATACTTCAAAGGAATTGCCTCCTAAATAAAGCGGAAATGGCTTTTGTAACGGTCTGGGATACATCTCAACTTCTTTAATTCTTATATAATCGCCATCAAAGCTTACAATAGGCTTGTCAAACAAATTACGTAAAACAATAACTATTTCATCAAGTATCTTGCCACGATTTCCCTCGTATCCACAAGCTTCAAATTCTTCTCTATAAGCTCCTAAACCGATACCTAATGTAAATCGACCATTACTTATATGATCCAGTGTTATAGCTTGCTTTGCAAGCACCACAGGGTTCCGTATTGGAGCTACTATAACTGATGTACCAAGTCTAATACGTCTTGTTATCGCAGCAAGATTTGAGAAGACAATTAGAGGCTCGAAAAAGTTTGGTTTTTCACCTCTATCACGTATGTACCGTTGTGTTGTGACGTGATCATTACCCCAGACAGAGTCATACCCAAGTTCTTCTGCTTTTTGTGTTATTAGTTGCAGAGAGGATGGTGACGCAAATCCTATAGGATAAAATAATCCTTCCCGAGCCGTTGGAAGTGCAACGCCGAACTTCATTTTTGTCACCTACCTAAGTACTAGTAACTCCTCATTATCCTCAATTGGGCTTGTTAGATATTCAAAGCCATCTTTTGTAACAAGAATAGTTTTCTCAATTTGCAGCCCTCCAAATCCTATTTCATAGTATGGTGTTTCCACGCAAAGTACCATTCCATCTTCAAGAGGACGGTCATCCACTGGCGAGAGCGTTGGGGGATCATAAATCTCCAAGCCTATTCCGTGCCCGCAATGATGGCGATTATAATGTCCTATACCATTGTCCCTCACAGCGTTCAAAGCAATTTTAAATATTTCAGATGCTTTTATCCCAGGTTTAATGCTTTGGATAGCTTTTTGCGCTCCCTTTATTATTGCTTGGTAATATCTTTTGCACTTTTCTGAAGGTTTCTTGAAGACGGCAGTAAACGCAATGTCTGAATAGTAATGCTGGTATACGCATCCACCATCAAATCTTATTACGTCTCCTTTTTTCAATTTGTTGTCAGTCGGAACGCAATTTGGTAAGGCGCTTCTAGCACCAAAGCCAAACAACGTGAGAAAGGGAATTCCTTCATTTTTAACGACGTTTTTATCGAATTCACGAGCAATATCAAATTCTTTCATTCCTTCGAAAGCTTGTTCAACGGCTGCATAAAACGATTTTTCAGCTATTTCCGCCGCCTTTTTAAGCTTATACACTTCTTCATCTGTTTTAATCATGCGTATCTCTTTTAGTACATGAGAAGCTGGAATGATGGTGGCTTTCGGTAACTTTTTTTGTAGTTCATACCACATGGGATAGCTTAGGCCCAATTCATCAATCCCTATTTTCGTATCTTCCAAACCTTGTTCGTAAATTGCATTAATGAGGGCTTCTGCAGCGGTTCTTTCAGATTTACTTCTAACAAGTTTACATAGCTTTTTTTCAAAATCAGAAGAACTAGTGTTATTTTCTGAAATTTCCATGTAAAATGTTCCATAGCATTTTATATTTTTAATCCATGATTGAGATTCAGCGTACTGGTCAAGTTCTGATTGGGGCAATACTAACGTTGGTTCTCCATTCCTAGGAAGTATTGTGAAAATGTTGACGCCTCTTATCGCAAAGTGTCCTACACTCCATACATTGCTTAAGTAAAAATTATTTTCGGGGGTTGTGCCTATTAAAACATCGATATCATATTTTTCCATAATTTTAAAAGCTCTATTGAGATTTAACGGGATACCCATACCCTCCTCTTGTTAGATATCATTTTGTGGATTTGTATCTAAAAAGCTTTCGAACTTCTTCTTAACTAAACTACAGTTTTTAGTTGTGTTAGATCATAACCATAATTTTTTTGCACAAAAACCAAAAGTTCCTCTAATTTGGGTGCGATAGGGATCATTGACTCTTGTAAGAAACTTGCAGTAACTTCTGGAAACTTTAATCCTGATGAGGTCAGTACGCAAACAACAGTTTCGTCGCGTTCTATTCTTCCCTCTTCAATTAGTTTCTTGACACCAGCAATCGCCGCAACAGAGGCCATTTCTCCATATATTCCTTCTCTAGAAGCAAGCAATTTTTGCGCCTCAACTATTTGTTCTTCCGACACTGTAAGCGCTATTCCAGAAGACTCACGGATCGCCTTTAATGCTTGATAACTACTGACCACACCCGCTATAGAAAAGGCCACGCTGTTCGCAGGCGAAACGCGTTCCACGTATTCTAAGCCTTTTGATATTGCCTTGGCTAAAGGGGCAAGAACATTTGTTTCAACACTAACCATTTCAGGTTTCTTCCCTATAAGATCGAGTGTTAATAGCTCTTTAAAACCCTTCCAAATACCCCACAAGCCACCACCGTAAGAAGTAGGCACAATTACTTTGTCAGGCGCCTTCCAGTTCATCTCTTCACATATTTCAAATGTTATGGTCTTGTTACCTTCTACCCCGTAAGGGTTGTATACTGGCATAGGTGAAGTGAAGGTCCCAGCGGAATACCAACCGTCAAACGTTTTCAGGCATTTAAATTCAAGCGTCCAACGTCCTTCCGTAGTTGTAACCGGAACCACCATGGCTCCGTATACATGTAACCATGTTAGCATGTTCTTCGGAATAAAGGATGGAACAAAAACGATGCATGGAATTCCAGCTCGAGCTGCATATGCGGCTGTAGAAGCTCCCATATTACCATACGATGAAACCGAAACTATTTTTGCACCAAATTCCAAGCCTTTAGCTATGGCAACACAACAATGCCTATCTTTAAAGGACCACGTAGGATTCCTCGACTCATCTTTAATATACAATTCCTTTATTCCGAGTTCTTTACCAAGGCGGTTACATTTTATAAGCGGAGTGTTCCCTTCACCTAACGTTATCATACAATCTCTTCTTTCTACGGGTAGTAATTCTTTGTATTTCCATAACCCATGTCTATCTTTACGCCTTATGAGGACCTTTTTAGATAGAATGTTCGCGATGCTATCATAGTCGTATCTGACGTCGAGATTTACAACCACCTTGTCCGTCCTGCAATTTGTACAACCTTCAAGCATTTTCGTAAGCGGATATTCTTTGCCACATTTTAGGCAGCTCAGGTTTGTCGCAAAAAAATGTTCTTTCATAATACTTTTTCCATGTCGACGTTGTTACACAACATAAGTTTCGTGCGGATATTCTCCTAAGTAACGATCTCTTCTGTCTACAATGACTGTTACGACGTTTTGACCGGGCTCCATTCTTTTTGCAACCTTTAATGCTGCAAGTACATTTGCACCGGAGGACATGCCACACCATATACCTTCTTCTTGAGCTAGCTTGTCAGCCATATTTCTAGCTTCTTCGTCGGTGATTCTGAACATTTCATCGGGATACCCCTTATCGAACATTTCCTCAATTATAGATTTCTCAGTTTGCCATTTCTCTAGATTCATTAGCTCCACTAATTTTTGATGAGCGTTAGAAAACCAAAATTCACCCTTTTTGGCCTCTTTTACCCCTTCCTTGAATTGGATATACACCTCCGTCTTAAATGGGACAGCTCCGAATGTTAATGGATTCACCCCTTTCTCTTTTAACGCTAATGAGACACCTAGCATAGTTCCCCCAGATCCTATAGAACAACCCCAGGCATCTATTTTCCCATCCAATTGTTCAAAGATTTCATACCCCATAGACATCTGGCCTAAATAATTATACTTGTTGTAAATCTGATCAACCCAAACAACATTTTCATCATTTTTCTCTAGGTCAAATGCCCATTTCTTTCCAGCTATAACCCAGCTTAAGTTTTTTTCCTCTTCCGATAAATTCTTCCATTCTCTTATCGGCAGATATCTGGTCGGAGGAGGACATGCAATAACATCTGCACCATATATACGTGTAATCTTTAACCTTATATCATCTTTGCGTACCAATGGTTTATAAATGCCAATTTTGGCTTTATACCCTTTTACAGCGCATACAAATGCTAACGCAGGAGCAGTGTTTCCTGATGAGGCGTCACAAACAACTCCGTGCGGTTTCAATTTTTTGCCGTTCCAAGTTAAACCTTTTTCGGCAGCCTCAACCATAGAAAGTGCCATGCGGTCCTTATAGCTTCCAGAAGGATTAAATAGCTCCAATTTAACAAAAACATTTGCTTTTATTCCTTTTGTTACCTTAGTTAATTTCATTAAAGGAGTGTTACCGATTTGTTGAAGCATATTTTCAATAAACTTCATAAACGATCCCTCTTTTTGTTTGCTTTTACTAAAAAGCGATTATATATACTTTTTCACCATTTAGAATAGCCTTTAGAGTTGCGGTATGCAGCGTCCTTAACGTTGCAGTTCTCCTATTGCGCCTGAATTCTTACAGTTCTCAGAATACTCGTTAAAAGCTGTAGGGATAAACGTGGCTTCAACCCATGAGGCATACTCTGGATGCTAACACTGAATAGCGTGTTCAACGCTCTTCATGTAATCTTATCAACAGTAATTGCCATCATGCTTTTCAGAGCGGCAACGAAAAGGTTGTCCACAGTGACGCGAGCGCTCGTCGAGAACTTCAATGTAACGTCACTCGAAATTAGTAAAGTATCATCAACATAAAAAATTATCATTCACCATGGCTTCTATTAATAATGTTTAATGGAGCTTGAGGTTTGGCGGGTTTTGTGTTTTGGGTTTTTTCTTTTGGGCGGTTTATGGAGTGTCTTGTTGGTTTGGATTTTATTCGTAGTAGGTTGTCTGGGGAGCTTTTGGAGGTTTTGGCTCTTTCTCCGGAGCTTTGCTTGTCCTGTGGTGGTAGGCTTGTTAGTAGGAATGGTGAGGTTGTGTGTAGCCGTTGTGGTCTGGTTTGGAGTGTTGAGAACTTCGCCGACCATGTGCCCTTCCCAGAAGCTATGAAATGCGAGTGGGTGTGCTTAGGTGTGCTGGGCGTTTTCTATGAGGGGCGTGTATTGGCTTTTCCTAATTTCGTTTAATGCCTTCTGGGCCTCCCTTTTCCTGTGGGCTGTTTCCAAGAGGTCTATGAAGATGCTTAGGGAATCCTGGTCCTCTTTCCAAGCGTCTATAATTTTGGGGATTATTTCACGCGTGTTGCTTAGGTCCGCTTTTAGGCCGAGGCTGAAGGCAAGCCCCGTCAATTGCTCGTATGTTCCCAAATCCCTAAGCGTTTTAACCAAGGCCTGGGTTTCCCTCACCAAACCCAGAAACTCCCTCTTTAAGCGGTTGTAATCCGCCTCAGCCTTTGGCGTTTCGCCGGTTTGTCCAACCAGATTGTATAGAAACTCGTTTATGAGCTCGTTCAGGCTTTTACCCGTCTTCCAAGCAGCGTCCAAAGCCTTTTCATATACATCGAGGTTCACGTATATGGTGCGGTAGCCGCACCTACCAACATATTTCAAACCTCTCTTCAAACAAGGCCCCCCAAAAGAAAATATGTTTAAATTGTAAGCCTGCAAGCCCACCGCGTGGCTGCGTTGAAGCCTTTTCTGCTGTATCAAATAGTATGATACACGAAACTATTATCATAAACTTTCCAACCGCCAACATTTCAACACCTCCAGCCCAGAAGTATATTTAGAGCGAAAACCTCGCCCATGATAATTTTCCATATCAGAATGTTTGGTTATTGGGCAGTAACCTACCATTCCCACTTCTATACAAACGCGTTTTAAAAAAGACGCGGTTAGTGCCCAATAAATGATGCGGAATGAGAGAAAACGTCCAAGAGGGCGGCTACTCCAGCCACCCCTAAGGGCATACCCTCGTCCACGGACTTGAAATACGCTTTCACAAGCACAGCCCAATATTCTGGGTCGGCGCGGCGAATCTCACGCACAACCCTCTCAGGCAACATGGTCACCCGGGTGACCATGTTGGCCGGCACAACTCCTTTTAGCTGTTCAACGGTTTCATAATGGTTTCCT
>Ga0315298_1007842_pt1 | contig 13871 bp, 9 predicted proteins | sample WHS_1_MG_FD_203077 | JGI IMG/M metagenome (GOLD analysis project Ga0315298, IMG submission 203077) | Extremophilic microbial mat communities from Washburn Hot Springs, YNP, Wyoming, USA - WHS_1_MG | ecosystem: Environmental > Aquatic > Thermal springs > Hot (42-90C) | place: USA: Wyoming...
ATGGTTTTAATTCTTCTTCTTTTAATCTCTTAGTAATAGTTCTTCTGTTTAGTCCTGTCATCCTTGCAATCGCCCTTATTGAATAACCCTGCAACTTCAGTGTGTGCACCATAACAAACTCCTCTTTAGTTATCATTGCCTTCACCTTTCGTTTTTTTTACGAAAGGTTAGCATAAATTGGTGCACTTTTCACTGCACTTGTGGTGCATTTTAGCATTGCAGATGACAGCTTAAATTAGACTCTATGGCAAAAGCATTTCTTGCTTCAATAGACTTTGCGATACCTTGAAGCTTTAGCTGTGTTAGCTTTTACTGTCTGTCTCACTTAGAGCCCCCTATGAAATTTAAAAAAGGGTACATGTATATATTTTTATACTCTAGGGTGGGGAATTTAAATGCCCTTACCTGAGGAATTTATTGTAGCTTTAACATTCTATGGTAATGTGCTATAATTTTTTTTGTGGGTATGTGTTAACGATTTTAAGGAGACTATTATGCAAGATTATAAAGAAAAGGTAAAAAACATATTAAGCTACTATCTATTTTCAGAGATGCTTAAATTAGAACAAGAAGAGTATAAGGTTGATTTCAAAGAAATGATTGATGCAGATTCTTTTAAAAACACCATAGTTGAATGTCGGGCAAAGCTTGAAGATAACAAGAAAATCGATGCTTTTAAGGTTTACTTGGGGGTTGTTAAAGTTAAAGATTTTATAATATATCTTCAACATATTGGGCTTTTAGAAAAAGGTGACGAAAGTTTTGAAAATTTTAATTTAAACACTTACATATCACTTGGATATTTTTATATCACCAAAAACGGACACTTAATTTACTCCAACGAAAGGGCTATAAAGTATCTTCCCATTTTGCCTATTGTTAGGATATTTAAAAACACAAAAGACATATCAAAAGCTATAAAAGAGTATATAGAAAAACAAGACGACATTGAAAAACTAGACAACAAAGCGTTTTTAGATGGGTGGAAAGTAAACAAAGATGAACCAAATATTTGTCGTGTGATAGATAACTCTTGGGTGGTAAATGAAAAAACATATGTTAATGATATTAAAAACCTAAAAAATCTTAAAAATTGTGTTTTGTGTGTAACACAACAAATTTTATCTGAAGTAGATGGTTTAAAGAAAAATGATGACTCTAACGTATCTTTAAAAGCCAAAACGTTTCGCGGCATCATAGATGAAATGGCAAAAGAAGCCCAAAAAAATCAAGATGGAAAATTAGAAGACGGTATGTGGTATCCTTCCAGAGAAAAAAAACAAATTTTCATAATAACACCCTCTTATGGAAACCTTGACAAGAGTGAATATGGTGTTGATACTCCAGCAGATGCATCTGTTATAAAAGCTGTTGTTGATATGTCTTCAAAGTATTTTCCAATGTTGCTTTCGAACGATAGGACTATAAGGCTGGGAATCCAAAAAAGCACCACCTGTTTTTGGAACAGCATGTCCTTGAATGAAGATGTAGGCGTCTCCAATAGGCGTTTAGTGGACTCAAAATCTGATAACAGTATAGATGCTTTAAAAAAAGAGGAAGAGTTTTTATTCAAGCATTTTGACATAGAAGAGTTTTTGCAAACATCAAGAGATGCGCTGTCATCCTTTGGAGGGCATTATTTTAAAGGAACTTCTATTGCAATAGAGCCAGTTATTCCAGAGTTCGACGAAGATTCAGGCTATCAAAAAGCATCGCAAGATTTGCAAAATATATCTATAGAACCTCTTTTTGAAAGTATACAAGACCTTTTAACAAAAGAAAGCACAAAGCTTCTAGATACCTATCTTTGCGGTAAAGATATAGAATTTGACCTTTCTTCGGTAAAAACCACCATAGAGCTTTTTGTAAATCAAGATATACCGTTGGCTAAATGGCTGTCTCCTTACAACGCTTCTATGATGCAACAGATTGCTATAAACAAAGCCAACGAGCTAAAAGACCAAGAGCTAATGGCCGTAAATGGACCTCCGGGAACTGGGAAAACCACACTCTTAAAGGATATAATAGCAAATATAATAGTAAAAAGAGCTTTAAAGACAATAGATGCAAACTACAAAATCTTTGACGACAAAGGAAAGCTAATAGATGATCTAAAGGGCTTTGGTATAGTTGTAACCTCTAACAACAACGCAGCTGTAGAAAACATATCCATAGAACTACCAAAAATAGACGATGATATTAAAAGCTCACTCGGTACCATCAACGAAGATGGTTTTAGATACTTTGAAGATCTTATAAGAAAGTATTTTGAAGAGATTTCTAAAAATACAAGACAAAGTACAACAGAAGAGGAGGAAGATATAGATATAGAAGGGGCCAAGAATAGTGAGTACCTTGGGTTGCTGTCTATTCCCCTTGGTAAATCAGAAAACAGGATAAGAGCAAACAACCTCTTAAATGTTTTAAAAACTGATATAGACCAAGACCAAATACCATCAGAGGAGGAGATAAAACAAATAGGCCTTAACATTAAAAGCCTAAAATCAAAGATTGAAGAACTTTCCAAAAAACACAAAGATTATTACGCTTATTTGATAGATTTAAAAGATTTGCAAAAGAAAAAAGACCAAATACAATCTGATATAGAAGCTTTAGAAAACGAGTTTTCCAATCTTATAAAAGAAAAAGAATCAGTAGAAAATGCCATATCAAAGCTTGAGGATAAGAAAAAAGAGGTTATTAGCTTACTTGATATGCATGAAAAATCAAGACCTTCTGGATTTTATAATTTCCTATCCACATTTCTAAAAAGCTATAAAACAAAAATAGAGCAATGGGAGATAGCAAAACAAGGTTTTATAAACGAAAGAGCCAGTCTAAATCAAAGCTTAGATAAAAAAGAACAGTATAAAGAAAAACTTCAAAGTGATATAAACGATACACAATTAAGGCTATCTAATATAAAAGCAGGTAAAGATAACATTGATAAAGAACTTTCAGCTAAAAAAAATCTCATCCAGGATATGGAGTCTAACTACAAGTATATGCTACTACCGAAAGATCTATACCAAAAAATAATATCATGGGAAGAATTAACGTATGGTGAAAAAGATCGCATATATAAGTTTACTCCTTATAAGCATGAGGAGCTAAACAAGATTAGAATGCAGATATTTATTGAGTCCTTAAAACTTCATAAGTTTCTTATTTTGAAGTACAAAGAAGAGTTTAAAAATGTTATAAAAATTTTCAGAGCTTTTCTGTCAAACCCTGATCAGTTCAGCAATAACAAATACTCTATAGAGGACTTATTCAATACATTTTTCTTTATCGTACCAGTTACATCCACAACGTTTTATTCTTTTGGAACACTCTTTAAAAAGATGAATAAATCAGGTATTGGCTATATAATGGTTGATGAGGCCGGGCAAGCTTTGCCACAGCAAGCTCTTGTGCCACTTTATAAATCAAACAAGGCTATCGTGGTTGGTGATCCCTTTCAAATAGACCCCGTTGTAAGCATTGCACCAGAGTTTGATAATTATCTTATTAAAAGCTTCAATATAGAGGATTCAGAAAAATACCTCATAACGTCTTCTTCTGTCCAAGTGCTTTCAGATCATGGATCTTCCGTCGGAGCTTCTTATGGAGGGCTTAGAGTCGGTGTTCCGTTGAATATCCATAGAAGATGCAACAATCCAATGTTTGATATAGCAAACAAAATAGCTTATGAAAGCAGGATGATAAAAGGCCAAAACGATAAATGGGGTGTCAAAGATTTTATCCCAGATTATATAAAAGACAACCCTCAATCCTTATGGATCGATGTAAACTCGGAAAACAGTGAGAAAAAAGAACAAGTGGTTTTAGATGAGATGAGAGCTTTAAGAAAGATGCTAAAAGACATTGAAAACAAACTAAATGAACACAACCAAGACATTCAAAAGTTTGTAAAAGACAAAAACCTTTTTATCATCACGCCTTTTAAATCTATAAAAGCACATCTTGAAAAAGAATTTAAAAACTCTCGTTCAAAGCTTGAAAAAACCTTAGCAGATACAAATTTAGGAAAATTTGTAGGTACGATACATACATTCCAAGGAAAAGAAGCAAAGATAGTAATTGTAGTATTGGGTGGTAAGGAAGAAAAATCTATAAACTGGGTGGCATCTAAACCAAATATGCTAAACGTTGCCCTTACAAGAACAAAAGAATACTGCTTTATGATAGGCGATAAGTCTGTATGGGGTAGGAAACAATACTTTAAAGATGCTGTCAATCATATGAAGAGCGTGAGTTTTCCCGATTTGATGGGATACGGATAAGCTGTTTTGCTTGTAAGGTTTTGTAACTTTGTATGATAATTTTTATGAGCAATAACACTCAATTTGATATGCATAGAAAGGTAAAATAAAACAAATAACTTTTGCTATAATTTTTAGTGAGTATATTTTTTAAAAGAGTTTGATCTTTTGTGGACTACTCTATAACAAACATACAGGACGGCAGAACAATGGCAAGGTGGACTACTACAGATGGAACATTGATATTACTTGGATAAACTATCGTCAGACTAGTAATTAGTGTCATCTGCAATGCTAAAATGCACCACAAAAGTGCAGTGAAAAGTGCACCAATTTATATAACCTTTCGTTAAAAAAAACGAAAGGTGAAGGCAATGATAACTAGACAGGAGTTTGTTATGGTGCATGTTAAATCTTCTAAAAAACTGTCCAGTTTAAAACACAAATAATGTCCATGTAATTGAAACGTAATACACAATCAAAAAACAAGCAGCAAGTATTTAACTGTTTTTGCCGAATTCTGCCAAAACTGCCGCTCATTTTTGTAGATTTTTTTGTAGATTTTCATTGTAGCCTATAAAAAAAACCGCTTGCTAAAATATACCAAAAACCCGCATACAAAAGACGTTATTTTAATCCGCTTTATGTTTACATAAAGCGGATAGGAAATCAAAAAATCTTGATATTTTTCTACAAGTAATTATATTTAAAATAGATTTGTTTTAATCTTTTTTGTTACGTTCTATGAGCCTTTAAACGGCTCAGCTCCTTTTTTTCTTGTTTTTTGCAGGAGTTTAAAGCACTTAGGCGCGGCAAAAAACAAGCTTTCAGTTAGCGCAGCTGTAAAAGCGCGGTTTTTCAGCGGACACGGCTGTGAAACGTGTAGTTTTGGATTTTATGCAGCAATCGGTTTTTACAGCGGGTAATCGGATTCGTACTAGTAAAGGCGCATAATTAGCAGCAGTATCTAACATCGGATTTAACAGCAGCCGCAAGGATAAACAAACAGCAAAAGCGGTTTTTTAGAGCAAGCAGCAGTTTAGCAGCAGTAAGCGTTAAGCTATGTTAACGCAAGCCAAAAAAATAACATAGCGCTCAATTGCAAGAGCTTGTTTGCAATACAGCAGTTGTAGCTGTTAAAAAAACAAAGTTGCAAACGCAAGCAACTTAAAAAGCATGCGATGACATTTAAGAAAATCATACTTATCAAAGCATAATAATCAAATTACAATCCCAAAATCCATTAGTACACAAATGGCTTTTTTTCTCCAACCTGCACTTTTTTGCATTGTTTGAGTACAAAAAAATTTGTTTTCAAATTTGCATTAATATGTGTAGGAGGTGCAAAAGCATGCGAGGCAGTGTAGTTAATCAAGTTCAAACAGTATTCAAAAGCATAATTAGCTTTGGAGAATCAAAGCATCAAGCAAAAGAACAAGCCCGCTCATTGGGCGCCAAAACTTGGCATGATATCGGAAAAAACATAAATATATACTCATATAACACAGCCGATTCTTACAGGCAAATCGCAATAGAGGCTTTCAAATATGCAAAAGAAAATTTTAATGTCAAAGATATAACAAAAATCGAAGCTCAGCATATCAATTCGTTCTTAGAAAGTAAAATTGAGTCAAATGTTAAGTATAGTACGTTTCAAAAATATGCGGCAGCTTGCGAAAAGCTTGAGGTGGCTTTATCAAAATATACAAAACAAAACTATGATTTTAACTTAAAAGATACCCGCGAGCTAGCTCAAAAAATCTTGGAACGAACAGACGCTCATCGTGCTTACTCTGATCCGCAAAAATTGGTTGATGCTATACAAAACAAAACTTATCGCGTTTTAGCGGAGGCACAATTGACAGGCGGTTTTCGGGTTTATGAGCTAAACTATCTAAAAATGTCACAGTTTTCTGATAATTCTCATTCTATAACCGTGCAGGGTAAAGGCGGCAAGGTAAGAGAGATAGAGTTAAGCGAAAAAACTTATAACGAACTTAAAGCAATCGTTGAGAAAAGCGACAATCAGAAACTTGTGTTTTCGGCAGATTCATATAGAAATGAGCTAAAAAAGGCAGCCGAACGCTCCAATCAAGCTTATACAGGTAGCCACGGATTAAGGTGGAATTTCGCTCAAAATTTATTCAAAGAATTACAAGAATCAGGCAAAACGTACGAACAATCTTTGTTTATCGTATCGCATGCTTTGGGGCACAACCGCAGCGATATAACCGAACATTATTTGCGATAGGAGGCAAAAAAATGGAGAAAATCAATTATTGGAATGTATTCGCAAGAATGAATGACAATGCAAGAAGCTTTACGGTATCGCAAGCTTTAAACATTCACGAATCAGAAGCACTTGAATTTTTAGAAAAAATTGAAAATGAGCTTAAACGTCAAGAAACCCTGCTTAGTTTGGTTCATCAAAAAGCGGATCTAGATGACGAAAAAGTGCAAGAAATTGAAAAGTTAAAAAAAATAAGAGCAAGTCAAAAAGCTGAAAAAAGAAAAAAGCATGAGGGCAAAATCGAAAGATTGATACGTTTGCGATATTTTTACGAAATTAAAAAATTGAGAGAGCAAAAATTCCCTTGGCGTAGCATAAGCGAATACATACAACAAAATCATAAGAAGCAAATTCATTTTACAACATTGCAAAAAACATTTGAAAAAATCTCTAAGCAACTCAATCAACAACAAAACTAATACCAACCTGCACTTTTTTACATTAGATAGCAGACAAAATTGTTTTGTAGATGCATTAATTTAAATAAGAAAAAACTTTTTGGAGGTGTTTTGTGAGCGAAAAAAAGATTAAAATTGTTGTTGATCCGTATTTTTTTGTTTTTGTAAATGAAAAAAATAAACTTAATATGATCGAATTTAACAGTTGTCTTTTGAACGACAACATAAAATCAAACTATGTTAAGAATTTTGTTGAACTTGCAGCAATGCTGCGCCATTTTTTGAATAGAAACGATGTTAACTATGAGATGATGCTTTGTTTTAATAACAAAGAACAAAAAACAAAAACAATGCATCAGCTGGAACTCAAAAGCATTAAAGAAAAAAAGACAAATGAACGGTTTTTGATGTTTAATTTTACAAAAAAGTTTATTCTTAATATCGACGACGACTATACTGAAGAAGAATTAGATGATTACGCCGAAGATTTTAGACAATTCAACATAAAAATAACCCCGCAGCAAAGCCAATTATGGCTTGAGTATTTAAATAAGTTTGCAGTTGATATAAATTTGGAGGAAAAATGAGAATAATGAGCGACGAAGAAGCGATAATTATGATTTCTTTGTCGCTAAACTTTCTTTTTACAGTGTTTACTTACGACTATTTAAAAGAATACAAAAAATTTCGTGAAAGAATAAGCAAATTTAGAATTAGAGTTAGACAGTTAATCAAAAGAAACAGATTAAAATACGATATAAAATTGCAAAAAACAACTATGCAAATAAAACACGAATTTGACGAACAGCTTAGAAAAGAAGAAGACTTAAGAATATCGTCACAACAGTTAGAAAAACAAACAAAAAAAGATATAATTGAGCTGCAGCAAAAAGTTGAGAGTGTGTTAAAAATAATGATTGAAAAGAACAAAAAATGCATAGAGTCAAATCTTAGAACTCTGCAATCTCTAAAAAGCAAATACGTAAAAGTGTTAGATTTGCAAAATGAACGCAGGAATTTGAACGAAAAAAGCAAGCAAAAACTTTTAGAACATTTTGAAGAGTTTGAAAAAGAGATAAAAAACGAAATTCAAAACAGCGAAATAACAAAAGAAATTGTTGAGAAAAGTTTTTCAGAAATCAAACAAAAAATCAGATAAAAAACCAAAAAATCGGCTATTCTTTTCAACGACATTGCGATTTAGGGCACTCAATAGACTAATTCATCATTTGAATTGTTTACAAAGATTGTTAAAATAAAAACATATTATTTGTGCTTTTGCTTTCAAATTTTTCCGTATCGTTGCCGTACGATTCCCAGCCGGGTCTTTTTTGTCTTGAGAAATAGTCAAGCTTTCTACCTGCGCAAAGCTTGTCAACCATTTTATAAAATGCATCTGGTTTTCGGCTGTGTTGTCTCCGAGTTTCGTAGATTATGTCTCTAAAAGTGCCGTCATTTACTAATAACGGTTTGCCTTTGAACGCAACAAGGCAAAATTCACATTGCAGTCTAAATAAATTGCCTAAACCCATTCTTCGTTTATCCCAAACTAAAGTATTGCGGTATTTAAATCCCCAAGCCCTTAAAAGCTCAAAGGCAGTTCGGATAAACTTGTGAGTAGTCCACAAAAATAAAGTTGAGTTTTCGGCAGCTGGCAGTTTTAGTTCCTTAAGTTCATCAATAGACATTTCTGGGTAAGGATTGGCGCATCTCCTGCCTATTGGATCGTATTTTGTTCCATACGGCCACGGCGGGTCAATAACAATAACATCAAATACTCCCTCTGGAATCTTTAAAACGGTTGATTCTATTTCTTTTCTTTGCTTTTCAATATTTTGCATAAATTCTTCTTTTTTGATTAAAGCAATAGCTTTTTTAAGATCATTTATGTTTTTATTCTTGATTTTTTCAATTACTTTTTGCTGTCGCTCGGGTTCTAATTTAATTAACAAAGACAAAAATCTTTTATTGCTAGTCACATCGCTAAACGATTTTGCATTGTCTGTTTTTTTAGTTGTTTCAGTTTCAGCAAATAATGGAATGACAACCTGTTTTGTCATTTTGCCCCTCCTTGCATTATTAATGCTTCGGCAAATAAAAAAATTTTTTGCCTCAATTAATGCAAAAAGTGCAGGTTGGGATACGGGCGACACTGTGTCGCCCGTAAACGATGTTGGGGAAATTATTTCCGCAACATAGCTATTCGCTTTTTGTAGATGTAATACGAAAGATTAAGCTACTATAAGTTGTTTATCAAAAAACATAAGAAAATAAAAAAGCTTATTTTTACGCGGTTTTGATTATTCTAAAAAAGTTAATCACTTGGTTAATCTTTCGCTTTATATAAATTTTACGAAGTATAAAAACATTAGATAAAAAAGCGAGTGTGGTTTATAAGCAAGTATAGTGTTTATATATTACAAGGATGGTAAAATCATCTTTAAAAATTTATCATTTGCTATAGAACATGTTTACACAAGAGGAGTTATATAAAGACAGATATGATAAAAGCAATATATTATATTCGACCATAATCCCAAGGGCGCGGCGCCGCGATAATTTTAACGGGAAAATAAGCAGGTCTTAAAATCTTACAGAGGATGAAAAATGAAAAAATTCTGATCATGATTTATTTTTATCTATCAATGATTGAAACTTTTTTGCTATGTCACTCATGCTAATTTCTGAGGCAATATTATTTTCATATAACTCTGTAATTACTTTAAGATATAGTGAGCCAGCAATAGAAGTTAAACTCGATGCTACGGAAGCGTTTATAACACCACCAACAACTGTCCCTATAGCAGGGATAAATTTAGCAAAGAAGGCGGCAACTTGTGGGCCAGCATAACCCAATGCCAAGGGGCCAAGTACTGGGGTCAACATTGATTTAATGTTATTATTTGAAATATTGAAAACGCTGTTTATTCCCATCATCATGCCAATTTGGATTGGTATAATGAATGTCGCGTCTGGAACGGGGAGCGGGTTAAGGCCAGCTGTCGCTGCAGCTGTCGCTGCAGCTGTCATAATAATTTTTTTTGCTGCATCTTCCTTTTTTTTCTTATCTACTCTTTGGGCAGCAATAAATGCCTTCCTCTGAGCTTCTGGTAACATATCGTTGGTCTTTTCTATTAGTAGATCTAAACCTTTTGTTTTATAAATTTCTGATCCATCGTCATCAATTACAGGTATAGAGTTCACTTTTACGCCTGGTTCTCCAAATATTTTATTAACTTCATCTTCAAATTTTTTGTCGTGGGGATGGTAATATTTAGTAAGAACAATTATCGATTTTACATCGATATCAGCTAATTTTTTAAATAGATCAACCTCTGCTTCCTCTACGCGACGCCCCTGATAATCTATACATAGCCAACACAGATTAATATGGTCAAACGGATTATCTGAATTGTTCTTTTTATTTATATAGTCCATAAGCTCATCTTTAACAATCTTATAATCAGCAAGCTCTAAGCCTTTGGTATCAATAAGTGTTATGAGAGAGTCTGAAGTTGTAAACTCTTCCGTATGCTGGGTTATAGGTTTTCCAGAACCAGTTTTACAAGTTTCTTTACCAAATACCGCGTTTATTAAAGAACTTTTACCAACTCCAGTTTTACCAACTACAAGTATATTCCCCTTTCCTATAAAATCCCTAAAGTTTTTTTTTGCTTCCGAAATAAGATCATCTATGTACTGTAATGCGCTTTTTCCATCCTGAGAAATCATTTCTTCCCTCACTTTGTAAAGTTTATTTCCATTTCAAGGGACATGCCACGTACCAGCGCTGTGCCTACCCAATCAATTTTGCTTCACCTGGCGAATTTTGGCTTTGGTCTTTCTGGTCATGGTGTACGTCTCTTGCGACTGTCGATGGGCCAATTATATATGACGCATCATAGAAAGTCAAGCGATTATAAATGATACACCATATAAAATAGGTAAAGGCCAGAAGGGTTGATTTTTAGCACTTCCCGATCTGCCGACAATCCGCCGTGTGTCGGGCATCGCCTGAGCATTACACTGTAACGCGCGGCCGCCCACCGTCCATACCAGTCCTTGCGTCCTTACGCAACACTCCATAGCAAGCATTTCGTATTCGGCGACTGGGGTGGCGTTTTTACGCTACCTATTACGATTACTGTTTCAAAAAAACATATGTCACTATGCAATTATTTAAATACTTCTCTAATTCTTGTATGTTCGCTTTTTAGGTATTTTACGAAAGATTAAAAACATTAGATAAAAAGCAAGTGTGGTTTATAAGCAGGTATACTGTTATATATATTGTAGGATGGTAAAATCGTCTTTAAAATTTTATCATTTTTGCGATAAAATCTGTATAATATTTGCTATAAAGCACCTATGAGTGTTTATAAGGCAGGCATACAAGAAGTAACTTACTTATTCTACTTTTTTTTATCCTTTAAATTTTCGTCTAATATTTTTTACACGGTATGGATACAACAGAGTATTTGTTAGTTTTTCTGTTTTTAAGTGAGGTACAAAAAATGACTGGCCCGCCAAAAGCTTTGATAAAGAACATTATTTCATCCCATTGAATATCTAACTAATTAACTAATTTTAAATTAGGTTAAAGATTATAAGTTTTTAAGATACTAACTTATTTACTTGTATTATTTCTCCATTTTTATGTTCAATTTCTAAATATGAATATTTTTCATATAAATCCAAAGCATCTTTAATCAGAAACTCAATTTTTATTACTTCGTCAAGCATACTATCAATATTTTCATTGAGATTATCTTTAAAGTTAGTTACTATATCGACTAAAATCCTTCTTAATGATTCGTTTTTATCTGTTTCATGTTCTGGTGGCAATGGGGACGGGGGGTATGGGAACAGAAGATAATCCAAAATATAATAGGTTTTAAACGTAGATAACTTATCAAATAGTTTTGTAGTCTCATTTCTTAATTTTCTTTTTTCATCTTTCAATCTTTCTTGATTTTTGACTATTTTTTCCCTAGTATAATCGAAGTTTCCTATTAATCTCATTTTTAAAACATTAATAAATGTTTCAACTTGTATAATACCAAATAAACCTTCTTTGTATTTTGACCACTCTTGTAATTTCTCTGATACAAAGTTGTAATTTTTGTTCTCTGAGGAGAAAGGGTTCTTAATTCCAACAAGCTTTCTATTTAATATCTCATTTAATTTATCATCTATTCTAGTTTGCATAAGATGAAACGATAATTTTAATTCTTTTTCCATATTTTCAAGTGTATTATATATAGAATGTATATCATGTTTTGATAAATAACCTTTAGTTATGTCTTCATATTTTTCTTTAAGGTAATCATAATAACCATAAATTTTACTAAACTCTTTCTCTTCTAAAAATTTCTTAATGTCATCGACTTTACTGTTTAAATCCTGTAATTGTTTATTTATATCGCTAAGGTGTTTAGTAAGGGTAATTATTGTTAGTGCTTGCCAGGCAATTACACTTAATCCTATAGGACTCAGACCTGCCTTACCAACTCTTCCGTGCTCTACGATTGTCATATCCTTAGATCTGGCTACAACATAATAGCCATCTTGATATTTATCTGCAAATGGCAGAGTATATTCACCAGTTTTAAGTCCTCTCATAACTTCAGGAGAAAATTTTAAAATATATCTTTGAGAACCTTCTATAACAGCTGCTGTAGTTGGTAATGCTTTTAAAACAGGTTCGAAGTATGAATTATAAATGCTTGGCAAAGATTCTCTACCTTTAACTTGGAAATTATATTTTTTTAAAAAAGTATCGTAATTCCATAACTCAACTCCATTTTCAACTTCAAAAAAATCTATGTTTTCATTTTTTTCATTTGGTTTGTATATAATTTGCTTTTGATTATCATCATTTTCATTTTTTTCATTTGGTTTTTGATTATTATCTCCAAATATTTTTTTGAAGAAATTTTTTAAATTTGTCCAAATTGATATCATAATTTTCTACTCCTATTTATTTTTTTAAAAAGTAGTTTTTCTAAATTTACCATAGCCTCTTATTAAAATCTTTGAGTTCTTACCATAGATTTAATTAAAACATACACCATTTAAAATTCAAAAAATTTCTGTTTTTATTTCCTCCACACTGCCTTTTGTCTGTCAGTCTTATAAACACTTATATGTGTTTTATAACCTAGGCTGTCTATACACCAACTTACTTTTAGTTTAACCAAAACTAACCCATTAAATCAAGTTTTTTATTTATTATTTACTATCACCCCACTGTCCCATTAGCTTGCTTACAAGTAGGCTAAGGCCAGTTGCAGCAGCACCAAGTAGAACCTTCTTAAGCAGTTGTTTTTTAGCAGTGCTTTCTTTTGTGTTATCGTTTAGGATGTTTATTATATCGTTTATGTATTTGTCTAGGCCTAAGTCTTTTAGCTTTTGTTTTATGTTCTGAAAGGTTTTATCTGCTTCTTCGAATATATCATGCGTGTAGCTTGCACCAAAGAGGTCGTAGTTTCTCTTCTTGACTGGGTCTGATAAAACATCGTAGGCTTCGTTTATTTCTTTCATCTTTTCGTGGGCATTTGGGTCTTTGCTTGTGTCTGGGTGGTAGAGCTTTGCTAGAAAGATGTAGGCTTGTCTTATTTCTTCTTGTGTTGCATTTCTTTGTATGTTTAGTATTTGGTAGTAGTCTTTCATAAATCACTCCCCAAGCTTTAAATACTTTGCAAACTCATAATCAATAATCTCACCGTTTTTAGTAGCAGTGTATGCTTTTTCTGAGTGGGATATCTCTGAGAGCTCATATGCAGTTTTGCTAAGGAGCTTTTCTAAGACTTCGTCTATAAGGGAGAGCTCTTGTTTGCTAAATACACTGCTGTCTGGTTCTTTCAAAGGAACAATTACTTCATATGCTTTATCATCTTCTATGTGCTCTATAGTTGA
>Ga0315298_1007843_pt1 | contig 13869 bp, 6 predicted proteins | sample WHS_1_MG_FD_203077 | JGI IMG/M metagenome (GOLD analysis project Ga0315298, IMG submission 203077) | Extremophilic microbial mat communities from Washburn Hot Springs, YNP, Wyoming, USA - WHS_1_MG | ecosystem: Environmental > Aquatic > Thermal springs > Hot (42-90C) | place: USA: Wyoming...
CATCTATCTTAGTATCCGCAGATATAAACCTGCCTATATTCGGGTCGTAGTATCGAGCACCGTAATAGTACAGCCCTGTCTCGCTATCTATCTCCTGCCCCGTGAAGGCATAGTAGTGGCTGGCGCCGGGCTATGTATTGCTTCGCTATACATAAAACAAGCCTCCCGCCACGGTAAGCATGGTGTAATATCATTTACTTTATTCAGAGGCAGAATCGCCGACATTCGGCCTCCTGCCTCATGTCGGCTCAACGGCAACCATCCCTGGTTGCCTCTGTACAGGTCTTCCCTTCATAAAGTAAATGATATTACACCCTTCAGCAGGAAGCTTCCGTGGCGGGTGTGTAGAGTTAATTATTTTTGTACATATCCCGCCCCAGATTTCTATACTTCGTTACCTTCGTTCTATAACTAAATACCTTTTATCCCCTTTCCCTTCTTCTACTTTTGCCCGCCCCGCTTTAGTAGTAGTCTTCACCCTTTAAAGCTTTTCGTTTAACTTTCTTTATCGTTTACCTCTGTCATAGGCATTCCCACTGAAGCCCCAGCTCCAATAGACATCCTGTCGAATCTCCGCTGGGTCGCTCGGCTTCCTGCCTCGCTTCTTCAGTGGGAATGCCTATGACCAAGCCTATTGTTAAAGTAGGCTTTATGGGTATTTGGTATACAGGGGAGGTTTATATAGCTTGCTTACCCTCACGGCTCATAAATATAATACTCTCCCTCAAACCATCTCGATTTGAGATATATGAGAAATTCTACTCCAGGCTTTGGCTCTTCTTTAATCAATCTAAACTCCATCTTTTCCCAGTCAGTCTTGTCGTCTTTTAAATATATTGCTTCATTGCTGATTTTGTAATGTATGATGTTCTCTGATTCTGCTATATCATTATCGGGAAGGAAATTAGTAACAGGAACCGAATAAATATATACTAAGTTATTTTCATAATTCCATACAACACATCCTCCCGGAAATATAGGGTAATATTTTTTCTGATTCGTTAAATATTCATGAGTAACACAAAAATCAATAGTGTCTAACTCATAAGGATCAAAATAAATAGCCTTTCCATTTTTAAAAGCTATTCCCCATTTCCACTTAATGTCTTTATCAATATCTTTAGGCTTTTTCGGTTCTCCTCCCATAGCAAGAATAAGAAATAAAATGAATGTTACATAGAATATTATATACTTTTTCATAGATTGCTCCTTGACTATGGATTCCTGTCTGAATATATAGGCCTACCAGTTAAAGGCAACTTCTGTAAAATAAATCTCCTGTCATCAATAGAATGTCCTACATATACGGGTAATCCTGCTTGTACCCTTGTCCTTATTGCATTTCGAACATCAGTATGTCCATCTAATACAATACAACCTGCAGAACGTTTACCTCTTGTAATATATACTTCGCTCTCCGGACCCTCTATCCGTAAAGAATGTACACCATCACCAACTGGAGCATAAGTCACAGGAAAAACACCTTCATTGGTCGGTATATCATAAGGATGTTTATTTTCATTCTTTGTCCCCCACACTACATTGTCAACAGTAAATGTCTTTTCATTACCGTTTTCATCAATCCATGTTATCTCTTCATATCCTTGAACACCAGGTCCTAATTTACCAGCACCTTCAGAATCCCCCGTTATCACTGATTTGACAATTAACTTCGCCCCCTGCATATTCCTTATCTCATACTCCATCGCCTGTTTCGGGTCATATGTACCCTTTAAATCCCAATCCCAGCTCCCATTTGAAAAATTATTTACACCACCAGTATATGAGACTCCCCCAGAACCTCCCCAGCCAGCATAACTATAATTAAGATTCCCTCCAAGCGTAATAGTATTCTCTCCATTAAAATTCCAGGTGTATGTGGCATCAAACCCAAAACCATAGCTTTGCACCTTCTCATCAAAACCTACCCCAATCCCAGCTGTAGCAAATATACCAGTAAAGCCCATCTTGTTAAAATTAGCTCCTACACCAATATTCGCCCTTCCATATCCCAGAAAATCTCCACTCACCCCAACACTCATACTACCTCCAACAAGATCAAACTTACTGTCAAATGTAGCACTCGCACTGAATCCCACTGTCCCCTTCGCAAATCCTACATCTACCCCTATTATCCCTACATATCCCGATATATTCGTATTATTGTTCCCAAAATTGTAACTTATACTCCCACCAATACCAACATATGTGTTAAAACATAGGGTTGGAGTAAATGCTCCGTTCTTAATCGAATTAACTATTGTCGACACAGCCGAAATAATCAGGTCATCTATTATAAATAAATGTCCCGATGGGTCATTATAATTTACTGGATTATTACTACAGTAAGAATATCTACTATATGTCTGAGTATTGCGTGAGTCTTGAATAATCGTATCCGCAGATATAAACCTGCCTATATTCGGGTCGTAGTATCGAGCACCGTAATAGTACAGCCCTGTCTCGCTATCTATCTCCTGCCCCGTGAAGGCATAGTAGTGGCTGGCGCCGGGCTATGTATTGCTTCGCTATACATAAAACAAGCCTCCCGCCACGGTAAGCATGGTGTAATATCATTTACTTTATTCAGAGGCAGAATCGCCGACATTCGGCCTCCTGCCTCATGTCGGCTCAACGGCAACCATCCCTGGTTGCCTCTGTACAGGTCTTCCCTTCATAAAGTAAATGATATTACACCCTTCAGCAGGAAGCTTCCGTGGCGGGTGTGTAGAGTTAATTATTTTTGTACATATCCCGCCCCAGATTTCTATACTTCGTTACCTTCGTTCTATAACTAAATACCTTTTATCCCCTTTCCCTTCTTCTACTTTTGCCCGCCCCGCTTTAGTAGTAGTCTTCACCCTTTAAAGCTTTTCGTTTAACTTTCTTTATCGTTTACCTCTGTCATAGGCATTCCCACTGAAGCCCCAGCTCCAATAGACATCCTGTCGAATCTCCGCTGGGTCGCTCGGCTTCCTGCCTCGCTTCTTCAGTGGGAATGCCTATGACTAAGCCTATTGTTAAAGTAGGCTTTATGGGTATTTGGTATACAGGGGAGGTTTATATACATAGCCCGTTTTGTAAAAGAATCTTGTTTAACTCCTAACTCTTATATATTTTCTCTATCAACTTCCTTTAACTTTTGTATCTATTATCGGATTACTCTATAAGCCTTCTTCTTTGAAAAATTAAGTGGCTACTACGGGAAATGCCTCTATACCTTATGGCTTTTTCATACCTTCACCAATATTAATTTTTCTGTAGGATAGAACGATAGTTACCCAAATTTAAAATGTAATATTATTTCGTACATATATGTTGAGCAATATCATAGTAATCAGTGAAATAAGTGGAATTAGCGAAACTTTATAAACATCTTTCTTTTTTAATTGAATCTTATTATCAAAATCAAGAACTATTTTCTTTCCCTTAATCAGAAAAAAAATAGAATTGGTTATAAAAAAAATCAGCAAAAATATTAGACTAAAATATAAGCTTGAATATTTAAAAAATTCCCTCACCTGTATAAATAATATTATTAATAAGTTCTGAATACTTAAAAATATTAGTTGCACTGTTAAGCTCATAAACAAACTACTATATAATACAGAACTGATTTCGAACTTCTTTTTCTTAACAAGCTTGTAATTTCCATGCAATTGATAGAAACAATAAAAGTAATAATAGTAAAAAGATTTAATTTTCTTCATAAAAAGCTCCAACAACTTTAATATTCGTCAGTTATCCAGGGATGCGGTGTCATAGGCAAACTGGTTGGTTTTGAGAAGATAAATCCAGCACTGATACTCATACCAACCCCTATTGCATTCGGAATTAAAATTAATGGATGATATGTTGGAATTGCAGTCAGAACATTACCTATTGTTCTATATGTGTATTCCAATCCGCTCATTTCTCCACTTCGGAATTTGATAGTATCTACTGTTATCAGGCTAACACTAATTCCGGTACCAACCCATGAAATATATCGACCAGCTGTTGTTGTGATTCCCATCGTTGTTTTTGTTGCCATATTTATAGCTACAGCATCATTAAAATCCCTCATGTCAAAGAGCCACTTTAAAGTATTTATGCGCGAAATTTCTTTGCTCGCTTTTCCAACAGCATATGTTGTTGCAGATAAACCAGATGTTACATAACTGGCAGTATCACCCACTTCATGAACTGTATCCAAAGTATCTTTATCCTTCCCAGCTTTCGGCTCCGGCGCCTTCGTCTTATCACTCATATCCGCACTTAAATGCATATATTCAAATTGTACAGGCTTAAATTCGTTTACAACCAGTTTGCTATCGTCTGATTCACTAACTGTATCGCTTATAACCCCACTATCTTCATTCCTTTCTGTGATAGTCCCCGGCGTATTCACAGGCGGTTCTGAAGCAGGTTGTGGCTCAGTCACCGGCTGTGTGCTATCCTGCATACCCGGTGAAGAAAAATCAAAAGTAGCAGAACCATAAATACTTATATTAAGATAACCCTGACCCGTTCTCGAATTCATAGCAAAAGTCGTCCAGCCAATCACTCCACAAGTCCCTCCAAAAAGTACACCCCCCTGTATTACATCCCCTTGCCACCATACATAACCAACCCATCCAATCGCTCCCCCAGTAATAACCCACGAAGCTATACCTACAACATTCATCACTACTGTCGCTACAACAGATACAATCGCTTTTCCAGTATCTCCAAGCCAGTTACAAAAATCACTCCACCAATCATGTCCACTCGGGTCACTGTATGTAATCGGATTATTCCTACAATAAGCATACCTATTATACCCCTGCGTGTCAAGCCCTCGACCATCTATCTTAGTATCCGCAGATATAAACCTGCCTATATTCGGGTCGTAGTATCGAGCACCGTAATAGTACAGCCCTGTCTCGCTATCTATCTCCTGCCCCGTGAAGGCATAATTGCCTATGTCCGACAGGATATTTGAATCCGGCGTATGCCAGCCTGATGCTTCGTCCCAGGCTTTGTATATCTCGCCAAAGCTTCTGTAGATAATCTTCCTGTAAACTGCTCCGTCTTCTCTGGTTACAAGAGCGGTTGAGCCGATGTGGTCGGTGTTAAGGTAGAAGGTATTTTCCTCTGCAACCCTTGAGATAACCGCAATGCGGTTAACACCGTCAAAGACTGCATAAACCTCGCTTCCCGCCCTGAACTGTGCAATACCGTTTACATAAATCGTAGCGTCTTCCGCCGGCGTACCTTCATTCTTAACCTTCTTAATTCGTTCTCCAGTATGGTCATAATAATATCTCCATGTTGAACCCTCCCAGCTTAAAGAGCGAAGTCGGTTTGCCCCATCCCAGGTAAATCTTTTAACTGCAGTCTTCGTCCCGTCATCCTGATATGTTATTCTCTGTTCTGTCATATTTCCATTGGCATCGTATTCAAATGAATAAACAGCATTTTCATCGTTTTTGTATGTTCCTGTAAAGCCAGTAACAGCATGTGGCTTACCTGAACTATATTGATAGTTACGATTTCCCGGTTTTGAGTTAACCGGGTCAACATCCTTGCTTAGAATATTTCCAAGCGGGTCATACGCATTCTGCTGTGTATATCCCGTACCCTCAAGTCCACTACCCGATTTTGGAGTAAACACTGCCTGTGTAAGGCGATAGAGATTATCATACTGGTACTCGGTCCTTGCTTCCGTTTCATCCTTTACAAGAAGGTTACCCATCTTATCAAAATTATAATTGATTTCTTTTAAAGTTGATTCACCTCTTGCAATGGTGCAGTTCTGCAAAAGGGATTTTACATCATCATAGGTATAAGTCGTAGTTACATCGTTCCCATAAGTCACAGCGGTCCGCCGTCCCATAACATCATAGTCAATGTTCTTAAGGTATGGCTTAATAATCTCTCCTGTCTCTGCATCAATACGGTCGATTTTATCAAGCAGGCCACTATACTCCTCGTAAGTGTACTTAAGCTTTATAATATCCTCCATACTCGCACCCGAAGGATGCGGATAGACAATCGTGTCCACCCTGCCAAGGGCATCATATGAAAATGATGAAACATACTTTACGCCATCAATGAACTTAATTATTTCAATAAGTTCCCCTCGCTCATTATAATAATAACTTTCACTGCCCGAACCATCATTAACCCCTATAAGGCGTCCATTATTGTTCTGCTCCGGGGATGTACCATACATATAGCTTACAGCAGGTGCTGTACCGCCGTCATAAGTTTTTAAAATAAGTCGCCCCGCAGCATCGTACTCATTACGGCTCTTTTGTCCCTTTGCATCTGTAGTTGTAATAAGCCGTCCCAGATCGTCATATTCATAAGTCCAGTTCCCCATATCCGGGTCAGACATTGCAATCTTTCTATTAAGCTCATCATAAGCAACAGATATGCAGTTCCCGTTTATATCCACTGTATTTGTCAGGTTGCCTCGACTATCATAGGCATAATCAATCGTTGCGTAGACATTGGCGGGAAGCCTTTCCTTATTTACATAGTCAATAATCTTTTTAACCCTGCCATACTCATCCTTAATCGTTTCGCTAATATTCCCTTCGGCATCATAGAAAACCGTTTTATAGAGCCCGATGTATTCTGTCCTGAATGTTATCTTTTTTTCTCCCGTTCCCTTGTCCGTCCTTATAACACGGTCAAGTTCATCATATGTTGTAATAACAGGATTCTTTACACTGTTGCCATAAAGATAATAAGTCTCAAGCGGCTCATCCGTTCTAATCGGTTCGTGCGTTTCTATTACCCTGTCCAGCCTATCATAAACTTGCTTCCCGGAAACAACATAGTACTTACCTCCAGTTGCAGGATTCTTATGGCTTATCTTTGTTTGAAGCGTTCTTCCCATTCCATCAATAAAGGCTATGCTTTCAATAAAGGCAACTGGAGATGTATCATTCCTTTTCAGCCTCGTAAGAGCCTTTGTAAACATTGTATTTGCATTCCCCTCGCCATAGACATAAAGCACTGATGCAGTGTCCGAAATGTTATTCGTAAAATCGCTTATGCTGTTAAGCCCTGTTTGTTGCCCTCCAGCAAAATTGTCTCCCGGTTTATACACCGCAAGCAATCGGTTAAGTTTATCATACCTGTAATAATTCGTCTGATTATTATTATCTATCACCTTAAGTGGAAGCCCCCATACAGGCTCCGGAAGTGACTTTGAGGTTTCAACAATCATATCATAGGTATTCGATGTCTCTGTAATAAACCGCAAGGTAGTGTCATAAGAATAATCCGTCGTTTTTATCAGCGTACTACCTTCTGCCTTTTCATTAGAAAGCGTAGTACCAACAAGTCGCCAGCGATCAGCTGTATCATACCTGTTTAAAGTTGTAAGCCACTTATTGCCACCTTCATTTGTTCCATTCCATTCCTTTTTTAAAGCAACAAGATCCCTATCGCCAATCGTACCGAATGAAGGTGCGCCTACAAAGTAATACTGTGTTTCGCCAAGCTTGTCCTTGCTCATATCTGCTCTTATCATATAGCTTTCCGATGAACAAAGCTTTGGCGTTATATTATAAAAATCATTGGCTGTCGTGTATTTGTATTCCTGATAAATATCATCCGTTGTATCGGGGTTTATAGAAAAATCTGATCCCGTTACCTTCCTCAGGTTAATCTTCTTATAAAGCAGGTAATATCCATCTGCATCACCGCCAGAAATATAATCAAGCCCATAATACTTATATTCCGTCTTTGTAGCTAACGATTCCGTCTGGTCTAAAGCCCATGTAACATTAACACTATCTGTCAGAAGGACAATCTTTGACTTTCCACCATACATATTTTGCTTTGTGTAATTGTTGATAGAAAGTGAGACCAATACAGAATTGGTGCCGGCATAAGATTCATTAGTCAGTACACGGCCTATCATTTCTTCTCCATCCTGACTGTAATATACAATAGATTTATTGCTCATCACATCGGAAGCCGTGATTTTACCAAACCCATACATAATGCGGTTCTGTCGGTCATACCTGCCCTGTTCATAAATGTAAAATGTATCTTTTGAAAAATATCCAGGGTCAGTTTCTGGCAATTTATTCCTTACCGTCGTCTTTTTCAGGACAGTCCTCGGGAAACCAAGCCCGTTGTTTGCATTATCATAATCATATTCAATAACCATATGATTTGCTTCTATTGACGATAGAAGATAATTAAAATTCTGTTTGCCATCATAAACAGTAAAGCTTCCATCAGGGTTATTTATTACACTATCCACCGCACCGTTTCCATTGATATCAATAAAGGAAAGTATAGAGGGATCCGTTCCCTGAAGATCAATTGTTCCCTTGGAAACAAACCCATTTCCGGTATTAAGCCATATATCCAGCTTGATTGTAACATCCTGCCGGTTTATAACTATATCGGGCCTGCCGTCGCCATTCATATCCTGAAAACTTATTTCATACGGGTTTGCAGAGGGTGCTATCCATGTTTCAGCATTGGTGAGAATGGATGAACCATTGTTTCTGTAAACAGATAAAATCTGATTGCTTCCATTATTAGTATTAACTACGATTTCCTGCATACCATCACCGTTAATATCCATCCAGCTTATAAACTGCGGGTCTGTCTTCGATATGCTGAATAAAAGTGGTGTTGTGTCAAATCCCGAGCCAGTATTCCTGAAAACCTTCCAGCCTGTTGTTGTATCACTATCATTCCTGACAAGAAGATCAACAAGCCCATCACCTGTAACATCAAGCGTACTGACCATTGCAGGATCCGTAGTTACTGGATATTGCCAATAAACAGGGGATGATTCAATGCCCGTTATTCTATTTGTATAAACTTCATATACAATCCCCGTATATCCTTCAAGTCCTGTCCTGTTAATAATAAAATCTGACCTTCCGTCACCATTGATATCCATCATGCTGAATCGACCCGGGTCAACATCCAGGGATAATGTATATTCCGGATCATAAACAAAGCTATTGTTCGTATTGATAAATACCTTCCAGGTTGCCTGCCTTTCTCCAGAAGGATACGCTGTAAAATTTGCGACAATATCAGGACGACCATCATCGTTCATGTCACGAAAACGAATCCTTTCCATAGGAAAATCATTGATGTTTGAAAACCCATCATTGATATTCCATAATGCTGGCATTGCTATAAACCCATGCCCGCTGTTTGTATAAACCTTGAATTTCCCATAAGAGATGTTTGTTATCCCGTCCATAACGGTAACAATATCCTGCAGCCCATCCCCGTTAATGTCCATAGGAATAAGCCTCTGCCTGTCTTCTGAAATAGGAGAATTCGTATTCCAGCTTTGTGCATTTGTATTAATAGAATGAATAAAGTCGTTTATCTTATATGTCATATCTATTTGCGAAAGAGGGGTTCCATCGGAATATTTTAACTCTACCTTACTCAAAAGCGAATCTCCAACATCGCTATTAGTATATGTTAGAATATATTCCCGTTCTAATTGATAAGTCCCGTATTTATTTAATGTGCTCTGTATTTGAATGCCTGCGAGACGTTGTTTCATAGTATAATAGCCAACCCCACTGGTGTAGCTGAAAATATCATTCCTATCTTCCCAGACCATCTGAATCTTAAAATGATCATATGTAATACTATCTAGAATAAGCTCGTTTCCATAAGTCGGGATATAGTTATAATGAATGGCTATAGAATCAGGGCTAACCTTGCTTGTTAAAAGCCATTGCCTTGAGTTCATTCCCGGTAAATTATTACTTAATTTCGCACCATTTTCGCCATAATAAAAAGTATATCCATCCTTAATAACAGACCATGTATCTGAATATGAATCGTATTCATAGCGAACATAGTTCTTTTCATACTTTAAATGATAATTATAAATACTCCCGCTTTGTGAGGTCAATACAAGCTCTCCATCACTGCAAGTATAAACATAATTGCCGTTTTTCTTTACATACGAAATGCTATCGCCCGCAGACAGTGCCCAGCCATAACCCAGAAGCCCGTTTTTCTGAGCACTATTATAGACAAGCGAAATTTCTGGGGTCATTCCAGCCTTTCCAGCAGGAAGCTGGATTGGAATTCCCTGGTTTAACACCCCATAAATATTTGGTTGTGGTAGAGAAACCTTCATTTTCCCGATAAAAGGATCTGGCAAATTTATTTTCGGTAATGCGGTATTAACATTTGCCCTTGTCTGCGATGACTCCGGTGCTGCTGAAAACCCTGCCACTATCTCTGAAAAATGCGGTATGGAAGCATAAATTATATTTCTTGATCTATCGACTCTTATAATCTTTGCCAGCTCCCATGGCGATTTAGCATCATGCCTTATGAAAACCCTTAAATCGCCTTCCGTATATCCCTGTGGCATATTTATGGTATTGTATGATATCTCTGCAGTAACAGGAGTTAAGGGTTGAGCATCATTCTCTGTTGTAATCTCATAAATATCAGAGGCCTGTATAATTAAATCTTCTTCTACATCATCTGGTGAAATGCGGATAGTTACTCCTGTATCCGTTGTAAACTCCGTACCTTGAAAAACAAGAACTAATCCATCGTAGTTAACCCGCGAGGGCCTGCCTGCCAGAGCCGTGCCAGTTTTAGAGCCAAAATAGGCACTTAAGGTCGCAATAAGCTTCTTCTTGTTCTTACCCTCAATTTTGAAAACCATGTATCTATATTCCGTTCCATCAACAACTTCTTTATCAACATAAGAGCCCTTTTTCACTTCTACAAGTTGAGAACCATTGGCAAACCCGGGATGCCTTGTAATCTCAAAATACTTTACACCGGGAAAGGCTTCGGCATCCCATAAAAGATTAATAGAATCCGCCGAACGCGAAATCGCAATGTTTTGCGTATGAATATGCCTGTGCCTTCTCCACCTCTTTGAATGATAAGGCTTATGCACCCCCTTTTTACTATACGAAGATGTTTTTCCCATATTCGTATAAGGATAAACAGTAGCATTAACAAAGCAGATTAAGACAAAAAGGCTTAAAAACTTCTTCATTGTTTTCATTGAAAGCCTCCTGAGTCATTCCTGAACTTTATACCCCAATATTCAATAATACTGGTTCGCTTCTTTTAATAAACCATCTTTACAGGCGACGATTCGAATCGTCGCCTGTAAAAGCAACTCTCTTAACCTTAATAAAGTTCTTAAGTTTCGACTTAACTCGACACAGTGCCAATACCTTTAATAATGTTTTTGCCATTAATTTGCTTATACCATACCCTGATGTAAAAATATCCGTTTCCATTTGCCCAAGAATTATCACTGTTTTTATTATAACAATTTTGATAGCTATCCAAGCACCTTTGAATAAATGTTAAAACAATACTGTACAATTTTGGGTTATCGTTTTCATAGCAATAATAATATTTTGGGGAACTACCCTTATCTCTTATACGAATAACCATCGACTTACTAATGTCGTCGTAATATATCATAACAGCTCCATGCATAGGATGCTCGCTCCTCCCCATCAAAGTAAAGGTATCACTTTCCGATAAACCCAAACCCGGTTCTTCCTCTCCTGCCCACAATAAATGTCCTAAAACCCCTATCGTCAATAACACTACTAACAGCCGGATTTTCTTCATATTTAACCTCCATCAAAAACTATTGTTTTTTTATTTATTTACGCCTTTACACTTCTCCTATTCCTTCTCCGTGTGCTCCGTGGTGAAAATACTCTTTATCATTGCAACTATAAAGAAATTGTTTCCATTGTATGCCCCTGTCTCATATAGACTTTCTCCATACTTAACCTACACCCTATATTCCAAATTTTTCTTTATCTTAAAAATCAAGCACTTTATTAAAATACCGTTTAAACCATCGGACTTTGCAATCTTTCAAGATTTTTTTATTTATTAAAACTTCAAACTCCCCATCAAAGATTTTTCAAACGACTATATTTTTTAACAAATACGCATGAAAATGTCAAGTAAACGAATTGATTTTTTTGTGGTAAAGAATAAAATACCCTACTTTCTGGATAGCCTTAGCATTCTTTTCCTTAATTAAAAATTAAAAACTATGGTTGATTCATAAAGCTTTTTGGAAAGGATAAAAACCTATATCGAAATATCTTGTGAAGTAATATTAAAAATAAAATATTTGATAAAACTACTGCTTTTTAGTAAGATATAAGCAGGCTTGAAAGATGAAGAAGGTAAATAATACAGGCCACCACATTTTAAAAGAGGTTTACATTGTATTTTCTTATTAATCCGGAAATCAGGAAAAAAAAGCTAAGTATTGTTGACTATGCACAGATTTTTTTTGTTTTTTCTCTTACATTACTAATAGCTTCTACATTTGCAAGGTTAGGCATTGATCCACACCATCAGGGAATTATGTTTAACGCAGCAATACGGTTAGAAAAGGGTTATATGCTATACAGAGATACTTACTTCTACTATGGGGCTTTAACTGCATTGATTCATGCATTTTCCCTGAAATTATTCGGACACTATTTAGTGGTAATCCAGTTATTAACAGCTTTCGTTTATTCCATTATCTCAATTATAATGTGGTTAATATGGAGAAAGTTTTTGCCTTCTTTTCTATCTACATTAATATGCCTTATATGGCTGTTCTTAGCCCCCTATTACCTTGGATATGTCTGGGAATTTTTGTTTCATTCACCTTTTGGGCAAGGCAATCTGTAGGCTTATTATTATTTTTTGCAATTTTATTATTTTTTTTATTTCTATTATTTTATAAGATTTTTAATAAAGAAAAAGACGAAGATATATCAAGTCATATCAAATCGTATCTCTTAGGCAACCTATTGGTATTCACCATTTTTGTTGCGTGGCTAGCGTTAAATGATGCGTTGATTAAATATGTGGAATATTCCTTTATAGGACAATACAACTATTTTATTGGGAGTAAAAATATTTTTAACACTTTATTTGATACCATGAAAGGCTTACTTCCCAGAAAAACAATAATGGGAGAAGGAGGTATCTTTAATTATTTCTGGATGATTTTGCCATTATTACCCTTGATACTATTCTTTACAATTTTAACTAATTTTCTTTTTTTGAAGAAATACAGTAAAAATATGTGCATTTTACTTTCTTTTATTTTTGTATGTCTTTCAAGCTGGTTACAATACTATCCCGTGCTCTGCGTACGGCATGCTTATTGGGCAGCAACTCCTGCAATAGGTTTTATAGTGTTTATAATCTGGCAAGCTATTAAAGCCGCCTATCACTACTATAGAGAAAAAGAACTTTCGGCTCCAATTTTTTATGGTGTATTATGCTTTATAATATTTTCTTATTTTTCTATAACGCTTTATCAAATAATCTCATTCAGAATAAAAAGAGGAATAGAAACAATAAAAATGTATCCTTCTGAGATTAAAAACAACAGCATATTATCTGGCATGAAAGTTACTCCATCTCAGAATGCAGGGCTTCAAATTCTTTATGAAACCATAAATGAATATACAAAAAAATATCCTCATACAACTATAAAATCAATGACACATCCTCCAAATTATCTATACACGGCACTCTATATAACAAAAAATGAAAAGGTAACAAACAACTACAGGATTTTAATACAGGCACAAACAAAACAGGAGCTCACTAATTATTATGAGCTTATTCATATAAAAATGGATCATCCTTTAGCATACGAAGGGGATGAGATTTATTTATATGCTCCCATAGAGAATAATAAATAAACTTTACCTAATTAATCTTACCAATTTTACTCCTTCTCAAGGGGGACATTAATTCCCCATACTTTTTTATGTTCAATGGGTGGAACGATTTTAATCTTTCTAAGAGCAATAATTTAGGGTTTTCACATTTAATTACATCGATTTTTTCAAAAAAATCTATTCAAACAACAAA
>Ga0315298_1007844_pt1 | contig 13869 bp, 10 predicted proteins | sample WHS_1_MG_FD_203077 | JGI IMG/M metagenome (GOLD analysis project Ga0315298, IMG submission 203077) | Extremophilic microbial mat communities from Washburn Hot Springs, YNP, Wyoming, USA - WHS_1_MG | ecosystem: Environmental > Aquatic > Thermal springs > Hot (42-90C) | place: USA: Wyoming...
TATGCCTTTGAGGATCGCCGGCGGCTGGAGGTGACGCCGGGGTTGACCTGTTTCTGGCAGGTCAGCGGCCGCAGCGACCTGAATTTTGCGCAGCAGGTGCAGTTGGACGTGGCGTATATCGAAAGCCAGTCTTTCTGGCAGGACCTGAAGATTTTGTTGCAGACGATCCCGGTGGTCTTATTGGGAAAGGGGGCCTATTGATGGGGGCGGGGAGCACGGTTGTCGTCTTGGGCATACCCTTTGACAATGTCAGTTTTGACGAAACGCTGGCGGCCATTTTCCGCATGATTGAGGAGTATCAGCAGGATAAGCGGCCGCGGTTGGTAGCCACGGCCAACGTCGACTTTGTTGTCAATACCTTGTCGTGGCGCCGGCACCAGTCCCGGCATCCGGAATTGTTGGATATCTTGCGCCGGGCCGATCTGGTGGTGGCCGATGGTATGCCCGTGGTCTGGGCCAGCAGGTGGTTGGGGGCGCCGCTCAAGGAGCGCGTGGCGGGGTCGGACCTGGTGCCGGCGTTGGCCGCGGCCAGCGACACCCGGCCCTTGTCCTGTTATTTTTTCGGCGGTCGGGGCGATGTGGGGGCCCGGGCGGCCGCGATCCTCCAGGAAAAACACCCCAACTTTCACCTCGCTGGGGCGGCCGCGCCGTTTATCCACGTGGCGGGGGAGGCCTTGCACGAGGCCCTGGAGACTGATGCGGCCCTCGTGGAGCAGATCAATCGCGCCCACCCGGATATCCTGCTGGTGGCTTTAGGCAATCCCAAACAAGAGATCTGGTTCAACCGCAACCAGTTCCGACTACAGGTCCCCGTTACCATCGGGGTGGGCGGCACCTTTGAATTCGTCGCCGGTACAGTCAAGCGGGCGCCGCGGTGGCTTCAGCGCCTGGGACTGGAATGGGTCCATCGGATTATCCAGGATCCATGGCGTCTGTGGAAGCGTTATCTGGTGGATGCCTATACGTTTGGCCTCATGATCCTGCCTTCCCTCCTCTATTATCGCTATAGCCGTTGGCGGCAGCGCTGGCGCCGGGAGACGGCCGGAGAGGCAAGCCCCCAGGCGGGGGCGCCGGGGTCGGCGGCGGCCGAACCTTTCCGGGTCGTGACCCTGCCGCTCCGGTTGGATATCACGGTGGCCTCCCAATGGCAAGAGGTCTTGACCGCGGCCCTGGACGCATCTCAGGACCTGGTGCTGGATTGTACCGGGGTAGAGTTCATCGATTCCTCAGGGTTGGGCCTGCTCATTAAGGGATGGCGCCAGGCGCAGGTGCAGCAGCGGGCCTTCTTCCTCATCGGGGTCAATCCCCGGGTGCAGCGGTTTTTGAGTCTGAACCGGCTGTGGGATGTCTTCGGGCCTCTGGCCGGAGAGAATCTGGAAGAGATCCTGCCCCGGCTGCAGCAGCACCGCACCCTGCCACCTTTTTCCTTCACCCTGGAGCACCGCCCGCACTATCTTCTCCTGCACCTCTTTGGCCGCTTAGACGCGGCGGCCGTGGCCGGTCTGGATATGCCGGCGCTGTTGGCGCGGCTGGCCGGCAATCATATCGTCGTGCATCTTGCCGACCTGGATTTTGTGGATAGTTCGGGGTTGGGGTTCCTCCTGAAGATTCACCGTCAGGCTGCCAGCCAGGGCAGGTCCTGTGTGCTCTGCGGCCCGAAGCCAGCGGTGCAGCAGGTCCTGGTGGTCACCCGCCTGCATCGCTTCTTTACCATCAACCCCGACTTGGCCCAGTCGGAGCAAGCGCTGCGAGGGAGCTATGCGCGTCATTCTGCTGCCCTTTCATAATAATGACCGGCTGCGCGGTTTTCACGACCTGCTGCCCGAGGCCTTGCTGCCGGTAGTGAACAAACCGCTGGTAGAACATCTGCTGGACCTCCTGGTGCGGCACCACCTCAAGGCTGCCACTCTCTGTCTACGGCACCTGCCGTATGAAACGGAGCAGTATTGCGGCGATGGCTCGCGCTGGAGCCTGTCCTTGACCTATGTGCCGTTGGGACCGTCGGACCATTTAGTCGCGGCCCTGCCCCGTTTGGGCCGTCAATCCCAGGAGACCTCTCTCTGCCTGTTCTGCAACGTGTTGGCCGATCTGGACCTCAACCGGTTCCTGGCCGTCCATGAAGAGGGCGGGGCCGATGTGACCGTCTATCAAGGTGCGGCCGCGACCGAGGAGTTGACGGAGACCGATCCCCAGGCCTTTCAGAATGTCTATGCCGGACCGCTACTCCTCTCCCCCCGGGCAGTTGCCGCCCTGTTTTCCTGCCCGGAAGGTCTTGACTGGGCCGATCTCTTCCGGACCCTGCGCGGCCAGGGGCTCACCCTCAAGACCTATCAGACGCCGGGAGCCTATCAGTACCTCCGGACGTGGCCAGACTACCTGGAAGTGCAGCTCCGCGTGCTGCGGGGCGAATTCCGGACGCTTGCCATCCCGGGCAAAGAAGTCTCACCGGGGCTCTGGCTGGGGCGGAACTGCGTCATCGACCCTCAGGCCGACATCCAGCCGCCGGCGCTCATCGGCTCCAACAGCGTCATTCGGGGGGGAGCTCAGATAGCGGCCAGCGTCATTGGCGAGGGCGTCATTATCGACCAGCATGCCGCGGTCCGGCAGAGCGTCGTCATGACCCACACCTATGTGGGCGCCAACCTCAATGTGCACGAAATGGTGGTCCATCGCCACTGCATGGTGCAGATTCCCACCGGGGTGGATCTGTGCATTCCGGATGCGGTGATTCTGGGGGATCTCAGGAAGCGGGATATCGCCGAGTTCCTGGGACGGTGCGCCAATGTCGCCTCCGGCCTGCTGCTGGGGCTGGTGTGCCTGCCCGTGCTCGTGCCGCTGTATCTCTATGGCCTCCTGCGGCCTGGTTTTCTGGTGGCGGAAGAGCGCTATCGTCCGGCCCGGTCCGGAGAGCTGGCCGTCTCCCTGGCGCCCCGCCCTTTTCGCTTCTATACCTGCCGCAGTCGCTGGCGTCTCCTGCGGAAGCTGCCCGGGCTGCTGAATGTCATCCGGGGCGAACTGAATCTGGTGGGCAACTCGCCCCTCACGGCGGCGGAGGTCTCCCAGCCCCAGGAAGAGTGGGAAAAAGTGCGCTGGCAGGCGCCAGCGGGTCTGTTCCATATCTGGGAGGCGGAGGGCGTTGGCGACCCCGACCGCCAGGAACGGCTGGTCATGGAAGGCTATTACGCCGTGCAGCGGTCTCTGTGGGGGGACATCAAGATCTTTTTCAAAAGCATCTTTAGCCCGAGCCGGTAAAGGAGGCAGCCATGGATCAGGCCGTCTTTGCCGAATTGGAGGAGCGGTTGGGGCGGGACTACCTGGGGCAGCGCCTCCGCTACCAGGTGGACCATGCCGCCTTCTGGTTCGGCCACGGCTACGGCGGCTTTCATTGGGAAAACGTGGAGTTCCTCCCCTGGCTCTTAAAGGGGGTGTTCAAGGCCCTGGGGTGCTATGAGCGCGGCCGCCGCAATGCGCAGCAATACCGCCTGGTGGAGGTAACGGCAGCGCTGCCCCGCCTGCCCCGGGAGTTTGACGGCTTCACGATCCTGCACCTCTCGGACCTCCATGCCGATGTCTGGCCGGACCAGGGGCAGCGGCTCATCGACCACATCAAGGCGTTAACCTTTGATCTCGCCGTGATCACCGGGGATTATCGCTTCCTCACCTTTGGCGATTACGGCCCGGTGGCCGCGCCCGTGGCGGCGCTGCTGAGGGCGTTAACCTGTGAATTTGGCGTGGTGGGCATCTTGGGCAACCATGATTTTATCGAAAAGGTGCCCCTGCTGGAAAAGCTGGGGATCCGGATGCTGGTGAACGAGGCCCTGGCCCTGCACCGGGGTCAGGCCCGGCTGTGGCTTCTCGGCCTGGATGATCCCCATTTCTACGGCCTCCATGATCTTGACCGGGCGATGGCTGGCATTCCGCCTCAGGAGGCCAAGATTCTCCTGGTCCATTCCCCGGAACTCGTGGCCCCGGCGGCCCGAGCTGGCATTGACTACTACCTCTGCGGCCATACCCACGGCGGCCAGATCTGCCTGCCCGGCGGCATCCCCATCTTTTTTAATGCCCGCTGCCGACGCCGCTACAGCGGCGGCTTCTGGCAACACAACGGCATGCCGGGCTACACTTCCCGCGGCACGGCTCTTCCGGCCTGCCGGTGCGCTTTTTCTGCCCTCCGGAGATTACCCTCCACCGCCTGGCGGCGCCAGCCGATGGTTAGATCGCCTGCCATAACGTTTTAATGAAAGAGCATCTGTAGCTCGCCTGCCGCCCGACCATTCCGCACTCCTCGTTGTGTATCTCCTGTAAATGCAATGAATGCTTTTTGAGGAAAGATGCGGTTACCTGCGTTTCTGGCAGCCATCCGGCAGGGTTACATAAAACAGAATCTTGCCATCCAGCTGAATGCTATCAATCTGTTTTTTTCCCTGGTGCAATGCACCCTTGCCGATTGGCAGGTCGCTCGGCGCCGGCTTTATGATCAATAATCAGGTCCTTGCCGGCAGCGAGGCTACACACAAAGCGCTGGTCTTCCTGAGACAGGGAAAATAAGTTCGGCGCGCCGAACTTCTTGTTTTTGTAACAGCTAATCTAGCAACCGGTTAATCGTGATTTGCAATGCTCTCAAGGTATTGAGCAGCATTAATCTGTCTGTCGCACTGAGATGCGCCGGCTCCAAACGGTCCAACTGATTGGCCAGGCCCCGCGCTTTCTCTAAAACAATAGTAATGCGAGGGCGTCTCATAATGGTCCGTGGGCGGGCCAATTCTCTTACTTGATCACTTTTCAAACCGCGATCCTTCACTTGCTGAAAGAGTGCCGCCATGGCCTCCGGGCTGTCCTGTTTGGCAATCTCTATTAACAGACGTCGGGGATAAAGTTCGGCGCGCCGAACTTCTGCTTTTATGGATTCCGGCAGACGATTCAGGCTCAATGTTTCAGAAATAGTCGATTTCGCCTTGCCAAGCAAAACCGCGAGCTGCTCTTGAGTATATTGAAATTCGGCGGCCATGCGGGCCAAAGCCTCGGCTTCTTCCAAGGGAGAAAGGTCTTCTCGTTGTAAGTTTTCGATGAGAGCAATTTCGGCAGGATGCCCCTTCGTCAGGATGGCCGGAATTTTAGCCAAGCCGGCCATTTTGGCGGCCCGGAGGCGACGTTCACCGGCCACCAGGTAAATATCCCCGCTGTCGTCGCGCCTTACCAGAATGGGTTGCAACACTCCCTTCTCTTGAATCGAGAGACTCAATTCCTGCAGTTTATCAGGATCAAAATGTTGCCGGGGCTGATAAGGGTTGGGCCGGATGAGATCAACGGCGACCCTTAAAAAACTTCCCTCTGGATAGTCATTGACATCGACAGGATGGTCGCGCAGCGGCTCTGTGACCTGACCCAGCTTGCTTTTTTTGCCGGCTAATTTGTCACGGATGGAGTTTGACATAATGCGAATAACTCTTCTGTCAATTGTTCATAGTCATGAGCGCCTGGACTGTCAGGCTTAAAAGTAAAAATCGGCTCCTGGGCCATGTGGGCCTGATTCAGGGCTTCATTTTTTCGGATAATGGTCCGAAAAAGCATTTTCTTATAGGGTGCTAGCTGTTCTAAGACCCACTCGTTACTTAATTTGTTGCGGGCATCATAGCGAGTCAGAAGAATGCGAATGATCTGTTCTTTGGTTGCCGTATCCCAGTTTTTCACTTTGTCTATGGTTTCCATCAGATCGGCAAAACCATCGAGAGAATAGCGTCCCACCTCACAGGGAACGATAATCAGATTGCTGGCATACAGAGCATTAATAGTCAGGGTGCCCAACGTCGGCCGACAATCAATTACCAGAAAGTCATATTCCAGCCCTCTGATAGCTCGGAGCAAAATAGCCTCTCGAAAGAGCTCGGGCGTCAGTTGATGCTCCGCTTTATCAAGGCGAATATGTGAAGGGGCCAGGAAAAGGTTGGCCACCGCCGTCGGCAGAATAACCTCGCGTATGTCCCGCTGCTCCAAAAGGACATTGTGCATGGCCAGATGGTAGCTGCCGGGCTCGATGCCCAGGCCAATGGTTGAATGAGCCTGGGGATCAAGGTCGATCAAAAGAACCTGTTGGTGCCGTCGGGCCAGTCCGGCAGCAAGATTAATCGAGGTCGTTGTTTTGCCCACGCCCCCTTTTTGATTGATGATGGCGATAATTTTTTTCACGATCTTCCCTTCAGCTTAAGCAGTATAGTGGCTTGCGATGGTTTGTCAACGCAAGAAAATATCCTGCGACCTAGCCGCAGGAATCTTTTTTCCCAGTTTTACATAATAAAATCAATAATTTAAATGATAATAAGCTTTTTTACAAGTTGTTTTCCTTGGCTGTATGGCTATATCCGACATGCTTGAATATCATTTCATAGCTAATTTTTAGACAAAATTATCTTGACAATACAAGATGATGTCTTTTAATATCATACAAATCATTTAAGCACCTATAACTGATGATTGGTAGTTCCTTTGGCTTCAGGGTGGACAGAGGAGAAGAATATTTTATGGACGGTATCATTATCTCGGTTATCAATAACAAAGGTGGCTGTGGAAAAACCACCACGGCGGTGAACCTTGCTCATGCCCTCGCCAGAGAAGGCCAGGAAGTGCTTTTGGTAGACATGGACTCCCAATGCAATGCGACTGATATTTTAGTTGGAAAAATTAAAATAGACAAAAGTTTAGTGGAGCTCTTGGATCCCAATGGCAACGATCTGGCCCTGCAGCGCTGTATCTATCGAGACAACCGGACAAATATTGATTTTCTGCCCAGCACCCCAACCTTAGCAGCACTCGAACCAACTCTCATCCGTACTGCACCACAAAGTCTCAATATTCTCAGAGATCGTCTGCGGGATTATGCCAAGGCAAATTACGATTTTACTATTATCGATAATCCCCCGAATCTCGGCACGTTTGTTCTTTGCTCGTTAACAGCTTCAGATTTTGTCATCGTGCCAAATGAAGCCGGCTCTAAGTATAGCCTGGAAGGCCTTATCAAAGCTGTTGAATTCATCGAAGATATTCGCATGAATTGGAATTCCAATTTGAGATTTCTGCGTCTTTTAATTACCAAAGTAGATCGCCGCATGAGCGTTTGCAAATCGATGATTGCCTACGCTAAGCGCCTATTCCCCCCCGATCGCGTCTTTGAAACGATCATCCCTGTCAGCACGGAATTTCAAAAAGCCGAATTAGCCGGAGAAACCATTTTCGCGCAGCGGACAGCCTGGGCAGTGGCTCGCTCCTATAAAGCCTTGGCCAAAGAAATCCTCACAATTTTGGGAAAAGATGCAAAAAAAGAAGACACCTCCGCAATCTCATCTTAGGAGGTTCAGGTGACCAAGAAAAATAGCCTTTTCCATTCATATATGGAAAACCTCATGGTCAAGGTCGGAGCTCAACTGGAAAGGGTGGGCGCCGATCTTGCGCTCCGAGAACCGGAGAGGCAACCATTTGGGGAAACCGACGATTCGACCCAGGACCGGACAGGTGGACAGACACTTGAACGGACAGGTGGACAGACAGGTGAACAGACAGTTGGACAGGTGAACAGACAGTTGGACAGACACCTGGACAGACAGGTGAACGGACAGCTGGACGGACAATTAAATGAACTCAAAAATGATCACTTAACCGGACACATAAGCGATCACTTAACTGGACAGCCGCCCCCCTCGAGCACATCCTTGCAGCAGCGTCCCTTTGCCTGGCTGACACCGAATCAAGAAAAAGTTCTCCGTTTTCTCATTCATAACCAAGGGCAGGTGCTGCGCCTCCAGGATATCGAGAAATACGCTGATGTTCCCTATGGTTCCGTCCGCAGAGTCCTGCGCTATTTGAAATCTGAAGGCTATATAATTCACCTGCAAAGGGTTATCAAAGGGCGACAGCGAGGTCTGTCGTACCGACTCAATCAAGCGTTATCTGCACAATTTATTGCTTCCCTAGAGACCGGACACTTGAGTGGACGCCAATATGGACAGGCTTGCGGACACTTGAGCGGGCGGACACTTGAGCGGACAGTTGAGCGGACAGTTCCACTTAGTAGTAGTAGTTTTTTAAATAAAACTACTACTACTAAAAGTGACAATTTTGAGCAGGGAAAGTCGTCCGTTGACGACATTGCCGAGGTCTTGGCCAGCCATCCTGAACTGGGTTATTGGCGCCAGAAAAATCTAACCCCTCAGCAGATCCAAAAGTGGATGGAGATCACTGGTGCTAGCCTGGAAAGCATAATCCAGTCCTTGTGCCACTGCCGTTTTGAGATGGTGGAACTGGATATGGAGAAGCAGAAAGACATCCAAAACGTGTTTAACTGGTTTTACCGGATTATCGAACGGGCTGGCTTTTATCCCAGGCCCAAGGAATACAAGTCCTACCTGGAGAGGCAACTGGAGATCGAGAAAAAGCTTTTGGCTGAAAAGCAGGAAAGGCTCAAGAGCCTGGCCGAACTGCAGCAGCAGAAAAAAGAGACCGAGCGAAGTCTGGCATTTTACGAAATGCTGGCGCAACCGGACAGTGAGCTTTATCAGGCCTGTTACAGCCGGCTCGATAAGTTTACCCAAAATACCAAGAATACCTCGTTGTTTGAGCGTTTTATGCGGGACGCCTTTGACCAGATCATGGATGAGCGGGAACAGCGGCTGCTGGCTGCGGCAAAGCTGGACGGCGAGGGTGGCACCACCCGTCAGAGAGGCCCTCAGAGCTGCCAGAACGGCCCCAGGCGGGGCGATCGGACTTCAAGGTAGGGTTGGGTATGGATGATCGCCAGCAAGCCGCCTGGAGGCCTGGGAGGCGCCTGGACGGGGAAATCGTCGGCAAAGACTTGCCGTTAGGGAAGTTGACTGAAGAAAAGGCGAAGCCTGATCGACAAAGTAAAAGAAATAAGACGTTGTCAAACAGAGGAATCTTGAGCCTGTTGATCAGATGTCTTGGACTGCGAGAGGTTTATTACTGTTCAGTGTTTTTCCACTCCATCCATCAAAATGACAAGGGACATACGTGGCATTGAGGAACGTGTTGTCGCAGATTATCTGACGCTTGTCAAAAATTGGTTAGATATTCTGGGTTATGGCTTAAAACCGATGAATTAAATTTTCCTTGACTCGACAGGAAAGCCTTGCTAAATAAAAAATAGATTTTAATTTTTTCTTTTTTATGGGGATATTTTCGTCACACCGAATAAAAAATAAAGAATGAAATAATTATAATCACTTATTTTTATACAAAATTTTCGATTTTATTAAAATTAATATAATAAAAATAGATTATAATTAATCAAATATTGATATTTTTATAATGATATACCTCTTAATTTTATGTAAGATTTGCTCAATTTGATAATTTATCAATTTTTTAAGCTGAATCATTTTCTGAATGCGCTATCATGGCAAGAGGCAATAGGTTACTGAGATCGTCGGGAAGATTTCCTAGGTGGTCATCAAAAATTTAGGGACTGCTCCATGCCTTTCATAGCCAGAAATATCGACACGATAGATATGATTATCAACCACAGCAATAAACCTGTTGGAGGCGCCCCCGAGGATTGCTCCGTGAGGCGTCATTTTCTCGGTGTTTTTTCCAGCCTGAGGTTCTGCAACAGGAGGAGCCTGACGTATCAGGGATAGAACCTGGAAAGGAGAGTTCTCATGTTGAGAAAATTATCGGGTTGTCTCGCCATCGCTCTGGCCATGGCGCTGGTTTGGCAGGTTCCGACGTGGGCGGATACCTATCTCTTTTACAATGCCTTTGGAGGCACCTGGCAGGATGCCGAGAAGGATTGGAGCGGCGACAGTCTGATGTGCTGGGCCGCCGCCGCCTCCAACGTCCTCACCTGGGGAGGCTGGGCGGTCCCCCAATTCCATAATGAGGAATTGATCTTTGAGGAATTCGAGAATCGTTGGGTCAATAAAGGTGTCTGGGAAGAATATGCCATGCGCTGGTGGCTTAATGGCACCGACCCCGGCGGCGGCCAGATCGATGTGCCCGGCGGCGGCAATTATTGGTCCAGTTATACCTTTTCGAATTATTACAAACCGATGAATGACAGTGCCAATCAGATGCAGAAACTGGACCAGGACCTGCAGAACGGCTATGCCTCGATCCTCTACGTAACCGGCGGGGGCAGTCATGTCATCACTGCCTGGGGCTATGATTATCATTACAGTGGGAGCAACAAGATTTACGACGCCGTCTGGGTCACCGATTCAGACGACGGCGTCAACGGCCTGCAGCGCTATCCGGTGAGCTACAACAGCAGCAAATCTCGCTGGGATTTGGGGGGCGGTTATGCCGGCTGGCACATTACCGGCGTGGACGGCCTGAAGGCCAACCCCTCGCCCCGGACAGCCAAATACGATTTCAAATATACCTACGGCAACGGCGATTGGTATTCCGGCTATGTCTATGCCCCGATGAATTACGGCTATAATTTCGGGGCCGGCTTGGAGCCCAACTATACCTTTTACCGGATGGACGAGAACGGCAAAAATGGTGTTTACGAAATTACCGGCATCAATACTACTTCCAGTTATTCCTCTTCCCTGAGCGGCAAGGTTTACGTCACCAAATACTATGATGCCGAGAGCAAACTAACCTTCAATGTCAATGGTTATGGCAGCAAATATCTCGGCAGCGAGTCGGGTTATCTTTATAACAACAGCAGCATTCCCGGCTACCGCTTCGGCGATTATCTCTATGATTCCATTGAACAGATACATCGCAATAACGAGGCTGATGTCAGCCTTTATTACAAATTCAAATTCATTTATCAATCAGAAGACTATTATCTCGGCTATGGTTATATGGATCCGTCCAAATATTACCTCAATCAAGCCATTCCGAAACGGGCCGAAGGGGGTTGGGGGGCTTATCAGATCACTGAGGTAAAGCAGACCGCCTATGATCCGGCCAAGGCCGGCCAGGTCTGGGTCACCCAATACTACGACGCCCAAAGTAACGCCCTGCTCTCAGTTAACGGCAGCGGCAAAAATTATCTGGGCTCCGAATTTGGCTATCTCTACGGCGTCACCCGGGCCCCCTATCGCTTCGGCTACACCGTCTTTAAGTTCCCCTTTATGGGCCAAACGCTTTCCCTAATCATGCATGCGGAAGCCGACACGCCCATGAAATACTTTTTCACCTATACCTACCCGAACGGCGATAAGTATTGGGGCTACGGCTACGCCCATCCCGATGACAAGTTTATCATCGGTTATACGGCCCAAGTGAATGCGGAAGGGGGCGGCCAGGGCACCTACGAGGTCTATGATACCCAAGCCTATAATATCAATCCCAGTAATGTGGGCAAGGTCTGGGCGACAAAATACTATGACTCCGAAAGCAACCTGACCATTACCAACGTCTCGGCCACCGGCACCGGCTACATGGGCAGCGAAAAGGGCTATCTGTACGGCCAGACCGTGCCTGACTATAAATTCGGTTACGATTTTGCCGGGTACATCATCTACGGCGACATCAAGAAACCGATTTATTATGTCTTTGAGGCCGACGTAGGCGATAAATATACTTTTAAATACACTTATGGCAACGGCGACTTCTATGAGGGCTCGGTCTATCGCGCCCCTGGCGTCTACTACCCCGGTTGGCAGCTCATAAAAACCAATGAAGTTGGCAAACCGGGCGTTTATGAAATCACCGGCATGTCCCTGACCAACGATACCGCTAAGTATGGCCAGGTCTTTGTGGACCTCTATTTTGATGGCGAGAGCAACAAAAGTTATGAGCCGCTGCACAAAGGCCAGGCGGTAGGCACGGCCTATCTGGGGAGCGAACGCGATTACATCGTGAAAAGCAATTCAGCAGACTATTTATTCGGCAAGGGCTACTATGAAGCCGATGTGGGGGACGCTTTCCGCTTCCGCTACTCCTATGGCAATAACGATTATTATGAAGGCGTGGTCTATCAGGCGCCGTCCGGAACCTACTATCCGGGCTATAAGCTTTCTGTCCTGAACGAGTTGGGCCTGAGAGGCTATTATGAAATTCTCTCCATGACTTACACCGGCAAAACCCGAGAGTATGGCAATGTCTATGTCAACCGCTATTACGACGGCGATCGCCTGGAGCCCCAAACCTTCGTGCCGCTCAACTCGACCAGCCCCTTGGGGACCAACTATCTGAAATCGGAAAGCGGCTATATCATCGATACCCGCAACCAGAACCACAAATTCGGTGAGGGCTACTACGAGGCCGACGAGCTTTAACCTTCCTGGAAATAACGTCGGCGGAGGGCAAGAGGCGGCTATCCATAGTCAGTGGCCACGTGGTCAGAAAATTCCTTTCATGGGGCGGGCCGGCAGTGCCCGCCCCGCCTGGCCAGCAAATGCCAATCTGGATTTTCATAGTTCGCGGGTGATTTTTATAAAAGAAAGTCAGGGTGGGCATTGCCCACCTTACAGGGCCTCTCGCACAACGCTTGTAAGGTGAGAAGGTTGGCTTGAGGGGAGCCAGGATATTTGCAGGGGTTGCGGGTTACTTTTATAAGTAATGGCAATTATTTAGAAAATACAGTTCGTAGTTCATAGCTTTATAGGGCGGGCCGTGCCCGCCGCTTGATCTTTCCTCGCCACCAAGACTCCCGCGCCCCCACGCCTGTGTGAGGATAGGTACCATCCGCGCCACGAGCGTCAGCGAGTAGTCCCCTGCACCCCGCCGAGGCCAGATTCCAGCAACACCTGCATCAGCAAGCCGACCCGTACCGGTGCTCCCGGAGAAAATATCAACTGCCGGACCTTCTGCCGGCAGCTATTGCCCCAAATTACTCATCCGCCTCCCAGTATCCCTGGCCGAATTTGTTGGGCGCAGTTGCAGAGATGATTTACTGCCCCCCGGGGGGGATATGGGCAGGTAGGTAGTCCATCTCATACCATTAATTCGAAGGCCATAGCAGACCAGCAAAGTCCTCTTTGGTATCTTTCTCTGCCTGAATTTTATAGGTTGTTTTATCAATTTTTGTCAATTTTCGTTCATATTTATATCCAAGATAATATTGAGAATCTATTTCACCTCCATTTTGATTAATAAAAGACCAATAATATCCAACCTTACCATAGTAATTAGGATATTTAATAGTTGTCAAATAATATTTTACTGCCTCGCTATGAGCCCGTGATATATCTAAAAAACCTGACAGTTTGACATCAGTTAAATTGACATTAACATCAGCACTGTCGACAAAATTATTTGAAGAATAGTAATTGCGATGACTAAAATCATAACCATATATTCTTGATATTAATGATGCGTAGTGATCTATAATAAAATTATATTCCCCTGCATTTGTAGTATCTTGACATTGGTATGGGTCTAATAATGTTACTTGATTAACATCAATTACTCCTTTCTCATCGAGGTTGATGGCAGAGAGAAGAGAAACTTTACCCCCCATACTGTGACCGATAAATTGAACCTTCTGAGGTGTAATAACACCATTTAAATAATCCTGAAAGAGAGTACTAAGATAGGAGCTGCTTGTAGATTCGTTCCCGAGAGGGGGGCCCGAGAATAAAGATGCAGTAGCCAGATTGGTCCAATCCCAGATAAAGATATTCACTTTTTTACCCGTAGCCGCATAAAGACTGGTAGCCATATTATACCAGTCATTGCCCGATTTTAATTTTTCATTCGACCAATCCCAGAGATAATCTTTATCTTTCGTCCATTCTGAGGCAGGATTCCATCCGTGGACAAGAATAACATTAGGATTATTAGGGTTATATTTATATCCAACATCGCCTGTTGTTCTTACAAGATCTTCAGGAGCAATAAGCTTACAATCGTTTATAATTAAAGGAACATCTGCTTCGTAATAACCATTTCCGAATAAATATT
>Ga0315298_1007845_pt1 | contig 13868 bp, 13 predicted proteins | sample WHS_1_MG_FD_203077 | JGI IMG/M metagenome (GOLD analysis project Ga0315298, IMG submission 203077) | Extremophilic microbial mat communities from Washburn Hot Springs, YNP, Wyoming, USA - WHS_1_MG | ecosystem: Environmental > Aquatic > Thermal springs > Hot (42-90C) | place: USA: Wyoming...
GCTCACCCAGCCGTGGCGCTCACGGGCCTCGAAAAGGAGGCGCCCAAAATGCTGGACGAAGAGCGGTTCCCCGCCCGAAAGGACGTGAATGCGCCGTACGGATTCGGGGTCAAAGTGGATCGTCCCTTGGGTGAGGAACATCAGAAGGTCAGACGTATCATCGAGCGAAAAGGGGCCGAGCACCATCGTGCGGCCCGGCAGGGCCTCAAGGGGCCTTGTCATCTCCTCTGGGTTGCCCTCCACAGCGATCAAAAGGGCCACGGAAGGCGCTTGGGGCAGGGCCTGCGCGAGGGCCTCGCAAGCGTGCACCCAAGTTGTCTCCTCAAGGGCGCGGATGGGCAATGCGTCAAAACAAAAGAGGGCAACATGCCCTTCGGGTACGCCCTCCTGGATGCCCCGGAGCGCTTGTCCAAGGGAGGCAAGATCTTCGGCTAGGCTAGAGGGCGCCTTTTGGCCCAGCGCCAAGGCCATTTCGCTCAAAAGGGCCTGGAGAGGGGCTTTATCTTGAAAAGGGGAGGGCGTCTCTCCCCAGAGGATGTGATACACCTCGTAGCGGCTCCCGAGGCGCAAGGGGAGTTGGTTGAGGAAGGACGTCTTGCCGATGCGGCGCTTGCCAAAAAGAAAGAAGCACTGGGCGCCCTCCAAAAGGGCGTCTTGCAAGCGCTGAAAAAGGGCCTCTCGGCCGTAAAAGGGATCCTGTTCGGTTAGAGGGCGGTCGGTAATGAATGGGTTACGCAAAAGCGGGCCATCTCCATCGGGTAAGATAAAAAAGGGGAAAGATCACCCTCGGTAGAGGATGCGCCCACACCCCTCGCAGAGGACGATGCTTTCGTCGCCGCGCTCGATCATTTGCGCTTTCCCCGAGGGCACCGAAACGCGGCAAGCCTGGCAAATGCCATCGCGCACAGGGGCAAGGGGTGTTCCCCCTTTGGTTCGCCGCAGGGCGTCATATACTACGAGGGCGCGCGCCTCGATCTGGCTGCGCAGGCGCTCACGTTCCTCTTGGAGGGCTTGTAACCGGGCACGCAGTTCGTGATAGAGGGCCGTATCCGCCTCGCGTTCCGCAGCCCAACGCGCCTCAAAGGCGGCTAGTTCGGCCGCCCCTTGGGCGGCCTCGCGCTCCAGCGCTTCTACCGATTCCATCAGATCGAGGAGTGACTCTTCGAGGTGGGCGATGCGCTGTTTGAGATGTTCACAATCGCGCCGGAGGTTTTCCAGTTCGCGCGAGGAGGTGATGCGCCCGCCGTAAAGGGACTCTTCGGCTTGCCGCACCTTTTCTTGGAGCGCGTTCAATTCGAGTTCGCCATCTCGCAAGGCGCCGCGCTTTTGGCTGAGGGCGGCTTGCCGGGCTTGTTGGGCCTGGCGCGCAGCCTCTAGAGGCGATTGATCGGCCAGGCGCTGGCGCACTGCCTGATAGAGCCGCCCTTTTTCATCCCACTCTTGATCCACCGCATTCAACCGGCAAAGGGCCTCGATGAGATGCACGGGTTACCCCTCCCAGCGCGCAGATGCCCCAACATTCGGCACGAGCGAGTATACCACGCCATCAGGGGGCGGGCAACTCGTCGGGGCTATTCATGTGCACCTCGCCTATGAGGATTTTGTCTTGCCCATCGGGCGCGGTGAGGCGCTGGCCGGTCTGCGGGTCATACAGGCCCACGTAAAGGAAGAGGGTTTTCGGCGCGCCCTCAGGCAAAAAGAGGCCGTGGCGGTCTCGGATGGTCTGGCCAGAGGCCCAAGTGGGGGTGGGGGCGCGGCCGCTTGAGGGGATGCCATCATGCTGGGCCACGAGGTGCCCGCTTTCATCCACAGCATGCACGAACACGGCCAGATTTTGCGAGATGGGCTGTGTGGCTTGCCACATCAAACTCAAGGTTACAGCGCCCTCTGGGGGGATGCCGTCCGTCCATTCGGCGCTTTCGAGGCGAATGCCGCCCAACGTTTGGCCGATGGGCGTTTTGCGCCATTGGCCTTGCGGGGTGGCGTAGGCGCGGTAGAGCGTGTTCCCCTGCCATTCGCCGCCGGCTGGGTAGAGGGTATCATTGAGCCATCCGACGAGGGGGGCATTGGGGCCGTAATCTCCCATATGGAAGACGAACCACAAGCGGTGGTGAGCGCGCCCATAGGATGTGAGGCGAGCGATCAGGCGATCCATCGGCTCGATGATCGGCTCCCAGCGTTGGGCATAGAACCACGGGGCATCGTGGGGGGAACGCAACGCCTCATACCAGCCGGCGCGCGCCAGAACGTTGAAAAAGACGAAATCCTGCGGCCCGGCGTGCTGAGCGAGGTAACGGTAATCCTCCGTGGGGTCAAAGGGGTCGGTAACCTCGAGCGTTTTTTCGTACACGAACTGAGCGCTGCTTGGCCAATAGAAAAAGGCGAGCAAGATTAGGGCGATGGGCAAGAGGAGTTTGGCCCTTTGGGCCAGGCGATCTAGCGCCCAGGCCACAACTAAGCCGAACAGGGCGCTAGCCGGCACGAGGTGGCGCACGGCGAACCACAGCGTGCGCACGCTATAGGCCACGCCCAGCATACTCCATCCCACGGCCAAAATGGGCAGGAGTAAGCCTTTTATCTCCGTATGGCGCCATGGCCGCGCCGCTACGCCTAAGAGGAGCAACCCGCCGAGGAGCCACTCCACGCCGGGCCGCGTGCCATAGGCGAAGGCCAGGCCGCTCCAACACGCTTTGAGGAGGGGCACCATCTGCCAGAGCGCGCCTGTGCCGCCAGAACTGCCCTCTAGGCGCGCCGTGAGCGTGCCATACGCGTAAAAGAGCCAAGGGAGGTACAGTGCGAGTACGCCCAACCCTAGGAGGAAGAACCGCTTCCAGCGGCGCGGCTGGGCTAAAAGGCCGTAGGCCCATACCCCGGCTATAGCCCAGGCGGTATGATAAAGCGTGTACAGGCTCCCTAACGTGCTGATAAGGAGCGCGACATCCCAATGCCAAGAGGGGGTTCGTAGGCCGCGCAAAAGGCACCACGCGGTGAGGAGCACGGCGAACGCCGAAAGAGAATACATGCGCGCCACCTGCCCATAATACACGAGGAGCGGCCATATGGCAGCATAGCCGGCGGCTAGAATCCCCAAGCGTGCCGGATATTTCCCTCCCCACGCGGCGGCCCATTCACGCGCGGCAACATAGGAGGTGGGGATGGCCAAAACGCCCCAAAAGGCCGAAAAAAGGCGGATGCCCCAGCCCGTGATGCCCCCCTTGGGGAGGCCCGCAAGGAGCCACAGTTTGAGGAGGAGCATATAGAGGGGCGGGTGGCGATCTTCGGCGGCCACCCGCAGGAGGTCTGACCAAGGGAGGCTGGCATGGGCCAGGCTCCAACCTTCATCCCAGCGCAGGACGGGGCCTCCCAGGCGGTAGAGGCGCAGGGCGAACCCAAAGAGCACGAGAGCGCCCACCCATAAAAGGGGAGAGCGCCAAAATGCCCCACGGCCCAAGCGGCCTAAAGCCCGCGCTCCCAAGGAGAGCCGGCTATTCGGCATCATCGCAGCCTCGCATAGGGGTAAGCCAGCCGCCCTCCAAGATTGCCCCGGCCCATTCACAGCCACCGTGTTCCACCGCCCATGGGCAAGCCTCCAGCGAAGTGCGCGGTGGCACCACGCCCCACGCCTGAAGGGCGCGGTAAAGATGGCACAAAGGCAGGCCTACGACGTTCGCATAACACCCTTCTAGGCGGGCGACGGGCGCAAACTCCGCATGCTGCACGGCATACGCCCCGGCCTTATCCAAAGGGTCGCCCGTGGCTACGTAGCGCCGAATCTCTTCATCGCTGTAAGAACGCATCCACACGGGCGTCTCCGCGACCCAGGCGCCCTGGCGATGGGCTGCGGCCCAACATAGGGCGATCCCCGAATAGACCCAGTGGCGGCGCCCCCGCAGGCGCTTGAGCATAAGCACGGCCTCTTGGGGAGAGGTGGGCTTGCCAAGGATTCCCCCTTCCACGGTGACGAGGGTATCTGCCGCGATGACGAGGGCCTCTGGGAACTGCTGGGCCACCTTGTGCGCCTTGGCGCAGGCCAAACGGCGAGCGAGGGCGCCCGGGGGTACCGAGGGGAGGGGAGATTCATCCACATCGGCAGGGATAACATCGAAAGCCAGCCCAAGAGCGGCCAGGAGCTGGCGCCGCCGGGGCGAAGCAGAGGCCAAGATGATGGAAGTCGAGGCCATGGCGCTCCCTCGGTAGGTTTGGGCTTATTATACGCAATGCGAAGCGTACGCAAGTTCCCTTGTGCGCACAAGAGGGATTTTGGAGAAATGCGATGTGTTATGTATAATAGTATTTTGTGCGTCGCATGGGAGCCTGGCTGCCGGCACGCAACTATCGATAGAAAGATGTATCAATACGATGGCTTTTGCCGGCAGTGGCTTGGATTTCGATGCCTTGCCTTTTCTTGTCCCCAGCCTTTATCAAGCCTTTTGGTACCGCGTGGCGCGAGAACGCTTTGCAGGGATCCTGACCAGGGCGGAACGGATTCCCTTCGATGCGCAGGCGCGCCTTGTCTTTTTTTCGGATCTCCATCGCGGGAACGCTGGCCGTGCCGACGCCTTTGTGCGTAACCGATCGCTCTTCCTCGGTGCTCTGGAATATTATTGGGAGCGGGGCTACACGTACATCGAGGTGGGCGATGGCGACGAATTGTGGAAAAATCCCTCCTTCGAACAGGTCCGCCGTGCCCACGGCGCCGTGTTCGATGCGCTCCACCGCTTTCATGAGGCAGATCGTCTGTTCCTCCTCGGCGGGAACCATGACGGGATCCCCTCTGAGGGGCGAGATGGCCTCCCCGTGCACGAAGGGTTGCTTTTGCGCTCGCGCGAGACGGAACAAGAAATTCTCGTCGTACATGGCCACCAGGCCGATTTCAAGAATGATCGCCTGCAGCCTGCCCTGCAATGGTTCGCCCGCCACATTTGGCGGCACCTGCAAGATCACGGCCTGCGCAATACCCTGCCCGAGGTCGAAGATCTCCCTGCGGCGCGGCGTATCGTGCGCGGTGTGGCGCACCTCGCCTTCGCGAACCAGCGCGCCATCGAAAATCGGCTCAAGGCTTTAGCCCGCGCCATGGGGCGCGTCATCATCTGTGGGCACACCCACCGCTTCGCTTTTGCCGGCCAGGGCGATGCGCCCTATTTCAACACGGGGAGCGGCATCCAGCCAGGGTATATCACCGGTTTGGAGATTACCCAAGGGCAAATCGCCCTCATCCGTTGGAAAGAAACCTCGGTGGGTGGAGAGGGTCAGCGCGAGGTGCTCGCCGCGCCCCAGCCGCTAGCCCTCTATGCTCCCCAAGCCATTGCCTAAGCCTAATGCCCCGCGATCATCCGCTGTAGGTCGGCCCGGCTTGTAAGGCGGGAGGCCTTGCGGATGAATTCGGCGAGCGTGGTGCTTTGGGTGCGCAGGGCGCGCATCTCCTCGCCGATGGGATCCACCGAGGTAGGGGCATCCGCATAGGTGCCGTGGAAGGCAAAATAAGCCTGGTTCAAGCGGCGGATGATATACCCCTCTCGCAAGAGTTCCTGCCTGCGGGCCTCCATATACGCCTCGGCCGCCTCGATTTCTCCCGCCGCCAAAAGGCGATCTACTTCCAAGCGCGTTTCGCGCATAAAGCGGTTAAAGTCAAAGGCTTTCTCCGAAGGGGCAGGTAAAGGGGCCGTTTTTTCTTGGGGCTTGGGCGCCAGGTCCGGGTAGTACTGGAGAAGGACCTGGTCGCGCAATTCTTTGGCGACTATGCCGGCCGCCGTCTCGTTCAAGCGGGCGACCTCATAATCTCGCCGAATGCCTAAAAGGTGCAAGACGTACCGGAACCCCAGCGGCGTAAAGGCAAAGTATTGGTGTGCCCACTCCTCGCAGATCGTCTCGATCGTGCCGCGCAAAGAAGAGGATTCGACGACGAGGGTAGGGAAGGTGCCGCCGAACCCCCCGATCTCCTCGACGAGGGCCGAGACGCCTTTGGGCGCCCAGGGCGCCTCGAGGCGCTCCACGGCGCGCTCAAGAGTTTCTATGTGATCGAGGGACAGGTTGCTCACGAGGAGGGCCTGTCGCACGCTCTCGATGCGGTCTCGCGGCGAGATGATGAGCGTATGAGGGGCCTCGGTGAGGATAAACCGCACCGGCGGGAAGAGGATTTTGCGCCACGGCCAAAGGCCCCACGGGTCGGCGAGGCCCTCGGCGCGCAACGTCTCTTCCACTTGCCCCGTCAAAACGCCCCGAACCTGGGGGCGTAAGGCTTCCAAACGCTTGCGAAGGGCCTCTAATTCATATTCTTCACAGTGGGGGCAGGTCGTGCGCTCTGGGCCACGCTGGGCGGCGATCATCTGTTCATGCTCGTATGCCGCTTGGGCCAAGGTGAAATAGGTACGCACCACGGTGGCCCCTTCCGCGAGGTCCGGCACATGGGGCACCTGGAGGGCTTGGGGGAAATGGACGATCTCCCATTGGAGGAGGCGAAAGCGATATGGCCCGACGAGGCGCTGAAGGTGCGCATCGAACCCCGCTTGGGCACAGCCGGCAAGCGCTACAAGAAGGATTCCTGTAGCAAGCAAGAGGATCCTTGCCCAAGCCCACCGCCGGATCATGCTTCCCCCTGAGTGATTGTTGGGGCGATTATAGCCGATCGCTTCCCCTTGCGGTAATGGTGCGTTCGGGGTATCCTTGGCTCCCGTTGAGCGCCCGCATTTCGGATGAGGAGGGTCCCGATGTTCATGGAGATTACGCGGTTTCGTTGTGCGCAGGTGGTCCATTTTGGCCCGGGTGCTGTGGCACGCTTAAATGAGGAGGTTCGCCGTTTGGGGGCCGAAAAGGCCGTGCTCATTACGGATCCCGGCGTGCGCGCGGCAGGGCTGGTGGAGCACGTGTTGAAAGGCGTTTCTGTGCCGGTGGAAATCTTTGCCGAGGTGGAACCGGAGCCACCCTATCCCTTGGTGACGCGGGTTACAGAGTTTATCAAGGCATGCGGCGCACAGGTAGTCATTGGCCTAGGGGGCGGTAGTTCGATGGACGTGGCCAAAATGTCCGCCGCGATGACGGCGAACCCCGGCACCGTGGCGGATTATTGGGGGGTGGATCGCCTACCCCGCCGGGGGCTGCCAGTGATCGCCATCCCCACCACGGCGGGCACCAGCAGCGAGATTTCACCAGCCGCCGTATTCATAGACCCCGAAACGCAGGCCAAGCGGGGCGTCAATACGAGCCTTTTGTTGCCGGCTGTGGCCATTTTGGACCCCGAACTGACCCTGGGCCTGCCGCCGCATCTTACGGCCTTTACCGGGATGGACGCGCTCACCCACGCCATCGAGGCGTATACCTCGCCGCGCGCCTCGCTCCTCACCGATGGGACGGCGGAACGGGGCATTCGGCTCATCGGCGAGTTCTTGCGCCGTGCTTACGCGCGCGGGCAAGACCTCGAGGCGCGCACCGGCATGTTGGCCGGCTGTTTCTTTGCGGGGATGGCCCTGGCCGAGGTGAATGTGGGGGCTGTGCATGGCTTGGCGCAAGCCCTGGGTGGATGTTTCCGCGTGGGGCATGGCCTGGCGAATGCGCTCTTTTTGCCTTACGTGATGGCTTTCAACCGCATCGCTTGCCGAGAAAAGTATGCCCGCGTCGCGTCTCTCTTGGGGGAGCCTGTCGAAGGCCTTTCGCTGGACGATGCCTCCGAAATGGGCGTGGAAGCCGTGCGCCGCCTCACGCAGGATTTGGGCATCCCTCAGCACCTGCGGGAGATTGGGGTCCCCCGCGAGTTGCTCGATGCCGTGGCCAAGAGTTGCATCGAAACGCAACAGCGCGTTTTGCTGAACAATGCTCGCAGCGTCACGCTCGAGCAGGCCCGCGCCATTTTGGAAGAAGCCTGGTAGAAAACCTAATGGGCTACCGCGGCGGCGTAATAGAGTGGCCCTACCACGCGCTCGCCGGCAAAGCGCACGCCCTCCATCTCGAGCAAGGCGCGTTTCATCGCCAAGCCCGCTTGATAGCCGCCCAGGGTGCGATCAGAACGGATGGCCCGGTGGCAAGGGATGAGGATGGGGAAGGGGTTCGTGGCGAGGGCGCGCCCTACGGCGCGGGCCGCGTTGGGCATTCCCAAGTGGGCCGCGATGAGGCCATAGGTGCTCACTTGGCCGCGAGGGATGGCATATTCGGCGAGGAGGACGCGCTTCTGGAACGGCGAGCACCCTTCCAATGCCACCCGGTCGAGCGAGAAGGCGATCGTTTGACCTGCGAAATAGCGCAGAATCTGCGCGACGAGATCGTCAATGGCCGCACAAGAGCGCGGTGTGGCCTGCAAGGAGGGTCGAGGGGTGTTCCCCTCGGTAGGGGGCAAGAGGATCTTGACGATGCGCGGCGCGTCCTCTACAGCACGCCACAGGATAGCCATTGGCCCGAATGGCGTGGGGAAGGAAACTATGTAAAGCATCTCATGCTCTCCTTTCGGCATAATATCAGTGTATCCCAATGGGGAATAACCCCCAAAGCGTTGCCGTTGATGGGCATGGTGCAGGGAGTATAATTGCCTCACAAATCCCTTTGAGGAGAAGGTGGTGTGAGATATTCGGAGCAGCGGCTGGAGGATTTTCTTGAGGCCCTTGCCTCGGCGGAGCCAACGCCCGGCGGCGGGAGCGTGGCCGCGCTTGGCGGGGCGCTGGCGGCGGCGCTCGTGAGCATGGTTTGCCGCCTGACCCTTGGCAAAAAGGGTTATGAGGCGGTGCAACAAGAAATAAACGCGATCTTGGAGCGCAGCGAGGCCTTGCGAGCGGAATTGACCCGCCTCTTGGAGGCGGATACCCAAGCCTATGCCCGCGTGATGGCCGCCTACCGCCTGCCTCGGCACACCGCCGAGGAAAAGGGAGCACGAGAGAAGGCACTCCAAGCGGCCCTGATGGAGGCGACCGAGGTGCCGCTCGATATTGCGGCCCGCTGTGCGGAGGTGATGGATCTCACGCTGCCAGCGGCCCAAAAGGGGAACCGCTGGGCGGCCGGCGATGCCGGTGTGGCCGTTCTTTTAGCAGAGGCTTCTTTGCATGGAGCCTTGCTAAACGTGCGAACGAACTTGGCCAACCTCGCCGATGGGGAATTTGCGCAGCAGGCCCGCGAACGCATGGTAGCGCTTTTGGAAGGAAGAGAAGATCTCAAAGAACGCGTGTTGGGCGCGATCGCCCAGAGCGCGCAGTAGAATCGCTGAACCCTGTTGTGTGGGAGGAGTGGATGTCTGAAGAAGCGATCGTTGCCGAACATTGGTTGCCTCCTTCGCCGCACCGGGAGGTCGTTTTAGAATACTTGCGCGATGGCCGCGCTCACCTCGTCGAACGGGGGCACCGCGTGCCACCCTTGGTCGTGTTTGAGGATGGGGGTGCCATCGAGTTACCGCGCGTCCGTTACCAGATGACCCGCCGGGGGATGCAACTCGTCGCCGCAGAAGGGGAGATAACGCCGGAAGAGACGCGCTTTTATGACGTCTGCGGTTGTGTGGACGAATTCAAGGGTCAAGTGCGGGAGCGGGAAGCCCTGGATGCCGAGGGGCGCGCTTACCTGGAACTCCTCATGGAAGATGCCTGCCGGATGATCCAACGGATGGAACGGCGGCGCGAACATTACGAGCAATTTGCTCAAAGGCTCGCCGAGTTGGCCGCCGAACTTCAGAAGGAACTGGAGGCGCGCCGCGCAGCCAACTTGGCCGAAGCCCAGGCCCGGGTACAAGAGATCAAGGCCCTTTTGGCCGCCCAGGGCCAACTCGACGAGGCCCGTCGCGAGCAGTTATGTATCCTCGCCGAAAGGGTGCGCGCCGTGGCCGATGCCCTGGAAGGGGCACTCGCAGCCGGCAAGCAAACGGCCCTCGCAATCCTCGCGGAATATGAAGACATACGTGGCGGGAGGGCCTGGCAACTTCCGCCCAAAGAGGGATAGGCCTTTTGCCCAAGAGAGAAGCGGGCCTGAGGGATGCCTCAAGGCCCGCTTCTTTTTACAGTAACCCCAACCGTTTCTTGCACTCGTCAAGGATCTCGACGGTGCGGCTGGCGCCCACGCGGCTCACGCCGATTTCGCGCACTTCGAGGAGGGCGTCAAACGTACGCACGCCACCGGCCGCCTTGATGCGCACCTGCGGCGGCGAATATTGGCGCATCAACTTCAGATCGGCCAGGGTCGCGCCGCCCGTGCCGTAACCGGTGGAGGTCTTGACGAAATCCACGCCGAGTTCGCCGCAGATCTCGCACAGTTTGATCTTGTGGGCATCCTGCAAGTAGCAGTTCTCAAAGATGACCTTGAGGATGGCCCCGCCCTCGTGCGTGACGCGCAGCACCGCCTCGATATCTTGGCGGACGTATTCCCAATCTTCGCTGAGCACCTTGCCGATGTTGACCACCATATCGAGTTCTTCGCCGCCATCTTGCAGGGCTTGCATCGCCTCGGCCACCTTGATGGAGGTGGTGTGCCCACCGTGAGGGAAGCCGATGGTCGTAGAGGCCTTGACCGTGCTCCCCTTGAGGATTTCGGCACAGCGCTTGAGGTAGTAGGGCTTGATGCACACGCTGGCCACGTCATATTTCAGGGCGATTTGGCACCCTTCCTCCAATTCCCGGTCGGTCATGACGGGGTTCAGGAGGGAGTGGTCAATCATCTTGGCGATATCTTGGTAGGTATAGGAAGACATCTTGCTCCTTTCAGAGGTGGCCGGGCCGCCTTCGGAGGCGACGCCCCTGATAAACGGCCCGGGATCATAGAACACGCCTTTTCTAAACCACTTGGCCTCGTTTCATCGCCAGGGCGATGCCCCCTAACGTGCCTGCGCGGTCGCCAAGCAGCGATGGCTCGATGCGCACGGTCTCGGGGGGAATCATGCGGACGCGCTCTTTGACCGTGGCGCGCACCGTATCGAACAAGAGCGCGCCGATATTGGCCACACCTCCTCCCAACACGACGAGATCGGGATGGATGGTTACGATGACGTTGCAGATGCCGATCGCGAGGTACTGGGCCGCGCGGATAATGGCCTGTTTGATCGGCTCGTCGCCCGCCGCGGCGGCTTCGGCCATGACCTTGGGGGTCACGCGCGAGTAATCTCCCTCGACCATGTCGTACATCCGTGGGGCCTGGCCGATGAGCATGAGGCGCACGCCTTCCGCCGTGATGGCCGGGCCGCTCGCCAGGGCCTCCATACATCCCCGGTTGCCACAGCCACACAGGGGGCCATCTGGCTCGATGATGAGGTGGCCCAATTCACCGGCCGCGCCCAGAGGCCCCAAGCGCAGTTTGCCATCAATGGCGATTCCTCCACCGATCCCCGTGCCCAAGGCGAAGAAAGCCATCGTTTTGGCCGTCTTCCCATGGCCAAAGGTCAATTCGCCCAAGGTGGCCGTGCGCACGTCGTTGAGGAGATATACAGGGCACCCTACCTGTGGGGTGAGGAGATCGCGCACGGGTACGTTGCGCCATTGGCCAGGCAGGTTGGGCAAAAAGAGGGTGGTGCCATTGGGCAAATCTGCCAATCCCGGCACGGCCATCCCCACGGCGGCTGGCCGCTGGCCTACCTGCTCGGCAAGGTCGTTGATAAGGCGGGCAATGCGCTTTAGGACGTTCTCTGGCCCCTCATAGGATTCGGTGGGGGCGCGATCTTCGGCGACGATATGGCCTTCCGCATCGGCAAAGGCACAGGCGATCTTGGTGCCGCCCAAGTCTACGCTGGCATAGAGTTCTTGAGCCATATTAGACCCCCTCGGGGATGAATTGCCGCAAGTAGCGGCCGCTCTGCCGCAAGGCTGCTTTACGGCTCTCCAGGCTACCTTCGTAAGCGCGGTCTTCGACCTCGACGCACACTGGGCCATCATAGCCCGTATCCGTCAAGATGGAGAAGAACTTGCCCCAATCAATTTCGCCCAGGCCGGGCAGTTTCGGCGTGTGGAATTGGAGCGGGTAGGCCAAGATGCCTACCTCATCCAGCCGGTGGCGGTCAATGCGCACGTCTTTGGCGTGGATGTGAAAGATGCGGTCGGCGAATTCGCGCAACGGCTTGAGGTAATCCATCTGCTGCCAGACCATATGAGAGGGGTCATAGTTCAACCCGAAATGAGGGCTAGGGATCTCCTCGAACATGCGGCGCCAGATGGTGGGCGTGGTAGCCAGGTTCTTTCCGCCGGGCCATTCGTCCGCCGTAAAAAGCATGGGGCAATTCTCGATGCCGATGCGCACGCCGTGCTCTTCGGCAAAGGCCACGAGGGGACGCCAGGTGTGCAAGAAGCGGCACCAGTTATCTTCTACCGATTTCGTCCAATCGCGCCCGATGAAGGTGTTCACCGTCTTGATGCCCAGGCGTTCCGCCGCCTGGATGACCTTCTTGATATGCTCGACATACGTGGCCGCTTCGTCTGGGTCGGGGGCGAGGGGGTTAGGATAGTATCCCAAGCCGCTGATGCTCACGCCCGTCTCGGCGAGGAGTTGCTTGATCTCATCCACCTGGGCCGCGGTCAGGGTGGAGACGTCAATATGGGTTACGCCGGCATAGCGCCGTTCGGCCTTGCCCACCGGCCAACACATCACCTCCACGCAATCAAAACCCTCGGCGGCAGCGAACCGCAATACCTCGGCCAATGAGAGATCCGGCAAAATTGCGCTGACAAATCCGAGTTTCATCATAGGTAACCTCCTCGTTGTGCAGTGCCAGGGGGAACCCCTGTGCGCATAGTATACCAAAGGGATGCGGGGAGGTCTAGCCCCAAGGGGGCGTGGGGGCGCCTTCTTCCGCATCCTCTTGCGAAGGGGGTTTCGGGATAACGAGCCGTTTCGCCGGACCGAGGCGGCGCACCTCCTCGGTAACCTGTTTGACAACCTCGGCAAAGCGCCCCCCTTCGGAGGCCGATACCCACGAGAACTGTACGCGCCCCTTCTCGATGCCCAGGTATTCGAGGTAGCGCTGGAGGAGGGCGAAGCGGCGCCGAGCATAGTAATTCCCCGTCAGGTAGTGGCAGTCTCCAGGGTGGCAACCGGAGACGAGCACGCCATCTACCCCCAAGCGCAGGGCCTCGATGATGAAAAGGGGGTTGACGCGGCTTGAGCAGGGCACGCGGATGACGCGAATATTGGGGGGATATTGGATCCGCGCGCTGCCGGCCAGGTCGGCGCCGGCATAGGAGCACCAATTGCACAAAAAGGCCAGGATCTTGGGTTGCCATGCCTCGGACGAGGGGGCATCGCTTACAGGGGACTGGGGTTCGTTGCTCATCTTCCCATCGCTAGAGCCGAGATTTGGGCGAAAATTTGGCGGTCGTCAAACCCTTCCAGGGTGATGCATCCCGAGCGACAAGCCGCTGCGCAGGCGCCGCAGGCCTTGCAAAGGGTGGGGTTCACCTCGGCACACTCTTTGAACTGGCGCCGCGCCACCTCTTTGGTGACGATCTCGATGGCCCCATAGGGGCAGATCGCTGCGCAATCGCCGCAGGCTACACAGCACAAGGCGTCTACGCGCGCCACGGTACCCGGCGCCATCAGGGATTTTTGCGAGAGGACGGTCGCAGCCCGCCCCGCGGCGGCTTTGGCCTGGGCAATCGCTTCCTCTACCGATTTGGGGCTGTGCGCCAGGCCGGCAAGGAAAATCCCCTCCGTGGCGAATTCCACGGGGCGCAACTTCATGTGGGCCTCTAGGAAAAAGCCATCTGCATTGCGGGGCACCTTCAGGCGTTTGGCCAGATCGTCGGCGTCTTGGCGCGGTGCGATGCCCACGCTGAGGATGAGCCAATCCGCCTTCAGGGGCACCTCTTGACGGAGGATGGGGTCATAGGCGGTAACGCGGAGAACCTCTCCACAGGGTTCGACGCGCGGAGGCCCGCCGCGAACCGGGCTGGGTTGCGGCTCATAGGGGATGAATAGGACGCCCA
>Ga0315298_1007850_pt1 | contig 13860 bp, 12 predicted proteins | sample WHS_1_MG_FD_203077 | JGI IMG/M metagenome (GOLD analysis project Ga0315298, IMG submission 203077) | Extremophilic microbial mat communities from Washburn Hot Springs, YNP, Wyoming, USA - WHS_1_MG | ecosystem: Environmental > Aquatic > Thermal springs > Hot (42-90C) | place: USA: Wyoming...
TTCGGCAAGGCCGAGCTGATGGACCAGCTCCTCGCCCTCGCGCCGCAGATCCTGCCCTTCGCCGAGCCGGTATGGGAACGCCTGGCCGAGGCGAAGAAATCCGGCGCGCGCATCCTCTTCGAGGGCGCGCAGGCGGTGATGCTCGATGTCGATCACGGCACCTACCCGTTCGTCACCTCGTCCAACACCGTCTCCGGCCAGATAGCCGCCGGCGCCGGCGTCGGGCCGGACGCCGCGGGCCGCGTCCTCGGCATCGCCAAGGCCTATTCCACCCGCGTCGGCTCCGGCCCCTTCCCGACCGAGCAGGACAACGAGACCGGCCGCCTGCTCGGCGAGCGCGGGCATGAATTCGGCACCGTCACCGGCCGCGCCCGCCGCTGCGGCTGGTTCGACGCCGCGCTGGTCCGCCAGGCGGTCAAGGTCGGTGGCATCCAGGGCCTCGCGCTGACCAAGCTCGACGTGCTCGACGGCATGACGACGCTGCAAATCGGCGTCGGCTACCGCATCGGCGGCGAAACCCTGCCCCATCTGCCGCCCGGCGCCGCGGCGCAGGCCAAGGCCGAACCGGTCTATGAAACCATCGAGGGCTGGTCCGGCTCGACCCGCGGCGCCCGCTCCTATGCCGACCTGCCGGCGCAGGCGATCAAGTATGTCCGCCGCATCGAGGAACTGGTCGAATGCCCGGTCACCCTGCTCTCCACCAGCCCCGAGCGGGACGACACCATCCTGATGCAGGACCCCTTCGCCGACTGAGGCCTTCCAGCTCCGCCGTGCCGGAACGGCAGGTCATGGTCCCTGTGGCGTCGCGACGGCGAGGACACCGATGATGACGCCGCCCGTCGCGATCAGGCGGACACCCTCAGGCATGTGCAGCAGGTTGAGCATCGTGACGAGCAGCCCGAGCAGCATGGCCGAGCCCCAGAGGCCGGGCGGGGCCGGGTCGCCGCCGGCGATCGAGGTGCCGCCGATCACGACAACGGCGATCGACATCAGGAGATATTCGCGCGCCATGTCGAGCGAGGCGCCGCCGGAATAGGCGGCGAGCAGGATGCCGGCGATGGCGGCGAGCAGGCCGGAGGCGAGATAGACCAGCGAGAGCGCACCTCCAACCCGAAAGCCGGCGAGCGAGGCCGCCCGGCGGTTCTGCCCGAGAGCGAGCACCGCCCGACCCGCACGCGTGCGCTGGAGCCCGACCGCGCAGGCGGCGGTGAGCAGGATGAACAGCACCGTCATCGCGGAGACGCCCAGCACGCGGCCGGACGTGAACGCCGCGAGCAGCGGCGAGGGCTGCGTCACCGCGTGGCTGGAATAGGCGATGGCGGCAGACTGGTAGATGAAGCCGGAGGCGAGCGTGCCGACCATCGGCGGGATGCGCAGCAGGCGGATCAGCGCCAGATTGAAAAGCCCGGCACCGAGGCCGATGAGCAGGCCGAGGGCGAGGCCGGAAAGCAGCCCGGCATTGCTGCCGTGCATCGCGCCGGTCGCGAGATAGCCGGCGAGCGTCATCACGCCGGGGATCGACAGGTCGATATTGCCCGGGCCGGCGGTGATCACCAGCATCTGCCCGAGCCCGGCGATGACGAAGAATGTGGCGAATTGCAGCGCGATCGAGAAGGTCTGGAAACTGCCGGCGCCGGCGGCGATGACCACGATCGCGAGGTAGACGACCGCCGCCGCGAGATAGGACCAGATCCAGCGCGGAGCGTTCGCGAAGCGTTGTCCCATCCGCCGCTCCTATGCCGTCCGCGCCAGGGCGCGCAGGCCGAGCACCACGATCAGGATGCCGCCCTCCACGCTGAGCTGCCAGCTCGTCGAGATGTTCACGAAGGACAGCACCGAGCCTGTGAGCAGCATGATCAGCGTGCCGGTGACGGTGCCGACCGGCGAGACGTCGCCGCCCACGAACTCGCCGCCGCCGACGATCACCGCCGCGATCGAGGTCAGCGTGTATTGCGCGCCCACCGTCGCGTCGCCGGAGGTGTTGATGCCATCCAGCAGCAGGCCGGCGATCACGCCGCAGGCCCCGGCGATGCCGTAGAGCAGCATCCGCCCGCGGGCGAGCGACCAGCCGGCCTGCTCGACCGCCTTCGCATTGCCGCCGATGCCGCGCAGGACGGCGCCGCGCGCGGTGCGCATCAGCAGCAAATGGCCGAGGAACGCGGCGCCGGCGAGCACGAGGATCGGCAGCGGCACCAGCGGCGGCGAGAGGTTGACGAAGCCGGCGATGAGGGACGGCGCGCCGCCGCCGGGCGAGGGCAGCAGCAGCAGGGCGCAGCCGAGCCAGATGAACGAGGCGCCCAGCGTCACCACGATCGAGGGCAGCCGGCGAACATGGATCAGCCCGCCCATCAGCGCGTAGGCGCCGATCGCCGCGGCGAGGGCGAGGAGGCCGGCGGCGGGGGCGCGGACCAGCAGCGTCGCCGCGATACAGGATGTGAGCGAGATGAACGGGCCGATGCCGAGATCGATGTCATTGATGGCGATGACGCACATCTGCGCCATGCTGGCGAAGACCGCCGGCATCGCGAGATCGAGCAGCAGGCCGATGCCGAAATAGCTGAAGATCGCCGGCCGTATCCAGAAGATGATGCCGAACATCGCGGCGAGGGCGGCGACGGGCAGGGCGATCTTGAAGCGCGGCAGGGCGGCTGCGAGGGCGGGTTGGCCGGCGGGCATCGCGGACGGGTCAGCCGGCACGGGCGAAGCCGCCCCCGGGCGGCGCCGAGGCAAAGGAGGCACGGATCACCCGGTCTTCCGAATAGGCGTCGCGGTCGATCGCGTCGGTGATCCGGCCGCGGCTGAAGACATAGACCCGGTCACACTCGGCGAGCTCGGCGTTCTCGGTGGTGTACCAGAGGATGGCATGGCCGCCGGCGGCGTGCGCGCGCATCCGCGCGTAAAGCTCGCGCTTGGTGCCGACATCGACACCGCGCGTCGGATCGTCGAGCAGGAGGATATCGGCCCCGGAGGCCAGCGCGCGGGCAACCAGCACCTTCTGCTGGTTGCCGCCGGACAGGCGGGTCGCGAGATGGGAGACGGTGGGCGTGCGGATCGCCAGGCTCCGCGCCCACGCCTCGGCAAGGGCGCGTTCGGCGGTGGGATCGATCAGGCCGAAGCGGGAGAGCCGGCCGAGCGCGCCGGCGGAGATGTTGCGCATCACCGACCAGAGCGGAAAGATCCCCTCGCTGGCGCGGTCGCCGCTGACATGGGCGATGCTGCCATTGACGGCGAGGCCGCGCTCGCGGTGGCGGGCGGCGGCGAAGACCCGGTGCAGGAACGCCCGCTGGCCATGACCGGCGAGGCCGGCAAGACCGACGATTTCGCCGGCATGAACGCGCAGCGGCAGCGACTCGCCGTCCTGCGCCGCGGCCTCGACGCGCGGCACGCCGGCGCTGCGCGCGCCGCCGGCGTCGCGCCCGGCGGGAGCGCGCACCTCGCCCATCATCGCGACAAGCCGGTCTTCGTCGAGCCCGGAGGCGGGCGCCGTGCCGACGATGCCGCCATCGCGCAGCACGACGATATCGTCGGCATAGGCCAGGATCTCGGCGAGGCGATGGGAGATGAAGACGCAGGCGATGCCGCGGGCGCGGGCGGCGCGCGTGAAGTCGAGGAGCTGGGTTGCGGCATGGCCGGCGAGCGAGGCCGTCGCCTCGTCGAGGATGACGAGGCGGACCTTCTCCTCGGTCTCGCTGAAGGCGCGGGCGATTTCCACCATCTGCCGCTCGCCGATCGACAGCGAACTGACCTGGCGGTCCGGGTCGATTCCGTGGCCGGGAAAGATCGCGTCGAGCGAGGCGCGGATCAGGTGCCGGGCGCGCCCGCGCCAGCCGGCGCCGCGCAGGCTCCGATGCATGATCCCGACATTCTCGAAGACGGCGAGGTTGGGGCAGAGCGAGAGTTCCTGGAACACGCAACGTATGCCGAGCGCATGCGCGGCGCGGACGCCATAGGCGGGGATGGGCGCGCCGGCCACCGCGATCGCGCCGGAGGATGGCGGCAGGGTGCCGGCGATGATCTGCATCAGCGTGGATTTTCCCGCGCCGTTATGGCCGACGATGCCGAGCATCCGCCCGGCATCGATGTCCAGATCCACCCCCTGCAGGGCCCGCACGCTGCCGAAGTCGCGGGCGATCGCCGCGAGCCGGATCAGGGGGGCGGCGGCTGCGGTCAGTGCAGCGTCTCCGGGCCGGGCGAGGCCGGCGGCGCCGTGTGGTGGAGATTCGCCGCGATCAGGCGTTCCGTCCATGTCTGGCTGTAGAGCGGTGTCGCGACAGCGCCCTGCGGCAGCACCTTGAGCCAGCTCTGCAGCTGGTTGGCGTGGATCTGCAGCAGCGGGACGTTCACCACTTTCGGCACCTTCGCGCCGGCGAGGATCTGCTGGGCAACCCAGAAGGCGATGGACGACACGCCGGGCGCCGAGGAGAGCGAGATCGTGTGGTATCCGCCCGGCTTCTTGTCCAGCTTCGCCCAGAGCGAAAGCTCGACCTGGCGGTTGCCGAAAATGATCAGCGGCGTTCCCCGCCCGGCGGCCATGAAGGCTTCGTAGGTGCCATAGCCATCGCCGCCCTGGGTAACGACGGCCTCGATATGCGGCAACGAGGGCAGCACGCCGGCGACGGCCTTCTGCGCGATGCTCTGCGTCCAGTCGCCGTGGACGGAGCCGACGATCTTCATCTTCGGATATTTCCTGAACGTCTCGACGATCCCCTTGTGGATATCGGTATCGACAGAGGTTCCGGCGATGCCGCGGACTTCGAGAACGTTGCCCTTGTCGCGCAGGGATTTCGCGACGAAGCGGGCTTCGATCTGCCCCATGTGAACGTAGTTGTAGGCGACCTTGTAGGCGCAGGGGGCGGTGACGAGACTGTCGAACGCGACGACGACGATGCCGGCGTGGCAGGCCTTGGCGATGACGCCGTTGAGCGCCGTGGGCGAGGCGGCGTCGATGACGATGGCCTTCCAGCCTTCGAGGATCAGATCCTCGATCTGGGATTCCTGCTGGGAGGCGGAATTGTCGGCGTTGACGATCTTGGTTTTCGCGACGATGCCGCCGGAGATGGCCTGTTGGCTGGCTTCCTTCCACATCTTGAGCATCTGCTGGCGCCAGCTGTTGCCGGCGTAGGAATTGCTGAGGGCGATGCCGTCATGGGCGGTTGATTTCGCCATGGCGCGAGGGATGGCGAGGCCGGTGACGAGGGTAGCGGTCGAAGCCAGAGCCAGGGCGAAGCCGAGAGGGTTTCCAGTCCGCCGGGTCATGATCGTTTCCTTTCCCCATCGGCGCCGCCCTCATTGCTGCGGGCGATCATCGGCCAGGGCGAACGCCGGATTTCTGTTTCTTGTCGGATCTCGACCTTAACACCACGAACCGGGTGACCAAAGCGATGTTTGCATCCCGGTCGCGGACCGGCGGTACAATTATTCCGGATCGGGCCGATCGGGAAATCAGCCGGCCGCCGGATCTTGCGAACTGCGCTTGTGAGCCATGAGGGCCATCAGCCGGCGGTCGCGCCAGGCCGAACGCTCGGCAAGCCGGTCGGCCGGGAGCGCGACCCGCCGCTGGCGCTCGACCTCGGCGATCAGCGCGTCGTCCCAGCCGAGATCGACGCCGCGCGAGCCCGCGATGGTTTCGTACATCGTCCGGAAGCGCCGCGCGTAGTCGGCGACGCCGCCGGGCGCGTTCAGGTCGATCGTCTCGAACGGACCCATGAAGCTCCAGCGCAGGCCGAGCCCGGCGGAGACGGTGCGATCGACGTCCTCGACCGACATGATCCCGTCCGCCACGAGCTTCCAGGCCTCGGCGAGGAGAAGCCCCTGCAGGCGGTTGAGCGCGAAGCCCTCGATTTCCCGCGTCAGTTCGACGGGTTCCTGGCCCACGCTTTCCATCAGCGCGCGCACGCGCTGCACCGTTGCCGCCGCCGTCCACGGCGCGGGAACAAGTTCGACGACCGGAATGAGATAGGGCGGGTTGACCGGATGGGCGATCAGGCATCGCTCGCGGCAGCCGACATGATCGGTGAAGGCGGACGCCGGAATGCCGGACGATGAGCTGCCGATCAGCGTTTCGGGGCCCACCACCGCGTCCAGCGCCGCGAAGATCTGGCGTTTCTGCTCGACCGTTTCGAAGACGCTCTCCTGGATGTAGGCGGCATCGGCGACGGCATCGGCGAGCGACGCCGCCACGCGGACGCGCTGGCCGGCCGCCGCAGCATCCTCGATCAGGCCGACCTCTTCGAGGGTTTTCAGCCGGTCGCCGATCAGGCCGATGGCGCGGTCCGCGCCGCCCTCGACCGCATCGTACACGGCAACGTCATGTCCCGCGCGGGCGAACACGATGGCCCAGGCCGAGCCGACGAGGCCGGCACCCACAACCGCAATCTTCATTCCACTCTCCAATTCAGCCGATTATGTCGCAGCCAGGCCCGTCGCTCAGAACGCGACCCGGTCGGCGCCCTTGAGGGACAGGATCTGCCGCGCTTCGTCCGGCGTCGCGATCTCGAGGCCGAGTCCCTCGAGGATCTGCCGGACCTTGCGCACCTGCTGGGCGTTGGATTCCGCGAGCTGGCCGGGGCCGATCCAGAGCGAGTCCTCCAGCCCGACGCGGACATTGGCGCCCATCGCCGCGGCCTGCGCGGCGATCGGCATCTGGTTGCGTCCCGCCCCCAGGACCGACCAGCGATACTGGTCGCCGAACAGCCGGTCGGCCGTCCGCTTCATGTGCATCACGTCCTCAGGATGCGGGCCGATACCGCCGAGAATGCCGAACACCGTCTGGATGAACAGCGGCGGCTTCACCAGGCCGCGCCCGAGGAAATGCGCGAGATTGTAGAGATGCGCCGTATCGTAGCACTCGAATTCGAAGCGCGTGCCTGCCTCGCCGAGCGTGCGGAGCACGAATTCGATATCGCGGAACGTATTGCGGAAAACCAGGTCGCGCGAAGCCTCGAGCGCCTCCCGCTCCCACGGATGCTTGAAGTCCTTGAACCGGTCGAGCATCGGGAACAGGCCGAAATTCATCGACCCCATGTTCAGCGAGGCAACCTCCGGCCGGAACGTCGCGGCCGGCTGCACCCGCTCCTCGACCGTCATGTAGGGCGCGCCGCCCGTGGTCAGGTTGATGACGGCGTTGGTCCGCTGCTTCACCCGTGGCAGGAAGCGCCCGAATGCCTCAGGCGACTGATCGGGCCTGCCGGTTTCCGGATCACGCGCATGCAGATGCAGGATTGCCGCCCCCGCCTCCGCGGCAGCGACCGCCGAATCGGCGATCTCCTCCGGCGTCATCGGCAGATGCGGCGACATGCTCGGCGTGTGTATGGCGCCGGTGATGGCGCACGTGATGATGACCTTCCGCCCCGTTGCGCCCGATAGGCTCATGACCGACCTCCCTGTCCACCGTGTCTTACCAAGCAATTCCGTCAGCCGGCAAACCTCGCCGGACGCGCGACCGTTGGTGCGCCCGCTTCGACAAGACGAAGGCGGCGGCCGGGCCTATCCACCGGCCTGCCGCAGGAAATCGACAAACGCCTTGAGCGGCGCCGGCAACAGGCGCCGGCCTGAATAATAGAGAAACGGGCCGGAAAACGCCTGCCACCACGGTTCCAGGACCGGCTCGAGCATGAAGCTGTCGAGATGCGGCCGCAGCCAGTCCTCGAAGAGATAGATGATTCCGGCACCGGCAAGGGCCGCCGAAATCGCAAGATCGGCGGCGGTTCCGGAACTGACCAGCAAGGGGCCGGCCGGATCGATCTTCACGATCTCGCCGTCGCGCTCGAACTCCCAGGGTGGCATCGCGCCGCTGCGGAACCGGCCCCGTATGCAGGCATGGGCGAGCAGGTCGCGCGGGTGCGCCGGCCGGCCCCGCCGGTTGAGATAGGCGGGGGCGGCGGCCGTCGCGAAACGCTGGACGCGCGGGCCGATCGGCACGGCGATCATGTCCTGTTCCAGCCGCTCGTCATAGCGGATCCCGGCGTCGCACCCCGCCGCGACGACGTCGACGAAATCATCCTCGGCAACGATCTCCACCCGGATCTCCGGGAACGTGGCGAGGAAGGGCGGAAGAATGGAAGGCAGGACCAGCCGGGCCGCGCTGACGGGGACATTGAGCCTCAGTGTTCCGGCAGGTCGGGCACGGAAGACGTTCACCACATCGAGCGCGTCCTCCACCTCCCGCAATGCCGGGCCGAGCCGTTCGATGAGCTGCGCCCCCGCCTCGGTCGGCACGACGCTTCGTGTGGTCCGGTGCAGCAGCCGCACGCCGAGCGCGGCCTCGAGCCGGCGCACCGATTCGCTCAGGGCCGACGCGCTGGCGCCGCTGACGCGCGCGCCTTCGCGGAAGCCACCGGCACGCGCCACGGTCATGAAGGCGTTCAAGGCGTCGAGATCAGGTCCGATTGTTCATGTTCCCGCACAAGCCGTATGGATTGTAGCGGATTATCATGCGGATGGTCAGTAGCCAGCTGTGATCCATCCACAGCATGGAGAAGATCATGTCCAGCATAGACCCGTCCGGCACCTTCACCCTCGGCGACCGGCCCGTCAGGCGCCTCGGCTACGGCGCGATGCAGCTCGCGGGGCCGGGCGTTTTCGGCCCGCCCCGGGACCCCGAGGCTGCCCGCACGGTATTGCGCGAAGCCGTGGCCGCCGGGGTCAATCACATCGACACCGCCGATTTCTACGGCCCGCACGTCACCAACCAGCTGATCCGCGAGGCGCTGCATCCCTACGCTGACGACCTCGTCATCGTCACCAAGGTTGCCGCGCGCCGCGGCGATGACGGCTCCTGGCTGCCGGCCCTTGCGCCCGCGGAACTGACCCGGGCCGTTCACGACAATCTCCGCAATCTCGGCCTCGAACGGCTGGAGGTCGTCAATTTCCGCAGCATGCACGCCGTGCACGGCCCGGCCGAGGGCTCGATCGAAGAACCGGTCTCCGTCCTCGCCGAACTGCAGCGGCAGGGGCTGATCCGCCATGTCGGGCTGAGCAACGTGACGCCCGGACAGATCGCGGAAGCCCGCCGGATCACCGACATCGTCTGCGTCCAGAACCACTACAACCTGGCGCATCGCGACGACGACGCCCTGATCGACGCGCTGGCGCAAGAGCGGATCGCCTATGTGCCGTATTTCCCGCTCGGCGGCTTCACGCCCCTGCAGTCATCGAAACTATCCTCGGTGGCCGGACGCCTCGGCGTGCCGCCGATGCCGGTGGCGCTGGCCTGGCTGCTCCGGCGGTCTTCGAACATCCTGCTGATCCCGGGCACGGCATCGGCGGATCACCTGCGGCAGAACCTGGCCGCCGCGGGCCTCGAGCTGTCGGCGGCCGACTGCGACGAACTGAACGACATCCAGGGCGCCGGACCGGCATGACCTGATCGCCCCGCGTCCCCCTCGCCCGCGGCGGGCCGGCGAAAGCCAACCGCCGCCGCTCGCCTCTGCCATGCGACTGGAGCATGACGGTTGCGGCGCGCCCGTCGGTTGTTCCGCGGGGCGCGAAGCACCACCCAATCTTTCGAGATCCGGGGGGAGTGTCGCCATGCATATCCGCAATCCGATCGAATGGGCGCTGTCGGCGCCGGGGCACGCCGTGGAGGAAATCGGCGCCGCCGATGGCGAGACCTACTGGGCCGAGGCGAAGACGCTTCCGGTGAACATCCGCCGGATCGGCATCGAGGATCTGGCCGTGGCGCTGCGCCGCGGGTTCGAGGATTTCGAAGCCGACCGAACCGATATCGTCGTCCTCGCCCTCGTCTTCCCGATTGCCGGTCTCTTCCTCAGCGCCGTCGTCGCGAACGGACATCTCCTGCCGCTCGTCGTGCCCCTGGTGGCCGGCTTTGCCCTGATCGGGCCGCTGGCGTCGGTCTGGCTGATGGAATTGAGCCGCCTGCGCGAGTTCGGCCGCACGCCGAGGGTGATCGAGGCCGCCGGCATCCTGCGTTCGCCGCAGATCGGTGCGATCCTGGCGATGGGCGGCCTGCAGATCCTCCTCCTGCTCCTGTGGCTCGGGGCGGCGGAATTCATCTACATCCGGACCCTCGGGGCGGCCGAACCGCGGTCCTTCGCGGCTTTCGTGGCGGCTGCGCTGACCACGCCCGCCGGCTGGGTGATGATGGCCGCCGGGCTTTGCACCGGCTTCGTGTTTGCGGTCGCGGCGCTGGCCATCGGCGTCATGTCCTTCCCTCTGCTGCTCGACCGACCCGCCGACATGCCCGCGGCGCTCGGGATATCGATCCGGGCGCTGCGGCGGAATCCGGCAATTCTCGGCCTGTGGGGACTGATCGTCCTGGTCGGCCTCGCACTGGGCGCCGTTCCCGGATTGCTCGGCATCGCGATCGTCCTGCCCATCCTCGGGCATTCCACCTGGCATCTCTACCGGCGCATCATCGACTGAGCGGCGGCGGCCAGGAACGTGCGTAGCGCCGGCGTCACCGGGCCAGACCGGCGGCCCGCCGGGACGAACATCAATCGTCGAGCCATTCGGCGGCGGTGGCGCAAACCGCGCGGGTCAGTGTCTCCAGCGCCCTCGCGTGCAGACGGGCCACGGTCCAGTACAGCTTCACGTCGATCCGCAGGCCGGGCGGCAATTCGGTCAGACGCCCGGCGGCGAGATGCGGCTCGGCCAGCGGCGCCGGGTGCAACCCCCAGGCCAGCCCGGCGATGCAGAGGTCCAGAAAGGCATGCGTCGAGGGAATCCAGTGCGTCGGCGCGGCAAGCTCAACGCCGTGCGCCTCCGATGCCCAACGCGCCTGCCACGCGTCCCGCCGGTCGAACCGCATGTGCGGTGCCCGCATGAGCGTGTCCCGGTTCACGCCCCCGGCAAAATGCCGCGCCATGAAATCCGGGCTGGCGCAGGCGACATAGGGCAGCGCACCGAGCAGGATCGTCCGGCAGCCCTGCACGGGTTCGGGATCGGCCGTCACCGCGGCCAGCACCTCGCCCGAGCGCAGCCGGTCGGCCGTATGGGCCTCGTCATCCAGCGCGAGGTCGAGCAGGATCCCCGCGCCGCGCCCGAACGCGGCGGCCGCCTGAGGAAACCAGGTTGCCAGGCTGTCCGCATTCACGGCCACTTTCAGCGTGAGCGGCGAGACCGCCCCCGTCAGGGCGAGGGCCGGCGCCAGATCGTCCTCGAGAAGCCTGACCCGATCGAGATGCGCGCAAAGGGCGCGGCCCATATCGGTGGGAACACAGGGTTGCCCGCGGACGATCAGAACCGAGCCGAGCCGTTCCTCAAGGCCGCGCACGCGCTGGGAAACCGCCGAAGCGGTGATTCCCAGCGCGTGCGCCGCGCGTTCGAAGCTGCCCTCGCGGATCACCGCGCCGACGGCGGCCAGGGCGGAATAATCAAGCATCTCTGAAGTATCGCTTAATCGAGCTTAGAAAAACAAGCTGTCCTAATGCGCGGGCCAGCCTCATAGATCCACGCATGACAAATCTTCTCCCCCCGTTCCTCACCGGGTTCGCGTCCTCCGCGGCACTCATCGTCGCGATCGGCGCCCAGAATCTCTTCGTGCTGCGGCAGGGGCTGCGGCACGAGCATGTCGGCCCGATCGTGCTGTTCTGCGGCGTCGCGGATGCCGTCCTGATCGTGGCCGGCGTGAGCGGCGTGGGCGCCTTTCTGGGCGCCGCGCCCCAGTTCACGGCATTGCTCGCCCTCGGCGGCGCGGCGTTCCTCGCCTCGTACGGCCTGATCGCATTGCGCCGGATGCTGGTTCCCGCCGCGGTCACGATGGCCGAAAACGGCAGCCTCACCCTACGCCGCGCCCTCGCCGCCACGGCGGGGTTCACGTTCCTGAACCCGCATGTCTACCTGGATACGGTGCTGCTGCTCGGCACGATCGGATCGGCGCAGCCCGCCCCCCTGCGTCCGATTTTCGTCCTTGGCGCCGTCTGCGCCAGTTTCTCCTGGTTCACGGCGCTGGGCTACGGCGCGCGCATCCTGAAGCCCGTCTTCGCAAGGCCCGCCGCATGGCGCGTGCTGGATGCCCTGGTCGGCATCACGATGCTGGCGCTTGCCGCATCGCTGATCGTCCGCGTGGTTCTGGGGTCGGCGCCCTGATGTCGTCCCCCTGACCGCGAGATACCGAGGGCCGCCGATCCAGCGCCGCGCGACGCGCCGCCGCCGGTCGGAGACGCGCCAACCACCTCAGCGCGGGCGCAGGCGAATCGGGCCTCAGCCGATCAGAGCAGGCCGCGCGCGGCGAGGCTGCGCATCAGGTCGAGCGTGCCGAAGCTCCAGGGCGCGCAATCCGGGCAGGGCCGCACGCGGTTGCGCAGCCGCCCCAGCCGGGCGGAGGCGATGGTGACGAGATCGCCGTCCTTGTGGGTGAAGCCCTCGCCCGGCCGGTCGCGGTCCTGGATCGGCGCGAACATCGTCCCCAGCATCAGCACGAACCCGTCCGGATACTGGTGGTGCGCCCCGGCGGCGGCCTCGACCAGATCCGCCGGATCGCGGCTGATCTCGGTCATCGAGCTCATCCCCTCGAGACGGAACCCGTCCGCCCCCTCGACCGTGAGGTCGAGCCGCGCGCGGCGGACATCGTCGAGCGTGAAGCCCGCGTCGAACAGCCGCACGAAGGGGCCGAGGCCGCAGCTCGCGTTGTTGTCCTTCGCCTTGCCGAGCAGCAGCGCCGAGCGGCCCTCGAAATCGCGCAGGTTGACGTCGTTGCCGAGCGTCGCTCCCACGATCCGCCCGGCCGGCGAGACCGCGACGACGATCTCCGGCTCGGGATTGTTCCAGCTCGAACCGGGATGGATGCCGACATGCGCGCCGAAGCCCACCGCGCTCATCGGCTGGCCCTTGGTGAAGATCTCGGCATCCGGGCCGATGCCGACCTCGAGATATTGCGACCACAGGCCGCGCTCGATCAGCGCCGCCTTCACCGCCATCGCCTGTTCCGAGCCGGGGCGCAGGGCACGCAGGTCGGCGCCGATCAGCCGGTCGAGATCGGCGCGGATCTGCGTCGCCTTCTCCGGCGCGCCGCGCGCCTGTTCCTCGATCACCCGCTCCAGCAGGCTGACCACGAAGGTGACGCCCGAAGCCTTGACCGCCTGCAGGTCGACCGGCGCGAGCAGCCAGGGGCGCGACGGATCGCGCGTCGCCTCGTCGCTGTTGGCGAGAATCTCGTCGACGCGCCCGATCGTCTGCCCCGCCGCCGCGCGGGCGTGCCCGGCCGGGTCGTCGAGGGCGAACAGCGCGGAGGACGTCGGCACCGCGCGGCTGGTGATGTCGATCAGCTCGGCGCCGCGCAGCGCCACCACCACCGGCCCCACGCCGGGCAGCCAGGCGCGGCCGACCAGGGCCGCGCGGTCGGCATCCTCGGGCAACGCGTCGTCCACACGGATCGGGTCTGTCATCTGCGGTCTCCCCCTGTCATTGGCCGGTCAGGCTCCGCCGAGCATAGAGCGCCACGGCGGTGGCGCAACGCGACGGCGGGAATGGGCGCCCTGCGCGGCGCGCCCGGTCAGGCCGGGCCGAGCGCCTCGATCGCGGCGGCGATGGCGAAGATCCGCCGGTCCGTCTCCGCCACGCCGCAGACCATCAGCCCCACCGGGGCCGCGCCGGGCGCATTGAGCGGCAGCGAGATCGCGCAGCCATCGATCATGTTGATCAGCGTCGGGTTGCGCAGCACCCGCAGATTGGCCGCGGTGAAGGCCGCGTCGTCGTCGAGATCGGCGATGCGCGGCGGCAGGATGGCGACGGTCGGCATCAGCAGCGCGTCATGCGGGGCGAGCCGCGCCCGCGCCCGCGCCACCAGATCGGCGCGGCCGGCCAGCAGGTCGATGTAATCCGCCGCCGAAAGTTCCGCCCCCCGGCGCAGCCGCACCAGCACGCGCGGATCATACGCCTCGGCACCGCGCGCCAGCAGCG